>Ga0114931_10000353_pt1 | contig 54439 bp, 53 predicted proteins | sample 2SBtaG_FD_89579 | JGI IMG/M metagenome (GOLD analysis project Ga0114931, IMG submission 89579) | Deep subsurface microbial communities from Kolumbo volcano to uncover new lineages of life (NeLLi) - 2SBTROV14_V59a metaG | ecosystem: Environmental > Aquatic > Marine > Volcanic | place: Kolumbo... | reverse complement strand
TTCTTCGACAACTACCTGGAATGCCTCCATAAAGCATCCATACCGGAGAAGCAGAGACGCTGGTATGTGAAACGTGTCGAGGACTTCATTAAGGCGCAAAGCGGCCACAAGATCAAGACCTTGTCAGGTGCGGGAATCGCCCGTTACTTCGATGCAATAGGCCGCCAGAATTGCCTTCCCGGCTGGCAATTCCGCCAATGCATCTATGCTATACGGATTCTCTATTGCGATCTGCTCGCGACACCTGCTGGACAGGAGGTTGACTGGCGCTACTGGCTCGACTCCGCCAGGGCACTTGAAGCGGATCATCCGACCACGGCACACCAATTGACACCGGATGAGTTGTGCTATCTGAAATCACGCAGGGACGGGGGTCCAATGGACCGGGTTCGTAGCGAACACCACGATCTGATTATTCGTTTTACCAGCGAGATACGTCGCCGCGGCTATGCCTGGCGAACCGAGCAGACCTACGAACAGTGGCTCTACCGTTTTATACTGTTTTGCCAGGATACCGCTCCCGAAGAGGCCGGTGCCGCCGAACTCAGATCCTTTCTGAACTATCTGGCAATCCAGCGGCAGGTCAGCGCCAGCACCCAGAACCAAGCGCTCAATGCCCTGGTTTTTCTCTACAAGCAGGTGCTGGGTCGCGAACCTGGAGCGCTGGAGGAATTCGTCCGGGCAAAACGCCCGCGCAATCTGCCGGTCGTGCTCAGCCGCAATGAGGTGGCTGCCCTGCTGGCCCAGCTGCAGGGGATACATCATCTTGCAGCCGCGCTGTTGTATGGCACGGGCATGCGGCTGCTCGAAGGACTTCGCCTGCGGGTGCAGGATGTCGATTTTGACTATCGGCGCATCCATGTCCATCAGGCCAAGGGGAAAAAGGACCGTTATGTGCCACTACCCGCCACCCTGGTCGATGATCTGCACCGGCAGATCGAGGCGGTTCAACAATTACATGAGCGGGACCTGAGCGCCGGGCACGGCGAGGTGAATCTGCCCGATGCACTCGCACGCAAATACCCGAATGCAGGCCGTGAATTGAAATGGCAGTTCCTGTTTCCGTCAGGCCGCCTCGCAGTAGATCCCCGCGGAGGCGCGATCCGCCGCCACCACCTGCATGAAAGCACGCTGCAGAAGGCCGTAAAACGCGCGGCGGCAGCATGCCATACCCGCAAGCGTGTCGGCTGCCACACCTTGCGGCACTGCTTCACAACACACCTGCTGGAAGCAAATTACGATATTCGTACCGTGCAGGAACTGCTGGGACACGCGAACGTATCGACCACTATGATCTATACTCATGTTCTCAGCCGCCCCGGTGTCTGCATCACCAGTCCACTGGATCTGACGCGCAACACCGATTGAGAGTCCTGGGAACGCAGCGGGGCGAGTCAGGCCGGCAGGAAATCGATCGGGTAGGTAATGGTGACGGTCTCGACATCCTTGGCGCCGAAATCGAACATTTTCACGCGCTGACTGATCCGGGTACCGAGCGCGGCATCCTGCAGCTCGCTGGAAACCAGCTTGCACAGGGTCACCTTGCCGGACGGCGCGATGGTCAGCTGCAGGACTATCTTGCCCTGCAGATTCGGATTCTTGCGCAGCGCGCGGTTATACACGCTGTAGATCGCGCCCTTGTTGCGGTCAAACACCATCTGGATTTCCTCGATGCTGCGGCCCGCCTGGCGGTCGCCCTTGCCGACGATACGCTGTGCGGCCGTGTTGCCGGCCGGGCTGTGTACCCGGGTCGTGGAACGCCCGGCAAGCGAGCCGCCGCCGGTGTTGTGGCTCAGATTCGTGGTACGGATCCCGTCGCTGCCGCGCGTGGTGCCGGATGTCAGAATGGCGCGCTCGGTCTTGCGCGCCCGGCCGCCGGCGTGTGACAACGCCCGGGTCTGCTTCAGGCGGGTCGCCATGGTGTTCTGGCGCAGGTCGGCGAGGGTATCCTTGAGGGCCAGCAGGCCGGCCTTTTCGGCCTTCTGGCGCGCGGTGGGTTGCGGCTTCACGGGTCTGGGTTTCCGGACCACGTGTTTTTTCGGTACCGGCTTCGGCGCCTGTGCCTTTTTCGGTAACGGTTTCGGCTTGCTGACCACCGGTTCGGGTTTTCTGACCGGTGGTGGTGGCTTCTTTTGCAACAGTAGTTTCGCCATGCGCGGTGGCAGCTCTTCCACCACCGGCTTATCGACTTCGAACAGCGGCAACAGCGGCATGACCAGGCTCAGCACCAGGAACACCGCCAGGCTGGTGTGCAGGATACGCTGGAAACGGCGCTCCTCTTCGGCGGAAAATGTCCATGGCAGGACCGGATTTGCAACACAGGCGCTCATGGTCAGCTTTCCTGTAACGGTTTCTGCAGTACAGCCAGCGAGATACGGCCAAAGCCGGCCGCGGTGCAGGTCGCCATGACCTTCTTCAGCAGGCGATAGGGAATCTCCCGGTCACCCATAATAGTGGCCTCGCGGCGTGACGGGTCGGCATTGGTATCCTTGCGCAGGGCCCGGCTGTTGATGTCATCGAGTGCCTGGCGCAGCTCTGGCGAGGTGGCCTCCGGCTTCCCGAGTAATTCTGCAACCGATGTCACGACCTTGCCGTGCACCAGGATATTCTCGCCGCTGATCATCACCACGACGGTCTCGCGCGGCTTCTCATCGGAAACCGATTCCGGCAATTCGACCGATTTGAGCGTTGGCAGCACTTCACCATCGGAGGAGTTCACCAGCAGGAAAAATACCAGGATGGTGAAGATGTCCATCAGCGACACGAGGTTGATCGCGGCGCCCCGGCCGCTGCGCCGGTGATGGCGCTCCATGCGCTGTGCGCGGCGTGACTGATTCATTAGTGTTTCCCCTTGCTGGCGACCTTCATGCGTGTCGCCGGCGCATCACCGATCGAGATCTCCGGAAACAGTTCCACGGTCTGCAGTTCACCCTGCTGAAACACCTGTGCCACCCGGATGCTGTCCATCGCCTGCACCACCTGTTCATAGGGAATATCCGCTTCCAGCAACAACGTGGCATCGAGCTTCTCCGGGTAACGCGCCTTTATCTGCTGCAACAACTGCGACAGCTGCGTGTAGTCGTTGCCGGACCCGGTCGCCGGGAACTGCTGAAACAGCCCGCCCTTGCGGTCACCTACCTCGATGCGGTCGGCGCGCACGATCACTTCCAGCTCGAAGCGTTCGCTGGCCGGGGCCGCGGGGTCTGTGGCCGCCGGCAGGTCCAGTTCCAGGATGGTGATGCGGGAAAATACCGCCGTGATCAGCAGGAACGGCACCAGTATCACCATCAGGTTCATGAAGGCGGTGATATTGATGTCCGCCGGTTCGGGCCGACGGCTGCGGCGCAGGCGACGGCGCATTATGAGGCGCTCTCACCTTCCGTGCGATCGGTCAGGATATTGAGAAACTTCACTGATGCCATTTCCAGGCTGTCAACCAGCTGGGTGGTCTTGGTCTGCAGCACGGCATAGACCAGCAGCAACGGGATCGCGACCATGAGACCGAACGCCGTGGTATTCATGGCCACCGATATACTCGCCGACAGCATGTCCGCCTTCTCCGCCGGGTTGGCATTGGAGACCGCGGTAAACGCCTGGATCAGGCCGATGATGGTTCCAAGCAGGCCCAGCAGTGTGGCGATGTTGGCAAAGGTGGCGAGGTAGGGTGTGCGTTTTTCCAGGTTCGGCACGGTTTCCATCAGGCCTTCTTCCATGGCAATCTCGACATCATCGCGGCGGCGCGAATGGCGGGCACGGTTGAGCCCGTAGGCAAGAATGCGGCTGATGGCTGTTTTCGACTTGTCGATCACGGACACCGCCTGCTGATGCTTGCCTTCCTGCAGCAACGGCATGAGTTTTTTCCAGACCCGCTGATTGCTGGTCTTCGCTATACTGAGATAGATATAGCGCTCAACCGCAATGGCAAGGCCCAGTGCAAGGATCACCACGATCGGGTACATGAAAAGTCCGCCGGACTGGAAAAATCCGACAATGTTGCTGTAAATGTCCATATGAGGCTCCTGTTTACACTGCGAGATCGGTTGCTGCTGAAGGAACTGACGCCGGCAAATACTGCTATACCAGTTTATCCGTCAACCAACGGGTATCTTTAACAATCTTTTCACTCAAAACTGTGAACTGCTTCGTAGTACTGCAGTTCCCTGAGAAATACGTCACGATCCACGGGTGCGAGGATCTCGTTTACCAGGCTGTTCATGGGCCGCCCGGACAGCTCGCCCGGTTCGGCGGACTTCCACGGCACGATATGCAGCGCCTTGGGCAATTCGCGGTTGCCGACAATGGTTGCCCCGTCGAGATTCACGGCATCCGCCGCCATGCCCGGTCCGGATGCGGCCAGCATGGCCAGCACTACGAACACCTTCCATCGCCTGTTCATGGTTGTACTCCTGCGGTCAGGTTGTCAGTAGAGGGTATATGCGCCCGCAGCGCATTGATCCATGCCATGAGCTGCGCGTCATCCGACCCGGTCAACTGTTGATAACGCTCGTAGTGATACAGCGCCAGCCGCGCATCCGGCAGGTAGACGTCATGCAGGATGGCAAGGTTCCAGTGGGTACCGGGATCATCCGGTGCAACATCCAGCGCGGCGCCATAGATGTCCCGCGCCGCTTCCAGCCGGCCGGTACGCCGGTACAGGATGCCGAGCTGGTTATACGCCACGGGGTTTCCGGGGTTATCCTTGATGGACTGCCGGAATGCCTCTTCAGCCGCTGCCGCTTCGCCCAGACGGGTATAGACAATACCGAGATTCGTCCACGGACCGGCCAGCGCCGGGTGCGCCGCCGTCATGGCCTCCAGCCGTTGGCGCGCCGCCGGCCACTGCGCGGCCTGCATCAATGCAAGTACTTCCCGATAATCGTTTTCCAGTTGCGCAGTTACATTCATCGGTTGTATGGCAACCTGCCGCTGTAGCGGCGCTGCACAACCAGCCATGAGTAATACCAGACACAAAGGAAATACAAAGAACCATCCCCTGTTTACTTCGGGGAGAGAATCAGGGTGAGGAGGGACAGTAATCACCTGACGGTAACTATCAGCGTATCGCTTCCACATAGGCCACACTCCTTTCCTGTTTTGCATAACGCGCTGGCACCAGCTCTGCCAGCTGCGCCAGGCTCTTCTCGACCCATTCGTCAAAGAGCCCGCTGCTCATGCGTTCAATATTGGTTTCGTGCAGGGCAATGGCCTGCTCTTCAAACGGGTAGGCCTGCTCTTCCAGTAACAGGTCGTACTGCGCCAGCGTCTCGCCCTTGAGATTCGCGGGACGCTGCGAGTCCAGCAAGGCCTTGCCCATCTGCAGGTAGATGTCCGCGGTACGAAATGTGGCCGCCGTGGTTACACCGGCGACCTGGTAATCTGCGGCCTGTTCGTACTGGTGCAGCGCCGCCTCCATGCGCTGTTTGCGTCTGGCCAGACTCTTTTTCAATGGTAACGTGAGCGCGACGCCACGGTATTCGGCGTAGGCAACTTCCGCCAGCTGAAAACGTGCATGGGCTGCAAGATAGCGCGTGCGGTCGGTGCGTTGCTTTCCACCGGCCGCATCGGCCGTAATGATCGCCTGCAACCATTGATGCTGATGCCTGGTATCACCGCTGGAACGAAACTGTTCCGCAATCCGCTGGCGCGCCTCGATGGCGGGTTCCAGTGGTTGCGGAAACTGTTTGATATAGTCGCTGTAGACCTTGACTGCCTGCGCTGCCTGCTGCGCCTGTGCATACAGCTCCGCGGATTGCCACAGGGCCTCGCGCCGCAGCACGGGATCAGGATGGGTGTTGCCGATGCGTTCGAATTCGATGGCGGCCTGCAAGGGCTGCTGCTCCGCAAGATAGGCCGTGGCCAGCCGCCGGGTCACTTCCTCCTGACGGGGATCCTCGGGATACGCCTTGCGGAACCGCTCAAGCACCTGCGCGGCATCCGCCCACTCCTTGAGGCTTATCAGGCCGGCGGCGGCGTCGTACTCGGCGGTCGCGACAATACTGGCTGCAGGCGCCGCCGTGCGCACCCGCAGGAAATGACCGACTGCGGCGGCGGTGTCCCCCGCGGCCTGTGCCGCTTCACCCTGTTTGTAGATCGACGCTGCCAGCTTCTCGGTCAGGGCCGTACGCTCCGCTGTGCCGATATCCGGATGGGCCAGTACCTGCTGGTAGGCCTGCTCCGCCTGCAGGTAATCGTTCAACTCGAACCAGGCGTGCGCCGTCACTGTCCAGGCAACGCGCTGCTGCTCAGCCGTCGCGGCCGCATTCCCGATCACCTGCTGCGCGACCTGTACGGCACGCGCATTCTCCCCCAGACCCAGCAACTGCTCACTGGTGTGTGTCAACACGGCCAGTGCCTGCGGATGTTGCGGGAACCGGGTGGCAAAGCGCAGTGCGTGCTCGATCGACCGGCGGTGCCAGGCGGCCTGCTCCGCCCCACTCAACTGCTGCTCGCGACGCTCGAAGGCAAGCACCGCAGCATAACCGGCCGCGGCGGCCTGGTCGTGCTCACCATAGTCATAGGCAGCATGCATGTACTCAACCGTGGCCGTGGCGTAATCGCCGGAATCGAACAGCAACTCCGCCAGCAGGAAATGCAGGTGCGGGGTCTCGTCAGCATCCGGAAAGGAGGTAATATAGGTGCGGTACCAGTGCGCCGCCTGTGCGTAGTCGGCCGCCTTTTTGTCACGTTGTGCCAGCGCATGATAGTACTGAGCCAGGTCCGTGAGCGTGGTTTTCAGATAGCCGATGACTTCCCCGGCTGCCTCCGGGTCATGATGTGTCCAGTAGTCGCCTTGCAGGTTGTAATACTCGACAAACACCTGTTTGCCCGCCAGCACCAGCGTCGGGAACTTGCCCTGTTGATAAGCCTCGATGACCCGCATCTGGAATTGCGGCGCCAGCACGTGGTCGGGGTTATGTTCCACAAAGGTTGAAAAGGTCTGCGCGGCATCGGTATAGCGCTCCTTGTGCAGGTACAGCAGACCGAGACGGTCATAAATAACGTCTTCATAATCACGCGCGCCGGTGCGCCGGAAATAGTCCGCGACCGTCACTGGCCCGGACTGGTAGGAAAAACTCAGGCTCACGACGCGCAGGGTATCATCAAGCAACTCGCGCTCGGCGCGTCCGAGATGATCGAGCCGCGCCGGGCCCGCCGTGGTGCCCTGTAACTGCAGATCCAGCAGGGTAACAAAGACATCCAGACCTGCATCGAACAGGCTTTGTTTGAAATAGCACCAGCCCAGCTTGTAGAGCGACTGCCGGTAAAACGGAGTCGCCGCGCCGGCCGTAACCACCTCGCGGTAGGCCTGCTCTGCCCCGTGGTAATCGCGCCGGACAAACAGGATCTCGCCGCGACGGAACTCCGCCTCCTGCAGGAAGGCACTCTGCGGGTAGGTCTCGATCAGGCGCACCAGGGTAGCCAGTGACTGCCCGGGCTGACCATTACGTTCATAGGCGCGCGCCAGCTGGTAGAGCACGCGGTCGTTGCCGGCACGCTCCGGGTACTGTTCCAGTACCGTGTTGTAGAGACGGATCGAATCGCTGACCTGTTCCGGATACAGGGGGGTTTCCGCATCATCCGCCTGCCCGGCCTGCGGCAGCTCCTCGGCATCCAGGTTGAGATCCGCCAGCCGGCGCATGGCCTGCGGACGGGCGTCTGTCTGGTCATCGGTCGCGAGGAAATTCCGGTAGGCCGACATCGCCTTGCGTTCACTCGCCTTGATGGTGGTGTCATCCAGTTTGACCGGGCGCTTGCTGAGACTGCCGATCGTCGGCTCCTGATCCTGCAACAGGGTACAACTACTGGTTGATACCAGCAGTACAGCGGCTGCAAACCAGCCAGGGAAAATCCGGCTCATTGCTTACCCCCACCCGGTTCCGTTACCGTGTTCAGGGCGCTGTCAAAGGTCTGCGCCAGCGCAAAACGCGCCTGCACCAGGTAGGACTCGACGCGCTGCTTCTGCCGCTCGAGTTCGTTAACAGCCAGTTGCTCCAGTTGCCCACCCTGTGCAAGCTGAGTGGCGGCGGTGCGTGTCTGCAGCTCCCGAATGGCCCGCTTTTTTGCGGCAATCCGCTGATCAAACTCGTCAAACCGTTCCGGTGTATCAAAGGTCGTAAAGGCCATGGCGTCCTGTCGTGCACGACCCTCTGCGATCAGCTTGTCCAGCGCCCGCAATTGCTGTTTCGCTTGCCACAGACGCGCCTTGTAATCGCTGTTGAGTTGCCACAGCAACAGGCCGCGCAAGCGGCGCTGCTTGTCGCGCAATGCGTTCAGTTCCGGGGTATCCGGCAAGGTGTCGAGTCGCGTCTTGATGGCCGCCAGCCGCTGCCACTGATGGAATTCTTCCGGGTGGGCCAGTCCGACCGGGTCCGCACGGGTCTCGATGTCCGCCAGTTTCCCGGTCAACGATGCCTGGCGTTGCTCCAGTCGCGCCAGGGCGTCACCGCTCAGTACCCTGTCTGCCTCCGGTCGGTGTTTGTTGTAGCGCGCCGCACGTGTCGCCAGCATATCGTCATAGGCATCTATATTGGCCGCCCAGGTATCGAGGTTCTCCCTGAATGCCTGCAGGTCATGATAGTTCTTGATCGCTTCCTGAAAATCATGGGCCGCCAGCAGCTGCACCTGATAACGCAGCGCCGGCGTACCGGTTACCACGGCCGGCTGCAGCCAGCCGCTGTCCGGGCCGGGTGGCTGTTCCTGCAGGGCCCTGACGAGTTCACCGCCGCGGATGGCGTTGATCGACTCATCGAGCTTGTCGTGTTCCTCATTGAGAGTGGTAATTGCCCGTTGATAGCTCTCGACGGCGCGTCCGTGCAATTCGAGTTTTGTCATGGCATAGGGGACGGCAAGCAGTGCTTCCTGCACCGCCGGGTCAGTGACATCACGCGCTACCAGTTCAGTCCAGGGAACCAGCGCCCGTCCGTAGGCCTTGGCTTCGGTGTCGGCCCAGCCGGTCCCCAGCAGGGCCTTGTTCGACAACGGTCCGACCAGACGCACCCGTTCGAGTGCCTGCCGCGACTTGTCCGCCTCGCCCTGCTGCAGATAGCTGTAACCCAGCGCGAGATTGGCCTTGTCACGCAGCAGGTGCAGTTCTTCGCTACTGCCATTGAGTTCCCCGACACGTTCCAGCTGCGCCGCCCCCGCGGCCGGCCGGTGGCTGCGCATCTGCGCCACGCCGAGGTTATAGGTCAGGTACGGGGTCCATGTGGCATCGGCGTGCGCCTGCTGCAATACCTTGACGGCCTCCTCGTTGCGACCGAGTTTCAGCAGCGCCAGGCTGTACAGGTGTGCTGCATCCCCGCGGGCATTTGCGGACATCTTGCCCTGCACCTGCGCCAGCGCCTTGAGCGCGCGTTCGGTGTCACCGCGCTGCCAGGAAATCTTCGCCAGGTAGTACCAGGCACGGTTACGCACTTCCTCGCGCGTGGTGTCTTTGGTCAGCAGGCGCTGGAAAATATCATCAGCGTCAGTCCGCAGACCGTAGGACAGATCAAGTCCACCAAGCAGCAGTTGCGCCTCCCTCGCATGGTGCGGCAGGCGTTTCTGTTGCTGTGCGATCTGCAGGCGCACGATGCTGTTGAAATAATCCTGCTGGTAAAAATAAAACAGGACCTCGCCATACTGGAGATCCTGTACGGATGACGGGGCCGCGGTCAGTGGGGGTGACAGACCGCTGCACAGGATCAGTAGCAGTAAGCTGCGCAACCATGCGCGCATGGTCCTATTCCCACTCCTTGATGTCGAAGTCCGGCTGTTCGCTGGACGAGTTGTCGACGATTTTAAGCTCGACGAATTTGGAGCCCAGCCCCTTCTTGATAACATGCGTCGCCCCGCGCCGGTAATCCCGGCCGTGCGGTCCCTTGCCGGTATAGATTGCAACCAGTTCGTGTTCGCCGGCTTTCAGGTTACCCATATAGAGGCGCTGCACCCCGCCGCGGTGCAGGGCCTCCACCTCGCGCTCGGTATACAGGTAATTACTGACTACCTTGTCATCCACCCTGAGCTGCACCGAGTCCAGGGAAAAGAATTTACCGACATCGAGTGACACGAACACAGCAACCTGGGTACTGGAAGGAAACAGCAAGTCCTCTTCCAGCACAAACAGGTCACGATTAAGCGTCAGCACATCCTGCTTGAGTGACTGGACTTCCTCGTCCAGGTTTTGCGGATTTTGTTCTCCGGCTGCACCCACCGGTCGGTTGGCCACCGCCAGCAGGCTGAACAGCACGACAGACCACAGCCGCAGATTACGAAAAGAACCCATTACACCATCCCCCTGGTTTGCACATCCAATACTGCGGTGGCGCGACCTGACGGGCGGTACCAACCGAGTCCATGCGGGTTAACGGCCATACAGAAGCGCACATCCAGTGTGCGGGAAAGCAAATTAAAGGAATGGGATGATGGTCACAATTTTCCTGTGACCTGACTTCAATTCAGTCGGCTGAGTCCACTGGAGTAATACATCTTTCCCTGACTGTCGATAATGACGGCCTCATTGTCCGGCAACGAGTCGATCAGCTGCAGTCCCTTCCTGACGCCCATCACAAAGATGCTGGTGGAAAGTGCATCTGTGGTCGTGGCATCGCTGCCGATGATACTGGCGCTGTGCACGGCATGGGTGGATTTGCCGGTATCCGGGTTAAGAATGTGATGATAGCGCACGCCGTCCTTTATGAAGAAGCGCTCGTAGTCGCCGGAAGTGGAAATCGCGAGGTTCTTCAACGGGATCATGGTCACCACACCGTCAGGCTTGCGTGGATCGCGGATACCGACCTTCCAGGCACGCCCCCAGCGCTCCCCGATGACACGCGTATCACCACCGGCACTGACCAGCGCATTGCCGACACCGGCCTTGCGCAATATCGCGATCGACCGGTCAACCGCGTAGCCCTTGGCAATGCCACCGAGGTCAATGCGTACGCCGGGCCGGCTAAAGGCAATGGAATTATGTGCGCGATCGACTTTTACATGCCGGTAATCAATCGCCGGCAACGCTTGCGCAAGCTGTGCCGCCGTGGGTTTGATGCCCTTGCGGTAGTCGTAGTACTTGCCGGCACTGGCATAGGTAATATCGAAGGCGCCGTTGGTCACTTCCGAAAAGGCCAGTGCTTTTATGACCAGATCGAACAATTCACGGCCGACCACAACCGGTTCCTGTGCAGCCCGGGCATTCACGCGGGAGAGTTCGCTGTCCGGTTTGTAGGTACTCATCAGATCGTCGATGCGATGCATTTCGTCCATCACAGCCGTGATCAGTGCCTGTGCCTGCCCGGCATCCTCGTGCCACAACTCGACCGTGATCAGCGTACCCATGACGGGCGCTTCCTCGTGATACCAGTCGGCAAGCACACATGTCGGCAACAGCAGGCAAAACCAGATACTACATATATGGTGACGCAGGGTCATACGGGGGTATCGGTCGATCCGCATACAGGTTGAATTTCAAGCGCCTCTCCCTTCGGAGGGTGTTGTAAAAGCAATGCAGGGTGCGCACGGCGCACCCTGCGCTAGCACAAACACCTTTTGCGACACCCTCTATATTGTGCCGGACACGATGGCATTGAACGCGGTCAGGCTGTCCATCAGGGCCGCATTACCGAGGCCGTTGTTGGGAAACAGGCTGGCAAAACCCGACTGCTCGCCATGCAGGGCCATGTAGTTGAGGATCACCGCCTCCACCAGCAGATTGACCTGGTTGGCGGCCGGTGTGGCGCCGGTTTCGACCGAGCCATCGGCACGGAACCAGCCGAGTTGCTGGTGCCTGGCCTGCTCCACGGCATCCGCGCCCAGCAACAGCGGGCGCGCACCGGGGTTGTAGACCAGGAAAAACGAGGACGCAGTTGACGAGTTATCCCCGGTCCACACCCCTTTGCCGCCACCGTTCTGCGTGTCATCGGTCGCACCGTTACTGAACACGGAACCATCACTGTACACATAGACCATCAACGGCACGCCATTGCCATTATTGGCGCGCGCCGCATATTCGAGACAGGCGCCGATGCAGCGCCCGGCACGCAGGTCGCGCAACTCACCGGTGGCGCGATCGCCGGTATGGTAATCATAACCGCCCATGGTAATGCTGCCGGCGCCGGCAAAACCGTTGACGACCATTTTCATCACCGAGGCGGTCTTGCGGAACTCGCTGTCGCCGTCGAACTCGGCCTGCGAAAAAATCCCGGCGCTGCCGACGATATCAGGATCCAGTCCCGGATCGAGCGTCGTCGGGTCACCAAAACGGTCGGCGATGTCAGCCGCCTTGACGTAGCCACACTGCACCAGGTCCTTGATGACGGCATCGGCCGTTACTTTGGTGTCCACGCGGTCGAGTTTCATGCGACTGATGCGCTCGATGGACTCCATCACCGCCACAGCATCGCCCTGGTCGAGGACGCCGATCAACTGGCCGGTATCCACCATGCCGGTGACATCCGAGGGCCGGTCCACCTTGGTCGGGCGGATCGCCGGGTCGATCATCATCGCCGGCGCCATGGAGTTGGCGCCGGAATCGGAACTACGCGAGCCGATCAGGGTCAGCAGGCTGCCATCGGCACCGGTCCTCGCAATTCCGTACATCGGGTTGTGCGGGTTATTGCCGGTATCGTTGGCGGAGCGCGCCGGGATGATGGCCCCGTTGATCTGTGCGGCCCGACCAGCGGCCTTTTCGTTGATGCCGGCAAGCATGGCGCTGGCGGTGTGAAACGCCAGCCCGAAATCAGTGTTGATAAAATTGAGAGCCGTCCCGGGGTCGATGGAATCCGGTGTCATATCGCCCGGCAGGCCCAGCTTGCTGTAGCCGGCGGTACTTAATGAATCCAGCTGTCCGCCCTGCTGACCGACCAGCACGTTGGAACCGGCAATGTTCGCGCCACCGGCCAGATCAAAACAGATAAACGGGATCTTGCCCGCACCCAGCGACCTGATGCCGCAGGCGGTCTTGAGTGCTTCGATATCAGGCGCCAGCGTAGCTGCCGCCATGCGCGGGTTGGCAAACAGGCCGAGAAATGTCGGTGCCGTCACCATCCCGAGACCGGTCGCCAGCCCCTGGGCGAGAAAGTCACGACGACTCACCGGTCGCCCGTGCGTGTTCAGACTCAGCGGCTCATCGGGTAACAGGGTTTTACGTTTTTTAAACATGCAAGCTCCTGGAAGATTCTATTGCAACAGCATCACACCACTGCCGAGTACGGCAGCGCACGCGGCTTTTACAATCTCAGTCGTCCGCGCCAGCGTGTCGCAGGTCGGTGTCGGCGGCGCCACTGCGCACGCAGCAAGGTCAAGCATCAGGCTGTCGATCTCGGCACTGACGGCGACCGGATCGGGCTGTGTTGTCAGCCCGGACCCCATGATCCGGTTCAGTAAAGGCGTAATCACCAGACCACGCTTGGTTGCATTGTCGAATGCGGATCCGGCCGTGGCCGTAAAATCAAAGCCCGGAAAGTAGTCGGTACGCAGCATCTGCCCGTTGTTGTCGACCAGTGCATTACAATATTCAATCGCCATCTGGGAAATCGCCATCTGCTGCGCCGCCAGGAAGCCCTCGATGTTCTCTACCGTCGGCAGTTGCTGGCGTACCGAGTCAAACACCGACGCGACATCGGCCTGCTTGCGGCTGACATCGGTGACCACGGCCATGGTGGCATCGATTTCGTCAAAATTGCGTACTCCGATGTCGGTTGCCGCGGGCAGGTCCGCCGGTGGCGCCGGGGTGAGTGGCGCCGGCTCGACCACGACATTGGTGTTATTACCCAGCACCTCGAAGCTCAGGAAGAATTCATCGGACTGCGGCCCCTTTTCCAGCGCAATGATCGTACCGAGATCGGAAAGCCGCTGACCGCTGCCCGGCACATAGAATGCGTTGCTGATCATGGTATCGAGGTGTTTCCACGCCTGGCCTGCCACGGCTTCCTTGCCGTTGATGCCGATACGCATACCAGCCACCGGGATATTGCCCGGACTTGCCGTCGGATCAAGACTGATGAACACCGGGTCCTTGAACAGGTAGCTGTAGCTGTCATACTGGCTGACCTCAAACATGATGTAGCTGTCCGGCACACCCACCAGGTCGGTGACCCCGAACAGCAGGAAGAACTTCTCGCCGACACCGACGGAGAAATTCTGCATGACCTGTTCCGGCGTCAGTGCGCGGTTGTGGATCGCCACCAGACGCAGGACACCCTGCCACTGCCGATCACCCGAGACCTCGTTACCGAGTACGAAGGCAAAACTGTCGTCCCAGTCGATCAGGCTGCCACCGACCACCGGATCGATATCCCCGGTATGCACACCGTTCACATAGATCTGCCGGCCGTTGACCGGATCATAGGTGACCACGACGTGTTGCAATGTCGCCTGCAGGTCCTCGTCGGCATCCGCCGTGGACAATGCCGGATCACCGTTGGCGTCGGTAGTCGTGGACCGGTTCAGGTAATCGTAGTTGTACTGTGTCTGGCCAAGAGTGAAGTTACGCTCGGTAGTACCGGCGGAATAACTGATGATGCGCGCCGGACCTTCCTGGCTGACATTGGCGGGTGCGACCCAGGCCTCGATACTGTACTCGCCGGTGGCGGTAATCAGATCATGCAGTTTCTTGCTGGTTGCCGTCGATGCCTGCGCCTTGCCGCTGCTGATATCGATCCCCCAGCCACCGACCCAGTTGATATTGCCGCTCAGGGTGAGGTGCATATCCGGCGATACGCCACTGGTGTCGAATGCCGTGGTACCGGAACCCGTCTTGAACTGGTACAACGCAATCAGGTTGTCCTCGATGCGGCTGCCGCCACTGGCCACGATCCCCTCGGGCAGGGTTAATGCCTTGCTGGTGACCAGTTGCGGATCGACCTGCGTCACTGGCACCTGGCCGGCGAACGCGGCAATCGCCGCCTCCATGTCATTTGCATCATCCAGACAATTACTGGTGAAACAGTTGTGGAATTCGTCGCGCAGACGCACCACGAAACGTGAATTTGCCGGGGTATCAAGGTCCATCTTCGACTGCGCTGCGAGGTAGGCGGCATCCGGGTCGGGGTCGGCAAAGAACGGTGATTGTGGCGTGGCGGACGAGTCCACATGACAACCGGAACAATGTGCCGTGAGCAACGGATGCACCGTCGCGGCAAACTGGCTGGAGTCCGCCGGAAAGCTCTTGCTGTTGCCCGGGTCATGCAATGGCGGCGCTTCCAGCTGTATGACATTGCCGGTACCGACGACTCCCCCGGCCCAGGCCGTGATGTACGAGGTAATCACGTCGGCACAGGCGCTGGCACTGGTCAGCCAGCAATTATGTCCGCCACCGACCTTGGCGACCATGCGGGAATCGGCCGGGGACACCAGATTGACAATACTGTTGGCTTCGGCATAGGCAAGATTGACATCATCGGTGCGTACAAAAGTCGGTGATTTCCCGCCAGTACCATGACAGGCGCCACAGCGATTCTGTGGCATCAACTTGTCCCAGACGTTGAGCTTGAACAGCTGGATATCCGAGGTGGCCGGTGCCGGCCCCTGATAATTGGTGCTGGTCACTTTACTGCTGACCGCCGGGTTCGAGCTGGTGCCTGCACCCCCACATGCGCTCAGCAGGCCTGCCAGCAACAGGAGCAGAATGCCAACCAGCGGACTGCTGCTACGGGATTGCGTTTTTGTAGTCGTCATACCTCAGTCACCCATGCAATAGGCCGCGGCCTCGGCAAATGCCGTCTTCATGTTGTAGTTGTCCGCCTTGAACGCAGCCGTGATGCTGTCAATCTCACTGCGGTCTGTCGCATTGCCCGGTTCGCGCAGGCACATGCTGCGGAACACCTTGGTCACCTGACAGCGGGCAAAGGCGTCGCTGCCTGCCAGCTCGACACCGAGTGACTTGGCGCCACTGCCGGAACCCGGCAGACCGGCATTCCAGCCCAGCAGGGCGTTCTGACCGTTACGCCAGTAGTTGTCCCACTGGTCATCCGGTGTCACGAATCCAGCCTTGAAGGTATCGGAATTGATGTGGTACTTGGGCTGCACCACACCCGGCGTGTATTCGATGCTGCCGTTCGCCTCGTTGAAGTCGTAATAGGCAAACGCCTGCGCCATCGGGTCCATGCCACTGTGACAACCGACGCAGGCATTGAGAAAGATGCGACTGTCCCCGCCGGGACTGCGCGATACGTCCTGGCGAATCCGGTCCGGCGAGCGCGTGATATCCTTGAGTTGCTCGAGGTCACTGCAGAGGTGATTCTTTATCGTAAAGCGGAACATCGCACGATTGGTGCCGGCGATGAAAAAAGCCTTGGCAGCCGCGCGCGTCGTCATCACGCCGGCGGTCGCTGCCGGCGGCAGGCTGGTCACCGAGGACTGCATCACCGGTACCAGATTATCCTTGAGATCGATGCCCTGTGCGTCGAGCTGATCGTAGTGCGCATTGCTGCTCATGGAATACGGCGGCAAGCCCAGGCCGGGCGCACCGACATACACAAGATCAGCCGACAGGACATCCGTAAACGGCACCTCGTCGCGAATCATGCCGATGACCGTCGCGGTGTAGTCATTCAACGGGACAAACAGGGTCTGGTCCTCGTTGGTCCAGGGTGCAGCGAAATTTCTCAGTGTGACGTTGTAGAAGGCGCTGTTTTCCATGGCGCGCAGCGCAGCGCCGGTGGCATCTCCCGCCACGATATCGGCCTCCATGTTATTCAGAACAGTTGCGGTTGGCGGGACGCCGGCAATGCGATCATGGATACGTTTTGCCTGGCGCCGCTCAAGATCCCCCGCCATTGCCGAGGCGAATGTAACCAGGCCCAGGCACAACACCAGCACGCACCACGTCAGTGCCGGTTTCATGAAACTCCGGATAGCGTTATCCCGAATCAGCCGGCTTGAACAACCCTTCCTCAAGGGAGAAGGCCGGATGAGGTCCGGACGCGAAGCCTCATCATGTCGTTTATCATCACCCACCCGACCTTCTCTCTTCAAGAAGTGCTCCCGATAACCGAAAACCTGTACATCGCCAGCGCATGACACGTCTAGACCCCCTCTTGTTATACGGTTTAACCGTCTTGTTGCCGGAGGTAGAGAGTGATGCTTATGTACCCGGTTTTCTGTGAATGGGTTCGCGGAATTGCATTCCGGTACTGACCTATAGTGCAACGGTGACCTGTGTTGTTCGAAAACGTGACCTGCATCACACATTTTTTGCTGCAGCCCGTTTGCGTACACGACACAGGTCATTTCACGTCTTCAGCATGGGCCATGAGAACACAGGGAATGGATGCAGCACGACACAATAAAATGTTATGGCCAGCCACCCGCTGGCTGGCAGTGGTCTGCCTGCTGCCGGTGCTCACCGCCTGTGGCGGTGGCGGTGGCGGCGGACAGGATCCAGACCCGTTCGTGAATGATTCGGGGCTCGCCTTCGTACGCCGCCCGCTGACAGTTGACAACAGCGGGGCACTGGTTCAGCCGGATCTTCGCGAAGCCCTGACCTTCAATGCAGGGGCCGACCTGTTTTATCGCGAGCTGGCCTCACCGAGCGCACCGGAACGCAACGTGACCGGCAAATTTACCGGCGGGCTGGGTGATGTGAAGGACGTGGAAGTCTCCTACGACGGCAAGCGGCTGCTGTTTGCCATGCGTGCTCCGGAGATACCGGGCGCCGCCCCGGAAAACCAGCCTGAATGGAATATCTGGGAATATGACATCGACAAAAACACCCTGCGGCGCATCATCAGTTCGGACATCACCGCCGAGGCCGGCCAGGACATCGCACCCCATTACCTGCCGGACGGCCGCATTGTCTTTTCCTCGACCCGCCAGCGCCAGTCGAAAGCGGTATTGCTGGACGAGGGCAAACCGCAGTTCGCCGCCCTTGATGAAGACCGTAACGAGCGCGCCCTGGTGCTGCATGTCATGAACAGTGACGGCAGTGATATTCACCAGGTGTCCTTCAACCAGAGCCATGACCTCGATCCGACGGTGCTTTCCAGCGGCGAGGTAATGTTCAGCCGCTGGGATCACATGGGCAGCCGCGATGCCATCAGCCTCTACAAGATGCACCCGGATGGCACCGAACTGCAACTGCTCTATGGAGCACACAGTCATGCGACCGGGACCAATGCCAGCGAGGTCCAGTTCATGCAGACACGCGAGCGTAGCGATGGCCGGCTGCTGAGTATCCTGCTGCCGTTCACGGGCTCCTACCACGGTGGCGAACTGGTGCTGATCGACACGGAGAACTATATCGACAACAACGGCCCGACTGCGATCAACCAGGGAATCCTGAGCGGACCTGCACAGAAATCAGCCACTATCAACAAGGTGCATACCGATAACACCATCTCGCCGGGTGGACTGTTCAGTTCCGCGTGGCCGCTCCACGATGGCACTGACCGCATGCTGGTGAGCTGGAGTCAGTGTCGACTGATCGAGAATAATACCATCGTACCGTGCACACCGGACCGGCTGAAAAATCCGAATGCTGTGGCTGCTGACCCGCTGTACGGCATCTTTCTCTACGATCGAGACGGGAACACGCAGCTGCCGGTGGTGGTACCGAAAGAGGGCATCATGTACACGGACGTGGTAGCCGCTGAACCGCAAGTCCTGCCGACAATCCTGTTCGACAAGGCGCCCGGCGGTGAACTCGATCCGCAACTGGTCACCGAAGGCGTCGGCATACTGGATATACGCAGTGTCTACGACGTGGATGGCATCGATACCGCCACGCCCGACATCGTGACCCTCGCCGATCCCGCGGTGACCCTTGCGGCGGACCGCCCGGCTCGCTTTTTACGCATTGTGAAAGCAGTCGGCATCCCGGACAATACGGTCCTCAATCTGCCGGGCACAGCCTTCGGACGCAGCAGTGGGCAACTGATGCGCGAGATCATCGGCTATGCGCCGGTGCAACCGGACGGCTCGGTGCGCGTCAAGGTGCCGGCCGATGTGCCACTGGCTATCAGCGTGGTGGATAGTGCAGGCCGCCGCCTTGGCAGCCGTCACCAGAACTGGCTGCAGGTGCGCGCAGGTGAAACGGTGAAATGCACCGGTTGCCACGACCATGCGAGCGGCACCCCGCACGGGCATCCCGAAGGTCCGGTATCGGTGTATGCCGGTGCGCCAGTCACCGGCCTGCCGTTCCCGAATACCGAGCCGGCGCTGTTTGCCAACTTCAGCGAGACCATGGCGGAGACCCTGACCCGGCTCGATACCACCGCGCTGTCACCGACCGTGGATGTCTTCTACGACGACGTGTGGACCGACCCGGTCGCCGCCGGTCGCGCGAAAGACGCGAGTTTCAGTTATAAATACGCCGACCTGGTCACCGCGGCGCCGGCCGATAGTGCTTGCCAGGCCGGCTGGAACAACACCTGCCGCAGCGTTATTCACTACGAGCAACACATCCATCCGCTGTGGAGCGTCGACCGTGGCGCAGACACCTGTACCGGCTGTCACACTACCAACAACGGCGGCGGCCTGATGGTGCCGGATGCACAACTCGACCTCACCGATGGTGCATCGGATCAGCAGGCGGACCACTTCAAGTCATACCGTGAACTGCTGTTTACCGACAATGCACAGGAAATTTCCGGCGGCACCCTGCAGGACATCATGGTACCGGGACCGGTCGACCCGATTACCGGCCTGCCGACACAGGTCCCGGTCCCGGTCACAGCATCCATGTCCACCGCCGGTGCAATTGCCAGCAGCGGATTTGCCGGCGTGTTCGCCCCCGAGGGCACCCACGATGGCCGCCTCTCCCCGGCGGAACTGCGCCTGGTCTACGAGTGGCTGGATATCGGTGCCCAGTACTGGAATGACCCGTTCGCAGTGCCGCCATGATGGGGCCGACGTAACCCGCCACAGCATGATTATGCGAAGCCTCATTCTCATACTCACCCTGCTCACCGGCCTCCTGCCGGCGCCGGCCCGTGCCGCCGCTGATTATTTCCGGGTACAGGTGGCCGAACCGTACCTGGAACTGCATACCGGCGCAGGCCGCGGCTATCCCGTGTTTCATGTCGTTGACCGCGGCGCTACCGTCGAGGTCATCAAGCGGCGCACCGACTGGTTTCTGGTGCGCACCCGGAAGGGCAAGAAGGGCTGGGTGAGTCGTGCTGACATGGCAAAGACACTGACACTGGCGGGACTACCGACGCAGTTTGCCGAGCCGGACATCGGCGACTTCTCGCGCCGCCGCTGGGAAGCCGGTCTGATCGGCGGTGACTTTGAAGGTGCGGATGTTGCCACGCTCTACGGCTCGTACGCATTCACCCCAAACCTGTTCGCTGAGATATCGGCATCGCAGATATTCGGTAACTTCTCGGACAGCTACATGGGCCTGGTCAGCCTGGTCGCACAACCGTTTCCAAAATGGCGCCTGTCGCCCTATTTCGTCGTGGGTACGGGGCTGATCTACACCAACCCGAAAAGCACGCTGGTCGATGAAAACAGTGCCGATCGTACCGATCAGGTGGGCAGCGCCGGCGCCGGTGTGCGCCTGTATCTGACGCGACGCTTCATTCTGCGCGTTGAATACCGCAGGAACACCATTTTTCAGGACAAGAACGACAACCAGGAGATAGACGCATGGCAAGCAGGCATTGGATTTTTCTTCTGAGGCCGGTGTGCGCACTGGCACTGTTTTCCCTGTTGCAGGGCTGTTCGCTGCTGCGCACGGAAGAACCCGTACACAGCGATACCGACCCGGTGATCGAGCCCGAACTCGACCGGCGTGTCATTACCCAGGCCGACATCGACAGCGAGGACTTCGAAGTCAGTGCATTTGCCGGGGTAATGAACGTCGAAGACTTCGGCACAAACTTCGTCTACGGGGCACGTGCAGCCTTCCATGTCAGCGAGGACCTGTTCGTCGAGACTGCCGCAGGGCGCACCAAAACGGACCAGACCAGCTTTGAAAAACTCAGCGGCGGTGCAAAGATCGTCTCCGGTAGTGACCGTAACCTGACCTATTACAACCTCTCGATCGGCTGGAACTTGCTGCCCGGTGAAGTGTTTATCGGTCGCGGTCATTCATTCAACAGTGCCCTTTTCCTGATCGGTGGCGTCGGTAATACCGACTTTGCAAACGACAATCACTTCACTATCAACTTCGGCGCCGGTTACCGCCTGCTGCTGAATGACTGGGCGACACTGCGCATCGATGTGCGCGACCACACCTACAAGTCCGATCTGCTCGGCAATGATGAGCGCAAGCACAACCTCGAAGCTACTGCCGGATTGTCGGTGTTTTTCTGAGGTAGAGAGAGGAAGTTAACTGGGCAACAGCCACTGGAGGTAAACATGAAGCAATGTATCAGGCAATGGTTCGCCACCGTACTCACCAGCATCCTGCTGACGACACCGGTCTTCGCCGGCATCCTGTCCGGGGAGGCGCCCGACTTCACCCTGAGGAGCGACACTGGTGAGAACATCCGGCTCAGCGAGTACCGTGGTGAAGTGGTACTGATCAACTTCTGGGCCTCGTGGTGCGGGCCGTGCCGCCAGGAAATGCCGATACTGGATGAACTGCACAACCAGTACAAGGGGCTCGGCTTTACGGTACTTGGCGTCAATGTCGAGCAGGACCCGCAGCAGGCGCGCAAGCTGTTGAAGAACATGCCGGTCAGTTTCCCGGTGCTGTTTGATGATCGCAGCGTAGTCAGCAAGGAATATGACGTCATCGCCATGCCGAGTACTGTGCTGGTCGACCGCGACGGCAACATGCGTTACCTGCACAAGGGCTACAAGCCGGGACTGGAACAGGTATATCTCGAACAGGTTCGGGAGCTGATCCGCGAATGAACCGGCAACGTCTCATCAAGACACTGGTGGTGTCCGCCATCCTGCTGCTGTCGGGCTGCACGAACATCGAGCCGTGGGTGAAGCCCTATGAACGCGCGCACCTCGCCGATCCCGTTATGCAGTTCAACCGCAACCCGGTTGCGGATGCCTACTTCATCCACGTCACCCAGTCGCGCGAAAGTGCCCGCGGCGCCGAGGGTGGAAGCGGAGGGGGCTGTGGCTGCAACTGATTCACAGAACACCGCACCGGCCCGGATAGGCAGTGCAATCTGCCGTACCCTCCCCGCCCCGTCCATGGGGAGGATCGGGGAGAGGGTGGGCATCTGGGTAACCTCCCTGTTGCTATGCCTGTGCTGCATGCCAACCCATGCCGGCGTTCTCCCCGACGACCGTGCCGACGCCATGTACCACTCCTACGACGGCGGCGGCGTGGAAGTCGACGGCCCGTCCGTACTGGTCCTCAAGAAGCTCGGCGAGAGCGTTGCCCTCACTGGCAATTACTACGTCGACTCCGTCAGCAGCGCCTCCATCGACGTGGTCACTACAGCCAGCAAGTACACCGAGGAGCGCACCGAGGTATCCGGTGGCATCGACTACCTGTACGGCAACTCCACCATGAGCCTGTCCTATACCAACAGCAACGAGGACGACTACAAGGGGAATAATGCAAGCTTCGGCATCAGCATTGACATGTTCAATAATATGACCACGGTCGCACTCGGCTACGCCTATAGCTGGGATACGGTGGAGAACAACCTGGATTCCAGTTTCTCAAAGGACGTCAACCGCCAGAACTACCACCTCGGACTGACTCAGGTGATCACCAAAGACATGCTGATGGAGTTCAACTTCGAGACGATCACTGACGAAGGGTTTCTGAACAACCCGTACCGCTCGGTACGCTTTATCGATACGGGAAGCCCGGTCGGCTTCAGCTTTGCACCCGAAAAATACCCGAACACACGCACCAGTAACGCTGCTTCGATACGCACCCTGTATTACCTGCCGTGGCGTGCCTCGGTGTTCGGCGAATACCGCTTCTATGATGACACCTGGGACATCCGTGCACACAACATCGAACTCGGCTATACCCACACACTGTGGGACCGCTGGGTGCTGGAGGCCAAATACCGCTACTACACGCAAGACAAGGCCGAATTCTACAGCGACCTGTTCTCCGGGCCGGATGTCCAGAACTTCATGGGTCGTGACAAGGAACTCAGTAACTTCGACAGCCACACGATTGGCCTGGGGCTGAGCTACGACTTCATCCACGATGGCTGGAGTTATATTGACCGCGGCAGCATCAACCTGCAGTGGGAACACATCTGGTTCAACTACGACGACTTCCGTGACATCCGCGACACCAGCGCCACCCCCGGCAAGGAAAAACTCTACAGCTTCGACGCAAACGTAATTACGGCGTTCCTGTCAATCTGGTTCTGATTATTCAGTGTAAAATGTGTCAGAGCACAATGGCACTCACTTAAGCCGTTCACCCTTTGCTTTCTCCTTCTCCCTTGAAGGGTCGGGGTGAGGGTGAGTCACTATAAAAGACACGCTGCGTCTTTCCCCTCTTCCTGACCTTCTCCCCAAAGGGGAGAAGGAACTGATTTTACGCTGTTCTGGTTTAAGTCAGTGCCATTGGTGTCAAAGCACTTTTTTCGCATCTACCGGTAATCCGGATTTGGATAATCAAACCGGCATCCGGCATCCCATTCAGAACGCTGGTTTCCGTGTGCCGGAATACCCCCTGCATCCTTGATCATCCTGGCCATATGCATCAGATTCCACGTCATAAACGTAGTATTACGATTGGTGAAATCATTCTCCGGACCACCGGAATCCGGATCCAGATACGACGGCCCCGGACCTGCCTCGCCCAGCCACGCGGCATCAGCTTGAGGAGGAATGACATACCCGAGGTGCTGTAGCGAATACAGTATGTTCATGGCACAGTGTTTCGCGCCATCCTCATTTCCGGTTATGAGGCAGCCTCCAACCCGGCCATAGTAGGCATACTGGCCGTGTTCGTTGAGATCACCGGAACTCGAATACAGCCGTTCGATGGTCTTTGTGCATACAGAAGACTTTTCACCCAGCCAGATCGGTGATGTAATAACAAGAATGTCGGCCGCCTTGACCCGTTGATAGATATCCGGCCACTCGTCCTTGTCCCATCCCTGTTCGACCATATCCGGGTAAACGCCGTATGCAATGGTGTAATCAACCGGACGCATGACCTCAACGGAAATCCCGTTTTTCTCCATGATTGCCTTTGATATGTCTACCAGCCCACCGGTATGTGACAATTCAGGGGAACGTTTCAGCGTGCAATTCAGGAACAGGGCATTAAGGTCTGAATAGTCCTGTTTACTCGACTCACACTGTTCTATTTGCCTGTTACTCAGTTTCATTCTGGCTCCTTTCTGATCCGGTATTGACGCAAATAACACACGAATAACAGTAACAATCGGTCTTTAGGGGACAGATTATTATTTATTCCCTCCGTCCCCTTTTCTTCTCTTGGCATCAACTCGCCGATATACAACCTGCCGGATGACTACTCGCAAAAAAGTGAAAAAGGGGTCGGTGACAAAACGCAATTATTCTTATTTGTCACCGACCCCTTTAATGCTTTAATGTTGCTTTTCGTCCCAACGAGATACCATCCATCTGCTTCAATCGATTCTAGGACATCCTTACTGCCTAACAGTGAGTGGCTGGTATAGGCGGTATTGCCAACAGTTGATAATACTATATGTGTAATTGGTAGATATGCCAATTTTGTTGGCACAGCTACCAACTAGAAACATTTCAATAATTATTCCCATCATGAATAACAGCACCAATCATCCCTGCAGCCGCTCCAGCACCAGGTTCCCGATCCGGTCCACTTTGCCGTTCCAGCCTGCCGGTAACCAGGTGGTTGCCACGGTCTCGGTAACCAGTGCCGGGCCGGTAATTTCCTGTCCCTGGTAGAGCTGTTCCCGTTGCCACACCGGCACCGCGTTTTCATAACCGGCCAGCCGGGCAAACACCGGTGCGGGCAGTTCATCAGGCCGCACACGCACTTCCGGCAGCCTGATTTTCGGCGGTTTGCCTTGCAGGTTGCAGCGAATGTTGACGAGTTCAACTGCTGTGGTCAGACGGTGCCCATAGCGCTGTTCATGTTCCCGGTGGAATACCTGCGCGGTCTCTTCAATGTCCTGCCACGGGAGTGTCAGGGTGTAGGACTGACCCTGGTAGCGCAGGTCGAGGCGGTACCCGGTGTCGATGTCCTCTACCGGGATGCCTTCGGCTATCAGTTCTCTGCGTCCCCGGTCCGCCAGCGCCTGCAGTTCCTTTTCCAGCCGGTCTGTGTCGAAGCCGGCGAGTTCCCCGGTCAGGGTGTGCGATAATTGCCGCGCACGCGGGGCAGCGAGCATGCCCAGTGCCGACAGTACCCCGGCATGCACCGGGACCAGCGCCTGGGTCATGCCCAATGCCTCGGCCAGCGCGCACACGTGCAGGCCACCGGCCCCACCGAAAGAGATCAGCACATGCCTGCGCGGATCGATGCCGCGCTGTACCGAGATCACGCGCAGGGCCTGCGCCATGTGTTCGTTGGCAATGTCGATGATGCCGTGTGCCGCCGCTTCCAACCTGATATCCAGTTGCCCGGCGATACTATTGACGGCGCGTTCGGCGGCATTGGCATCCAGTGTCATGGCGCCGCCGAGAAACGCATCCGGGCGCAGCCGTCCCAGCACCAGGTTGGCATCGGTGACCGTCGGTTGCTCACCGCCCTGCCCGTAACATGCCGGTCCCGGTGCCGCACCGGCTGATTCCGGTCCCACCTGCAACAGCCCGCCGTGGTCGATACTGGCGATGGAACCGCCGCCCGCACCGATGGTGTGCATATCGACCATGGGTACGGCAACCGGCCACGGGCCGATATGTCCCTCGGCGGTGAGTTTGATCTCGCCCTCGATCAGCGCGACGTCGGTTGAGGTGCCGCCCATGTCAAAGGTCAGCAACCGGGTGGCGCTGGTCTGTTGTCCGATGTAGCGCGCGCCCATGAGGCCGCCGGCCGGGCCGGACAGCAGCAGGTGCACCGCCTTCGCGCCCGCGTGTTCCGCCGCCACAGTGCCGCCTGCGCTTTGCATGACGGACACTGGTGCCGGCTGCAGCTGCGCACTCAGCCGCTGCAGGTAACCGGCCACGCGCGGGCCGATCCAGGCATTCAGCCAGGTGGCGATGCCGCGTTCGTACTCCTTGTATTCCGGCAGTACGCTGGATGAACGCGAGATGAACAGGTCCGGGAATGCGGCCTCCAGCCAGCTTTCAATGGTGCGTTCATCACGGTCATCGAGGAAGGAGAACAGCAGGTTGATGGCGACCGCTTCCGGCTTCAGCGCCCTGATCTGTTCCAGGAGGCGCTGCCGGTCCGTACCGGTGAGTTCGCTGAGACGGCTGCCATCGGCGCCGATGCGGGCTCCGACTTCGAGACACAGCTCGCGCGGCACCGGGGGTGGCTGCGGTTCCGGCTGCAGGTTGTAGAGTTCGCGGCGGGCCTGCCGGCCGATGGTGAGTACGTCGCCGAGTCCCTGGTTGGCGAGGTAGGCGGTGCGTACACCCTTGCGTTCCAGCACCGCGTTGGTCGCGACGGTCGAGCCGTGCATTACCTGCAGGTCGTCCGTGGTCAGGCCGAGATCGCGGATACCCTGCAGGATGGCCTGCTCGGGGGCTGGCGGGGTGGACAGAACCTTGTGGACACGCAAGATCCGGTCGTCGAACAGTACAAAGTCGGTGAAGGTGCCGCCGGTGTCGATGCCGAGCAGTTGGGGTGGAGGGTTGGATTTATGGGTCATTGCGATGAGCGTAGCGGAGAGCCGGAAGCGGGTGCAAGAAATATGGGAAAGTCAGGTCTGCGGGCGGGAGACCGGACTTCCGGGCTGTGCTGACTGAATGCCCTCTCCCTGGCACTCTCCCGGAGGGAGAGGAGATTGATTGGGGTTTTGCATCGCACTACTGGCTGGATTGGCTTCATGTAATCCGGCACTGGTTTGCCGGGTTACGGCGCTGTGCGCCTGACCCGACCTACGCAACTACCCGACCTACGCAACTACCCGACCTACGCAGCTACGCGCCTGATCCAACCTACGAATCCGAGCACAGCGATGCGCATCATTTTAGTCCCAATACGGTTTCCGGGAGTCTCGCCGGGGGGAGCGGGAACCTGGAGAAAATTTTATGGCCATAGTGCACGCTTAACCTGGCGCGAATTAGGTTTATAATGCGCGCCCATATACTAAAGTATGGCAACCGGACTCCATCATCCATGCACCAGCAGGTCCTGATCCAGGTCGAACACCTGACCCGTTACTACGGGCAGACCTGTGCGGTCAGTGATGTCAGTTTCGAACTGACCAAGGGCGAGGTACTGGGGTTTCTTGGTCTCAATGGCGCCGGCAAGTCTTCCACCATGCAGGTGATTACCGGCAACCTGGCGCCCAGCGCCGGGCGTGTCACCGTCAACGGCATTGACCTGCTGGACAAGCCAAAGCGCGCCAAGCACGAGATCGGCTACCTGCCGGAGCGGCCGCCGATATACCGTGAACTCACTGTGGACGAGTACCTGCACTATTGTGCGAAGCTGAACCGCATCGCCCGCAACCATATCGCCAGGGCCATCGACACGGCGCACGAGCGTTGCGGTCTCGGCGACGTGCGCCACCGCCTGATCGGTAATCTCTCCAAGGGTTACCAGCAACGTGTCGGCATTGCGCAGGCGATCCTGCACACCCCTGCCGTGGTGGTACTCGATGAACCCACGGTCGGCCTCGATCCGATCCAGATCCGCGAGATCCGCGCCCTGATCCGCGAGCTCGGCGAGGAACACGGCATTATCCTGTCCACGCACATCCTGCCCGAGGTCCAGGCCACCTGTACCCAGGTGCAGATCATCAATGCGGGGCAACTGGTATTTGCCGACAGTATTGCCGGGCTGGAGCAGCGCCTGAACGTCACCAGCCTGATTGCCGGCTTCCATGCCATGCCGAATGCCGAGACGCTCCGGCAAGTCCCCGGGGTTACGCAGGCAGAACCACTCGCTGACGGGAAAGTACGCCTGCATTACGCGGACACTGACCCCTCCGAGGCACTGATCGCGCAGGCCGTTGCCAGCGGCTGGCGGCTGTATGAACTCGCACCGGAGCGGCGCACGCTGGAGCAGATCTTTATCGAGCTGACCTGTTCCGATGAACCGGGCCGTGACACGGAGGCGGTGGCCTGATGATCTTTACTATCGCCGGACGTGAGCTGCGCATCCTGTTCCTGTCACCACTGGCCTGGGCGGTCCTGGCCGTGGTGCAGTTCATCATGGCCTACCTGTTTCTCGCGCAAATTGATGGCTACCTGATGCTGCAGCCGCGACTCGCGGCCATTGAGGGGGCACCCGGTGTGTCGGATATCATCGTTGCACCGTTGCTCGCCGATGCCGGCACGGTATTGCTGCTGATTACCCCGCTGATCACCATGCGCCTGCTCAGCGAGGAACGCCGCAACCGCACCCTGAGTCTGCTGTTCTCGGCGCCGGTGTCGATGACCGAGATCATTCTCGGCAAGTACCTCGGGGTACTGGCGTTTTTCGGCATACTCATTGCCCTGCTGGCGCTGATGCCGCTGTCGCTGCTGGCGGGCACTGCACTGGATCTCGGCAAATTGGCCGCCGGATTGACAGGCCTGGCGCTGCTGGTGACCGCATTCGCCGCCATCGGCCTGTTCATGTCATCACTGACAGAGCAACCCACCGTGGCGGCCGTTAGCACCTTCGGCCTGCTGTTACTGTTGTGGATCATCGACTGGGCCGGTGCCGATGCCACGCAAACCAGCGGGCTGTTTGCGTATCTGTCGCTACTGCGCCACTACGAGACCCTGCTGAAGGGCCTGTTCAACAGCAGTGACGTGATCTATTACCTGCTCATCATCCTCCTGTTTATCGGACTCAGCATCCGGCGCATCGATGCGGACCGGCTGCAGCACTAGCGTATGGAAATCACCCGCCGCTCCCGTCTGCTGTTACGCCTGCAATCCTGGGTGTTTGTCGTGCTGTTTATCGGCATCATCGGTTTGCTCGGCTGGCTCAGCACGCAATATGCCTACCAGGCCGACTGGACCAGCGGCGGCCGCAATACCGTCACCAGTGACACCCGCCAGTTGCTTGCCAACTTGCCGGACGCCGTCAGCATCACTGCGTTTGCGCGCAAGGATGACCTGCTGCGCAAGCAGATTCAGGTGCTGATAGCACGTTATCAGCGCTTCAAGCCGGACATTACACTGGAATTCGTCAACCCGGACACCGCGCCGGAGCGGGTGCGCGCGCAGCATATCAGCGTCGACGGCGAGCTGGTGATCCATTACCGGGGGAAAAGTGAAAATATCCAGCGCCTGAACGAACAGCAGCTGACGAATGCCCTGCTGCGGCTGTCGCGCCAGGACGACCGCTGGATCGTGTTCCTGACCGGGCACGGCGAGCGTAACCCGCACGGCGAGGCAAACTACGACCTCGGCCAGTTCGGCAAACAACTGGAGCGCAAGGGTCTCAAGGTGCAGCACGTCAACCTGGCCGAGAATGCCATCCCGAAGAACACGAATCTGCTGGTGATTGCCAGTCCACGTGTCAAACTGCTGCCGGGCGAAGTCAAACAACTGCGTGACTACGTCAAGCACGGCGGTAATCTGCTGTGGCTGGCGGAACCCGGCAAGCCGGCCGGCCTGGAACGGCTGGCCGAGGAACTCGGCGTGACCTTCCTGCCGGGCACAGTGGTGGATGCCACCACGCAGGTGTTCGGTATCGATAACCCGTCATTTGTGGTTGTGACCACCTACCCGCAGCATGAAATCACCCGTGATCTCAATGAAGTCACGGTATTCCCGGAAGCCGCCGCCCTGGAAACCGGTCCGGACGCTGCCTGGCAGTACACCCCACTGCTCACCACCGCGGCACGCTCGTGGACCGAGATCGGTACCCTCGAAGGCGAGATCCAGTTCGATAAAGACAGCGACGAACGCGCCGGGCCGCTGGATATCGGCATGGTCATGACCAGCACCGCCACGTCCGGGGACGAACCGGATACAGCCCCGCACACACAGCGCATAGCCGTTATCGGTGACGGTGACTTTCTGTCCAACACCTATCTCGGCAATGGCGGCAACCTCAACCTCGGGTTGAATCTGGTGCACTGGTTGAGCCACGATGACGCGTTCATCAATATCCAGGTCAAGACGGCACCGGATACCACACTGGAACTGAGCCGTACCGTACAGGCCGTGATCGGTCTCGGTTCGCTGATCGGTATGCCGCTGCTGCTGTTGATTACCGGGATAGCCATCTGGCTGCGCCGGCGGCGGCGCTGATGTCGGCACGCACCCTGCTGAATCTCGGCCTCGCCGCACTGGCACTGGGACTGGTGCTGGTGGTGGTATACCGGCCCGGGCTGGAGCCCGCGGCCGTCCCGCAGGCGATCATCACGGAGCTCACCCCCGACAAGGTGGTCAGCATCACGGTGACCCGCAAACCACGCGAACCACTAACGTTTACCCGGCAGAGCGAGCACTGGTACCTGTTTACCGGCAAGCAGGAACTGCCGGCCGCGGAATTCCAGGTCAACGCCCTGCTGCGCCTGTTGCAGGCTACTACCGATACCCGTTACCCGGCCGCATCCCTGGATCTCCATCAGCTTGGCCTCAAGCCACCGCAGGCCACGGTGAGCTTCAACGAACGGGAAGTCCGTTTTGGTGTGACCGAGGCACTGAAAAAACGGCGTTATCTGCAGGTGGGGGACAGTGTCTACCTGGTCGCCGATAACTACCAGCACCTGATCAATGCAGAACCGGGCAATTTTATTGCGCGCAAACTGCTTGCAGGCCGTGGCGCCATCACCCGGCTGGAATTGCCCGGGCTGTCACTCAGCCAGTCTGAAGATACACACTGGCAGCTGAAGCCCGCGAATGACACGGCCAGTGCCGATGACCTGCAGCAGCTTGTCGATAACTGGCGGAATGCCCGTGCCCTGTATGTCCGCCATTACGATGGGGCAACGGCCACTGAACAGGTAACGATCCACACCGCGGGACAGCCGGACCCACTGGTACTGCAGGTCATCTCGAAGACACCCGAGCTGGTACTTGCGCGCACGGACTGGGGCATTGAGTACCATCTCGCCACCGGCGTCGGGGACCACCTGTTCGCGTTGCCGAAACCGCAAAGCACGACCGGGGACACCGGGGGGGAAGCAGGGCCGGTGCCAGAATGACGTAATACAATACAACAGCACTGCCCCAATGCTATCTTCTGCGGATGCCCGAACTTCCTGAAGTCGAAACCACGCGCCGCGGTATCGCCCCGCACATCACCGCCAGGACCGTGGCACGCGTCATTGTGCGCAACCCGCAGTTGCGCTGGCCGGTGCCGAAACGCCTCGGCAATGAACTTGCCGGGCAGACCATTACATCCGTCGGACGGCGTGCCAAGTACCTGCTGCTGACAACGGTGAACGGCACGCTGTTGCTGCACCTCGGCATGTCGGGTAGCCTGCGGATCATCGATGCCAGGCTACCCCCCGCGAAACATGATCATGTCGATATCGTCTTCACCGACGGGCACGCGCTGCGCTTTACCGACCCGCGGCGCTTCGGCAGCCTGCACTGGACACGGTGCCCGCCGGAGCAGCACCGGCTGTTACGGGATCTCGGCCCGGAACCGCTGGAGGATGGATTTACCGGCGAGTATCTCCACAGGATGTCACGCAGCCGCAAGGTTGCCATCAAACCATTCATCATGAACAGTCGTATTGTTGTCGGCATCGGCAATATCTACGCCTGCGAGGCGCTGTACATGGCCGGGATCTATCCGAAGCGCGCGGCCGGGCGTATCAGCAGGAAGAAATATGACTTGCTCGTCGAGGTCATACGGGAAGTCCTGACTGACTCGCTTGACCAGGGCGGGACGACACTGCGCGATTTCGTCAATGGCCACGGTGAACCGGGTTATTTCAAGCTGCACCTGAACGTATATGACAAGCGTGGAGAACCATGCATCAGTTGCCGCGAACCCATCCGCGAGATCCGCCAGGGCCAGCGCTCGACATTTTACTGCCCGGTCTGCCAAAGCTGTTGAAGGAGCACCATGAACCTCTGATTAATTCTCAATATCATTGGGATTTAGAGGATGAACTGTCTGTAGGGTGCGCCGTGCGCACCATTTATCAACATCTTGCTGTTTATTCCGGTGCGCACGGCGCACCCTACGCCAAGCCGTTAAAATTAATCAGATGGTTCCCTGGACATCCGGCTTGATGATTTATAATGAATAGCAGGGAAGTCGGCTATGTCGCCTTAACCAGCAAAGTTACTGCAACAGGGAACAGATCATGACCCAACCCACCATGGACGCAGGAGTCATCCTGGTATTACTGGACCGGCTGGAAAAGCAGCGGTTGCCGCGGATGCTGGCGCTGAAGGACAAAGTCGATGGCGGTCAGCCACTGGGAGACTTCGACATCGAATTTCTCGAGGAGATCTTGATGGACACCGGGAAAAGTGAAATGCTGATAAAGAGACACCCCGAATACCAGGCAATCACCGCCAGGGTTATACACCTTTATTTCGAGATCACCACCCGGGCGCTGGAGAACGAGCAGCACCCGGGTTAAGCAGCCATGAAAGTGCATACCCCCCGAATAAGGATACACTGAGCTTGCACGTTGCTGCTGATCTTGCCGTCGCCTTCATTGCCCTGCAGCACCTGGCCTTCATGGTGCTGGAGATGTTTTTATGGAACCGGCCGATCGGCCGGCGCCTCTTCGGACTGGACCGGGAGTTCGCCCGCCGCTCGGCGGCACTTGCAGTCAACCAGGGACTTTATAACGGCTTCATGGCCGCCGGTCTTTGCTGGGGGCTGCTGTCCGGCCCGGATGGACTGGCCATCAAGAGCTTTTTTCTGGTGTGCGTGATCATTGCCGGAAGCGTCGGTGCGCTAACGGTACAACGCTCTATTGCCTGGATACAGGCTACTCCCGGCATCGTCGCCCTGGTGCTTGTCTGTCTCGCGACACCGCCGGCATTACCATGAAAGCGTGCTGACCACCGACACAGGTACGACCGGCAGAGACTGCTGATAACCGGGGATCTGACACATGGCAAGGAAAATCAGCATATCGATCAACGCGCTCGTCGCCGCAGGTCTCCTGCTTGCCGGCTGCATGGGCGCAATTATTTACCTGAACAGCCTGCAGGCTGCACTGTTCCAGGAATATATCGACATCAAGCACAAGAACAACAACACCGAGGCCAACCTGGTCTACGTCAGAAAGAAGCTCGAGAAATGTACCGGGGAAACACACACGACAACCGAATCCGGCAATTAGTCTGTCGACGCAACCTCAGCGAGGCCAAGCCCGCGGGGATCACTCGCTGCGCTGACCCGGCCGGTTATCCGGTTGCGGTAAACGGCCTGCATGTTGCCATAAACCGAGTCCAGTGGCTGCAACCTGTGTCCGCGCGCCTGCAGTGATTCGACCAGCGCGGCACTGAATGCCTCCGGTTCATATTGCACCACATCCGGCAGGTACTGATGGTGAAAGCGTGGCGCACTGATCCAGGATTTTAGTGGCCTGCCGGCGGCGATGTCCAGCGTGGCCAGCAACACCATGGTGATAATGCGGCTACCGCCGGGTGTTCCCAGTATCGCTACCCCGTCCCGGCTTTCCACAAAGGTCGGCGACATGCTCGACAGCGGGCGCTTGCCCGGCGCAATACTGTTGGCCTCCGCCCCGACCAGCCCGTAGACGTTCGGCACCCCCGGCTTGGCGGAAAAATCATCCATCTCGTCATTCAGCAGCACACCGGTGCCCGGCGGCGTGACGCCGGCGCCAAACAGGTAGTTGATGCTCATGGTCGCTGCAACCCGGTTGCCTTCCCCATCGAGTATTGAAAAGTGGGTCGTATCCATACCCTCGCCCGGCGGATCCACAGGCGGCAAGGCCACACTTTGCGTCGCCCGGTCGAGCCGGATTGAAGCACGTAACCTGGCGGCATAGCCGCTATCAGTCAGCCGCGCCACCGGCACCTCCACGAAATCCGGATCACCAAGGAACTCGGCACGATCCCGGTAGGCGCGGCGCATGGCCTCGATAATCACGTGGGTCCGGGTACCCTCATCCATATCTTCCAGCGGATATCCGGCCAGGATATTGAGCATGGTCACCAGCACCACGCCACCGGATGATGGCGGTGCGGCAGAGACCACGCGCAGTCCCTGGTAGGTCCCCGACACCGGCTTGCGTTCGATCACTGCATACTGCGTCAGGTCGTCCAGCGTCCAGATGCCCCCGGCCTTGCGCACCCCGTCCACCAGTTGTTCCGCGACCCGGCCGGCATAGAAACCGTCCCGGCCGCGTTCGGCCAGTGCCTCCAGGGTTGCTGCCAGTTCCGGTTGCACTACCCGGTATCCGCTGGCCGGTACGGCGCCATCCTGCAGGAACAGGCGTGCCGTTTCCGCATCGGCCTGCAGCGTGGCCAGCCGGAAACCGGCAAGCCGGTTGTAATACGGGTCTACCTTGAAACCGTCACGCGCAAGACGGATTGCCGGCGCCAGTGTCCGTTGCAATGGCAAGCGTCCGTACTTTTCCGCGATATGCACCAGCGCGGCCGGTTCGCCGGGAATAGCGGCGGCCAGCGGTCCGTTGATCGACAGCCCCGGCACGACCTCTCCCTCGGCATCGAGGTACATGTCCCGGGTCGCGGCCAGCGGAGCCCGTTCACGCCCGTCCACCATGGTCTCGAAATCATCCGCAGCCCGGTGCAACAGCCAGAACCCGCCACCGCCCAGCCCCGAACTGTAGGGCTCAACAACCGCCAGCGCCGCACTGACGGCCACGGCGGCATCGAAGGCATTGCCCCCGGCCTTCAGAATCTCCATGCCGGCAGCGGTAGCCAGCGGGTGGGCACTGGCAATGGCCGCCTGGCCCTGTGTGTGTCCCGTGCAACCGGGCAACAGGGAAACCAGGGCGATGGAAAGCAGCAAGACCCCGGTCAGGGACCTGCTGCACCTGGATAACACTGACAGGGTCATCCGGCCTTCTTGCCCATCAGGCGTTCATACTTGAGCAGCAGCTGTTCGCGGGATTCCACCACGTCCGGGTTCAGGGGAATACACTCGACCGGGCATACCTCTACACATTGTGAAGTCTCGAAATGCCCGACGCACTCGGTACACAGGTCAGGATTGATTTCGTAGATCTCCACACCCTGGTAGATCGCATCATTTGGACACTCGGGTTCGCACACATCGCAATTGATGCATTCGTCGGTAATCATCAGTGCCATTGGTTCTGCCTGCCCGGACAAATACAGCGGATGCTTCAGTTAACCCGGCCGCGCAATGCAGCCACGACCCGGGCATGAACGAACGGGGTGACGTCCCCTCCGAGGCTGGCGATCTCGCGCACCAGGCTCGATGAAATATAGGCATACTGCTCGGCAGGCGTCAGAAACAGGGTCTCGATCTCCGGTGCAAGTTGACGATTCATGCTGGCAAGCTGAAACTCATATTCAAAATCGGATACGGCACGCAAGCCGCGCAGGATCACACCGGCTTCCCGCTTCCGCATAAAATCAACCAGTAAATTATCAAAACTGCATATCTCGACATTATCGATATGTGCAAGCGCATCACGCGCGAGTGAGACCCGCGTCTCGACGGGAAACGCTGTCTGCTTGTCTGAATTCACCGCGATAGCAACAATGACTTGTTCAAACAGGCGCGAGGCACGCTCCACCAGGTCAGTGTGGCCATTGGTAACAGGATCGAAGGTACCCGGGTAAACAATGATATCCATGCCGCAATTATGACCGATATGCCGGTTTTCGTATAGACCACCGGGCGTTGTTGCCAGTCAGCTTACGCGCATCGCCTCATCAACTGAGCGCATACCTGGCCTGCGGACGTGCTGCGATACACCCCCCAGTTACCCGGAAGTTCAGGTCCTTCGGCCGGGCCGGATTCAATATAGATCCACGCCTCATCCGCCAGCCAGCCGGCGGATTCCAGTTGTTCAATGCAGGCCGGCAGCAGATTCTCACGGTACGGAGGGTCAAGAAACACGATATCCATCGGCCGGGCCGGGCCACGCAGATACAGACTGCACTCCGCCTGCACCACCCTGACCTGCCGCGCATCCAGTACATCGATCTGCTGGCGCAGACTGTGTACGACCCCGGCATGGTTATCCACCAGCGTGACCTCGGCCGCACCGCGCGATGCGGCCTCGAAGCCAAGCGCACCGCTGCCGGCAAACAGATCCAGACAGCGCGCCTCGCGGATAACCGGGCTGAGCCAGTTAAACAGGGTTTCGCGTACCCGGTCAGGTGTCGGTCGCAAACCGGGTACCGGGGCAAATGGCAGCTTGCGGCCGCGCCAGCGACCGGCAATAAGGCGCAACCGGTTTTTTTTCAGATTCGCTTTCACCGGACAGCATCATCCGGCGTTTCTGCTCAAGCGTCAATTCGCAACATCGCAGAGTGGGTTAGGCGCAATGGTACCGTAACCCCACCTTTGATGCCTGATCCGTGGATCATGAAATGAAAAAAGTTTCCCCGCCCCCACTGGAGGGGGAGGGGTAAAGTAACAGCAGTGACGTTACATCAAAACTTCCCGGCGTAATCCCTGTTACTAATGAGTTCATTAGTCATTCTGTGCAACCCGTTTTGAGCCGAGCCTGCGCCCGGTTGTGAACAAGCCCACGATGCCTGTCATAAACAGCCACAGTGACGCCGGCAGCGGCACGGCACTGACCGGTGCAGAACCCGGTACACTCCCCGGTGTCGGCAGATCCAGGGCGATAAAATCAACCAGATTATTATCCGTATCACCCTGCGGGCTGGAACGCGCCAGGCTGCTGCCTGACGGTACATCCGGCGCGGCACTGCCCTCCCCGGCAAATACGATGCCGGTAAAATCACCGTAGCCCAGCGCATCCAGTATCCCGCCTGTGTCGCGCAGTACGATGGAATCCGGCCCGTTCTGGAAATCGACGGCGGCCACGAAATCGGTGTTGGCAACCAGCGTGGTGCCATCGCCGCTATCATCGCCGATAACATAGACCCCGTCGGCGGGAATCAGGCCCGCCAGGGTTATGCTCCGGTATACCGACCCGTCTGAGCCGTTAACGCCCTCCAGCAACAAGCCGTCCAGCAAGGCGCCCGGCGTCCCGAACAGTTCGACAAATGCATTACCGTTGTCAGAACCCGCGCTGTCATACAACACCTCCGACAGCACGACACTGGCCTGTACCGGGTTTATCGATAACATTCCGGCAAGGCCGGCGATTGCAAAAAAGGGTGTCCGTTCCGTGGACATAATGACCTCCATGTATATCAGTAAGTGAATTCCGCGAACTGGATACTCTGTTACCACTGCGAGAAGTTTCCAGGGTTACAGTCTAGTATTGCGAAACCGGGGAAACAGTCAGCGACAACTGCAAGGAGTCGTCAGAAAAGACCCTCAGGGCATGTAGGTCGGGTTAGCCCGCAGGGCGTAACCCGACAATCCCGGCCGGGAATGCGTTCCCTGTGAGGCGCAGATCCCGCGCGGGTAACGGGAATCAACGAACGGCAGGACCACCTGCCCTGCGGGAATGCCTTTCTCCGCAGGGTACGGGTCCTGCTATTTTTCCGGCTCATCCCCTGATCGAGTGGATCGCAGTTATCCGGGGTGAATTCAGGTATGCCGGCATACCGGATGCTGAGTGCCCCTCTGCAGTGAAACTCGATGTCCGGAATAGCTTCACAAGACCGTTGGCCGCAGGGATGCGGCCATTGAGCGTACAGGGAGGTACTTGCAGCGGGTCTTGAGAAGCTATTCCGGACATCGAGTTGTCGTGCCCCGCATGTTGGCCCACGCAATCAGGGGAAGAGCTATTTTTCCTTTTCTTCCCCATCACCGCCGACGATGACGGTTACCATCCTGTCCGGATGCACCCGGCGCTGGTAGGCATCCATGATTTGCTTGCGGGTGACGGCCATCACCTTGTCATTAAAAGTATCGAGGTAATCCAGTGGCAGATGGTAGAAGCCGATCATGCCAAGGTACTCGGCGATTTTACTGTTGCTGTCGATCCGCAACGGGAAGCCACCGGTAATATTCTTCTTCGAGGCCGTCAGTTCTTTTTCCGTCGGGCCCTTGTCATGAAAATCCTTCAGGGTGGTGCGCATGACGGCCAGGGCCTTATCAACCTGGTCGTTACGCGTCTGCAGCCCGAACGTATACGGGCCATCCTGCGCCATCGGGGTAAAGTAGCTATTGATACCATATGACAGGCCACGCTTTTCGCGCACCTCGAGAAACAACCGGGACACCAGCCCACCACCGCCAAGTATGTGATTACCCACATACAACGGGAAATAATCCGGGTCACCCCGGTGCATCCCGGGTGCGCCCATGCGCACGGTGGTCTGTAACGAGGGATGATGAATGCGCTGTTCCGTGGCTTTTTCCAGCGGCGCGACGACCGGTATTTCCGGGGCCGCTTCCCCGGCCGGCAGTTTTTCGCTCAACCAGTTGGCCAGCTGTTCGGCCGCTTGCGATCGACATCACCCACGATGGCAATAATCGCATTCCGGGCTACATAGTATTTCTTGTAGTAGGACCGGATATCCTTGAGTGAAATCTTCTGTAATGACTCCGCGGTCCCGATCGGGCGGGTTGCATACGGATGATCACCATAAACCGCTTCATAAAAGCGGTAGTCCGCAATACTTGACGGACTCTGGTCCGCACGCCGCAGTGCCACCAGCTTGCGCTCGCGTACCCGTTCAAAATCGTGCTCGTTGAAATCCGGCTGGCTGATGACCTTGATCATCACATCAATGGCAGGTTCCAGCTGCGCCGGGTCGCTCAGGCTGCGCAGCGATACCCAGGCCGAATCGCGCAGGGAACCGCTGCTCAATTCCGCGCCCAGCCCCTCGATCCAGTCAGCGATGTCATTGGCTGACAGGCCCGCCGCTCCCTTGTCGAGCAACCCGTTTGTCAGACTGGCCAACCCCGGTTGACCGTTATCATGAGCACTACCGGCAGCAAACAGCATGCGGATATCGACCATGGGTAATCCCGGTGTCGGAAAGAAGTACACCCGGGTTCCCTGGTCTGTTTGCCAGTGCTGTATGGCCGGTGCGGCATGCAGCAAGCCGGTACCCGACAGCCAGGCCAGCAGCGTTATTACAATGGCTTTATTCCTGGTTCGCATGTCCATCTCCCTGTTGTGATTGCCCCTCGATCGGCAAGGGGTCGAGCACGGCAATCGTAAGGTCTTTATCAATAAGATATTTCTGTGCAACAGCCTGTATCTGTTTCGGAGTCACCGCCTTGATTCGTTTCACGTAATCCTCTCCCAGTCGCCAGTCGAGCCCGATGGCCTCCAGCTGGCCGATTTTCATGCCCTGATAGAACACCGAGTCCTGTTCGTAGATGTTGCTCGCGACCACCTGTGCCTTGACACGCGCCAGCTCATCGGTGGTGACCGGTTCTTTCTGCAGGCGCGTAATCTGCTCCTGCAGCGCCTGTCGCAAGTCTTCGATGCTGTGTACACTCGAGGGCATACCGTCAAACAGGAACAGGCTCGACTGGCGGTCGTACAGGCTGTAGCTGGCGCCGGCGCTGGATGCCACCTGGCTGCCGCGTATCAGTTCGCGGGCCAGCCGTGCGCTGTCGCCGCCGTCGAGAATACCGGCCAGCACTTCCAGCGCATACGGTTCCCAGTCCACGGTAGCGGTTTTCAGCACCGGCACCTTGTATCCCATGATCAGGTAAGGCACCTCGGCGGGTTGCCGGACGCTGATCCGGCGCGGCCCCTCCTGCTCCGGTTCGAGCCGTGGCTTGGGCGGGACAATCCGTTCCGGCTTGAGCGGCCCGAAATACTGTTTTGCCAGTTTCAGGACGGCTGCGGGCTTGACATCGCCGACCACCACGACAATGGCATTGTTTGGGGCATACCAGCGCTTGTACCAGGCCTGCAGGTCCGCCAGCGTTATATTCTCCAGATCGTCCATCCAGCCGATGGTGGGAATCCGGTTGGAACTGCTGGTATAGGCCGTGGCATTGAACTGCTCGAAGGTAAATGCGGTCGGCTTGTCATCGGTGCGCATGCGGCGTTCCTCCATGACCACCTTGAGCTCCTTGCGAAATTCCTTTTCCGTCAGATTCAGATGGCGCATCCGGTCGGCCTCCAGCTCGAAACTCACTGGCAGGCGACTTTTCTCGAGGCTCTCGAAATACGTGGTGTAGTCCGCACTGGTGAAGGCATTCTGGCGTCCGCCATTCTCGGAGATGATGCGGGAAAACTCACCCGGGCCATGCTTCCTGGTCCCCTTGAACATCATGTGCTCGAGCACATGCGACACCCCGGTAATACCGTCATGTTCATAGGTTGCACCCACCTTGTACCACACCTGTGTTACAACGACCGGCGCCCGGTGGTCCTCCCTGACGATCAGCTTCAGGCCATTTTTCAGCCGATATTCATGTACCTGGCCGGCTGCCAGAACGCCCTGGCAGGCAAACACCAGGACTGCAATCCATATTCCACGCATGTCCATTCTCCAGAATTTCGAGAGTTATCCCAAACGGGTATGGGATGATAGGATACCCGCCACATCAATTACCATCACTACGACCCGATAACAGACAATTTTTTTCATGCTTGGTTTCCGAAAGAAGAAGACCACACGGGACAAGGACACAGCGGAGAAAGCCGGCCTGCTTGTACGCCTCAGGTCCGGGCTGGCCCGTACCCGCCACAACCTGACCGATGGCGTCGCCACACTCGTCCTGGGCAGCAAGGCCATTGACGACAAACTACTCGAGGAAATCGAGACAACCCTGCTGGTCGCGGATGTCGGCGTGGATGCCACCCGTGAAATTATCGATGACCTGACGCAACGCGTCTCCCGCAAGGAACTCGATGATGCAGAAGCACTGATGCAGGCCCTGCATGACGACATGCAGACAATCCTTGCGCCCTGCAATGTACCGCTCACCATCCCGAAATCCGGGAAACCCTTTGTCATCCTGATGGTCGGCATCAACGGCGCCGGCAAGACCACCACCATCGGCAAACTGACCCGTCGCCTGAAAGACCAGGGACTGCAGCCCATGCTCGCGGCCGGTGACACCTTCCGCGCGGCCGCTGTCGAGCAACTGCAGGCCTGGGGCGAGCGCAACGACGTCCCGGTCATCGCCCAGCACCAGGGCGCGGATGCCGCCTCGGTCATCTATGATGCCCTGCAAGCGGCACAGGCACGCAATATCGACGTGCTGCTTGCCGATACCGCCGGACGCCTGCATACCCAGTCAAACCTGATGGAAGAACTGGTCAAGATCAAGCGGGTCCTCGGCAAGCTGGATGCGAGCGCACCCCACGAGGTCATGCTGGTGGTGGATGCCGGCACCGGCCAGAATGCACTCAACCAGGCGCAACAGTTTCATGAGGCACTGGGACTGACCGGCATCACCCTGAGCAAGCTCGACGGCACCGCCAAGGGCGGGATCGTGTTCGCCATTGCAAAGAAGCTCGGCATTCCGATCCGCTTCATCGGCGTCGGTGAAGGCATCGAGAATTTACGCGAGTTCGATGCGAAAGATTTCGTGGATGCCTTGTTTGCGAAGGACGAGCAGTAACAGCATCCACCGCAGAGATGCAGAGGGCGCGGTGAAATAAGCGAACCCTAATCTCCATGATCAGATTCAACAACGTCAGCAAGCGCTATCCGGGCGGGTTCGAGGCCCTGAGCAATGTCAGCCTCGAACTGGAAGCCGGTGCCATGGCCTTCCTCACCGGTCATTCGGGCGCCGGCAAGAGCACCCTGCTGAAGCTGATTGCCCTGATCGAGCGCACTACGCGCGGACAGATCCATGTCAACGGGCAAAATGTCACGCATATCCGCCGCCGCCGCATCCCGTTTGTGCGCCGCCGGATCGGCTTCATCTTCCAGGACCACAACCTGCTGTTTAACCGGACAGTATTCGACAATGTCGCCCTGCCGCTGGTCATTGCCGGTTACCGGCACCAGGAGATCGGCCGCCGGGTGCGTGCCGCGCTGGATAAACTCGGCCTGCTTGACAAGGAACGCATGTACCCGATCACCCTGTCAGGCGGCGAACAACAGCGCGTCGGTATCGCCCGCGCAGTGGTCAACAAGCCGATGCTGCTGTTGGCCGACGAACCCACCGGGAACCTCGATCCGGGCCTGTCACTGGAGATCATGAAACTGTTCGGGCTGTTTAACCAGGTAGGTGTGACGGTACTCATTGCCAGTCATGATGTCGGCCTGCTCGACCGGCTGGATTACCCGGTCATTGCCCTGGACCACGGCCACCTGCTTGCTGTGGAGCAAGCACACGCATGAAGCGCGCCCGGCAAAACCGGCCCCGGTCCACACCTCACTGGAGTGCCACGCTGCGGCGGATGCTCTCACCGCGCACCTGGCTGACACGCCACGCACAAGTGGCGCTCGACAGCCTGGGACGCCTGACCCGCCACCCGCTGGCCACCCTGATGACGGCTGCCGTGATTGGCATTGCCCTGGCGATGCCGGCCTCCCTGTATTTGCTGTTAGGCAATATGGACCGTCTCAGTGGTGCCTGGGACGGGCAGGCCAGCCTGTCGGTGTTCCTGAAAGACACGGTATCGGTGACTGCCGCCGACACACTGGCCGGGCGCGTGCGTGACTGGCCGGAAGTAGTCAACGTGACGCTGGTGACCCCGGAACAGGCGCTGGAGGAATTTCGTCAAGGCTCGGGGTTTGCCGATGTGCTTGATACCCTGGACGAAAACCCGTTGCCGGCCGTCCTGCTGGTGCTACCTGCACCGGATCATGCAAACGCGCAATCGGCAGCCGGCCTTCAGGCCCGCTTGCAGGCCCTGCCGGAAACCGAACGGGCACAACTTGACCTGCAATGGGTGCAGCGACTGACTGCCATCCTGGCGCTGGCGCGGCGCGGCGTGCTGCTGATCAGCGCGTTACTGGCACTGGCCGTACTGCTGGTCGTCGGCAATACCATTCGCCTGGAGATACAGAACCGGCGCGAGGAAATCGTAGTCACCAAACTGATCGGTGCGACGGATGGATTTATCCGGCGGCCGTTTCTTTATAACGGGGTGTGGTATGGCGTCATTGGCGCACTGCTCGCCTGGCTGCTGGTGGAAACCGGTTTCTGGCTGCTCGAATCACCGACCCGGCAACTGGCGGCACTGTACCAGAGCAATTTCCAGCTGCAGACGCTGCCGCTCCTGCTGTTGTTGGTGCTGCTGACCGGCGGCGTTCTACTGGGGCTACTCGGCTCATGGCTGGCCGTCGGGCGCCACCTCGGTGCAGTCGAGCCCGGTTGACCCCGGCAGGCTCCTGGACAACCCTGCCGTGCGCCGGATCAGGCCGCAGGCCATAAGCCGACAGGGGTGTTCGCCGCAGGTGCCGGGCTACGGCCGAATTCGACCTACGCTCTGAAATCTCCCTAACTGCCCGGGATTCATGGAACTTTTCAGGTAATTGGCACTCTACTGTTAAGACTGCTAAAATTAGCCATAACTGATATAGGGAGACAAAACCCATGACACAGGATCTGATTATCAGAAATCAGACACTTGCACTGCCGCTGCCGACCGGCAACCTGGAGCAGTACATCCAGGCGGCCTTCAGTGTCCCGGTGCTGAGCGCCGAGGAAGAACGCCAGCTGGCCGAACGCCTGCACTGCGACAATGACCTGGATGCGGCGCGCCAGTTGGTGATGGCGCACCTGCGCTTTGTGATCCGCATTGCCCGCGGTTACAACGGCTATGGCCTGGCGCTCGGTGATCTGATTCAGGAAGGCAATATCGGCCTGATGAAGGCGGTGAAGCGTTTCGACCCGAGTGTCGGCGTCCGGCTGGTGTCGTTTGCCGTGCACTGGGTACGTGCCGAGATGCACGAATTCATCCTGCGCAACTGGCGCATCGTCAAGGTCGCCACCACCAAGGCGCAGCGCAAGCTGTTCTTCAATCTGCGCAGCAAGAAAAAGCGCCTCGGCTGGATGAACACGGCAGAGGTCAATGCGATTGCAGAAGATCTCGGCGTCAAGCCGGAGACCGTACTGGAAATGGAATCACGCCTTAGCGGGCATGATATCGGTTTTGACCTGACCGACCGTGATGAGGACGAGGAGTCCCGGCATTTCGCCCCGGCCGCCTACCTGACGGATAACAGCAACGATCCGGCCTTGACGGTGGAACAAAACGACTGGGACAACAAGAATCGTAACAACCTGGGAAAAGCCCTGGCGACACTCGATACGCGCAGCCGCGAAATAGTACAGGCACGCTGGCTGACGGATGACAAGGCCACCCTGCATGAGCTGGCAGGTCGTTACGGGGTCTCCGCCGAACGTATCCGCCAGCTGGAGAAAAACGCAATCGGCAAGTTAAAGAAAACGCTGGTCGCCTGACCGTTTCCTGTCATTGCACACAATAACGGCCCTGCGGGGCCGTTTTTTATAGCGTTTTATAATGCCCACGGATTCATAAGAACCGTGGCAGGTAGTGATCGACCAGCAGGAAGGTAAACAGGGCCATGAGGTACCAGATGGAATAGCCGAAGGTCTGCATGGCAATCTGTTCATTTTCACCCTTCATCAGACGGATAGCGTAGTACAGAAACCCCCCGCCCAGTACCAGCGCAGCAGCGAGGTAGAGCAGACCGCTCATGTGCATGACAAACGGCAGTACGCTGACCACCAGCAGCAGAATGGTATACAAAAGAATCTGCAGGCGGGTGAACGGCACGCCATGCGTCACCGGCAGCATGGGGATATCGACCTTTGCATATTCCTCGCGCCGGTAGATCGCCAGCGCCCAGAAATGCGGCGGTGTCCACACGAAAACAATCAGGAACAGCAACAATGAGTGTGGATCAATGCTATCCGTCAATGCCGTCCAGCCCAGAATCGGCGGAGCGGCCCCGGCGGCCCCGCCAATGACTATATTCTGCGGGGTGGCCCGCTTCAGATACAGGGTATAGATCACCGCATAACCGACCAGGGAGAAAACCGTCAGCAGGGCTGTACGCACATTTACCAGGTACACCAGTATCACCATGGCTACCAGACCGAGGACGCCGGCAAACACCAGTGCATTACGTTCGTTGATCTCGCCCTGCGGCAAGGGACGGTTGCGGGTACGCACCATCTTTGCATCTTCGCGCGCGTCCAGCACATGGTTGATGGCGGCGGCGGATGCAGCGGCGAGACCAATCCCGAGATTGCCGAACAGCAACACATCCCACGGCACCATGCCTGCCGGGGAGGTGGCCAGGAACATGCCGACCATGGCCGTGAACACGATCAGCGCCACAACCTTCAGCTTGCACAGCCCCAGATAGCTTTGAATGATGTCTTTCATCTGAACCCCGGCACCCTCCTGTACCGCGTCTGTCCGCATCAGCCGATCTGCGAGTATTTCAGCAGTTTCTTCAGATCCTTCAACATCCCCTTGGGTGCGGCATCCGGTGGATAGTACATCATCAGATAACCCCGCGGATCGACAAGGTAGACCCGCTCGGCGCCCCGCACGTCCGTTGCGTCAATCTGCAACTGTGCGGCAACCGCTTCCACCTGCACGGGTGACAGCAGCGTAACATCCATGCCGGAATAATTTTTCAGAGTAGTGCCCAGTGCGGGCGGGATCCCGGTGTCCGTCAACAGGAACAGGCGCTGGACACGCTTGATGTTTTCATTCTGTGCGAAACGCACCTGGCGCATCTTGTACAGGTTCTGCACGCAGGTATCGTTGCAGTCGGCATCGCCCATGTATATCAGGGTCCACTTGCCGCGCAGGTAGTCGGCAGGCAGCACACCATCATCTGCAGTCCGGATAGCTGCCGGCAGTTCCAGCAGCCGTACTGGCTGCACCAGCATGCCATGATTGGTCGTGCCCTTCGGTATCAGACCCTTGCCACCCGACATCATCAACCAGGCAATCAGCAACGGCGCAAGAAACAGCAGTGCCAGCAGGACAAATGACTGGCGTGAATTGATGCCGATTTGCGTGTCATCGGGTCGACTGCCCTGCTTGGTCATGGTGTTATTCCTCCCGGCAGCCACTGGCTGCTATTGGTTGTCACTGATGCGGCGGGAATTCACGCCAAGGTAAATCAGCGCCAGTACCACCGCCAGCGTAAACCACTGCATGGCATAGGCCCGGTGCTTGTCAGGCGAAATGCCATAGACCGGCTTCCAGTCACGCACAAAACCGTGCGCATCATCCGGATCCAGTAGCAGCAGCACGGGTAATAACGGATAACCAAGCCGGTCTTCCAGCGCACCAATGTCAATCGCCTGGATCACCTGCGGCCACCCGGTGTTTTTTTCCTCGTCTGCACCGAGCCGGAATATTTCCGTTGGCGGCAACTTGACCAGGGCAGCCAGGCGCACCGTCCCGGCCGGACCATCCAGCACGGGCAATACCGCGCGCGATGCACCGACCGGTATCCAGCCCCGATTGACCAGCACCGTTGTCTGGCCGTCATCCAGCCGCAGCGGTGTCAGCACCTGGTAACCGGCAATGCCCTGATTCATGCGGTTGTCCAGCAGTAGCTGGTGGTCCAGGTCATAGTGGCCACTCACCATAACCTTCCGGTATTCACTGTCACCCGTCACCGGCAACAGGGACCTGAAGGCAACGACCGGCTCACGGATGCGTGCCGCATGCGTGTCCACCAGCGCCTGCTTCCAGTCGGCACGGTGCAGCTGCCAGACACCCAGCCCCGACAAAAATGGCAGTAAAATCAGCGTTGCCAGCGTCGGCCATAACCCCGGACTGAATTCAAAGGACCCAATGCGCATGAGGAGTTACCGGCTCTGGTATACTTGGCTGCTCACGGCATTAAACCACACGGTCTTCTCATGCTTGCAAAAATCATTATTGTCCTGTTTCTCTTCATCATCGTCGGCAGTCTCTTCAGTGGGCTGTTTCACCTCGTCAGGGACAAGGGCAGTTCGGAACGTACTGTAAAGGCATTGACGGTACGTATCAGCCTGTCCGTACTGCTGTTTATCCTGCTTATGATCGGCTACGCCACCGGCGTACTGCAACCACACGGGGTGTAACGCCCGGTTAACCCGAATGGCGCTTAGTTAAGCCCGAACAGCGTAAGATCAGTCCCTTCACCCTGCAAGGGAGAGGGAGAAAACAAAGGGTGATCGGCTTAAGTAAGTGCCATTGCGGTTAAACCCCTTTACTGTGCACCGGAATCCGCTGCGTTTCATTCAAGTGAAAAGTGCGGGTTAATCAGGCAATTCCACTGATAAAAAAAGGGGCGCCGCATGCGGCGCCCCTTTTTAGTACTGTAACACCGGTCATACGAGCCAATAGACAAACACGAACAGGCCCAGCCAGACTACGTCCACAAAGTGCCAGTACCAGGCCACGGCCTCAAAAGCGAAATGGTGTTCCGGCGTGAAGTGGCCCTTGATACTGCGGATCAGGATCACCGTCAGCATGGTCGCGCCCAGCGTCACATGCAGACCGTGGAAACCGGTAAGCATGAAGAAGGTCGTACCGTATATGCCCGTGGTCAGCTTCAGGTTCAGTGCATGATAAGCATGGATGTACTCATAGGCCTGCAGACTGAGGAACAGGAAACCCAGCGCCACTGTAGCCATCAGGCCGAGGATCAACTGGGCGCGGTTGTTTTTCTTCAGGGCCCAGTGCGCCCAGGTGACGGTCACGCCACTGGACAGCAGGATCATGGTATTGACGGCCGGGATACCCCACGCTTCCATGTCGTGGAAATTCCCACCGACATCACCCGGTCCGTTGGTCGGCCAGATGGCCTCGAAACCCGGCCAGAGCAGCTCCGGGGTCATCAAATTATTGCCAGCACCCCCCAGCCACGGAATGGAATACATCCGTGCGTAAAACAAAGCACCGAAAAACGCGGCAAAGAACATGACTTCGGAAAAGATGAACCAGCCCATGGCCCAGCGGAAGGACATGTCGACCTGATCGTTGTATTTACCGCCTTCACTCTCATGGATAACGGTGCCGAACCAGCCAAACAGCATGATCAGCAGGATGACGGCGCCGGCAATCATGACAATGAAGGAACCGCCGCTCAGGTAATGAGCAAAGCCACCCAGTAATGTAAATAGGCCGATCGAACCGATGATCGGCCAGTGGCTCGGTTCCGGCAGGTAATATCCCCCGTTGGATGATGACATTGGTTATTCCCTCTCTCTATTCAATCAAATCAGTTAATTTGTTTGCCGCCATCGGTTATGTCCGGCCCCGGTGAAACACTGAACCTGGCGATTACAGCCAGACTCACGGGCACTGGCCTGCGACAGCTTACGGTTCTCCATGCTCAGCTTTTCAGCATGAAAAAGCTGCCAATGAATAACGCCACCACGACCGCCACCAGGGCAATAATGACTTTCCTGTTGGCGCTGCGAACAGCTTTCTGTTCAGAATTCACTGTCATGTCGTGTCAACCTGCAGCCGGCGCACCCACCGGCATCCAGTTCCTATTTTATTTCCGGTGCCGTCACGAAGGTGTGATACGGCGCCGGAGATGCAACCGTCCACTCCAGTCCTTCCGCCCCGTCCCAGACCTGGTCAGTGGCCTGCTTGCCGCCCCGAATGGTCTTGATCAGGATGTACAGGAAAAACACCTGCGCCAGGCCGAAGGCAAAACCGCCGAGACTGGAAACCATGTTCCAGTCGGCAAACTGCAGCGAGTAGTCCGGGATACGCCGCGGCATGCCGGCCAGACCCAGGAAATGCTGCGGGAAGAACAATACATTCACGGAAATCACCGACCACCAGAAGTGGACCTTGCCCAGCTTCTCGCTGTACATGTGGCCGCTCCACTTGGGCAGCCAGTAGTAGACGGCCCCAAAGACGGCAAACAACGCGCCGGGCACCAGCACATAGTGGAAATGCGCCACGATGAAATAGGTATCGTGGTACTGCATATCGGACGGCGCCATGCCCATCATCAGACCGGTAAAACCGCCAACGGTGAACAGGAACACAAAGGCGATCGCCCACAACATCGGCGTTTCAAAGGTCATGGAGCCCTTCCACATGGTGGCGGTCCAGTTGAATACTTTTACTGCCGTCGGTGCCGCGATAATGATAGTGGCGTACATAAAGAACAATTCACCGGCCACCGGCATACCAACGGTGAACATGTGGTGCGCCCAGACCAGGAACGACAGAAAGGCGATGGAGGCCGTCGCATATACCATTGAGCTGTAACCAAACAACTTCTTGCGGGCAAAGGTAGGAATGATCGTCGAGATCACGCCGAAGGCCGGCAGGATCATGATGTACACCTCGGGATGACCGAAGAACCAGAACACGTGCTGGAACAGCACCGGATCACCACCACCGGCGGCCGCGAAAAAGCTGGTGCCGAAGTACTTGTCGGTCAGCAGCATGGTCACGGCCCCGGCCAGTACCGGCATCACCGCGATCAGCAGGTAGGCAGTAATGAACCAGGTCCAGACGAACAACGGCATTTTCATCAGAGTCATGCCCGGGGCACGCATGTTCAGCACCGTGGCAATGATGTTGATAGCGCCCATTATGGACGAGAAACCCAGCATGTGAATGGCAAAGACAAAGTAGGCGAGATGGTTATATTGCAGTGACAGCGGCGCATACATGGTCCAGCCGAAGGCCGGGCCCTGACCGGAAGTGAAGTTGCTGCCAGCGAACATCGGCAGAATCAGCATCATGCCGGCGAACGGCAGGATCCAGAAACTCCAGTTGTTCATCCGCGGCAAGGCCATGTCCGGGGCACCGATCATCATCGGAATCTGCCAGTTGGCCAAACCCACCATGGCCGGCATGATGGCGCCGAAGACCATGATCAGGCCATGCATGGTGGTCAGCATGTTGAAGAAGTTCGGCTCTACGATCTGCAGGCCCGGCTCGAACAGTTCGGCACGGATCACCATGGCCATGGCGCCACCGATCAGCAGCATGATGAAGGCGAACCACAGGTACAACGTACCGATGTCCTTGTGGTTGGTCGTCTTGATCCAGCGCATGATGCCGGAAGGCGCGCCGTGATGATGTTCGTCGTGTGTGGTTGCTGTACTCATTGAATCATTCTCCACTTGTATGCCTTAAGTCCCTAACGCAGTGCTGCGATGTCAGACGGCTGCGCCATGTCCCCGGTATGGTTACCGAAGGAATTACGTTCATAGGTGATCACCGCAGCCAGGTCGACATCGTTCAATTGCTTGCCAAAGGCCTGCATGGCGGTGCCGGTCTTGCCGTGCATGACGATGTGCTCGTGCGCGGCAATCGGACCGGTGGCGATCGCACTGCCGGCGAGCGCCGGGAACACACCCGGAATACCCTGACCGGTGGCCTGGTGACAGGCCACACAGTTGGTCTTGTAGACCGCTTCACCCTTGGCTAGCAGTTCGTCCCTGGTCCACTCCTTTTTGGCGGACTCGGCGGCAGCGGCGGCGCCGGCCTTCTGGTCAGCAACCCACTGCCGGTAGTCTGCCTCGGTCCTGGCTTCCAGCACGATCGGCATGTAACCGTGGCCCTTGCCACACAGTTCGGCGCACTGGCCGCGGTAGACGCCCGGCTTGCTCAGCTCGGTCCAGCCGTCATTGATATAGCCGGGAATGGCATCCTGCTTCCAGCCCAGATCCGGCACCCACCAGGAATGGATGACATCATTCGAGGTGATCAGGAAACGGATCTTCTTGTTGATTGGTACGACGACACGCTTGTCAACGTCCAGCAGGTAATTTTTGCCCTTGGCGGCCTTACCCTCGATCTGCTCTTGCGGGGTACTTAACACACTGAAAAAGCTGAACCCCTCATCGAGGTAGTCATATTGCCATTTCCACTGGTAACCGGTCACCTTGATGGACATGTCCGCATCGCGGGTGTCCTCCAGCGCCAGCAGCGCCTTGGTGGCGGGAATGGCCATGCCGACCAGTATCACGAACGGAATGGTAGTCCAGATGATCTCGACCGTGGTACTTTCGTGAAAGGTGGCCGGGACGGCCCCTTTCGACTTGCGATGCTTCACGATCGAGTAAATCAGTACGCTAAACACCAGGGTGCCGGCAATGAGGCAGATCCAGAAGACCAGCATATGCAGGTTATAGATCGTATGACTGGTCTCGGTGACACCACGCCTCAGGTTCAAGGCATAATCGGCGAAGGCATTCCCGGTACCGAGCAGGAGGACCGTGCCCCACAGACAGCCCAGGGCACGTCTAAACTTACTGGCTAACATGCATCATTCTCCCTGACAATTTCAGATTCTTGTTAAAACGTCTATCAGAGCGGCGCTGACTCAGGCCGTCCTGCGGATAGCTTGAGTCAGTTCTTCCGCCAGTGCGCTGCGCTCTGCTTCATTCAAAAACTTTCCAATCTCGACCTGCCGGCCCTGATAGCGGATCGCCAGGCAGTTCGGATACCAGCGGATCGGGGACGGCTCCAGCCGAACCTGCGCCCAGACCCGCGGACATTCCCAGTATTCCTGCGGTGTGTCTCGGCCTTTCTCCACCGATACGGTGTCGGTACTGACACGGACAACTTCCCTGGCGCCACTTCGATACAGGGTAATATAAAACGCAGCACCCAGCACAATGACTTCAAGACCGGCAAATGGCAACACCGGCCAGAAACCGTACAGTGCATAGGCCACGGCGATTCCAAGGCAACTACAGGCGATCACGGCATATACCCGGAGTGCCGCATGCCACGAGAGGGAGCGGTTCGGGCGAATCACCCAGTGGCAATCAGACCCCGATGGATCACAACCCCGTTCTACCACGCTCGTTATCAATACCGGCTACAGTCACTGTTTATACGTGCCGGCTACCCGTGTTCAGCAAACCCCACGGGTTTGCCGCGGCATATTGTCACACTGCGAAAAAAGTTTGCGCATTGTATATAAGAACTTACTTAGATTCAACGCGGTAAATCGCTCAGGAATTGCCCGTGCCGGGTAGCGCCAGGTAACCGGCGACAGCCTTGGCAGATGGCGGGTCCAGCGCTGGGACAACCCCCAGTAATGGAGCGTATATCATTGATTCCAATGTATTAATAATTTTATCCCGGGAATCCGGGGGTGGCGGCAGACTATTGGCGACCCAGCCGGCAAGCGCTAACCTACTGGTTTCAATCGCGCGCGCCGTCAACAATGCATGGTTCAGACAACCCAGCCGGATACCCACCACCAGGATGACCTCCAGCCCCAGCCGGACGGCAAGGTCTGCCACGCTATCCCGTTCATTCAGCGGCACCAGCCAGCCACCAATGCCCTCGACGCAGACGCGGTCCACCTTGATACGCAGGTTCGAGCAGCCTTGCTCAAGCAAGGCCAGATCGATCCGCGACCCGGCGGTGGCCGCGGCGATGTGTGGTGCAAGCGGATGCTCGAAGGCAACCGGGTTTACTTCCCGGTAGTCCAGTTCGATACTGGATTGCTGTTGCAAACGCGTCGCGTCGTCATTGCGCAGCCCCTGCGGGGTCAGCGTAGCACCCGAGGCCACCGGCTTCATACCTGCCACGCGCTGCCCCCGGTCCTGCAATAACTGCATCAGCCCCAGCGTCACTGCGGTCTTGCCGACACCGGTATCGGTGCCGGTGATGAAATACCCGGGGGACCTACCCATCCTTGCCGGGACGACGTGATCGCAGATGCGTGACCGGCACCTCGACTGCAGCGCGCACCGGTGACCAGGCGTGACCGTAGACCACCTCGTAACTGGCGGGCAACACCCCGTCAGCACGGAATGTCTCATAAGCCAGCTCGACCTGCTGCAAGCGGTGCCGGCCGGTGAGGCCGCGCGGGCGCCCGGCGGTCACGTTGTGGGCACCGATGTGCTTCAGATCCTGCATCAGGGTGCGTAGCTCACGATAGGTCACCGTGATGCGCTCGGCGTCCATTACCGGCTCCGCCCAATGTGTCCTGACCAGGGCATCACCAACGTCATGCATGTCAATAAAGGCATTGACGTGAGTATACCCGTCGACAGCCTCCCAGCTCGCCCGCAATTCACGCAGCGTATCCGGCCCGAAGGTTGTAAACATCAACAGGCCGCCGGGCGCGAGCACCCGGCGCAACTCCGTGAACACCAACTCAAGGTCTACACACCATTGCAGCATCAGGTTGGAGAACACCAGTTCGAAACTGTCATCGGCGAACGGCAGGCGTTCCCCGTCCGCACAGACACAGGCCGGTTTGCGCAGCCAGCCGCCACGGTTTTGTGTATGCCTCAACATGCCCAGTGCAATATCCAGTGATACGATACTGGCCTTGCGATAGCGCTGCAGCAGGGCCTTGCTGAACTCACCGGTACCGGCACCGAGATCCAGAACCCGTGTCGGCTGCAAGCGCACCAGGTCGAGACGTTCCAGCATGCGGCCACCGACCTCGCTCTGTAATGCCGCCGCCTCGTCATAGGTTGCCGCTGCACGCTCGAAGGCGCGGCGCGCCTGCTGCTTGTCCAGCCGGTAATCGCCGGCCCTGTCAGTCATGTCTGTTCCGGGCCTGCAGGAATTCCTGCACAGCGGTCGCGACGGCTTCGGGACGTGCGATAAACGGGGCATGACCGGCGCCATCAATGACCTGACACTGGCCATCTGCAGCAAGCAATGCGGCAGCTTCACCCCCGGCAACCGGCACCAGGGTGTCACGTGACCCCATCAGGAACAACACGCGTTGCAGCAGCTCCGGTAACCGTTCACGCAAGTCGGTATCGCGCAGGATTCCGAGCCCGGCCAACAGCGCTCCGGTATCCGGTTCTCCATGTTCAAGCAAGCGGGCGCGCAACTCGCGTAACACCGCCCCCGCCGCCTCGCTGCCATGTACCTGTAACGCCAGGAACCGGTTCAGGGTAGCGGTATAATCCTGCTGCAGGTCTGCAGCAAAGGTATCCAGCAGGCCGGACGGCATGGCCGCCGGCCAGTCCGACCGGCGCACGAAACACGGCGTCCCGGCCAGCAGCACCAGTTGTCGAATGCGCATCGGTTCCAGCAGCGCCGCCTGCGTGACCACCAGGCTACCGAGCGACCAGCCTAGCCAGTCAGCGTGCCCGGGAGCCACCGACAACACGGCATCTGCCATGTCAACCAGGCTGGCCTCATCATTCCAGGCACTGCGTCCATGACCCGGCAGATCGACGCGGGTGACCCGAAACGCCGGCTCCAGGTACGGCAGCAGGCACTCCCAGACACCGCCATGCAGACCCCAGCCGTGTACCAGCACCAGATCAGGACCATTACCGCTGGTTTGTGTATATAAACTCATAAAAGATGGCCACAAAGTACACAGTGAGAATCAGTGGAAAAAAACCATCTCGCGCAAAGACGCAAAGCCGCCAGGAAAAAAGTAATTACGGCGCTTCCCCTGATCGAGTGGGTCAGCCTGCGGAGCAAGGTTACTCGGGGGCCAGGGTGGTTTCTCAAGACCCGCTGTAAATACATCCCTGTACGCTCGATGGCCGCATCCCTGCGGCCAATGGTCTTGAGAAACCACCCTGGCCCCCGAGTAACTGCAGAGATGGTTGGTAATCCGCTGCCCCGGCAGTTTCCCTTTGTCAGGGACA
>Ga0114931_10000352_pt1 | contig 54562 bp, 51 predicted proteins | sample 2SBtaG_FD_89579 | JGI IMG/M metagenome (GOLD analysis project Ga0114931, IMG submission 89579) | Deep subsurface microbial communities from Kolumbo volcano to uncover new lineages of life (NeLLi) - 2SBTROV14_V59a metaG | ecosystem: Environmental > Aquatic > Marine > Volcanic | place: Kolumbo... | reverse complement strand
TCGAACCCGGCGCGCCGCGGCTGATCGCCATCGGCGGGTTGTCGGGAAGCGGCAAGTCGACGCTCGCCCGCGCGCTCGCGCACCTGCTCGGCGCGGGCCCCGGCGCGCTGGTTCTGCGAAGCGACGTCATTCGCAAGCGCCTGTTCGACCGCGCTCCCACCGACCGGCTGGGGGCGGAAGGCTATGCCCCCGAGGTCACGGACGAGGTCTATGCCCGCATCGCCCGATGGGCGGGCGAGGCACTCGCGGCCGGGCATGTGGCGATCGCCGACGCGGTGTTCGCCCGGCCCCGCGAGCGCGCCGCGATCGCCCGGGTCGCCGCCGAGGCGGGCGCGCCCTTCCACGGCTTCTGGCTCGACGCCCCGGCCGAGGCGCTGGCGGCGCGGGTCGGTGTCCGGGTCGGCGACGCCTCGGACGCCGACGCCCGCGTGGTCGCGGCCCAGCTTCGCTACGACCTCGGAGCGATCGACTGGGAGCGGATCGACGCCGCCCGCCCGCCCGACGAAGTCCGCCGCATGGTCGCCGACCGCCTAGCCGGGAACGGCGCGCCGGTGGTCGCGCGGGGGGATCGAGGCCAAAGAGAACTGGCCAGCGGGCCAGGAGAGGGTAGAATTGACCCCCGGCGAGGGCCACATCATGGGCAAGAACGTCAGGAAGGCGTGGACACCGTGGATATCAGGAAAATTCTCGTTCCCGTCACCGGCACCGACGGCGGCCGCCCGGGGCTCGACGCGGCATTCCGGATCGCGCGCTTTCTCGACGCGCATGTCGAGGGGCTGCACGCCCGGCGCAACGCCCGCGATGCGCTCGCCTATGTCGGCGAGGGCATGACCGGCGCCATGATCGAGGAGCTCATCGCCACCGCCGAGCAGGAGGCCGCGGCGCTCGCCCAACAGGCGCGGCGCGACTTCGCCGAGGCCTGCGATGCCGCCGGCTTCGAGCAGACCGAGGCGCGCCGGCGGGGCGACAATCCGACCGCGCATCTATGCCTCGAGACCGGCCGCGCCGACGAGATCATCTCGCTCGCCGCCCGGGTCGCCGACATGGTGGTGATCGCGCGCCCCGAGGGCGACGACGATATCGCCTTGCGCGCGGTGCTCGAGGCGACCCTGCTCGAAAGCGGCCGGCCGCTGCTGGTCGTGCCGCCCGAGGGGATCGCGACCCCGCCCAGCAACGTCGCGGTGGGCTGGAACGGCAGCGCCGAGGCGGCGCGAGCGGTGGCCCACGCCATGCCAATCCTCACCCGCGCCGAGCGGGTCACGGTGATCGCAGTCGAGGAAGGGGTGAAACCCGGTCCCTCGGCCGAGGATCTGGTCGATTATCTCGCCTGGCACGACGTCGCGGCGACGCTGCACTCGATGCGGTCCGAGCACCGCTCGACCGGCGAGCTGTTGCTCGCCGACGCCAAGGCGGCGGGGGCCGGGGCGCTGATCATGGGCGCCTACAGCCATTCGCGGTTGCGGCGCATGATCTTCGGCAGCGCCACCGAGCACATGCTGAGCGCGGCCGACATTCCCGTGCTCATGATGAACTGAACGCGCCCGCGCGCCGCGTGGCCGGATCGTTGCCCTTCCGATGACCGATCACGGCGAAAGCCGAACCATGCCCCCGCCCGGGACGGCGTTCACCCGGATGGACGCGGGGTTTCTCTTGTTCGACAAGGACGGCCGGCTGGTGGCGAGCAACGCCCCGGCGCGCGCGCTTCTCGCGCCGGTCACGGGACCGATCGCGCCCGGGCTCGCGCGCGCGGCCGTGATGCGCGCGATCTCGGCGGGCGATCGCGACGCCGGGGACCGGGGCGCGGCGCTCCGGCGATGGGAGGTCGCGCTCGCCGACGGTCGGGCGCTGCGCTTTCGCGAGGGCGCGACGGACGACGGCGGCACGGTGGTCATCGTCACCGACATCGGCGAGGCGAAGGCGCGCGAGCGGCGGCTCATGCGGCTCGCCGAGATCGGCATCGCGCTGTCGGCGGAAAAAAACCTCGATCGGCTTCTCGAAACGATCCTGATCGAGGCCAAGGACATCACCGGCGCCGATGGCGGCACGGTTTATCTGCGGCTTTCGGACGAAATCCCGCCCGACGCGCCCGGCGAGGCGCGGGTCGATCCCCGCGCCGGCGGCGACCGACGCGCGCGCCGCGACGGCTCCCCGGCCAGGGATCGGCGCAGCGGCGGCGACCGGCGTGCGCGCGGCGATCGGCTCGCCTTCGCGATCCTGCGCAACGACAGTCTCGGGCTCGCCCAGGGAGGGACCACCGGCAATCCGGTCGGCTTCGCGCCGCTGCCGCTCTACGATCCCGCGACCGGGCTGCCCAACCGAACGAACGTCGCGACGCTCGCGGCGCTGACCGGCGAGACGATCAACATCGCCGACGCCTATGCCGACGCGCGGTTCGATTTCTCGGGCACGCGCGCGTTCGACGCCCGGACCGGCTATCGCTCGACCTCGTTTCTCACCATTCCGATGACCAACAAGGCGGGCGACGTGACCGGCGTTCTCCAGCTCGTGAACGCGCGCGACGCCCGGACCGGCGCGGTCGTGCCCTTCGACCCCGACCAGCGGAAGATGATCGAGGCGCTCGCCTCCCAGGCGGCGGTGGCGCTCGACAACCAGATGCTGCTCGACGGCCAGCGCAAGCTGTTCGACGCCTTCGTCCAGCTCATCGCGACCGCGATCGACGAGAAATCGCCCTATACGGGTGGCCATTGCGCGCGCGTGCCGGTGCTGACCGAAATGCTCGCCGACGCCGCCTGCCGGGCGGAGGAAGGGCCGTTCCGCGATTTCGATCTCGACGACGACGAGCGCTACGAGCTGCATATCGCCGCCTGGCTGCACGACTGCGGCAAGGTCACGACGCCCGAGCATCTGGTCGACAAGGCGACCAAGCTCGAAGGAATCGTCGACCGGATCGAGCTGATTCGCTTGCGTTTCGAGATTTTGCGCCGCGACGCCGAGATCGCGCATCGCGCCGCGCTCGCCGCCGCCCCGCCCGAGGCGCACGCGGCGCTCGAGGCCGCGCATGCGGCGCGGCTCGCGGCGCTCGACCGCGACCTCGACTTCATCGAGCGGATCAATCCGGGCGGCGAGACCATGAGCGCCGACGACCAGGCGCGGGTGCGCGCGATCGCTGAGGCGCGCTGGCGCGACGCCCGGGGCCGCGAACAACGGCTGATCGGCGAGGACGAGGCGCGCGGCCTGTGCGTCGAGCGCGGCACGCTGACGCCCGAGGAGCGCCAGATCGTTCTCGATCACATCGTGGCGACGATCCGCATGCTCGACCGGCTGCCGTTTCCCAAGGAGCTGCGCCGGGTGCCCGAATACGCCGGCGGCCACCACGAGCGCATGGACGGCAGCGGCTTCCCGCGCGGCCTGACGCGCGAACAAATGTCGGTGCCCGCGCGGATGATGGCGATCGCCGATATCTTCGAGGCGCTGACCGCCGAGGACCGGCCCTACAAGCGCGCCAAGAGCCTCGGCGAATCGATGGCGATCATGGCGCGGATGCGGGATAATGGCCATATCGATCCCGACCTGTTCGATCTGTTCGTCAACTCCGGCGTCTACCGCCATTACGCGGAACGGTTCCTGCGCCCCGGGCAGATCGACGCGGTCGATCACGCCGCGATCCTGGCGCGCGGGACGGCGTGCGACCGGGTCGAACGGAACAAAACGACGGCCAAGGCCGACAAGGCCGAGACAACTGGAAAGGAGCCATGAGCGAGACCCAGACCGTCATCCTGACCGGCGCGAGCCGGGGCATCGGCCACGCCACGGCCCGGCGGTTCAGCGCGGCCGGCTGGCGCGTGATCACCTGCTCGCGCGAGGACGTGCCCGCCGAGTGCCTGACCGGCCCCGAGCGCCATCACCACATCGTCGCCGATCTCTCGGACGCGGCGAGCCTCGACGCCTTCGTTCGCGAGGCCAACGACTATCTCGGCGAGGATCCGCTGCACGGCCTGGTCAACAACGCGGGCGTCTCGCCCAAAAGCGCCTACAAGGAGCGGCTCGGCTGCCTCAACGGCGACCTCGACCATTGGCGCACGGTGTTCGAGCTCAATTTCTTCGCGCCGTTGATCCTCGCCCGGGGCTTCGCCGCCGCGCTTCACCGGGGGCGCGGCGCGGTGGTCAACGTGACCTCGATCGCGGGCCATGCGGTACATCCCTTCGCCGGCAGCGCGTATTCGACCTCGAAGGCCGCGCTTTCGGCGCTCACCCGCGAACTCGCGGTCGAGTTCGCCCATCTCGGCGTGCGTGTCAACGCGGTCGCCCCGGGCGAGATCGAAACCGCGATGCTGTCGCCCGAGACCGAAATGCTGATTCCGCGCATTCCGCTTCACCGGCTCGGCGTGCCGGCCGACGTGGCGGGGGCGATCTATTACCTGTGCTCGGACGATTCGGCCTATGTGACCGCGACCGAGATCATGGTCACCGGCGGCCAGCACGTTTTCTAGAGCGGGAGGCGCCCCCGGTTCTCGCCCTTCGATAAGCGCGAATCGCGCGCGGTACGGCGCGTTACTCGGCCAACACCAGGGTATCGGCCGGGTCCCAGGAGATCCAGAGCGCGTCGCCGATCGCGACCCGGGGGCGCGTCGAGCGAGCCTCGTTGGGCAGGTTGGCGACGATCATTGTCTTGGTCCCGGCATCGAGAAAGACGTGGCTTTCGTCGCCGTAATAGGCGACCTCGACGACCCGGCCGCGCAGCCGGACGCGGTCGGCGCCGGGCTCGGCGTCGCCGATGCGCAGCTTCTCGGGCCGGACCGCGATGCCGATCTCGCCCGAGGCCGCGCTCCGATGAGGTAGCGCGATCCGGCCCAGCCCCTCGGCCTCGACCACCACCCGATCGCCCTCGGCGCCCGCGACCCGGGCCTCGAACAGGTTCATCTTGCCGATGAAATCGGCGACGAAACGGCAGTTCGGGAACTCGTAGAGCTCGGCCGGCGGGGCGATCTGGCGCACCTTGCCGGCTTCCATCATCGCGATCCGGTCGGCCATCGACAGCGCCTCGTTCTGGTCGTGGGTGACGATCACGAAGGTAATGCCGACCGACTGCTGAAGGCGCACGAGCTCGAGCCGCATGGCCTCGCGCAGCTTGGCGTCGAGCGCCGAAAGCGGCTCGTCGAGGAGCAGCACGCGCGGGCGCTTGACCAGCGCGCGGGCGAGCGCCACGCGCTGCTTCTGTCCGCCCGAGAGCTGGTCGGGCATGCGCTCGGCGAGGTGCTCGAGCTGGACCAGCGAGAGCGCCTCGGCGACCCGTGCGTCGATCTCGGGCTTGGGCACCCCTGTCACCTTGAGCCCGTAGCCGACGTTGCGCGCGACCGTGAGGTGCGGGAACACGGCGTAGGACTGGAATACCATGTTGACCGGCCGGCGGTTGGGATCGACGCCGGTCATGTCCTCGCCGTCGATGGCGATGGCGCCCGCGCTCGGGTGCTCGAACCCCGCGATCATGCGCAGAAGCGTCGTCTTGCCGCAGCCCGAGGGACCGAGCAGCGCGAAGAACTCGCCCTCGGCGATGTCGAGCGAGACCGCGTCCACGGCCACCACGCTCGTCCCGAAGCGCTTGGTGATTCCGCGCAAGGAGACGATCGCGGGGGATGTCGTGGAATCGCTCATGCGCGGGGCTTCCTGCCCATGCGGGACTGGATCACCATGGCGGTGACGGTCAGCGTCAGCGTGATGACGATCAGCACCGTCGAGGCGGCGTTGACCTCGGGCGTGACCGAGAAGCGGACCATCGAATAGATCTTGATCGGGAAGGTGGTCGAGCCCGGTCCCGAGGTGAAGAAGGTGATCACGAAGTCGTCGAGCGACAGCGTGAAGGCGAGCAGCGCGCCAGCCACGATCCCCGGCACCATGTAGGGGAAGGTCACGTTCCAGAAGGTCTGCCATTCGGTCGCGCCGAGGTCGCGCGAGGCCTCCTCGAGCGCGTGGTCGAAGCCCGCCATGCGCGCCCGCGCGACCACCGCGACGAAGGGAATCGAAAAGGCGATATGGCTGACCGTGATGGTGAACAGCCCGAGCGGCAGGTCGACCCGGGCGAAGAAGGCGAGCATGGCGACGCCCATGCTGACCTCGGGAATCATGATCGGCAGATGCACCCAGCCCTCGAACGGCCCCTTGCCGGGAAAGCGGTAGCGATAAAGCGCGAGCCCGAGCGCCGCGCCGAGCACGGTCGAGACCAGCGTCGACGTGGTCGCGATGATCATGCTGTGCCCGAAGGCCTCGTGCAGCGCCGTGTTGTTGAACGCCTTGACGTAGTATTTGAGCGTGAAGCCCTGCCAGGTGATGTTCCGCTTGCTGTCGTTGAAGCTGAAGGCTATCAGCGAGACGATCGGGAAGTAGAGGAACACGAAATTGGCGAGGATCACGATCTGAAGCCAGCGCCGCCGCGTGTATTCGAGCGGCCCCGCCCGGTCGCGCCGTCGCCGTTGGGCGCGGGGTGGGGCCAATGCCTTCGTAGCGGTCGCGGTCATGTCAGTAGCTCAGGCCCTTGGAGCGCTGGGCGACCGCGGCCCGGACCCAAAGCGCGATGAAGGTGGCGTAAAGCAAGAGGAACGAGAGCGCCGAGCCGAACGGCCAGTCGCGCGCCGCCCCGTACTGGCGCGCGATCAGGTTGCCGATCATCAGGCTGCTGGTTCCGCCGAGCAGGTCGGGGGTGAGGAAGTTGCCCATCGACATGATGAACACGAGAAGCCCCCCCGAAACCAACCCCGGCATCACCAGCGGCAGGGTGATCGAGACCAGGGTGCGCCAATGGCCGGCACCGAGGTCGAGGCTTGCCTCGAGGTAGCCGCGGTCGAGCTTTTCGAGGGTGGCGTACAGCGGCAATACCAGAAACGGCAGGTGCACATAGACCAGCCCGATCACCACCGCGTATTGATTGTAAAGCAGTTCGAGCGGTTGAAACGGGCCAAGCAGGTCGTCGAGCCCGACGGCCGCCGCGACCGCCGCGAACCCGTCGTGCAGCCATTCGAGCCCGAAGTTGAGAAACCCCCTGGTTCGGAGCACCGCGATCCAGGCATAGGTCCGGATCAACAGGTTGGTCCAGAACGGCAGGATGACGAGCAGAAGCAGCGGGTTCTTGAGGCTCTTGGGCGCGAACGCGATGCCCATCGCGAGCGGAAAGCCCATGATCACGCAGATCGCCGTGGTCGCAAGCGCGATCCACAGCGATTTCAGGATGATCTCGAGATAGAGCCAGTCGAGCGCCCGGGTGTAGTTCTCGAAGGTGAGCGCGAGGATGGTCTGGCCCTGCGGTCCCTTGAGGCCGAAGCTGTAGACCCAGACGATCGCCAGCGGCAGCGTGAAGAACACCACCAGCCAAAGGGAGGCGGGGCCGATCAGGAGGCCGAACGCCGCCTTGTTCCGGCGCCAGTCCCGCATGCCCGGTCCACCCCGCCTCGAAAACGCCTGGCAGCGCGCCTAGGCCGCCTGAATCGCCGTCCAGGCCTCGTCGTACAGCCTCAGCGCGTCGCCGATGTCGATCAGCGACTTCGACTTCTTCACGATCTCGTCGGGAAGATAGACCGCCGGATTGGCGAGGTCCGCCTTGTCCACGTACTGGCGTGCGGCAAGGTCGGTGGTCGCGTAGTGGATGGTGTTGGCGATCTCGGCGTTGACCTTGGCGTCGATCACGTGGTCGAGGAACTTGTAGGCGTTGTCGATGTTGGGCGCGCCCTTGGGGATGCACATGCCATCGATCCACAGGATGCTGCCCTCGTCGGGCACCGCGTAGGCGAGGTCCTTGTCCTCGGCCATGACGTTGAGGATGTCGCCGTTCCATTCCATGACGATGTCGACGTCGCCCGCGACCAGCATGTCCTGGCCCGAATCGGGCGCGAAGGCCTTGATGTTCTTCTTCTGGCGGATGAGCAGGTCGCGCGCCTCGGCGATCTCCTTGGGGTTCGTCGTGTTGGGCGAATGGCCGAGATACATCAGCACGATCCCGAGCACGAAGCGCGAATCGGCGAGCAGCGCGATGCGACCCGCGTATTTATCGCTGTCGAACAGGTCCTTCCAGCTCCTGGGCGTCTCGACCTTCGACTTGCGATAGCCGACGCCGACGCTGCCCCAGAAGTAAGGCACGTTATGCTTGCAGCCGGGGTCAAACGGGGGATTGCGAAAGTTGGGGTCGACGTTCTTCCAGTTCGCAAGCCGCGAATGGTCGATTTCCTCGAGCATGTCGGCGGCGATCATGGTCTCGATCATGTAGTCGCTCGGGAAGATCACGTCGTAGCCCGGGTTTCCCTCCTTGAACTTGGCGAACATCTCCTCGAGGTTCGCGTAAAGGTCGTACTGGACCTTGAGCCCGGTCTTCGCCTTGAAGCTGTCGAGCGTGGTCTCGCCGATATAGGTGTCCCAGTTGTAGATATTGATCTGGTCGCTGCCGCCCCAGCCCGCGCGCGGCAGCGCGGCGACGGAAATTCCGGCCGCGGCCGCGCCCTTCAGGAAACGGCGGCGCGAAAGCGATGAAAACGGAAATCGGGTCATGGTTCGTCTCCCTTTGCCCCTGTTGGTCTTGGTCTTTGTTACGCGTGACCGTTACACGCGAGCCCTGTTCGCCCAGTCCCCCAACTCATTCTCCCGGAGCGTGGCGGGGCGTCGAATTTGGCGCTCGGGCGGCCGCCGCGCCAAGCCGAAGGTTGATCTCGGCCCTCCGGTTTCAGCCCTTCCACAGCCCTTCGCGGGCGAGGTCGTTCATGGTCGCCTCGATGCCTTCGCGCAGGATGGCGACGGTTTCGTCGACCTGGGCGCGGGTCATCACCAGGGGCGGCGACAGCACGTTGAGATGCCCGAGCGGGCGCACGATCAGGCCGCGCTTCTGACAATGGTCGGCGATCCGATTGCCGATGCCGATCTCGGGCTCGAACAGCGCCTTGGTTTCCTTGTCGGCGACGTTCTCGACGCACATCATGAAATGGCTGCCGCGCACGTCGCCCACGATCGGCAGGTCGAGAAGCGTGGCGAGCCGTTCCTCGAAATAGCGCCCGACCTTGCGGACATGGCCGCAGATGTCCTCGCGCTCCATGATCTCGATGTTCTTGAGCCCGGCGGCGCAGCACACCGGATGACCCGAATAGGTGAAGCCGTGGGTGAACAGCGCGCCCTTGGCCTGCGGCACGCTGATGACCTCGTAGATCGCGTCCGAGATCAGGGTCGCCGCCAGCGGCAGATAGCCCGAGGTCAGCCCCTTGGCGCTGGTGATGATGTCGGGGACGATGTCGAACACCGGCTCGGAGGCGAAGAAATGCCCGAGCCGGCCGAAGCCCGTCACCACCTCGTCGGAGATGTAAAACACGTCATACTTGCGGCAGACCTCGAGGGTGCGCGCGTGATAGCCGGGCGGCGGCACGATCACCCCGCCCGCGCCCATGATCGGCTCGGCGATGAAGGCGGCGACGTTCTCGGGGCCGATCTCGAGGATCTTGTCCTCCAACTCGGCCACCTTGGCGTCGCAAAACGCCTCGACGCTCATGCCATCGGGGCGGCGGTAGACATAGGGCGCCGGGATATGCTCGACGAGGTGATCGGCGACGTCGAAGCCGAGCCGGTCGGACATGATGCCGGTCAGCGCCGCGGCGAGATAGGTCGAGCCGTGATAGGCGTCGAGCCGCGAGATGATCTTCTTCTTGGTCTTCTTGCCCAGGCGGTTGAAATAGAAATGGATCAGGCGAACGGCGGTGTCGTTCGCCATCGACCCGCCCGAGCCGTAGAAGACGTGGTTGATCGACGCGGGCGCGAGTTCGGCGAGCTTGGCGGCGAGCTCGGCGCCGGGCGGCGTCGTGAGATGCGAGAACGTCGAGTAGTAGCAAAGCCGGCGCGCCTGTTCGGCGATCGCCTGCGCCATCTCATCGCGGCCATAGCCGATGTTGACGCACCAAAGACCGCCGATCCCGTCGATGTAGCGCTCGCCTTCGGAATCGAAGACGTAGACCCCCTCGGACTCGACCATCACGTCCGAGCCCGTCTCCTTGAAGGTGGCGAAATCGGTCCAGGGGTGGATGAAGTGCTCGCGGTCCTTGCGGCGCAGTTCCTCGGTGTCGTACGAGAGGTTCGAGCGCGGCATGATTTCCTCCCGATATATGGAACTTTCTTTCGATATCCGGAATTTCATGTTGACGGCAATCCGTCCTCATTGCAAGCTTTTATCGGGGTAGTCTAACCATTCCATGCGGAACGGGCCACGGGAGGCGAGGGCATGCTAAGCGAGCGGGAGATCGCCAAATTCCATGCGGACGGCTTCGTTGTCGCGCGCAACGCCATCGACGAGGCGACGTTGGCGGCGCTTAAGAAAACGCTCGCCGACTGGGTCGAGGAAAGCCGCGCGCGGACCGAGAACTACGGCGACACCCAGGACGGGCGGCCGCGCTTCGACCTCGAGGCGGGGCATAGCGCCGAGGCGCCCAGGCTGCGCCGGGTCAACAACCCGGCCGAGGTCTCGAACGCCTATCGCGCCGTTACCCTCGACGGCCCGGTCGCCGACATGGTCGCCCAACTGATCGGCCCGGACGTCAAGTTTCACCACGGCAAGATCAATCTCAAGCTGCCGGGCACGGAGACCCGGGTGGGCTATCACCAGGACTTCTTGTACACGCCGCACACCAACGACGACCTCGTGACCGTGCTCGTCATGCTCGACGACGCGACGCGCGAGAACGGCTGTTTGATGATCGTGCCCGGCTCGCACCGCGAGGGGCCGGTCAGCCTGTGGCGGGGCGACACCTTCGTCGGCGAGATCCCGCCCGAGGTCTCCGCCGAATGCGAGGCGCGCGCGGTGCCGATCACCGGGCGCGCGGGCGACGCGTGCTTCATGCACACCTCGGCGCTTCACGGTTCGGCGTCCAACGGCTCGGACCGGCCGAGGGGCATCTACATCGCGGTCTACGCGGCGGCCGACGCGATCGCGCTTTGCCCGTCGCCGCTGCCCAACCGGTTCGAGGGGCGGGTCCTGCGCGGCAAGCCGAGCCGGGTCGCGCGGCTCGCGCCCGGCCGGGTCGAACTGCCCGCGTCCTACGACAACGCGTCCTTCTTCGAGGTTCAGGGGCAGCGTTCGGCGGGCGCCGAGCGTTAGGGCGTGTCTTTTTCGAAATAAATCGCCGCCGGCTCGGCGGGTTCAGTCGCCGGCGAGCTCTTCCGCGAGCGCCTCGAACCAGGCGAGGTCGCGCTCGATCTGGGCGATGTCGTGGTCGAGCCAGCGCGGCAGGAAGCCGTCCTGGTCGTGGCTGCCGTTCCGCAGGTCGCGCAGCCGGGCGAGTTCGGCCTCGCGCAGCTCGGCGAGCGCCTCGGCCTGCTCGCGTTGGGCGGCGCGCGACAGGAAGGGCATGAAGCGCAGCTTGAGCGCCACGGCAAGCTTTGTGAAGTCGCGCTCGGGCGCGCGAATCGGCGCCTCGACCAGCGCCGCGAGCGCGGCGCGTCCCTTGTCGGTAAGGCGCAACCGCATGTCGGCCTTGCTTTTGCCCTCGGCGACCGCCTCGACCAATCCCTCGAAGCGCAGCAGCTCGATCGACGAGCCCATGACGTCGAGCGTCGGGCCCCAGTAGCGGGTCGTGAAATGGCGCACCCCGCCGGCGAGCTCGGCGTAACTTCGCTCGCCCTCCGCGAGCAGGCCGAGCGCGGCGAGGCGGACGGCTTCCTTGGGCGAAAGGGTCAGATCGTCGAGCATGGGAACACTGCGTGAGGACGTCGCGTTCGGGCGTTTCGCTATCAGAGAGTTTCGCTATAAGAGATAAGTTACGCTCAGGCGCCTGTCCAGGGGCGGGGAGTGCGCCGGCGCCGCCTTAACGGATCACGCGTTAGCCGCGAATCCCGCGCAGGCGCTCGTTGCGGCGACGGAGAAGCTCGAGCACCGTCATCAGAATGATCGAGAAGGTGATCAACAGCGTCGCCACGGCGAGGATCGTGGGGCTGATCTGCTCGCGGATGCCGGCCCACATCTGGCGCGGAATGGTGCGTTGCTCGAAGCCCGCGAGGAACAGGACCACGACGACCTCGTCGAACGAGGTGATGAAGGCGAACAGACCGCCCGAGATCACGCCCGGCAGGATCAGCGGCATGGTGATCTTGAAGAAGGTTCGCGTCGGGTTCGCGCCGAGGTTTGCCGCCGCGCGCGTGAGGCTGTGGTCGAAGCCCACCAGCGTCGCCGTCACGGTTATGACGACGAACGGCGTGCCGAGCGCGGTATGCGCGAGGATCAGCCCGAGCAGGGTCTGGGCAAGGCCGATCTTCGAGTAGAAGAAATACATGCCCGCCGCGGTGATGATCAGCGGCACGATCATGGGCGAGATCAGGATGCCCATGATGAAGGTCCGATAGGGCATGTAGGACCGGCTGAGACCGAGCGCCGCGATCGTGCCGAGGCCGCTGGCCAGGATCGTCGCCGAGACGCCGACGATGAAGCTGTTCTTGATCGCCAGCATCCATTGCGGGTTGGCGAGGAAGTCCTGGTACCAGCGCAGCGAGTACGCTGCGGGGTCGAACGTCAGCATTCCCTGGGTGAAGGTGAAATAGGGCTCGGCGTTGAACGACAGCGGGATGATCACCAGGATCGGCGCGATCAGGAACAGAAAGATCATCCCGCAAATCACCCGTAACGTGTAATGCCACGTCCGCCCGATCGGCCCGACATAGGGAGGAAGCGCCATTGGTCTACCCAAGCTTCATGTTGTCGATGCCGACGATCCGGTTATACAGCCAGTAGAGCACGAGGATGCCGGCGAGCAAGAGGCCGCCGAGCGCCGCCGCGAGCCCCCAGTTCAACGACTTCTGCATGTGATAGGCGATGAAGTTGCTGATGAGCTGACCCGTGCGGCCGCCGACCAGCGCCGGCGTGATGTAGTAGCCGATCGCCAGGATGAACACGAGGATCGAGCCGGCGCCGATCCCCGGCACCGTCTGCGGGAAGTAGATCCGCCAGAAGGCGGTCAGCGGATTGGCGCCCAGCGATTGCGCCGCGCGCACGTAGTTCGGCGAGATCGTCTTCATCACGCTGTAGAGCGGCAGCACCATGAACGGCAGCAGGATATGGGTCATCGCGATGATCGTGCCGGTCATGTTGTAGATCATCTCGATCCGGTTCTTGTCGCCGATCACGCCGATCCAGACCAGGATGTCGTTGATCACCCCCTGGGTCTGCAGCAGCACGATCCAGGACGTGGTGCGCACCAGGAGCGAGGTCCAGAACGGCAGCAGCACCATGATCATCAACAGATTGCTGGTGCGCACCGGCAGGGTCGCCATGAGGTATGCGATCGGGTAGCCGGCGAGCAGGCAGAGCACCGTGATCAGCAGGCTGACCCAGAGCGTGCGCAGGAATAGAGTGATGTAGATTCGCTTGAACTCGGGCTGGGAAACGATGTTGCCCTGGGTGTCGTAGCGCTTGTCGAGCGCCGTCAAATAGAACGACAGGGTGATCGGCTTGCCCGTGCGCTTGATGATCGCCCAGGTTTCGGTCTTGCCCCAGCGCTTGTCGATCTTGAGGAAGGCGTCCTTGTACGGCCCCTGCTTGAGGCGCGCGACCTTGCGCGCGGTTTTCGACAGCAGGCTGCGCATGCCGACTTGCTCGTAGTTGAGCCGGTTGGCGATCTTGCCCAGGTTGCGGCCCTTCTTGGTCGTGACCAGTTCCTCGGCGAGCGTCGCGAAGACCGGCTCGTCGGGCAGACCGGTGCCGTCCCAGGTTTCGAGCGCCGCCATGGTCTTCGGCCAATAGGTGCTGAGCGTCGGGTTCTCGACGCTGCGCAGCAGCATGTCGCCGATCGGCAGGATGAAGGTGATAAGGATGAAAATGAAAAGCGGGGCGACCAGGCCGATCGCCTTCATGCGGTTCAACCGCGTCGTGCGCCGAAGCTTGACCTTGAGCGGGATGCCGTCGGTCGTCCTGATGACCGATTGATCGAATGTTACATCCGCCATGTCGTTCCCGTACCTACCACGTCAGAGACCGGCCCGTGGCGCCGGAGATAAAAAAGGGGACCGGAAGGGCGAGCGATCCTGCCCTTCCGATCCGACAATGATTACTTCGCCAACCAGGACGCGAACCGCTCGTTCATGTCGTCCTGATGGTCGGCCCACCACTCGAAGTCGTTCTGGAGGGCGTTCTTGAAGTTGTCGGGCGCCGTCGGCATATGCGGCTGTATATCGGCCGCGACCAGCTTCATCGACGACTTGCGCACCGGACCGTATGAGATCCACTTGGTCTGGTCGGCGAGCCGCTGGGTGTCGGTCGAGAACTTCACGAACTCAAGCGTGTTCTTGAGATGCGGCGAGCCCTTGACGATGCCCCAGAGATCGAGGTCCCAGACCTGGCCGTCCCAGACGATCTTGAACGGCTTCTTTTCCTTGACGATGGCGTTGAACAGCCGGCCATTGTACGCCGAGGTCATCACGACCTCGCCGTCGGCGAGCATCTGCGGCGGCTGGGCGCCGGCCTCCCACCAGATCACGTCGTCCTTGATGCGGTCGAGGACCTTGAACGCGCGCTCGACGCCCTCGGGGGTCGACAGAACCTCGTAGACCTTGTTGGTCGGAACGCCGTCCGCCATCAGCGCCCACTCGATATTGACCTTCGGGGTCTTGCGCAGGCCGCGCTTGCCGGGGAACCGCTTGGTGTCGAAGAAGTCGGCGATCGTGCTCGGCTTGTCGCCCGTGAACTTCGTGTCGTCATAGGCATACACGGTCGACCAAACGATCTCGCCGACGCCGCATTCGGGCAGCGAGCCCTTGATGAAGTCCTTGGTCGCGGGCGTGCCGTCGGGCGCCGGCGGCAGGATCGCCGGATCGATCGGCTCGAGGATGCCCTCGTCGCAACCGCGGATCACGTCGGCCAGCTCGAGGTCGACCACGTCCCAGGTCACGTTACCCGATTCTACCTGGGCGCGAACCTCGGCGAGGCCACCGTTGTAGTCGGCCGAATTGACGGTGATGCCGGTCTTCTTGGTGAATGGCTTGTGATAAGCCTCGATCTGGCTCTTCGTGTAGGCGCCGCCCCACGAAACCACCGTGATCGATTCGGCCGCCGCGGGCGTTGCCGCCACGACGCCAAGAGCGGCCGCGCCGATAACGGCGAAGGCCGCTTCCCTTCCCAATATTTTCATAAAGTCAGTCTCCCTAGTTGATGCCGGCGTGCCGGCTGTGCGTCCAATCCCTTGGGAAATGATCCCCCCTGGCTTCAATGCGGTTCCCGGCGTTGTTCGCCGCGCGCCGCGTTGCGCGAACTCTCGCGCCCAACGGGTGTTGGGTCAGGCGTCGAGCGCCCGGCAATCCTCGATCCTCCAGCCGACACGGACGGTCTTGCCCTTCTCGATCGCCGTCTGGGTGAAGGCGTTGGGCACCTTGACGATGAAATCGTCGTGACCGCAGACGTTGACCCGCGTGCGGATATGGTCGCCCAGATAGATCAACTCCTCGACCCGACCCTCGAAAATATTGGGGTAGTCTCCCTCGCGCGGCTCGATCACGACCCGCTCGGGCCGGAGCGATAGCATGGTCCGGCAGCCGGGCGTGTCCACGTTCACGGCCAACGCCTTGACCTCGCCGCCGCCGTCGATCTCGACCTCGCAGGTCTGGCCGTTGAACCCCCTGACCTTGCCGCGGAGCTTGTTGTTTTCGCCGATGAATTGGGCGACGAAGGCATTTTCGGGTGTTTCATAGAGCGCCTCGGGAGTGGCGAGCTGCTGGATCACGCCGTCGTTGAACACCGCGATGCGGTTCGACATGGTCAGCGCCTCGCTCTGGTCGTGGGTGACGTAGACCACGGTCACGCCCAGGCTCTCGTGAATATGCTTGATCTCGTACTGCATCTGCTCGCGGAGCTGCTTGTCGAGCGCGCCGAGCGGCTCGTCCATGAGCACGAGCTGGGGGTCGAACACCAGCGCCCGCGCCACCGCGACGCGCTGCTGCTGGCCGCCCGAGAGCTGGCCCGGCCGACGATTCCCGAAATCGCCGAGCTGTACCATGTCGAGCGCGCGCTTGATCCGCCCGCCGATATCCGATTTCGAAAGCCCGCGCACATCGAGCGGAAAGGCGAGGTTCTCGTTGACGGTCATGTGGGGAAACAGGGCGTAGTTTTGGAACACCATGCCGATGTTCCGCTTGTACGGTGGGACGTGGTTGATCGCCTTCCCGTCGAGCAGGATCTCGCCATGGGTCGCCGGCTCGAAGCCCGCGAGCATCATCAGGCAGGTGGTCTTGCCCGATCCCGAGGGCCCCAGCATGGTGAGAAACTCGCCTCGATCGATGTCGAGGTTGAGGTCCTTTACGACCAGCGTTTCGCCGTCGTAGCTTTTTTGGACCCCGATGAAACGAACAAGTGAATCGATACTCTCCGACATGCTTCGTTGCCGTCCCTGGCTATTCTCACCATTCCGCGCCAGTTCGTTCCGACTGGTTCGCGGCCCGGTCACATTTTTCGAATACCCTGCGCCCCCCGTTTCACCCATTCGGGGGTGCGCTCCCCATCGGGGCATCATGTAATCCGGCTTGGCGATACTACCACAATCCCTCGGCCACCGCCAAATGATAGAACCGCCCACCGTGTCCGTCGGCGCGCCAAATCGCGATTTTTTGGGTCCGCCGCCGCCGATTCGCTCAGCTTCCGAGCACGGATTGCCAGAATCGTTGGTTGAGCAGCAGTATTTCCTGGTCGTGGAGGGTTTCGAGACAGCGACGCAGGCTGAAGGCATGGCCCTCCGTAACCCGCTCCCGGCAGCGCGCGACCATCGCGCCGGCGCGCGAGACGGCGGCGGCGTCCGCCCCGGTCCTGGCGATCCGGTCGCGCCAGAGCCGCGCGGCCGTCGCCGGCGCGACCCGACCGGTCTCGGGGAGATCGTTGATCAATCCGTTGGCGAGCCGAATGGCGTCGGCCGCCACGCCGCCATCGTCGACCAGGCGCTGGCCGAGGCCGCGCAGCGGCCCGCTTACCGTGGCGATCTCGGTTTCGTCGAGCGGGTCGGGATCGCCCGCCACCGCGACCGGCACGAGCGTCACGCGCTCGCCCACCTCGACCGCGGCGCGTACCGCGCCCATCCTTTCGAGCACGCGCCGGGGCAGGGTGACGCGGACCGAGGAGTAGCCGCGCTCGACCACCAGTGAAAGCACCTTATCGCCCGCGATCCGGCGGGTCTTGCCGTCGGCGGCGATGGCGATCAGCGAAAGTTCGCCCCCCGCCAGGCGATAGCGCGCGCCGGGCGCGGGAATGTCGCGCGCCTGTTGGAGACAGAAGGCGGAAAGCTCGGCCGCGCATTCGCCGGCGAGGCAGGCCAGCGGCACCGGGCCGCGGCTGGCGACGAGGCCGAGCGGCTGCGGCGCGGCCGCCGCCCCGGCGAAGGGCGCGGCGATCATCGGTGGAAGGATCGTCAACGCGGCGATCACGAGAACGAAGCGCGAAACCATGTCCACCTCCCGGATCCGTTGCTCCCATGGCGGGCGCCTCTTTCGGGCGCTTGCGGAACCAGCATTTCACTCCGTCCGGAACCGGTCAACGACCAATGCGCGCTCCGGGGCGGCGAGAAATTCCGAAAAATAGATAAATCGAGGTTGCCATTGCCTCGGGGGGATGTAGTTTCCACTTCGATCGTCTTCCCCATGCGGGCCCGCAACGATTCGAGCAGATGTCGAAGAAAACACCACAGGACAAGGTCTTCGAGACCGACGGGAATGTTTCCGACTTCAAGTTCAACGAGGAAGTCGCCGATGTTTTCGACGACATGGTCAGCCGCTCGGTTCCGTTTTACGAGGAAATGCAGCGGATGACCTGCGAGCTGGCGGCCGATTTCGTCACTCCCGAATCGAACATCTACGACATCGGCTGTGCGACCGGCACGACCCTGCTGCGGATCGACGCGGCGATCCGCGAGCCCGGCGTCACCCTGATCGGCATCGACAATTCCGAGGACATGCTCGACAAGGCGCGCCGCAAGCTCGGGGAGGCCGAGCTGACTTGCGCCTTCGATCTCAAGCTCTGCGATCTCCACAAGGGGCTCGAGGCGAAGAACGCGTCGGTGATCACGATGCTGCTCACCCTCCAGTTCATCCGCCCGCTTTACCGCGAGCGCATCGTTCAGCGGATCTACGACGGCCTCAACGCCGACGGCTGCCTGATCCTGATCGAGAAGGTGACTAGCGAGGATACGCTCTTCAACCGCTTGTTCATCCAGCATTATTACGAGTTCAAGCGGCGGAATGGATACTCCGAGACCGAGATCGCCAACAAACGCGAGGCGCTTGAAAACGTGCTTATCCCTTACCGCATGGACGAGAACATGCAGCTTCTGCACCGGGTCGGCTTCTCGCAAATCGAGGCGTTCTTCCGCTGGTACAATTTCTGCGGAATGATCGCGGTAAAGTGAGATGAGCGCCGATTCCCCGCCGCGCGACAAGTCGTTCGCCATCAAGCTGGGCGATTTTCTTTTCAAATACCGGAATGCGGTTTTCCCCTTTCTGATCGTCACGCTGTTCGTCGCCTTCCGGCCGATCGAGTGGACCTTCGCCGGCGAGCCCCAGGAGCAGTTGAAGAACGTGATCGCCATTCTCGTGGTGCTCGCCGGGCTGGGACTGCGCGCCGCGGTCATCGGACTCGCCTATATCAAGCGGGGCGGGGTCGACAAGAAGGTCTATGCCGACCGCCTGGTCTCGGAGGGTTTCTTCGCCGCCTGCCGCAACCCGCTCTATCTCGGCAACATGGTCGTCTATCTGGGAATTTTCCTAATGCATGGGAATCCGCTCCTGATCCTGCTCGGGACGGGGCTTTTCCTCGTCATCTACAGCGCCATCATCGCCGCCGAGGAGCATTACCTCCTGGGCAAGTTCGGCGACGTCTATCGCGACTACATGGCCTCGGTGCCGAGGTGGTCGATCCGGATCGCCGTGCTGCGGGCCGAGATGCGACGCATGCGCTTCGACTGGCGCCTCGTGCTCGCCAAGGACTACTCGACCGTCGCCAGCGCCAGCATGGCCCTTCTCGCCGCCGAGGTGCTCGAGAACGTCCGGGCGCACGAGGCGGCGGACCTGGCCGATCGGGCGCCGATCTACGTGGGGCTCGCCCTTTTCGTCGGCGTCGCGACGCTCACCGTTCGCCATTGGAAGAAAAGCCACCCGCGCCCGGTCTGACCCGGGCGGGAGGGGGGCTCCGGAAAGCGGTTTCCGGTTCTCGATGATTGGCTGAGGCACAAGGCGCTCGCCAATCAGGCGTTCGGCGCGCCTTGATCCAAGTCGGCGAGAGCGGCTGACCGAACGAACGGCGGCCCGGCCGAAGCCGGGCCGTCCGAGAGTATCGCGATCGGTCCTAGAGCGCCGCGAGGGTGTCGTCGAGCGCCTTGGCCAGTCGGTCGAACAGAAGATCGATCTCGTCCTCGGTGATGATCAGCGGCGGACAGACCGCGACCGAATCGCCCGGCAGCGCGCGCACCATCAGCCCGTGCTCGACCGCCTTGTTCATGCAAAGCGCGCCGACCTTCCGGGCGGGGTCGAACAGCGCGCGCTTGTCCTTGTCGCGAACGAGCTGGACCGCGCCGATCAGCCCGACGCCGCGCGCTTCGCCGACCAGCGGGTGGGCGGCGAGCTCGGCGAGCCGCGCCTGCATGCGCGGCGCGACCTCGCGGACATGGCCGAGGATGTCGCGCTCCTCGTAGATCTTGAGGGTCTCGACCGCGACCGCGGCGCAGACCGGATGGCCCGAGTAGGTGTAGCCGGTGCCGAACACGCCGCGCCGGCCGCTTTCCTCGCGAAGCGCCTCGTAGACCTTCTCCGAGACCATCGCTCCGCCGATCGGCAGATAGGCCGACGACAACGCTTTGGCGATGGTGATCATGTCGGGCTCGAGGTCGTAGGTCTCGCAGCCGAACATGTTGCCCGTGCGCCCGAATCCGCAGATCACCTCGTCGGCGATGAACAAAATATCGTAGCGGCGCAGCACCTCCTGGACCTTGGCGAAATAGGTCGCCGGCGGCAGGATCACGCCGCCCGCGCCCTGGACCGGCTCGGCGATGAAGGCGGCGACCGTGTCCGGGTCCTCGGCGAGGATCAGCTTTTCGAGGTTGTCCGCCATGCGGGTGGCGAAGTCTTCCTCCGATTCACCGGGCTCGGCGTTCAGCCAGTAGTGCGGGCAGTCGGTGTGGATGACGCGATCGATCGGCAGGTCGAAGGAGTCCTGCACGTAGGCCATGCCGGTCAGGCTGCCGGCGGCGACCGTGACCCCGTGATAGCCCTGGCGGCGCGAGATGATCTTCTTCTTCTTCGGCTTGCCGATGGCGTTGTGATAGTACCAGGCGATCTTGATCTGGGTGTCGTTGGCCTCCGAGCCCGAGTTGGTGAAGAACACCTTCGACATTGGCGTGGGCGCCATCTTGATCAGCCGCTCGGCGAGCTCGATCACCGGCAGGGTCGCGCGGTGGGCGAAGCTCTGGTAATAGGGCAGCGTCGTAAGCTGGCGCATCGCCGCGTCGGCGAGCCTCGGCTCGCTGAAGCCGAGCGAGGTGCACCACAGCCCCGCGAGCCCCTCGATAAAGCGGTTCCCCTGGTCGTCGATGACATAGATGCCATCGCCCTTGGTGATGATGTGCGGCCCCTGCTTTTCGTGCTGGACCAGGTTGGTGTAGGGGTGTAGGTGATAGGCGATGTCCCTGCCGCTGGGAGAATTTGCCCGTGCGCTCATGGCTTTCCTCGACGATCTGAATGTTTCGGCATGAAGGTTCTGGCGGGGCGTCCCCGGTCGGGCGCGGCGCGGTTGGTCGCTCGCCGTCGAAACGCCTTTCGAACTAGAGATACAGACCGCGCGGGAGAAGCGCAATTGAGAAGCTGGGGCGGGGCCGTATCAGAGCGCGCGCCCCAGCTTCCGGCCCTCGTGGATCGCGGCCTGCGCGCGGCGCGGGGCGAGGCAGTCGCCGATCGCGTGAATTTCGATTTCACTGCCCGCGAGCGCCTCGCCGAGCCAGGTCTCGGGCACGTTGCAGGTGGCGAGAATCAGCGCCTCCGCCGCGATCTCGCATTCGCCGCCGTCGCGCAGATCGACGATCGTCGCGTGGTCGCCGCTCCAGGCGGAAATCGCCGCCTCGGTGAGCGTCTCGACGCCGAGTCGCTTGAGCCGGGCGCGCAATGGGCCGTCGGCCGAGGTCCGTTGCAACCCCCAGCCGACCAACGGCTTGGGCGTCACGAGGATCACCGCATGGCCCTGCTCGGCAAGATGCCAAGCGGTGCCGCAGCCCTCCCATTCGCCGCCCTCGTCGAACAGGATCACGCGCTTGCCCGGACGACAGGCGCGGCTCATCACGTCCTCGACCGACCACACCCGGCCATACGCGATTCCGGGCAGGGTTTCGAGATGGGGGAGCGCGCGCTGGAAGCCGGTGGTGGCGGGCCGCGATCCGGTCGCGAGCACGACCGCGTCCACGGCCTCGTCGCGGACCATCGCGCGCAGATCGTCGTCGTCGAGCGGCGCGTTCAGGCGCACCGTCACCTGAAGCTTTTCGAGTTGGCCCTCGTACCAGGCGATGAGATCGAAAATCTGCCCGCGCCGGGGCTGAAGCCCGGCCAGCCGGAAGCGCCCGCCGAGTCGGGGCGCGGCCTCGGCGAGCGTGACCGCGTGCCCGCGCTCGGCGGCGACGCGCGCCGCCTCCAGTCCCGCCGGCCCGCCGCCCACCACCAGGATGCGGCGCGGCGTCTCGGTCGGGACGAAACGGTCGCCGCCCCATTCGAACTCGCGCCCGGCCGACGGGTTGACCAGGCAGGAGATCCAGTAATCGCGCGAACGCCGCCCCCAGCACATCTGGTTGCAGGACAGGCAAGGACGGATGTCCTCGACCCGTCCGGCCCGGGCCTTGGCGGCGAGATGGGGGTCGGCGATCTGGCCGCGCACGATGCTCACCATGTCGGCCTGGCCCGAGGCGATGACGTAATCGGCGTTCTCGGGCGTGCGGATATGGCTTTCGGCCTGGATGCGCGCGTGGCGGACCACGGACTTGAGCGCCTCGGCATAGGGGGCGCCGAGCTTGTCGGCATAGAGGAACGGCGGGATGATGGCCTCGAAGCCGAAGTAGCTGCCGGTGCCACAGGTGACGTAGTCGATCAGCCCGCGTTCGTCGTGATGGGCGACGATCTCCTGCAAGGATTCGAGCGACAGCGAGACCTCGGCGTCCGGGTCCATGCTGACCGCCATGCCGATGATGAAATCCTCGCCGACGCGGGCGCGGATGCGCGCGATCAGCTCGGTCGAGAAGCGCATCCGGTTCTCGAAGCTGCCGCCCCAGCGGTCGTCGCGCCGGTTCGACCAGGGGGTCCAGAACTGATCGATCAGCGCGTGATAGGCGGCGAACAGCTCGACCCCGTCGAAGCCCGCGTCGCGGGCGCGTCGCGCGGCCTCGGCGAAGGCCGCGATCACCTCCTCGATCTCGGCCTCGGTCATGGCGTGGCTGCCGTCGAAGTCGTGGTACGACGGCCGGCCCGAGGGCGACCAGTTGGGCTGGTAGGAGTTGTCGTAATCGCCGTGCGCGCCGACGTGGTAGATCTGCTGGATCATCACCGCGCCATGCGCGTGGCAGGCGTCGGTGACGCGGCGGAAGGGCTCGATGATCGCGTCGTCCTCGTGGCGGAAGTTGCCGCGCGTCAGCACGCCCGTGCGATGCGCGGGCACCGGCTCGACCACGATCATCGCCGCCCCGCCGCGCGCGCGCTCGACGTAATAGCCGAGGTGGCGCGCCCCGGGCAGGCCGGCCTCGCTCATGTTGGCGGTATGCGCCCCGAAGTTGAGCCGGTGGCGGAGCGTCTTGTGGCGCAGCGCGAGCGGCGCGAACAGGTGCGGGAATGTCTGGGTCATGGTCGGACTTCCTAGCTCACGCCGGTCGGCAGGACCACCTTGCGCCGGGCGATGAACGCGCGCAGCGCCTCGTCCGTTCCGGGGTCGAGCGGCGGCGGCTCGTAGGCGTCGAGCTTCTCGCGCGCGACCGCCAGCGCCCGGGTCTCGGCGTCGCGCGCACCCTCGGCGAGCCACTGCTCGAAGCTCGCGTTGTTGGCGATCTCGGGCATGTAGAAGGCGGTCTCGAAATGGCGCTGGGTGTGGTCGCAGCCCAGGTAATGGCCGCCCGGGCCGATCTCGCGCACCGCGTCGAGCGCGAGGGCCTCGTCCGACAGGTCGAGCCCGCCGGCGAAGCGTGCGAGCATCGCGACCTGGTCGCAGTCGAGCACGAACTTGGCGTAGCTCGCGACCAGCCCGGCCTCGAGCCAACCCGCCGAATGGAGCACGAAGTTGGCCCCCGCCATCAGCGTCGGGATCATGGTCTGCACCGATTCGTAGGCCGCCTGGGCATCCGCCGTCTTGGCGCCGGTGAGCATGCCGCCGGTGCGCACCGGCACGCGATAGCGCCGCGCGAGCTGGGCGGTGGCGTAGATCATCATCGCGGGCTCGGGCGTGCCCATCATCGGCGCGCCCGAGCGCATCGAGACCGTGGTGACGAAGTTACCATAGACCACCGGCGCGCCCGGGCGCACGAGCTGGGCGATGCACATGCCGGCCACGACCTCGGCGTTGAGCTGGGCGATCGCGCCGGCGGTGCTCGCCGGGCTCATGGCGCCGGCCATGATGAAGGGTGTGACCAGCACCGCCTGGCCGGCGCGGGCATAGACCTTGAGCGCGGCGAGCATGGTCTCGTCCCAGACCAGCGGCGAGTTGCAGTTGGTCACCGAGATCAGCACCGCGTTCTGGTCCACGAAGTCGTCGCCGAACAGAATCCGCGCCATGGCGACCGAATCCTCGGCGCGCTCGCCGGCGGTGACCATGCCCATGAAGGGTTTGTCGGAATAGCGGATGTGGCTGTAGACGATGTCGAGGTGGCGCTGCGGCACCGGCACGTCGACCGGCTCGCAGATCACGCCGCCCGAATGGTCGAGCATCGGCGCCATGTAGGCGAGCTTGACGAAGGTTTCGAGGTTCTCGAGCGTGCTGTAGCGGCGTTCGTTGTCGAAGCCGCGCACGAAGGGCGATCCGTAGGTCGGCGCGAACACCGTGTGATTGCCGCCGATGGTGACGGATCGCTCGGGATTGCGCGCGTGCTGGGTGAACCGCGTCGGCGTCTTGGCGAGCGTTTCCATGGCGAGCGCGCGCGGGATGCGCACCCGCGCGCCGTCGACGCGCGCCCCCGCCGCGCGCCACAGCGCGACCGCCTCGGCGTCGCGGACCTCGACCCCGACCTCCTCGAGAATCGTCATCGAGGCGTCGTGAAGGCGCTCGATTCCCTCGGGGGAGACGAGCTCGTAGACCGGGATCTCGCGCGCCGTCCGCCGCCGTCCGATCGCCGGCGCGCGCGCCCTCAAGGCTCGCCGTCCCGCGCGTCCGCCGCTTCTTCCGTGCTGCCGTGCCATGGCGGATCCCTCCCTGGTCCGCGAGGATCGAGCGAGCCTAAGAAGGTTGGCGCGGGGCTGTCAAAGCCTAGTTCCATGGATAGGAAGCCGGATAAAGATCACGATGTCGTTTTGGAGACAACTTTTGTCGTCGCGGTGTTAGCATGGGGGCATGGCTCAACTTAACTGGTAATCACCAACTGGTAATCACCGGGGCCGGCGACGGCCAGGCATGGTTAACGCTTTTTTCCGAGGGTAAGGGCCATGGCTGACGAAGACGATATCGATCTCGCGTCGTTGAGCGACGAAGACCTCGTGCAGCAGATGCACGAGGACCTTTACGATGGCCTTGCCGAGGAGATCGAGGAGGGAGTCAATATCCTCCTCGGGCGTGGCTGGACGCCGTACAAGGTTCTGACCGAGGCGCTGGTCGAGGGCATGCGGATCGTCGGCATCGACTTCCGCGACGGCATCCTGTTCGTGCCCGAGGTGCTGCTCGCCGCCAACGCCATGAAGGCGGGGATGGCGATCCTCCGGCCGCTGCTCGCCGAGACCGGCGCGCCCAAGATGGGCAAGATTGTCATCGGCACGGTCAAGGGCGATATCCACGACATCGGCAAGAATCTGGTCGCGATGATGATGGAGGGCGCCGGGTTCGAGGTCATCAACATCGGCATCAACAACCCGGTCGAGAACTTCCTCGCCGCGATCGAGGAGCATCAGCCCGACATCATCGGCATGTCGGCGCTGCTCACCACGACCATGCCCTACATGAAGGTCGTCATCGACACCCTGAAGGAAAAAGGCATCCGCGGCGACTTCATCGTGCTGGTCGGCGGCGCGCCGCTCAACGAGGCGTTCGCCGAGAGCATCGGGGCCGATGCCTATTGCCGCGACGCGGCGGTGGCGGTCGAGACCGCCAAGTCGCTGATGTCCCACCGCCAGGGTTCGGTCCAGTCGCAAATGGCGACCGGCGGGGCGTGACGCCCCATGGCGCGCCCACCGTCGACGCTGCTGATCGGATGCGGCGCGCTGGCGCGTGAAGTCGCCCAGCTCGTGCGCGCGAACCACTGGACGCATATCACGCTCACTTGCGTGCCCGCGCACTACCACAACACGCCGACGCGGATCGCGCCCGCGGTGCGCGCCAAGATCCGCGCCGGGCGCGGTCGGTTCGAGCGCATCGTGGTGCTGTTCGCCGACTGTGGCACGGGCGGCGAGCTCGACCGGGTGCTCGCCGAGGAAGGGGTCGAGCGCATCCCCGGGCCGCATTGCTATTCCTTCTATGCCGGGGCGGCCGATTTCGATGCCCTGATGGAGGCCGAGCCGGGCTCGTTCTTCCTGACCGACTATCTGGTCCGGCATTTCGACCGGTTGATTGTCGCGGGCCTCGGTCTCGACCGGCACCCCGAGCTGCTTTCGGATTATTTCGGCAATTATCGCAAGCTGGTCTATCTCGCCCAATGCGAGGACGCCGATCTGGTCGCGCGCGCCAAGGCGGCGGCCGATCGCCTCGGGCTCGCCTTCGAGCATCGCCAGACCGGTTTCGGCGAGCTCGGGCGGTTCGTCGCCGCGCTTGGCCGGGCGGAGGAGGAGACGCATGGCGCGGATCACGATCGTCTACTGGCGTGACATTCCCGCCCAGGTGATCGCCAAGGCGGGCCGCAAGTCGGCGAAGCGAGTGCTCGCCGAGCGGTTCGAGAAGGCGATCGACCGCGCCGCCATGCGCAGCGGCGCGCGCGACACCGACGCCTATCTCGCCGAGTGGCGCCGGGGCGATCCCACGCCTTGCGGCGACGATCTCGAGACCGAGGCCGAGGCGCTCGCCGCCCGGCTCGAGCGCGATTACGACGATGAAAAGCTGCGCGCGCTGATCGCCGCCGGTGGCCGGGAGTCCGCCTAGGTGGACGGCGGCGCGGCCGGGATGTTCCGCTCCGACGGGCGGCTCGAAGCGGTCCTGCGCGGCGGCGGCTTCGCGCTGACCGCCGAGACCACGCCTCCCGACGCGGCCGACCCCGCCCGGGTGATCGCCCGCGTCGCGCCGCTCGGCGGGCTCGCCGACGCGGTCAACGTCACCGACGGGGCGGGTGCGCGGGCACATATGTCGGCGCTCGCCTGTGCCGCGATCCTCGCTCGCGAGGGGATCGAGCCCGTGCTTCAGCTCACCGCGCGCGACCGCAACCGGCTCGCGCTTCAGGGCGATATCATCGGCGCCGCCGCGCTCGGCGTTCCCAACGTTCTCTGCCTCCACGGCGACGACCCCAAGGCCGGCGACCAGCCCGACGCCAAGCCGGTCTACGACCTCGACAGCCGGGGAATCCTGCGCACCGTGGCGGGCTTGCGCGAAGGCCGGTTTCCCGGCGGCCGCGCGGTCGAGCCCGCGCCGCGCCTGTTCATCGGCGCCGCCGACGCCCCGCGCGAGCCCGACGCCGATTGGCGCCCGGACGGGCTGATCGCCAAGATCGAGGCCGGCGCCGACTTCTTCCAGACCCAGTACTGCTTCGACATGGGGGTTCTGCGGCGCTACATGGCGCGGCTGGTCGACCAGGGAATCACCGAGCGCGCGTTCTTCCTGATCGGCATCGGCCCGCTCGCCTCGGCGCGCTCGGCGCGCTGGATGAACGAGAACCTGTTCGGCGTCCACGTTCCCGAGGCGCTGATCGCGCGCCTCGAGGACGCCGCCGACCCGCGCGCCGAGGGGGTCCGGATCTGCCGCGAGATGCTCGCGGAGTTGCGGGAGATCGAGGGCGTCGCCGGCGCGCATCTGATGGCGCCGCGCCAGGAGGCGGCGATCGCCCGGGTCATCGAGGGCTCGGGGCTGCGGACCCGCAGCTTGGTATAAGGCAAGGCGCGATGTACGCTGTGCGACTGTGGTCGGTGCGCAACGCCGGGCGGCTCGAGCGGCTGTGGAGCCTGTTCTCGAACCTACTTCTGCGGCTGCATCCCTTGTTCGAGCGGGTCGGCTACGCGCGCATGGAAAAGCCCGCCGAGGCGGTCGAGCGACGCATCAAGAGCTTCATGTTCGACTGTCGCATGTGCGGCCGCTGCGTGCTCAGCTCGACCGGCATGTCGTGTCCCATGAACTGCCCGAAATCCTTGCGCAACGGCCCTTGCGGCGGCGTCCGGCCCAGCGGCTTCTGCGAGGTCAGGCCTTCGATGCGCTGCGTTTGGGTCGAGGCGTACAAGGGCTCGATGCGGATGCGCGCGGGCGGCGCGATCGCCGAGGTCCAGGCCCCGGTCGATCATCGCCTCGCGGGCACGTCGTCCTGGCTCAGGGTGGTGCGCGAGCAGGCCGCCGAGCGGGCGCGCGCCGGGAACGCCGCCGAAACCGCCGCCAAGGTCGCGAAATGACCCCCGCCGCGCCCCACCGTCTCGGCCCCGACGAAATTCCGCCGGGCCACAGCTCGGCCGGGCGGCTCGAGCGCGTCCTGCGCGCCGGCCGGTTCGCCGTGACCGCCGAGCTCAACCCGCCCGATTCGGCCGACCCCCGCGAGGTGTTCGAGCGCGCGCTGGTGCTCTCCGAGGTCTGCGACGGGATCAACGCGACCGACGCCTCGGGCGCCAACACCCATATGTCGAGCGTCGGCATCTGCGCGCTTCTGATCCAGGCGGGCTATGCGCCGGTGATGCAAATCTCGTGCCGCGACCGCAACCGGATCGCCATTCAGGGCGACGTGCTGGGCGCGGCGGCGATGGGGGTCTGCTCGATCCTCTGCCTGACCGGCGACGGGGTGCAGGTGGGCGACCAGCCGGGCGCCAAGCCGGTGTTCGACCTGGACAGCATCTCGCTGTTGCGGACCATCCGCGTCATGCGCGACGAGGGGGCGTTCCTTTCGGGGCGCAAGATCACGGTGCCGCCCAGGGTCTTTCTCGGCGCGGCGTCGAACCCCTTCGCGCCGCCCCACGACTTCCGCCCCATCCGGCTCGAGAAGAAGATCGTCGCCGGCGCCCAGTTCGTGCAGACCCAGTACTGCTACGACGTCGCGCTGCTCGAACGCTTCATGGAGCGGGTGCGCGACAAGGGCCTGCACGAACGCTGCTTCATCCTGGTCGGCGTCGGGCCGCTCGCCTCGCCCCGGGCGGCGCGCTGGATTCGCGCCAACGTCCCCGGCATCCATATCCCCGACGACGTGATCGACCGCCTCGAACGCGCCGAGAAGCCCAAGCTCGAGGGCAAGAAGCTCTGCATCGATCTTATTCAGCGGATTCGTGAAATAGAGGGTGTCGCGGGCGTCCATGTCATGGCATACCGCCAGGAGGAACTGGTCTCCGAAATCATCACCGAATCGGGGGTTCTCGCCGGTCGGCGGCTGCGGCATCCGGCCCACCGCGGAACGCGACGGCAGAAAGCAGCGAAAACAGGAACAGCGTCATGACAGAAACCGTGCTCTCGTCGGCGACCCGCGAGGTCGTCATCGGGTTCGATCGTCCCTTCGTCATCATTGGCGAGCGGATCAATCCCACCGGCCGCAAGCTGCTCGCGGCCGAGATGGCGGCCGGCGATTACAGCCGGGTCGAGGCGGACGCGCGCGCCCAGGTCCAGGCGGGCGCCCATATGCTCGACGTGAACGCGGGCATTCCGCTCGCCGACGAGCCGCGCATCCTGGCCGAGGCGATTCGCCTCGTCCAGTCGATCACCGACGTGCCGCTGTCGATCGATTCCTCGGTCGTCGCGGCGCTTGAATCGGGGCTCGATGCGTATCAGGGCAAGGCGCTGGTCAATTCGGTCACCGGCGAGGAGGAGCGGCTCGAGGCCGTGCTGCCCCTGGTCAAGAAGCACGGCGCCGCCGTGGTCGCGATTTCCAACGACGAGACCGGCATTTCCGAGGACCCGGACGTGCGCTTCGAGGTCGCGCGCAAGATCGTCGAGCGCGCCGAGGACCATGGCATTCCCCGCAGCGACGTGGTGGTCGATCCGCTGATCATGCCGGTCGGCGCGCTCAACGACGCGGGCGCCGCGGCGCTTCGCCTGATCCGCCGGCTACGCGAGGAGCTCAAGGTCAACACCACCTGCGGGGCGTCGAACGTCAGCTTCGGCCTGCCCAACCGCAACGGCCTCAACGCGGCCTTTCTCTCGATGGCGATCGGCGCCGGGATGACCTCGGCGATCACCAACCCCCTGCATGAGGAGGTCGTGATCGCGACCATGGGCGCCGACGTGATGATGGGGCACGACCGCGACTGCGCGCGCTGGATTCGCCGTTTCCGCCAAGCCCCCGCCCAGGGAAGCGAGGGGAGCGCCGAGGGGGCCGGCGGCCGCCGTCGCGAGGGCCGTCGCCGCCGGCGCGGCTGAACCAGGGCCGGGCCATGGCCGACGACGCGCTTGTCGTCTTCACGCCGTCGGGCCGGCGCGGCCGCTTCGCGCTCGGAACGCCGCTGCTCGACGCCGCGCGCGCGCTCGGGGTCGATATCGATTCGGTCTGCGGCGGGCGCGCCATCTGCGGCCGTTGTCAGGTGCAACTCAGCACGGGCGACTTCGCCAAGCTCGGCGTGACCTCGGCGGCCGACCACCTGAGCCCGGCGGGCGCGGCCGAGGCGCGCTACGCCGAAAAGCGCAAGCTCGCCGCCGACCGGCGGCTGAGCTGCCAGGCGCGCGTCATGGGCGACGTGGTGATCGACGTGCCGGCGGAAAGCCAGGTCCATCGCCAACTCGTCCGCAAGCGCGCCGACGCCCGCAAGATCGAGGTCGACCCGGTGATCCGGCTCCATTACGTCGAGGTCGCGCCGCCCGACATGCACGACCCGGCGAGCGATCTGCGCCGCCTCGAGGCCGCGCTCGCCGAGCAATGGGGCCTCGCCGAGCTTTCGACCGACCTGCGCGTGGTTCAGGAGATCCAGCCCGCGCTCCGGGCCGAGGATTGGAAGGTCACGCTCGCGGTTCGCGACGAACGCGAGATCGTCGCCATCTGGCCGGGGTTCCGCGACCGCGCGCTGGGGCTCGCGGTCGACGTCGGCTCGACCACCATCGCCGCCCATCTGACCGATCTTTCGACCGGCGAGGTGGTCGCCGCCTCGGGCGCGATGAACCCGCAGATCCGCTTCGGCGAGGACCTGATGAGCCGGGTCTCCTACGTCATGATGAACCCGGGCGGCGAGGTCGAGATGACCCGCGTCGTGCGCGAGGCGATCAACCGGCTCGCCGCCGAGGTCGCCGCCGAGGCGGGGGTGGGCGCGGGCGATATCCTCGAGGCGGTGTTCGTCGGCAATCCGATCATGCATCACCTGCTCTTGGGGATTAACCCGGTCGAGCTCGGCGGCGCGCCCTTCGCGCTCGCCACCGACAGGCCGACCACGGTCTGGGCGAGCGAGCTCGATCTTTCGCTGCACCCCAACGCGCGCGCCTTCGTGCTGCCCTGCATCGCCGGGCATGTGGGGGCCGATACCGCGGGCGTGATCCTCGCCGAGGGGCCGCATCTCGGCGACGCGCTCATGCTGCTGGTCGACGTCGGCACCAACGCCGAGATCGTGCTCGGCAACCGCGCGCGCCTGCTCGCCGCTTCCAGTCCCACGGGGCCCGCCTTCGAGGGCGCGCAGATCAGCTCGGGCCAGCGCGCCGCGCCCGGCGCCATCGAGCGGGTGCGCATCGACCCCGAGACCCTCGAGCCCCGGGTTCGCGTGATCGGCTGCGAGGCGTGGTCGAACGCGCCCGGTTTCGACGCCGAAGTCACCGGCATTTGCGGCTCGGGCATCATCGAGGCGGTGGCCGAGATGTTCCTGGCCGGGATCATCACCTCCGACGGGGTGATCGACGGGGCGCTCGCCGCCCGCTCGCCGCGCATCGAGGCCGACGAGCGGACCTTCTCCTTCCGCCTGTTCGACGGCCCGCCCGCGATCCGCGTCACCCAGAACGACGTGCGCGCGATTCAGCTCGCCAAGGCGGCGCTTTACGCCGGGGCGCGGCTTCTGATGGACCGCGCGGGCGTCGAGAGCGTCGAGCGCATCGTGCTCACTGGCGCCTTCGGCAGCCATATCGACGTTCGCCACGCCATGGTTCTGGGCATGATCCCCGACTGCGATCTCGCCCATGTCGCCGCCGCCGGCAACGCGGCGGGGACGGGGGCGCGCATGGCGCTGGTCAACCGCCGGGCGCGGGCCGAGATCGAGGACGTGGTGCGCCGCGTCGAGAAGGTCGAGACCGCCGTCGAGCCCCGCTTTCAGGAGCATTTCGTCGAGGCGATGGCGATCCCCCACCGCACGGTGCCCTATCCCAACCTCGCCCGGGCGGTCGATCTGCCCGAACGGAAGGCCCCCGCCGCCACCGCCCGCGAGGGCCGCCGTCGTCGGCGGCGACGTTAAGGTCGGAACCTGCGCCCTCATGGTTCGACAAGCCCGCCATGAGGGTTTGGCTCTAACCGAGGGCCTTACCCTGAGATGGCCTAATCGGTCTGTCGAAGGGCAAGGCCCGGCGAGCCGGTTGATCCACCCGGGGCGGTCTTACGCGGCGGCGCGGCGCTCCTCGCGCGGGGTTCGGCCGAAGAACTCACGATAGCACTTCGAGAAATGCGAGGCCGAGACGAAGCCGCAGGCGAGCGCGACCCCGAGCACCGACATCGAGGTCTGCAGCAGAAGCTGGCGCGAGCGCCTGAGGCGAAGTTCGAGATAGTAGTGCTTGGGCGTCGATTTCAGATGCTTGCGGAACAGGCGCTCGAGCTGGCGGGTCGAAAGCCCGACGCTGGCGGCCAGGATCTCGCGCGATAGCGGCTCCTCGAGGTTCGCCTCCATCTGGGCGATCACCGAGATCAGCTTGGCGTCGCGCACGCCGAGGCGCGATTGCAGCGTCATGCGCTGGTGGTCGTTGGGGCCGCGGATGCGGTCGTGGATGAACTGGTCCGAGACCATGGCGGCGAGCTCGTGGCCGTGCTCGGTCGCGATCATGTGCAGCATCATGTCGAGCGGCGCGATGCCGCCCGAGCAGGTCATGCGCTTGCGGTCGATCTCGAACAGCTCGCTGGTCACCTCGATGTCGGGAAACTCCTCGACGAAGCCGGGAATGTTCTCCCAATGGATCGTGCAGCGGTAGCCGTCGAGAAGCCCGGCGCGCGCCAGCACATGGGCGCCGGTGCAGAGCGAGCCGATCCGCGCGCCCTGGCGGTCGAGCCGGCGCAGCCAGGACAGGACGTCGCGCTCGCGATAGAGATGCACGTCCATGCCGGCGCAGACGATCATGGTCGGGAAATGGGTGGCCTCGGCGATCGCCGCGTGGGGCATGATGGAAACCCCGCCGCTCGACGTCACCGCCTCGCCATCGCGGGTGAACAGCCGCCAGGCGTAGAGCTCGCGCCCGCTCATCCGGTTGGCGGCGCGCAAGGGCTCGAGCGCGGCCGAGAAGGCCATCATCGAGAACTTCGGCACCAGTAGAAAACCGATCGCCGTCGGCTGATCGGCGCGGCCATCCAAAGCCATCTCCTTTTCCTCGCCATCGTGGGCCCGTTGCGCTTGGCCGGGGCGTCGATGTCGCTCAACGATACAGGATGTCGCGAACGGAATAAAATGGAATAAGCGGACCGGGGATGGGGACAAGACGCCGCCCGCCCGCGCCCCATGCCCGCGCTTCCCCTTGCGCGGCGCGGGCGCGGGGGCCACAATTCAGCCCGCCGCCACCCCCGGCGGCAGCGAGGAGGAAGGCATATGGTCGCCACCGAGACGCCGATCTGTGAGTTCGGCTGGAAGGCGCCGGATTTCGAGCTTCCCGGCGTCGACGGCAAGCGCCACCGGCTCGCCGATCTGCGCGGCGCGCGCGGGACGCTGGTGATGTTCATCTGCAACCACTGCCCCTATGTGAAGGCGATCCTGGATCGCATCGTCCGCGACGCCCGTGAGCTCGCCGACCATGGCGTCGCGAGCGTCGCCATCATGTCCAACGATCCCACGGTCTATGCCGAGGATTCGTTTGAGAACATGGTCCGGATCGCGCGCGAGAAGGACTTTCCCTTCCCTTACCTGTTCGACGAGACCCAGCGGGTCGCCAAGGCCTATGGCGCGGTCTGCACGCCCGATTTCTTTGGCTTCGATGCCGATCTCGGGCTTCGATACCGTGGCCGGCTCGACGAATCGGGCATGAAGGCGGCGCCCGGCGCCCGGCGCGAGTTGTTCGAGGCCATGGTCCAGGTCGCCGAGACCGGCAAGGGCCCCGTCCATCAGGTGCCAAGCATCGGTTGCTCGATCAAGTGGCGGGACGAGGAAGGGGCGTGACGCCCCGCCGGATCCCGCGCGCCCGGGGCGGCGAACCATGCCCGGAAGGCGGCCGCCGGCGGGTTTGCCTTCGTCGCGGTCGCGGGCTATCTTAGCCGGCCCGTTCGACCCCCTTGGAGTTGCCCGTGTCCGACGTCTTTCGCGAAGTCGATGAAGAGATTCGCCGAGAGCAGGCGGCCAAGCTGTGGCGCGTCTACGGCAAATACATCATCGTCGCCGTGGTCGCCGTGGTGATCGGCGTCGGCGGCAAGGTCGGCTGGGAAAAATACCGCCTCTCGCAGCGGGTCGCCGAAAGCGCGCGTTTCGACGCCGCGGTCGAGATGCTGACCTCGGGAGACGCCGCCGCCGCCGCCCGGGAGTTTGCGGCGCTCGCCGCCGACGCGGGCGAGGGTTACGCCCTGCTCGCGCGGCTGCGCGAGGCCCAGGCGCTTCGCGCCGCCGGCAAGACGGAGGAGGCGGTCGCCGCGCTCGACCAACTCGCCGCCGACGACGGGGTCGACCAGGCGACGCGCGATCTCGCCGCGCTGCTCGCCACGCTTCAGGTCATGGACGGCGCCGCCGCCGAGGAGATTGATCGCCGCCTCGCGCCGCTCGTCGCCGAGGGGTCGATCTGGCGGGCGAACGCGCGCGAGCTTCGGGGTCTCGTGGCGCTCCGCCGGGGCGAGCGCGCCAAGGCGCGCAAAATCTTCACGGCACTCGCCGACAAGACCGACGCGCCGCCCGCGCTTCGCCGCCGGGTCGCGGAGTATCTCGCCATTCTCGGCGGCGCGGAAAACACCGGATCGTAACATGCGCCGTCTTCTCGCGGTCCTTCTGTTCGCCCTGGTTCCGGCGGGCTGTAGTCTGGTTCCCGACTGGCTCGGCCAGGCCGAGGCGCCGCCGCTGCCCGGCAAGCGGGTCGCGGTGTTGGCGCGCGAGATCGTGCCCGAGCCCGACCCCAGCCTCGCGACCGTCGACGTGCGCCTGCCTCCGCCCCGCGCCAACGCCGGCTGGCCCCAGGCCGAGGGGAGCGCCGATCACGCGCCGGGACACCTCGCGTTGGGCGATATGCCGCGCCGCGTGTGGAGCGCCGATATCGGCGCCGGCAGCGCCAACGACCGCCGTCTTCTCTCGCCGCCGGTGGTCGCCGAGGGAACCGTGTTCACCATGGACGCCGAGGGGCTGGTCAGCGCCTTCGACGCCGCCAATGGACGCCGGCGCTGGCGCGTCGAGGCGGTGCCCGACGACGAGATCGAGAACGCGCTGGGCGGCGGGCTCGCCCTTGACGGCGGCCGTCTCTACGTCGCCACCGGAATCGGCGAGGTGGTCGCGCTCGACGCCAAGAGCGGCGAGGAAATTTGGCGCAGCCGGATCGGCATGCCGATTCGCTCGGCGCCGACCGTCGCCGGCGGCCGGCTGTTCGTGGTCACCACCGAGAATCAGACCTTCGCCCTCGACGTCGCCGATGGCAGCCAGCTTTGGTCCCACGAGGGGATCGCCGATATCGCCCAGCTTCTGGGCGCGGCCGCGCCGGCGGCCACCGAGGGAGCCGTGGTCTCGGCTTATTCGTCGGGCGAGATTTACCTCCTGCGCGCGGATTCGGGGCGGATCGTCTGGCGCGACGGCCTTGCCGTCGGTCGGCGCATGGGCGCCGTCGAATCGCTTAGCGACATCAACGGCGATCCGGTCATCGACCGCGATCGGATCTATGCCATCAGCCAGTCGGGCCAGATCGCCGCGATCGGCATCAAGAGCGGCACGCGGCTGTGGGAGCGGGACATCTCCGGCACCCAGACGCCCTGGGTCGCGGGCGACTACTTGTTCGTGCTGACCAGCGAGGGCGAGGTGCTGTGCCTGTCGCGGCGCAGCGGCGGCATCCGCTGGGTCACGCGGCTGCCGCGCTTCGAGAATCCCGAGGGCAAGGAAGACCCGATCTTCTGGTCCGGCCCGGTGCTCGCCGGCGATCGGCTGATCGTCGTCGGCTCGAACGAGGAAGCGGTCGCGATCTCGCCCTATACCGGCAAGGTGCTGGGACGTCTCGACCTGCCGGGGCCGGTCAGTCTCGCTCCGGTGGTCGCCGACAAGACGCTTTACGTGCTGACCGACGACGCGGACCTCGTCGCGCTGCGCTGAGCGGAAACCGTGTCGTTCACCGTGGCCATCGTCGGCCGTCCCAACGTCGGAAAATCGACGCTGTTCAACCGCCTGGTGGGCCGGCGCGCGGCGTTGGTCGCCGATCAGCCCGGCGTCACCCGCGACCGGCGCGAGGGCGCGGGACGGATCGGGCCGCTGCGCTTCACGGTCATCGACACCGCCGGGCTCGCCGAGGCCGAGGCCTCGAGCATCGAGGCGCGCACGCAACGTCAGACCGAGCGCGCGGTCGGGGCCGCCGACGTGGTGCTTCTGCTGGTCGACGGCCGCGCCGGCGTGACGCCCGAGGACGCGCATTTCGCCCGCATGCTGCGCAAGACGTCGGCGCCGGTGGTCCTGGTCGTCAACAAATGCGAGGGTGGCGCGGGGCTCGCCGGGGCCTTCGAGGCCTTTGGGCTCGGCTTCGGCGACCCGGTCGCGATCTCGGCCGAGCATGGCGAGGGGCTCGGCGATCTTTACGACGCCCTGGCACCCTTCGCGCGCGACGCGGACGATGCCGCCGCGGCGCGCGACGACGACGTGAACAACCGCCCACTGCGGCTCGCGATCGTTGGGCGGCCGAACGTCGGCAAGTCGACCCTTCTCAATCGGCTTCTCGGCGAGGAGCGCGCCGTGACCGGCCCCGAGCCCGGCATTACCCGCGACGCCATCGACGTCGAATGGAGCTGGAAGGGCCGCCCCGTGCGGCTGGTCGATACCGCCGGCATGCGTCGCCGCGCCCGGGTCCACGAGCCGCTCGAACGGCTTTCGTGCGCCGACGCGCGGCGCGCGCTCGACTATGCCGAGGTCGTCGTTCTGGTGCTCGACGGCGCGCTCGGGCTCGACCGCCAGGACCTCACCATCGGCCGGCGGATCGTCGAGGAGGGGCGCGCGATAGTGGTGGCGCTCAACAAGGCCGATCTGCTCGACGACAAGGGCGCGGCGCTCGCCGCCTTGCGCCGGCGTCTCGACGAGGCGCTCGCCCAGGCGGGCGGGCCGCCGGTGGTCGCGCTTTCGGCGCTGACCGGGCGCGGGGTCGAGGGATTGCTTCCGGCGGCGTTCGCGGCGCGCGAACGCTGGAACCGGCGGATCGAGACCGGGCCGCTCAACCGCTGGCTCGAGGAGGTGGTCGCCGCCCATCCGCCACCGGTGGTCGCGGGGCGTCGGCTCAAGTTGCGCTACATGACCCAGATCAAGGCGCGGCCGCCGACCTTCGCCCTGTTCGCCAGCCGGCCGGCCGAGCTCCCGGTCTCCTACCAGCGCTATCTCGCCAACCGACTGCGCGAGGCCTTCGACCTCGGCGGCGTGCCGCTCAGGCTTTATCCGCGCGCCGGCAAGAACCCCTACGCCCCCAAGGACAAGAAGCGAAAAAAGCGATAGCCGGGATAAAAGCCCTCCCTCTCGATGGGGGAAGGTTGGGTGGGGGTGTAATGGAGGGCGCGGGCCGGCGACGCGAGAGGCGCCGAAAGACACCCCGCTCTAACTGACGCTCTAACTAAACGGACACCCGGGCGCGGACGATCTCGCCGTGGCGCGCGCAAGTGGGCTCGGCGAGTTCGACGAAGACCTCTGTGATCGCATCCGCCGGCGGCAGGGTCAGGGGGTCCTCGCCGGGCATGGCCTCGGCGCGCATCCGCGTGCGCACTACGCCGGGATCGACCAGGTTGACGCGCAGATTGGTCTTCAGGGTTTCGGCGGCGTAGGTCAGCACCATCGCCTCGAGCGCCGCCTTGCTCGCCGCGTAGGCCCCCCAATAAGCGGTCGGTGCGCGCGTGATGCCCGAGGTGACGAAGATCGCCCGCCCCGCGTCGCAGGCGCGCAACAGCGCGTCCATGGCGCGGATCAGACGCCAGTTCGCGGTGACGTTGAGCGCCAAGGTCCGTTCCCAGAGATCGGGCGTGTAATGGCCGAGAGGGCGCAAGCCCCCCAGGGTCGCGGCGTTGCCGACCAGCACGTCGAGCCGCCCGAAGCGCTCGTGGATCGCCGCGCCCAGCCGGTCGATGGCGTCGAAGTCGCACAGATCGAGCGGCACCAGCGTCGCCTTGCCGCCCCGGGCGCGCACAGCGTCGTCGGTCTCCTCGAGCCCACCCTCGGTGCGGGCGACGAGAACCAGGGTCGCGCCCTCGGCGGCGAACCGCCGGGCGACCGCGGCGCCGATTCCACGCGAGGCCCCGGTGATCAGCGCGACGCGTCCGTCGAGCCGCCGCGCCGTGACGGGGGCGCTCATGCCATCTTGGCGAGCAACGACATTTGCCGGCCGTCGTTGCCGTCCTCGTGATCGGTCAGCGCGATCGTGTAGTCGCCGGTGAAGCAGGCGTCGCAGTATTGGGGCCGGGCGGCATCGCGACCCGGCTCGCCGACCGCGCGGTAGAGCCCGTCGAGCGAGATAAAGGCGAGGCTGTCGACGCCGATATGCTTGGCCATGCCGGCGAGGTCGAAACGCGCGGCGAGCAGCTTCTCGCGCGCCGGGGTATCGACGCCGTAGAAGCAGGAGTGCGTGGTCGGTGGGCTCGCGATGCGCATATGCACCTCGCTCGCCCCGGCGCTGCGCACCATCTCGACGATCTTGGTCGAGGTCGTGCCGCGCACGATGCTGTCGTCGACCAGCACCACGCGCCGCCCGCGCAGGCTGGCGGCATTGGCGTTGTGCTTGAGCTTGACGCCCAGGTGACGGATCTGGTCGGAGGGCTCGATGAAGGTGCGACCGACGTAGTGGTTGCGGATGATGCCGAGCTCGAAGGGTAGCCCGGCCTCGGCGGCGTAGCCGACGCCCGCGGGCACGCCCGAATCGGGGACCGGCACGACGATATCGGCGGGCGGGCCGCTCTCGCGCGCGAGCTCGGCGCCGATGCGCTTGCGCGCCTCGTAGACGCTGGTGCCCTCGACCACGCTGTCGGGGCGCGAGAAATACACGTACTCGAAGATGCAGAAGCGCCGTGACCGGGGCGGGAAGGGGCGCAGGCTGCGCAGCCCGTCCTTGTCGATCACCACGATCTCGCCCGGCTCCACGTCGCGCAGGAAGCGCGCGCCGATGATGTCGAGCGCGCAAGTCTCGGAGGCGAGGATCATCGCCCCCTCGATCTCGCCCAGCACCAGCGGGCGCACGCCCAGCGGATCGCGCAGGCCGATCAGCGCGTCCTCGGTCAGCGCGATCAGCGAGTATGCCCCCTCGACCCGGGCGAGCGCGTCGACCAGCCGGTCGACCACCGTGGCGTGGTCGCTGATCGCGATCAGATGCACGATGACCTCGGTGTCGGTGGTCGACTGGAACAGGCAGCCCCGGCGCACCAGCCGGTCGCGCAGCAGGCCGGCGTTGGTCAGGTTGCCGTTGTGCGCGATCGCGAGGCCGCCGAAGGCGAACTCGGCGAACAGCGGCTGGACGTTGCGCAGCAGCGTCTCGCCGGTGGTCGAATAGCGCACGTGGCCGATCGCGGCGTGGCCCCGCAACTGCTCGATCACGGCGGGCGAGGTGAAGCTGTCGCCGACCAGGCCGAGGCAGCGATGACCGTGGAAATGGCGGCCGTCGAAGGTGACGATGCCCTCCGCCTCCTGGCCGCGATGCTGAAGGGCGTGAAGCCCGAGGGCGGCATGGGGCGCGGCCTCGGGATGGCCGAAGATGCCGAAGATGCCGCATTCCTCGCGCGGGTGATCGTCGTCGAAGGGGTGGTGGATGGTCATCGCTCGGCTGTCGCCGCCCTCCCGTCCGTCTATTGGGTGTTCTGGATCAATCGGTCGAGTTCCTTGCGCTCGGCGCTCGAATAGCCCGAGGGCTTCGATTCGCCCTCGCTCGCCGGGGGTGGGCTCATCAGGGTCTCGTAGTCGCGCTTTCGGTCGTTCTCGGCGGATGCGCTGGGCGCCCAGTCGGCTCGCGCCGCCGCCGGAATCGCGTGCGCGATCAGCCCGGCGCCGTATTCGACCAGCGGCAGGGCGCGCGCTTGGCGCAGCCAGTCGGGCTGCTCGTCGGGCGGCACCGCCCAGGCGATCATCAGGTACGCGATGGAGACGATGATCGCGCCGCGCAGCACGCCGAACACGAAGCCGAGCGAGCGGTCAAGCGCGCCGAGATGGCTTTCCCTGACCCGGCGCGAGAGCGCGTGGCCGATCACCGACATGGTGACCAGGGCGGCGACGAACAGGAGCGCGCCGGTCGCGAGGTCGGCGACCAGGGGCGAATCGATCAACTGCCGGGTATAGGGGCGCAGCGCGTTGAAACCGTAGTAGGCGACGCCGGCCGCGACCACCCAGCCGACGATCGACAGGAGCTCGCGCACCACGCCCCGGAAGAAGGCGAGCGCGCCCGAAACGAGAATGACCCCGACGATGATGATATCGACGACGTTGATGGGGATGCTGTCCATCCGGTTCCGTATCGTCCCAGGTTTCTTCCCGCGGGTCGTGGGCCGCTTGGGCGGGGCCTATGCGCCGGCCGCGCTCTTTTCGATCAGTGCCACCAAATCCCCGAGTCGCGCGATCTCGATCGCATCGAGTCCGCTCGGCCCCTTTCCCGCGCCTTTCCCTCGGCCGGCGCGTCGGCCGCGCGGGGCGAAGGCGCGGGTGAAGCCAAGCTTCGCGGCCTCCTTGAGCCGCGCCTCGGCCTGGCTCACGGCGCGCACCTCGCCCGAAAGGCCGATCTCGCCGAACACCACCGTGGTCGCGGGAAGCGCCGCGCCGGTGAGCGAGGAGACCAGCGCCGCTGCGACCGCGAGGTCCGCCGCCGGCTCGCCGATCCGAAGGCCGCCGGCGACGTTTAAGTACACGTCGTTGCCGCCGAGGGCAAGGCCGCAGCGGGTGTCGAGCACCGCCATGATCATGGCGAGTCGGGCGGAATCCCAGCCCACCACGGCGCGCCTCGGGGTGGCGAGCGGCGAGGGGGCGACCAGCGCCTGGATCTCGACCAGCACCGGACGGCTGCCCTCGAGCCCGGCGAAGACCGCGGTGCCGCTCACCTCCGTCTCGTGCTCGCCGAGGAACAGCGCCGAGGGGTTGGCGACCTCGATCAATCCGCCGCCGGTCATCTCGAAGACGCCGATCTCGTCGGTCGCGCCGAAGCGGTTCTTGACCGCGCGCAGGATGCGGAACTGGTGGCTGCGCTCGCCCTCGAAGTGGAGCACCGTGTCGACCATGTGCTCGAGCACGCGGGGCCCGGCGATCTGGCCGTCCTTGGTGACGTGGCCGACGAGCATCATCACCGTGCCGCGCCGCTTGGCGAAGCGGATCAGTTCCTGGGCGCTGGTTCGCACCTGGGCGACGGTGCCGGGGGCCGAATCGAGGCTGTCGACGAACATGGTCTGGATCGAATCGACCACCACGACATCGGCCCCGCCGGCCGCGTCGAGGGTCGTCAGCACGTCGCGCACGCTGGTCGCGGCGGCGAGTTGGACCGGCGATTTGCCGAGCCCCAGCCGCCGCGCCCGCAAGCGCACCTGATCGACCGCCTCCTCGCCCGAGACATAGACGCAGGCGCGCCCGACCCTGGCGAGCGCGGCGGCGGCCTGGAGAAGAAGGGTCGACTTGCCGACGCCAGGATCGCCGCTGACCAGCACCGCCGAGCCGCGCACCAGTCCACCGCCGAACACCCGGTCGAGCTCGGCGATGCCGGTCGCGAACCGGTCGGGGGTCGCCTCGGCGCCGTCCATGGCGACCAGCTCGATGGCGCGGCCCGCGCCCCGGCCAAGGCCCTTGGGCGGCGCCTCGCGTGGGATTTCCTCGACGATCGAGTTCCAGGCTCCGCAGGCCTCGCAGCGGCCGGCCCATTTCGCCTGGCTCGCACCGCAGGCCTGGCAGGCGAAGCGCTGCGCGGGCGTGGCCACCTAGGCCCCTTGTCGTCCGGGCGGCCCGGGTGGCCCGGGTGGCCCGGGCGGGAAGCCGCGGCCCGGGATCGTGCTCACGGCGTCGTCACCTCCATCCGGATCGGCCCCTCGGCGCGGCCGTGGATGAACTGGTCGACGTAGTCGTTGCCGCTGTGGTCGATCTCGGCGACCGGGCCGGCCCAGATGATCCTGCCCTGGTGGATCATGGCGATGCGGTCGGCGATCTTGCGAGCGCTCGCCATGTCGTGGGTGATCGAGAGCGTGGTCGCGCCGAGATCGCGCACGCATTTCACGATCAGCTCGTTGATGACGTCGGCCATGATCGGGTCGAGCCCGGTGGTCGGCTCGTCGAAGAAGATGATCTCGGGCTCGGTCGCGATCGCGCGGGCGAGCGCCACGCGCTTCTGCATGCCGCCCGAAAGCTCGGCCGGGCTCAGGCGTCCGACCTCGGGGCCGAGGCCGACCTGGGCGAGCTTCTCGATGGCGATCTCGCGGGCCTCGCCGCGCGCCATCTTGCGGCCCTGGATCAGGCCGAAGGCGACGTTCTCCCAAACCGGCAGGCTGTCGAACAGCGCCGAGCCCTGGAACAGCATGCCGAACTGCTTGAGCACCCGCTCGCGCTCGCGCTCGCCGAGGCCGACGACCTCCTCGCCGTCGATTTGGATGCTGCCCGCCTCGGGCCTCAGGAGGCCGAGCACGCATTTCAGCAGCACCGACTTGCCGGTGCCCGAGCCGCCGATCACGACCACCGATTCGCCCACGCCCACGTCGAGGTCGAGGCCGCGGAGCACGTGCTTGGGCCCAAAGGACTTCTCGAGGCCGCGAATGCGGATCTTCGGGGTTTCGCTCATCGCGCGAAGAACAGCTCGGTGACGATGTAATTGGCGGTCAGGATCAGGATCGAGGCCGAGACCACGGCGTTGGTGGTCGCCGCGCCCACGCCCTGCGCGCCGCCGCGCGAATGGTAGCCGTGATAGCAGCCCATCAGCGAGATCAGGAAGCCGAACACCCCGGCCTTGACCAGCCCCGAGATCACGTCCATGGCTTCGAGGAAGTCGTAGGTGTTCTTGAGGTAGGTCACCGGGTTGAAGCCGAGCTTGTGGATGCTGACCAGATAGCCGCCGAACACGCCGATGATGTCGGCGACGAAGACCAGCAGCGGCAGCATCAGAAGGCCCGCGATCAGCCGGGGCGCGACCAGGTACTTGAACGGGTTGGTGGCGAGCGTCGTGAGGGCGTCGATCTGCTCGGTCACGCGCATGGTGCCGATCTCGGCCGCGATCGCCGCGCCGATCCGACCCGCGACCATGAGCCCCGCGAGCACCGGGCCGAGCTCGCGGGTGATCGAGACGACGACGATGTTGGGGATCGCGCTTTCGGCCGAGAAGCGCGAGAAGCCGGTATAGCTCTGGAGCGCGAGCACCATGCCGGTGAAGATCGCGGTCAGCCCCACGACCGGCAGCGAGTAATAGCCGATTTCCATCATCTGACGGCCGATCAGGCGCGGATAGATCGGCGGCAGGATCGTATGGACGAGCGACTTGCCCGTGAACAGGGTGATCCGCCCGATGCCCGAGAGCGCGTCCAGGAAAACCCGACCGATCAGCGCCACTGGGTTCATCGCCCGGCCATCCTAGGCGTCGCCGCCGACATAGCGCCGCGCGAAGCGGTGCCCGAGTCCGGTGAGAAGCTCATAGGCGATGGTGTCGGCCCATCCGGCGACCTCGTCGATCGGGCAGCCCCCGCCAATGAGATCGACCAGGGCGCCGGGTTGCGCCGCCTCGGGCGGCAGGGCTGATACGTCGAGGGTGATCAGATCCATGGAGACGCGCCCTACAACCGGAACACGAACACCGCCGATGGCGGCATAGGCGCGGTTGCCGAGCGACCGCTGGTAACCGTCGGCGTAACCGACCGGCACGGTTGCGATTCGCCCCGGCGCGGTGACGCGGTGCGTGGCACCATAGCCAACGGTCTGGGGGCTGTCAACGTCGCGGACCTGGAGGATTTTCCCTTGTAAACGAACGACTTCTGCCATCGGGTTGGGCTTGCCCGGCGTCGGGTTGACGCCATAGAGCGCGACCCCCGGGCGGGCGAGATCGTGGTGGTAGGCGGGACCGAGAAAAATCCCGGACGAGTTGGCGAGGCTCGCCGGCGCCGCCGGCAGCCGCGCGCGCGCCGCCTCGAAGGCACTGCGCTGGGTCTCGTTCATGGGGTTCTCGGGCGCCTCGGCGCACGCGAGATGGCTCATCACCAGGGCGGGCGCGAGGCCGGCGAGACGCTCGGGCTCGGCCGCGAGCCGGTCGAGCTCGTCGCCCGGCAACCCCAGCCGGTTCATGCCCGTGTCCACGTGGACCACGGCGTCGAGCGGCGCGCCGCGCGCGCGCGCGAGCGCCGCCCAGCGCGCGATCTGGTCGAGGCTGTTGAGCACCGGCGCGAGGTTTCGGGCGACGAACTCCTCCTCGCTTCCCGCGATCGCGCCGCCGAGCACGATAATCCGCGCCTCGGGAAGCACATCGCGCAGCGCAAGGCCCTCGTCGAGGGTGGCGACGAAGAAGGTCCGGCAGCCCGCAGCCGTCAGCGCGCGCGCGACCCGCGCCGCGCCCAGGCCATAGGCGTCGGCCTTGACCACCGCGGCGCATTCGGCGCGTTCGAGGCGCGCGCCGAGCGATCGCCAGTTTCCCGCGATCGCGCCGAGGTCGATCGTCAGGATGGCGCCCGCGCGGTCAGAAGGGCGCGTCATCGCCGCCGTGGCGGGTGTCGAGATTGGAGAACTTGGTGGTTTCGCCGGTGAACTGGAGGCGGATCTTGCCGATCGGGCCGTGCCGCTGCTTGGCGACGATCACCTCGGCGATGCCCGCGGTCTCCTGGATGCGCTTACGCCATTTGTCATAGCGCTCGCCGAAATGCTCGGAGGTTTCCTCGGCCCGCTGGATCGGCTCGGCGCGGCTCAGGTAGTACTCCTCGCGGAAGATGAACATAACCACGTCGGCGTCCTGCTCGATCGAGCCCGATTCGCGCAGGTCCGAAAGCTGCGGGCGCTTGTCCTCGCGCTGCTCGACCGCGCGCGAGAGCTGCGAGAGCGCGAGCACCGGCAGGTTGAGCTCCTTGGCGATCGCCTTGAGCCCCTGGGTGATCTCGCCGATCTCGAGCACCCGGCTGTCGAGGCGGCTGCGCCCGCTGGGTCTGAGAAGCTGGAGATAGTCGACCACGATCAGCGACAGGTTGTGGGTGCGCTTGAGCCGTCGGGCGCGGGTCCGCAGCGCGGCGACCGAAAGCGCCGGGGTATCGTCGATGAAGAACGGCACCCGGTTCAGCTTCTGGCTCGCGAGCACCACGTTCTGGAAGTCGTCGGCCGAAAGCTGGCCCCGGCGCAGGCGCTCGGACGCGATCTCGGTCTCCTCGGCCAACAGGCGGATGGCGAGCTGCTCGGCCGACATCTCGAGCGAGAAGAAGCCGACCACGGCGCCGTCGGCGGCCCGCTCGGCGCCGTCGTCGCCGGTCTCGGTCCGGTGGAGCTTGGCGGCGTGGAACGCGATGTTGGTGGCGAGCGCGGTCTTGCCCATCGACGGCCGCCCGGCGAGGATCACGAGGTCGGAATCGTGTAGCCCGCCGAGCAGGTTGTCGAGGTCGATCAGCCCGGTCGAGACGCCGGTCAGCCCACCGTCGCGCTTGTATGCGCTCTCCATGGTGGCGAGCGCTTCCTGGAGCGAGCCCTTGAGGGGCACGAAGCCGCCCTCGTACTGGCCCTCCTCGGCGAGCGTGTAGAGATGCTGCTCGGCCTACTCGATCTGATCGCGCGCGGGCGCGTCGACCTGATAGTCGTAGGCCGTGTTGACCACCTCCTCGCCGAGCCGGATCAACTCGCGCCGGAGATGCAGGTCGTGGACCGTGCGCGCGTAGTCCTCGGCGTTGATGATCGTCACCGCCGAGGCCGCGAGCCGGGCGAGATACTGCGCGCCGCCGATGTCGGCGAGCGCCTCGTCACCCTCGAAGAAATGCTTGAGCGTGACCGGGTCGGCGCGCTGGCCGCGCTCGACGATGCGCAGCATCGCCTGGTAGATGCGGCCGTGGATGGCGTGGAAGAAATGCTCGGGCGCGAGAAACGCCGAGACTCGGTTGACGACCTCGTTGTTGACCAGCATGGCGCCGAGCAACGCCTGCTCGGCTTCGAGATTATGGGGCAACGTCCGGTACGGAATGGCCTCGTCGCGACCGTCCAGAACGCTTTCCACCATCGCCGTCACCGCTACCTTAAACGCCGTCGCCTACGCCCCCGGCTGTTTAGCACGGAAGACGCGGCGAGGGGGTCATGAATGCGCGAGCGGTCGTGTGTAACCCGGGGAGGAAAACGGTCCACAAGGGGATAATCGCGAGGACAAGTCGCGTCTCGCGCCTCTATGCGGCCGATGTCAGCGCCCGCGCGCGCTCCCATTCGTGGATGTAGTCACGGGTCAACGGGACCGTGTCGATACGCTTGGCGAGCTGGATCTGGAAGACCATCTGATCCCAATGCCGAAACGACATTTCGCAGCCCGCGAGATAGAACTCCCACATGCGGCAGAAGCGCTCGTCGTAAAGCGCCGCCACCTTGTCGCGGTTGGCGAGGAAGCGCCGCAGCCAGTCCTTCAGCGTCTCGGCGTAGTGGAGTCGCAGGATCTCGATATCGGTGGCCAGCAGACGATTGCGCTCGATCGCCGGCATGACCTCCGAGATCGCCGGTACGTAGCCACCCGGGAAAATGTACTTGCGGATCCAGGGGTTGGTCGTGCCGGGGCCGTCCGAGCGGCCGATCGAATGCAAAAGCGCGACTCCGTCCTCGTTCAGGAACTCGCGCAGCTTGGCGAAAAATTCGCCGTAGTACTTGACCCCGACATGCTCGAACATGCCGACCGAGACGATGCGGTCGAAGCGGCCCTCGACCTCGCGATAATCCTTGAGGTGGAAGCGCACCCGGTCGGCGAGCCCGGCCTCCTCGGCGCGCCGGGTGGAGACCTTGTATTGCTCCTCCGACAGGGTCACGCCGGTCACGTCGACGTCGGCGGTTTGCGCGAGGTAGATCGCGAGCCCACCCCAGCCCGAGCCGATATCGAGCACCTTCTGCCCCGGTTCGAGCAGAAGCTTGGCGGCGATATGGCGCTTCTTGGCGTCTTGCGCCTGGTCGAGCGAGTAGTTGGGGCTTTCGAAATAGGCGCAGGAATACTGCCGGTCGCGATCGAGGAACAGGTCGTAGAGCTGTCCCGAGAGATCGTAGTGATGGGCGACGTTGCGCTTGGCGCGGCCGACCGGGTTGTACTGCATGATCGGCCGGGCGAGATAGCCGATCCGCCGGCCGAATCGCTCGATCCAATTGGGCTCGTAGGTTTCGAGGTTCAGGCCGCAGAGCATCAGGAAGTCGCGGAGCGAGCCGTCCTCGATGGTCAGCGTGCCGTCCATGTAGGCTTCGCCGAGATAGAGATAGGGTTGGATGAACAGCTTGCCGTGCAGCGCGCGGTCGTGCAGGCGGATGGTCACCGCCGGCTCGCTCCCCGGCCGGCCGAACGAATGCCGCCGTCCGGTCGCGTCGACGACGGTCAGGTAGCCTCTCGTGATCATACGCCGCAACAAGCGCGCAAGCAGCATCGAACACCCTCCCGGCCACATCGAACAGGCAAGCTTGTTTGTTGATTTCGCTTGCCGCTCGGCAACCCCCCATCGGCTTCGGCCGAGAGGAAAGCCTAGCGCAAGCTCAACCGCTTAGCAATTGTTGCCGTGGTCGTGAAGAAGCGATCAGCCCTCGTCGGCGTGCCTCGCCGCCTCGGCGCCGTCCTCGGCCGTCTCGTCGGCGGCCGCCTCGGCGCTCTCCGGGGTTTCGCCCCCGTCCTCTTCCGCATCGTCAGCCATTGCCGCCGCCTCGGCGTCGGCGGCCGCGGCCTTGGCGCTCAGGCCCGGGGCGACCACGCCGCCGGCGGCGTCCTGGGCCTCGGCCTCCTCGGCCGAGCGGGCGACGTTGACGCGGATGCCGACGATCACCTCGGGGTGGAGCGCGATGCGCACCTTATGGATGCCGAGGGTCTTGATCGGGCGTTCGAGCAGCACCTGCTTGCGGTCGACCGTGACGCCCGCCTCGGTCGCGGCGTCGGCGATGTCGCGCGCCGAGACCGAGCCGTAAAGCTGGGCGCTTTCGCTCGCCTGGCGCAGAAGCACGCAGGAGAAGCCCTCGAGCTTGGAGGAGACCGCCTCGGCCTCGCTGCGGCGTTCAAGGTTGATCGCCTCGAGCTGGGCGCGCTCGTTCTCGAACCGCTCGCGGTTGGCCTTGGTCGCGCGCAGCGCCTTGCGCTGGGGCAGGAGGTAGTTGCGCGCGAAGCCCGGCTTGACGTTGACCACGTCGCCCATCTGGCCCAGCTTCTCGATGCGCTCGAGCAGAATCAGTTCCATGTCAGTCTTCCTCCTCGTCGGCCGCGGAACCGGCGAAGCGCCGGCGCAGCCCGATCAACGACTCGATCAATCCCGCCCCGGTGGCCATGGCGAGGCCGCTCCAGCGGGGCAGAAACAGGATCAACGTATAGAACACGGTCAGAACGAAAGGCCGCGCCGGCCAGCCGCGCGTGACCACATGGGCGACCCCCAGCCCCTGAAAGAAGAGCGGGATCGCGAAAATCAACGTCAGGCTGCGCGCGACATAGCCCGTGGCGCCGTCGGCGACCAGCCAGACCAGCGCCGAGGCCGCGATCGCGCCCATTACCCAATTGGGCGCCTCGATCTCGGCGTAGCGCGGCGAGGGCCGCAGGCCGTGCCCCGAGCGGGCGAGGATCGCCTGGGCGAGGCCGCCGTTGAGCGCGAGCGTCAGCACCCACGAACCCGCGACCATCGCCGGGAAGGTCTCGGCCCAGAGGGTCGCCGCGGTGGTCCGCTCGGCCTCGCCGAGGGCCGGCACGAAGGTCGAAAGCGCCTCGCCGAGCGCCGCGCGAATCGCGCCCTCGAGCCCGCCCTCCCGACCGCCGAGCATGACCGCGACGACCACGAGCAGCGCGGCGGCATAGCCCGTGGCGATCGCGAGCAGGCGGCCGACCGGATACCAGGCGACGGTCCCGTCCGGGGCGGCGCGCGAAAGCAGGGCCTGGCGCGCGACGATCGCCACCGGCAGGGCGAATCCGAGAACATAGGGCAGGACCCCCGTCAGATCGGCGAGCGCGGTTGTCACCGCCGCGCCGGTCAGCGCCGCGATCGCCACCCCGACCGCGCCGAGCCCGAGCCCGGCGAGGAACAGCGGGAGATGGGTGAGGTTCGCGAGCAGCAGCCCGAGCACCGACCCCGAGGCCGGCGCCAGGAAGATCAGGCTGCTGGCGACCCCCGCCGCCACTGCCATGAGGATGGCCTTGGTCATGCGCCGCGTCGGCGCGCCCGACTACTTGAGGACGAACGGAAGCAACGCCAGATTGCGCGCGCGCTTGATCGCGCGCGCCAACTCGCGCTGCTTCTTGGCCGAGACGGCGGTGATCCGACTCGGCACGATCTTGCCGCGCTCCGACAGGAAGCGCTGCAAAAGCTTGACGTCCTTGTAGTCGATCTTGGGCGCGCTGTCGCTCGAGAAGGGGCACACCTTGCGCCGTCGAAAGAACGGCCGCCGGGGCGCCGAGTTCGGCATTTGCGTCGCGGCGCTCGATTTCGTCTCGCTCATCTACTTGTCTCCCGTCTCGCTCGTGGCCGCCGGGGCGTCCTTGCCCGCCTCGGCGGCGGCCTTCTTCTCGCCCTCGGCCTTCGCTTCGACCGGCGCGTGGTCGGCTCGCGGCCCATCGCCTCTCGGCCGGTCGGAGAAGCCGCCACGCCCGCGTCCGAAGCCGCCGCGCCGCGAGCGGTCGTCGCGTGACGACTTGGCCTGCATCATGATCGACGGCTCCGCATCGAGCGCGTCGACGCGAATCGTGAGATAGCGCAGAACATCCTCGCTGAGCCGGAAGTTCCGCTCGAGCTCCCGCATCGCCTCGACCGGAGCGTCGAGGTTGAAGTGGACGTAATGGCCCTTGCGGTTCTTCTTGATCCGGTAGGCGAGGGTCTTGAGACCCCAAAGCTCGGTCTTGGCGACCTCGCCGCCCTTTTCCTTGACGATGTTCGCAAAGGATTCCGCGAGCCCTTCGACCTGCTGGGCCGACATGTCATGGCGCGCGATGAACGTGCTCTCGTAAAGAGGCATCCTCTCGCTCTCCTTATGGCTGTTGAGTGCCCGGCGCCGCGCGGCGCTTGGGGCTTAGCCGGCAACGCCGGCAAGGAGTTATGAAGCGCCGCACTATAGCGAAAAGCGCCCGCCGCGCAAGTGCGCTTGACAGGCTGGAAACAGCCGTTATCACTAACCCGCCCGCGCCGCCTCGGCGGTCCGGGCCGCATGATTCCCGGGAACGCCGCGTCCGCGCGGACCCGCCCCGGCTGTTTCCACGGTTTCCCGGGGGATTGCGCGAGGTTCTCCCCGAAAGCCCTCAAGTCAGGATCACGATAGGTGACGCGCGCATTCGTCTTTCCCGGCCAGGGATCGCAGCGGGTCGGCATGGGCCGGGCGCTGGCCGAGGCCTTCGCCCCCGCCCGGGAGCTGTTCGAGGAGGTCGACGACGCCCTCGACGCCAAGCTCTCGCGGATCATGTTCGAGGGGCCCGAGGCCGATCTCACCCTGACCGAGAATGCCCAGCCGGCGCTGATGGAGGTGTCGCTTGCCGTGGTCCGCGTGCTCAAACGCGAGGGCGGGCTGCGCCTAGGCGCGCAATGCGCCTTCGTCGCCGGCCATTCGCTCGGCGAGTACTCGGCGCTCGCCGCCGCCGGCGGCCTCGCGGTCGGCGACGCCGCGCGTCTGCTGCGTCGTCGCGGCCGGGCGATGCAGCGCGCCGTGCCGGTGGGCGAGGGGGCGATGGCGGCGCTGATCGGTCTCGACCTCGACGCCGCGCGCGCCGTGGCCACGGCGGCCGCCGGGAACGAGGTTTGCGAGACCGCCAACGACAACGCTCCCGGTCAGGTGGTGTTGAGCGGTGGCCGCGCGGCGATCGAGCGCGCGATCGCCATCGCGCCCGAGCACGGCGCGCGGCGCGTGATCGAGCTGCCGGTGAGCGCGCCGTTCCATTGCGCGCTGATGGCGCCGGCGGCCGAGGAGATGGCCGAGGCCCTGGCCGCGACCGAGATCGCCGCGCCGGCGGTGCCGCTGATCGCCAACGTGACCGCCGCGCCGGTGATCGACCCGGACGAGATCCGCGCGCTTCTCGTCCGCCAGGTCACGGCCATGGTGCGCTGGCGCGAAAGCGTGCGCGCCATGGCCGCGAGCGGAGTCGACGAGATCGTCGAGCTCGGCGCCGGCAAGGTGCTGAGCGGGCTCGTGCGTCGGATCGACCGCGCTATCGCGGCGCGTTCGGTCGAGACGCCCGAGGATGTCGAGCTTTTCCTGAAATCGGTGTAGTCTTTTGGGCGTGTTCGACCTTTCAGGCAAATGCGCGCTGGTGACCGGCGCGTCCGGCGGGATTGGTGGGGCGATCGCGCGCGCGCTGCACGCGGCGGGGGCGACGGTCGCGCTCTCGGGCACGCGGCGCGAGGCGCTCGACGCGCTGGCCGCGACGCTCGGCGCGCGCGCCCATGTCGTCGCGTGCGATCTCTCCGATGCCGAGGCGACCCGGGCGCTCGCCGGCGCGGCCGAGGCGGCGATGGGCGGGCTCGACATTCTGGTCAACAACGCCGGTCTCACCCGCGACGGCCTTCTCCTGCGCATGAGCGACGAGGACTGGCAGACGGTGATCGACATCGACCTCACCGCCGGCTTCCGGATCGCGCGCGCGGCGCTGCGCGGCATGATGAAGCGCCGCCATGGGCGAATCATCGGCATTACCTCGGTGATCGCCGCGACCGGCAACCCGGGCCAGGCGAACTACGCCGCCGCCAAGGCCGGCATGGTGGGCTTTTCCAAGGCGCTCGCCGCCGAGGTCGCGGCGCGCGGGATCACCGTCAACTGCATCGCCCCCGGGTTGGTCGAAACCGCGATGACTGCCGCGCTCGGCGACGCGGCGCGCGAGGCGATGCTCGCGCGGATTCCCGCCCGTCGTCCCGGCACGCCCGAGGACGTCGCCGCCTGCGCGGTTTTCCTGGCTTCCGACGAGGCCGGCTACGTCACCGGCCAGACGCTCCACGTCAACGGCGGAATGGCGATGATCTGACGAAGTTTTTGCGACGCGAAGACGGCTTTGGGGCGACTGGCCAAGCGTCGTAAAGTATGTTACCTAACCCGCCTTTCGCCCCGGCGGGGTCCGGGTTCCAGGGCGCGGCGATCGCGTTCGGTCCCGGTGGGGTAGAGCAGCATTTCGAAAACGAGAGGAACAGCGGGAATGAGCGATATCGCCGAGCGCGTAAAGAAGATCGTGGTCGAGCATCTCGGGGTCGACGAATCGAAGGTGACCGATTCGGCGAGCTTCATAGACGATCTCGGGGCCGACAGCCTCGATACCGTCGAGCTCGTGATGGCCTTCGAGGAAGAGTTTGGGTGTGAGATCCCCGACGATGCCGCCGAAAAAATCCTGACCGTGAAGGACGCGATCGACTACATCGCCGAACACGCATAGCCGGGAATCGACCGGTGTCCGGACGCCCCATCGCCCTTCCTCGCACGCGGTTGATCGCGTCATGAAGCGGATCGTCATCACGGGTGTCGGCATGGTCACGCCGCTCGCCAACGGCGCGCGCGCGACGTGGGAGCGCCTGATCGCGAGCGAATCGGGCATCCGCGGCATTGAATCCTTCGACGTTTCCGACATCGCCTGCCGGATCGCGGGCCAGATCCCGCGCGGCGATGCGCCCGACGCCTTCCGTCCCGACGAGATCATGGCGCCGAAAGACCAGCGAAAGGTCGACGAGTTCATCCTTTTCGCGGTCGCCGCCGCGGTCGAGGCGATCGAGGATTCGGGCTGGAAGCCCGAGGACGAGGAGAACCGCGAGCGCACGGGCGTGATGATCGGCTCGGGCATCGGCGGGCTCAAGGCGATTTCCGAGGGCGCGCTCCTGGTCGCCGAAAGGGGGGCGCGACGGCTCAGCCCGTTCTTCATTCCCTCGGCGCTGATCAATCTCGCCTCGGGCCATGTCTCGATCCGCTACGGCTTCAAGGGTCCGAACCACGCGGTCGTCACCGCGTGTTCGACCGGGGCGCATGCCATCGGCGACGCGGCGCGCCTGATCCAGCACGGCGATGCCGACGTCATGGTCGCGGGCGGCTCCGAGGCTTCGCTCTGCCGGCTGGGCATGGCGGGCTTCGCCGCGGCGCGGGCGCTCTCGACCCATTTCAACGACGCGCCCGAGCGCGCCTCGCGCCCCTGGGACCGCGAGCGCGACGGCTTCGTCATGGGCGAGGGGGCGGGCGTCGTCGTGCTCGAGAGTCTCGATCACGCGCGCGCCCGGGGCGCCGAGATCTACGGCGAGGTCATCGGCTACGGGATGTCGGGCGACGCGCATCACATCACCGCCCCGGCCGAGGATGGCAGTGGCGCCTTCCGCTCGATGCGCGCCGCGCTCCGCGATGCCGGCATTTCCCCCGACGAGATCGACTACATCAATGCGCACGGCACCTCGACGCCGCTCGGCGACGAGATCGAGCTGGGCGCGGTCAAGCGCCTGTTCGGCGATGCTGCGTACAAGCTCTCGATGTCATCGACCAAATCGTCGGTCGGCCATCTCCTGGGCGCCGCCGGCGCGGTCGAGGCGATCTTCTCCCTGTTCGCGCTCGCCGAGGGGATCGTCCCGCCGACGCTCAACCTCGACAATCCATCGCCGGGCTGCGACCTCGACCTCGTGCCCCACGAGGCGAAGGAGCGGCCGATCCGGGTGGCGTTGTCGAATTCCTTCGGCTTCGGCGGAACGAACGCCTCGCTGGTGCTCCGAAAGGCGCCGTAATCGCCATGCGGCGCGTGGTTCGCCGCGCTCTTCTCGCAATCGTGCTGGTCACGGCGCTCGCCGCCGGCGCGCTCTATTGGTTGCGCGCCGCCTTCGAGGCTCCGGGGCCGCTGGCCGCGCCGGCGACCGTGGTGTTGCCGCGCGGCGCCGGCGTCGACGAGATCGCGCGTCGACTCGCCGACGCCGGCGTGATCGCGCGGCCGCGCGTGTTCGTTCTGGGCGTTCGGCTCGCGGGCGCGGGACGCGCGCTCAAGGCCGGCGAATACACTTTCCCGGTGGCCGTCAGCCCGCGCGGGGTCATGGGAATCCTGCTTTCGGGACACACGGTGGCGCGCCGGCTCACGGTGCCCGAGGGGCTGACCTCGCGCCAAGTGGTCGCGCTGGTCGCGGCCACCGACGGGCTTTCGGGCGAGATCGTCGCGCCCCCCGCCGAGGGGACCTTGCTGCCCGAGACCTATTACTATTCCTTCGGCGACGCGCGCGCCGCCCTGATCGCGCGCATGGAGCGCGCGATGGCGACGCTGATCGAGACGCTGGCCGCCCGGCGCCCGCCCGCATCACCGCTCGCCGACATGCGCGAGGTGGTGGTGCTCGCCTCGATTGTCGAGAAGGAAACCGCGCGCGCCGACGAACGGCCCCATATCGCGGGCGTCTTTCTCAACCGGTTGCGGCGCGGGCTCCGGCTTCAGTCCGACCCCACGGTGGTCTACGCGCTGACCAAGGGGGCCGGGCCGCTGGAGCGGCCGCTGACCCGGGCCGATCTCGCCATCGACAGCCCCTACAACACCTATCGGGTGCGCGGCCTGCCGCCGGGGCCGATCGCCAATCCGGGGCGCGCCTCGATCCTCGCGGTGCTCGATCCCGCCGAGACGGACGATCTCTATTTCGTCGCCGACGGCAGCGGCGGCCATGTCTTCGCCCGGACCCTCGCCGAGCACAACCGCAACGTCCGGCGTTGGCGCAAGCTCCAAAAGGCGCGTCGCGACGCGGCCGAGTAAGGGGCGGAGGAGCCTAATCCCGTTCGGGTAGAGCGGGCTTCTCGGGCAGGCGGCCGAGCAGGCGGTCGGCGAGCGCGGGCGGCAGCGCCGCGAGCAGCCAGATGAGCGCGTAGCTCGGCCAAGGAAAGGCGATCCGCGCCCGGTTCGCGGCCAGTCCGCGCCGGATGATCCGCGCCGCGCGTTCGGCCTCCATCAAAAGCGGCATGGGGTAGGGGTTGGCGTCGGTCATCGGCGTGCGCACGAAGC
>Ga0114931_10000351_pt1 | contig 54709 bp, 58 predicted proteins | sample 2SBtaG_FD_89579 | JGI IMG/M metagenome (GOLD analysis project Ga0114931, IMG submission 89579) | Deep subsurface microbial communities from Kolumbo volcano to uncover new lineages of life (NeLLi) - 2SBTROV14_V59a metaG | ecosystem: Environmental > Aquatic > Marine > Volcanic | place: Kolumbo... | reverse complement strand
GCCGATAAAACTAGCGTCGCAGACAATGGCGTCCACCGGCTCGGGCACCTCGGCGGCGGTCAGATGGCGGGCATTGGTGCGCTAGAGCACCACTACCCGCGGGTCCTGACGCAGGGACCAGGCCAATTGCCCGCGGCCGACATCAACAGCATAGACCCGGGCGGCCCCCTCGTGCAGGGCGACATCGGTAAAGCCGCCGGTCGAGGCCCCGATATCGAGCACCCGGCGGCCGGCCAGATCGAGCGAAAAATGAGCCAGTCCATGAGCCAGTTTCACCCCGCCCCGGCTGACCCATGGATGGTCACGCCCGCGCAGCTCGAGCGGGGCGTCTTTGGGCAGCCGGTGGCCCGGCTTGTCGAGCCGGGTCTGGCCGCTGAACACCAGACCGGCCATTATCAGGGCCTGGGCGCGGGTGCGGCTTTGCGCCAGCCCGCGGGCCACCAGAAGCTGGTCGAGCCGTTGCTTGGCCGGGGCCGCGCTCACGACAGGCCGGCGCTCACGCCCGGCGGCTGGCGCTCTTGCGGGCCTTGCCCAGGGCGGCCAGCGCCACATCGATAATCGCGCCGGCATCCAGTTTGGCGGTTCGATACATCGCCTGGGGCGTATCCTGATCGATAAAGCGGTCAGGCAGGGTCATCGGGCGCACTTTCACCCCCCCGTCGAGCAACCCGGTGGTGGCAAGATAGTGCAGAACATGGGCGCCAAAGCCGCCCGCAGCGCCTTCCTCGATGGTGATCAGCACCTCGTGGCCCAGCGCCAGACGGCGAACCAGCGCCTCGTCGAGCGGCTTGGCGAAACGCGCATCGGCCACTGTTGCCGTCAGGCCGCGGGCGGCCAGCTCGTCGGCCGCGGCCAGCGCCTCGCCCAGCCGGGTGCCCAGCGACAAAATGGCCAGCGAGCTGCCCTCGCGCAAAATCCGCCCCCGGCCGATCTCCAGCGGGGTGCCGATCTCGGGCATCTCCACCCCCAGCCCGTCGCCGCGCGGATAACGAAAGGCACTGGGCCGGTCGTCAAGCGCCGCCGCGGTGGCCACCATATGGACCAGTTCGGCCTCGTCGGCCGCCGCCATGACCACAAAATTGGGCAGGCAGCACAAATAGGCGAGATCGAACGCCCCGGCATGGGTCGGCCCGTCGGCGCCAACCAGCCCGGCGCGGTCGATGGCAAAGCGCACCGGCAGTTTCTGGATTGCCACATCATGCACCACCTGGTCATAGGCGCGTTGCAGGAAGGTGGAATAGATGGTGGCGAAGGGCTTGTAGCCCTCGCAGGCCAGCCCGGCGGCAAAAGTAACCGCATGTTGCTCGGCAATGCCGACATCGAAACAGCGGCCGGGAAATTTTTCGGCGAACAGATCAAGCCCGGTGCCCGCCGGCATCGCCGCGGTAATCGCGACGATCCGCTGGTCACGCTCGGCCTCGGCGACCAGTGCCCGGGCGAACACCTTGGTGTAACTCGGGGCATTGGACTGGCCCTTGGACTGGGCACCGGTCACCACATAGAATTTCGACACCCCGTGATATTTGTCGCTCGCCGCCTCGGCCGGCGCATAGCCCTTGCCCTTCTGGGTCACCACATGAACCAGCACCGGGCCGTTGCTCATGGCCCGCGCGTTGCGCAGCACCGGCAGCAGATGGTCGATATTATGGCCATCAATCGGGCCGATGTAATAAAACCCCATTTCCTCGAACAAGGTGCCGCCGGTGGCCAGGCCGCGGGCATATTCCTCGGCCCGCCGGGCGGTGCGCTCGAAGGGCGCGGGCAAGCGGGCGGCGACCTGGCGGGCGATGCCCCGCAGGCCGCGATAGGAGCGCGACGACAACAGTCGCGCCAGATAGGCGCTCATCGCGCCCACCGGCGGCGCGATCGACATGTCGTTGTCGTTGAGAATGACGATCAGCCGGTTTTTGTTCGAGCCGGCGTTGTTCATCGCTTCATAGGCCATGCCGGCGCTCATCGCGCCATCACCGATCACCGCGATCACATTGTTGTTGCCGCCTTGCAGATCGCGCGCCACCGCCATGCCCAGACCGGCCGAAATCGAGGTCGAGCTGTGGCCGGTGCCAAAGGCGTCATAGGGGCTCTCGGCGCGTTTGGTAAAACCCGACAGGCCGCCGCCCTGGCGCAGCCCGGCCATGCGCGCCCGCCGACCGCTCAAGATCTTGTGGGGATAGCTCTGGTGGCCGACATCCCAGATCAGCCGGTCCTCGGGGTGTTGAACACATAGTGCAGCGCCACCGTCAGCTCGACCACCCCCAGCCCGGCCCCGAGATGGCCGCCGGTTTTCGAGACGCTGTCGATGACATCGGCGCGCAACTCGTCGGCGAGCTGGCGCAACTGGTCTTCCTCCAGGGCGCGCAGATCGGCCGGCGTATCTATGCTGTCAAGCAGTGGCGTGTCACTCATTGCGCGGTTTCGGTTCTTTCTACTTGCGGCGGTTAATCACAAAATCGGCCAACTGGCGCAACAAATCCGCTTCCTCGGCAAAGACGTCAAGATGGATGACTGCCTGGCGGGCGAGAATTTCCGCCTGAACCCGCGCCCGCTCCGGCCCCATGACCGAGACCAGCGTGGCCTTGCCCGCCGCTGCATCCTTGCCTGACGATTTCCCAGTTTGCACCGGGTCGCCGTCAATATCCAGCAAATCGTCAATAATTTGGAACGCCAGCCCCAGATCATGGGCATAGGCGTGCAGGGCATGGCGCATTTCGGCGCCGGCACGCCCCATGATCGCCCCCGCCTCGGCGGAAAAACTGATTATCGCCCCAGTCTTCATTTGTTGCAGACGGGTGATGGCACTGGCATCAAGAGTTTCGTTCTCCGCCATCAGGTCGATAATCTGGCCGCCAACCATGCCCCGGTCGCCCGCCGCTTCGGCCAGGGCGTGCACCAGTTCGCAGCGCACCCGCGGATCGCCATGGGTGGCCTCTTCGGCAAGAATGCCAAAGGCGCGGGTGAGCAGCGCATCGCCGGCCAGAATCGCCGTGGCCTCGTCAAAAGCGATATGATTGGCCGGCCGGCCGCGGCGCAAATCATCATCATCCATACACGGCAAATCATCATGGATCAGCGAATAGCTGTGCACGCATTCCACCGCCGCCGCCACCCGCAGCGCCGCCGCGCGCGCCACGCCGAACATCTGGCCGCTGGTCACCACCAGAAAGGGCCGCAGGCGCTTGCCGCCGCCCAGGGCGGTATAGCGCATGGCCTCGAACAGGCGCTTTTCCGGCCCGTCGTCGGCGGGCAGCAGATAGCCAAGAACCTTTTCCACATCGCCGGCGACTTGCGCAATGGCGCGCGACAGGGCGTTATCGGTAACGAGTTCAGGCATGCCGGCCCTTTCACTCCACCACAAAGGGCTCGGTGCCGGCCGCACTCTCGCCATCACCGGCAATCACGATTTTCTCCACCCGCTCCTGGGCAGCGCGCAGTTTCGCTTCGCAATGGCGTTTGAGCTGGGCGCCGCGACTGTACAGATCGATCGAGTCTTCCAGCGCCACCTGGCCGCCTTCCAGCTTGCGCACCACCTCTTCCAGCGCCGCCAGCGCCACCTCGAAACTCATCGCCGCGATCTCCGGCGCAATCGCCTCACTGTGCTCGCTTTTATCCGTCATGGTTCCCTTCCCCCAGCAACGCGCCGACATGGGCGCCGACACTGCGCGCCAGCGCCGTGAGGTTATAGCCTCCTTCAAGCGATGATACCAGATGGCCATGGCACAAATCATCGGCCAGGCGGCGCAGCTGGCGCGTCGCCCACGCAAAGTCGTCTTCCGTTAGCATCAATTGGGCCAGCATATCGGCGCGGTGGCCGTCAAAGCCGGCGCAAATGAAAATGAACTGGGGCGCAAACGCCACCAGCGCCGGCAGAATTTTCTGCTCGAAAGCCTCGCGAAACGCCGCCGTTCCGCTTCCCGGGGCCAGCGGCGCATTGACGATGTTGCCCACCCCGCGCTCACCGACCGCCCCGGTGCCGGGATAAAGCGGCGACTGGTGAGTGGAGCCATAAAACAGCGCCGGGTCGCGCTCGAACGCCGCCTGGACGCCATTGCCGTGATGGACGTCGAAATCAACCACCGCAACCCGCGCCAGATGATGGGCAGCCCGGGCGTGCAGCGCCCCGATGGCGACATTGTTGAACAGGCAAAACCCCATCGCCCGCTCGGGCTCGGCATGATGGCCGGGCGGGCGCACGGCGCAAAAGGCGGCGCGCGCCTCGCCGGCCATGATGGCGTCCACCGCAGCGCAAACCGCGCCGGCGGCGCGCCGGGCGGCTTCGATCGAGCCCGGCGACAGGGCAGTGTCAGCATCGAGAAAGGCCTGGCCGTCGGCCGGCTCGGCGGCGAACAGCCGCTCAAGGTGGGCCGGCGAATGAACCCGCAACAGCTGCTCGCGGCTGGCGCGCGGCGCCTGTCGGCGCTCCAGCGCGGCGAAAGCCGGTGCCGACAGCGCCTCCATAATCGCCTCCAGCCGGGCCGGACATTCAGGATGCCCCGGGCCGGGGTCATGCTCCAGACAGGCTGGATGAGAATAAAGAATCACCCCCATGGCGCAAGTTTCGCACATTCAGCTTTCATACAGGAAGGGTGTGTTTTTCTGCGAGTGACACTCATTTGGAAAGGAAAAAGCCATGACCACCGCAAAGGCTCTCTTCGCCGGCCTCGCCCTGATCGCGGGCGCGGTTTTCGTCGGCCAGATCGCCGTCCCCGTACAGGCTGACGCAATGCTCGGCGGCAATTACACCATGACCACGCCGCACACCACCGGCGACACCGCCGCTCTGTTGTGGCGGATCAATGGCGCGACCGGGCAGGTCTCGACCTGCATACTCGATGAAAGCGTGGTCAAAAAGCCGCCGGTCTGCTCGCCCTGGTCGCGTTGAGGCGACCGGCCCTCAAGAAGCTGACCGGGCGCTTTCGGCGGCAAGCTCTTTTTTCGACAGCTTGCCGACCAGGGTTTTGGGCAATTCGGTGCGAAATTCGATTTCGCGCGGCATCTCGTGACGGCCCAGCCGCTTGGCGAGAAAAGCCAGCAGCTCTTCCTGGGTGAGCGGCTCGTCGGAGTCCTTGAGCACCACAAAGGCCTTGGGCGCCTCGCCCTTGTAACGGTCGGGCACGCCGATCACCGTCACCTCCTGAACCGCCGGGTGCTGATAGATCGCCTCTTCGACATAGCGGGGAAACACATTGAAACCGCTGACCAGGATCATGTCCTTCATGCGGTCGATGATGAAGGTGAAGCCGTCCTCGTCCATATAGCCGACATCACCGGTGTGCAGCAGGCCGCCGCGAATGGTCTCGGCGGTGGCCTCGGGCCGGCGCCAATAGCCCTTCATCACCTGCGGACCCTTGACGCAAATCTCGCCCGGCTCGCCGAGAGGAAGAATTTTATCCGGGGCCTCCTTGTCGACAATGACCAGATCGGTCGCCGGCACCGGCAGGCCGATCGAGCCCGGCTTGTTCGCCCCCTCATAGGCCGCCGAGGTGACGATCGGCGAGCATTCGGTCAGGCCATAGCCTTCCAGCAACGGACAACCGGACAGCGCCTCGAAGCGCTCGCGCACCTCGGCGGGCAGCGGCGCACCGCCGGAAAAGGCGCGCTTGAGATGGCTCAAATCGACCTTCTCGATGCCGGGGTATTCGTTGATGGCGATGAACATGGTGGGCACGCCGGGGGCCATGGTGACTTTCTTGGCGATCAGGTCGCGCACCACCTGTTTCAAATCGAACCGGGGATAAAGCAGAATTTCGGCCCCCGCCGTAGTGGCGATCAGCATCACCCCGGTCATCGCAAAGGCGTGAAAAAACGGCAGCACGCCGCTTACCCGCTCGGCCCCCTCCTCATAGGCGTTGTCCCAAGCCATGGCCTGCTGAACATTGATGCTCAGATTGGCGTGGGTCAGCATGGCGCCCTTGGGCACCCCGGTGGTCCCGCCGGTATATTGCAGCACCGCGATATCATCATCGGGCGTGATCGCCACCGGGCTGAAATCACCTTCGTTATCGGTAAGCGTTTTGAAGGCGACATGGCTGTCATCACGCTCGACGGCGGCGATGTCGCGGCGACGGAAAACCGAATAAAGCACATTCTTGGGAAAAGGCAGAACCTCCGACAGGGTGCCGACAATCAGCTTGCGCAGCCGGCTTTTTTCCAGAATCGCCCGCGCCTTGGGATAAAGCGTCTTGGCGTCCAGGGTGACCATGATGTCGGTCTCGGAATCTTCAACCTGCTGGAGCAGCTCGGGTTCAGAATAAAGCGGACTGAAATTGACCACCGTACCGCCAGCCTTGAGAATGGCGAAATAACACACCACGAACTGCGGGCAATTGGGCAGAAACAGGCCGGCCTTGACGCCCTTTTTCACCCCCAGGTCCTGAAATCCTTTCGCCGCCCGATCCACCAGTTGGGCGATCTCGCGGTAAGTAAATTTGCGATCGAGAAAATCCAGATAGGGCCGCTCGGCAAAGCGGCGGGCCGCCTCGTCGAGGATGGAAAAAACCGGCTGGCCGTTAAAATGGGCGTCCCAGACCACCCCCGGCGGATAATGTTTAAGCCAGGGGCGGGGCCAGGTGGAAGAAGAACTCATATATTAATGCCCCTTGAAATCGGCCTGGCGTTTTTCGACAAAGGCGGCCACCCCCTCGGCGAAATCATCGGTCATGGCGCTGTCGGAAAAGGCGATCGCCTCGACGCGCAGCTGTTCGGCCAGCGAGCCGGGGATCGAGCGGTTGAGCAACGCCTTCATGCGCGCAATCGCCGCCGTCGGCGCCCGCGCCAGCCGGGCGGCCAGCCGGGTTGTCTGATCGGCCAGTTCGCCGCGCGGACAGACCCGGTTAATCAGCCCCATGTCCAGCGCCTCGGCGGCGCTGAAGCGGTCGCCAAGAAAGGCCAGCTCAGCGGCCTTTTTGGCTCCCACCAGGCGGGGCAGGAAATAGCTCGCGCCATAATCCATCGAGATGCCGATGCGCGCATAGGCCAGGGTAAACACCGTGTCATCGGCCGCGATCGCCAGATCACAGGCCATCATCAGGCTCAGCCCCGCCCCGGCGGCCGCGCCATGAACGCTGGCCAGCACCGGTTTTTTCATCTCGCGCAGGCCCATGATCGCCGGCGCCACCATGTTGATGCGGCGCAGCAGAACGCGGCGCAGGGCCTCCTTGTCGCCCTGCAACTCGCGGGCAAAACCCTTGACATCGCCGCCAGCCATGAAGCTCTCGCCCGCCCCGCGCAACACCACGCAGCGCACGTCGCGGTTGCTGGCCACCTCGTGCACCCGTTCGACCAGCGCGATGCGCATCGCCGGGCTCAGGGCGTTGCGCGCCTCGGGCCGGTTCAAGGTGAGGCTCGCCACCCCTTCGGATATATCCAGTAAAATGCTTTGATCGCTCATCAGACCATCACGCCCGCATAAACCGCCAAACCCCGTCCCGGTCGGTCTGGCGTATCCATTCGCCAGTGCCGACCAGATAATTGATATGGGCAAGGGCTTCGCCCATTGCCAGCATTAAATCAAAGCCGGCCTGCACCCGCGGAAACATCACCTCAATCGCGCGCGCCAGGGTCATTTCGCCCTCAAGGGCGGCACGCAATTTATCGAGATCGCGCCGATGGTGCGCTTTCAGGGCATCGAGCCGGGCGTGCAGGCCTGAAAACGGCTCACCATGGGCGGGCAGAACCAGCACGCTGTCGGGCACGATTTTCAGCCGGTCCAGGCTTTCCAGCCAGTCCTTGAGCGGATTGGCCTCGGGCTCGGTCTGATAGACCCCGATATTGGAGGTGATCGACGGCAGCACCTGATCGCCGGAAATGAACAGATCGAGCTCCAAACAATGCAGACAGACATGTTCCGGCGCATGGCCGCGGCCGATCACCACCCGCCAGCGATGGGCGCCGATGGTGATCTCCTCGCCTTCCTGAAGGCGCCGGAACGAGGCCGGCAGCGGCTCGACCCCCTTGGCGAACAGGCCCCAGGGCACGGCCTCGAGCGCCTGGCGGCGGGCCTCGTCGAACCCGCCATGATCATAAAACGCCCGCACCTCGGGGGGAATTTCGCGCGCCGCATCAAGGCTGAGCATGCGGCCATAATAATAATCGGTGCGGCTCATCCACAGTGGTGCCGCGTAAGTCCGCGCCAGCCATCCCGCCTGGCCGACATGATCGGGGTGATAATGGGTGACAATGATGCGGCTGATCGACCGGTCGCCAAGATGGGCAGCAAACACTTTTTCAAGCGCCGCCCGCGACGCCTCGGTGCGCAGGCCGGTGTCGATGATGGTCCAGCCCTCGCCATCCTCCAGCAGCCACAGGTTGATATGATCAAGGGCAAACGGCAGCGGAACCCGCAGCCACCACACCCCGGGGGCCAGCTCGAGCGCACCGCCCTCGGGCGGCCGCCCTTCGACCGGAAATGTCAGCGCCGTCACTCAGACCGCCAGTTTCTCGGGGTCAAGCGCAAACAGCATTTGCTCGCCGGCGGTCACCTGGGCGGCCAGCGCCGGGACCTGGCTTAAAATCTGCTCGGCGAAAAACCGCGCGGTGACGATCCGGGCCTCCAAAAAGGCGTTGTCCGCCCCGTCCTCGCCGTGCAGCGCACTAGCCGCCAGCGCGCCCTTGGCCAGCAGAAAACCGCCCACCGTGGTCGCCAGCATGCGCAAGTAAGGCGTCGCCCCGGCGGCAGCGGCGGCTACGTCCCCGGCCAATTGTTCGCCCAGCCACCGCGACGCCGCACCCACGGCCTCGGCGGCGGCGGCCAGTGGCCGTTTGATCGCCCCCAGTGCGCCGTCATCCGGCAGGCCGGCGGCGAAGCTGGTGATGTCGCCCAGCAGGGCGCGCAAGGCCTCGCCACCATCCAGCGACAGCTTGCGCATCACCAGATCGAGCGCCTGAATGCCGTTGGTGCCTTCATAGATCGGCGCGATCCGGGCATCGCGGTAAAATTGCGCCACCCCGGTCTCCTCGATAAAGCCCATGCCGCCATGGATTTGCACCGCCAGCGAGGCCAGCTCGACCCCGAGGTCCGAGCCCCATGCCTTGGTCAGCGGCGTCAGCAGGCCGGCAAGCCGCTCATAATGCGCCCGCTCCGCCGCATCCGGGTGATGATGGCCGAAATCGAGCGCCACCGCGTTCCAATAGGCCAGGGCGCGCGCCGCCTCGATATTGGCCTTCATGGTCATCAGCATGCGGCGCACATCGGCATGATCGACAATCGGACTCGGGCCGGGCTCGGTCCGGCCGATGGCCCGGCCCTGGCGACGTTCGCGGGCATAGTCGAGCGCGGCCTGCCAGGCCCGCTCGGCCACCGCCACCCCCTGCACGCCGACATTGAGCCGGGCGTTGTTCATCATCGTGAACATGGCGCGCATGCCCTTGTTTTCCTCGCCCACCAGATGACCGATGCAAGCCCCTTCGTCGCCAAAGGCCATCACGCAGGTCGGACTGGCGTGAATGCCCAGCTTGTGTTCCAGCGAGACCACCCGCACATCATTGCGCGCCCCCAGCGAGCCGTCGTCATTGACCAGAAACTTGGGCACCACAAACAGCGAAATCCCCCGGGTGCCATCCGGCGCCCCGGGCAGGCGGGCGAGCACCAGGTGGATGATATTGTCGGTAAAATCATGATCGCCATAGGTGATGAAGATTTTCTGGCCGGTGATGTGATACGCCCCACCGCCAGCCGGCTCGGCTTTGGTGCGCATCGCCCCGACATCCGAGCCGGCCTGCGGCTCGGTCAGATTCATGGTCCCTGTCCAGTCGCCGGAAATCAGCTTTTCCAGATAGCGCTCCTTGATCTCCGGCGAGCCATGAGCGGTCAGCGCCTCGACCGCGCCGCCATTGAGCATCGGGCACAGGGCAAAGGCCATATTGGCCGAATTGAGCATCTCGCCCACGATAACCGCCAGAGTGCCTGGCAAGCCCTGGCCGCCATAGGCCGGAGCGAATGCCAGGCCGTTCCAGCCGCCTTCGGCATAGGCCTGGTAGGCCTCGCGGAACCCTGGCGGCGTGCGCACAATGCCGTTTTCCAGCACGCTGCCCTGCTGGTCACCGACGACATTGAGCGGCGCGACCACCTCGGCGGCCAGCCTTCCGGCCTCTTCGATCACCGCACCGACCACATCGGGGGTGGCCTCGGCGAAGACATCGAGTTCAGCCAGCGCCGCGAAATCCACCACATGATCGAGAATGAAGCGCATATCGCGGGTTGGCGGCAGATAGTTTGCCATGTCATAGTCCCCGGTAAATGAAAGTGGACCCCAGAATTACCACGCCTCTTGTTGCGGCGCAACACGACCCTGAGTGTCTCGAGCAGGCGGCCAGCATCCTGCGCCGCGGCGGGCTGGTCGCCTTTCCCACCGAAACCGTCTATGGCCTGGGCGCCGACGCCACCAATGATCGCGCCGTCGCCCGGCTGTTCGAGGCCAAGGGACGACCGCGCTTCAATCCGCTGATCATGCATGTCGCCACGCTCGATCAGGCCCGCGCCCTGGGCCGCTTCGGGCCGCTGGCCGACCGGCTGGCGCGCGCCTTCTGGCCCGGCCCGCTGACCTTAGTGCTCGAGCGCACGACGACGTGCGCGGTGGGCCATCTGGCCTGCGCCGGGCTGGACAGCATCGCCCTGCGCCTGCCCGCCCACCGGTTGGCCCGCGCCCTGCTCGAGGCGATCGGCCGCCCGATCGCCGCCCCCAGCGCCAACCGCTCGGGCCATGTCAGCCCGACCCTGGCGGCCCATGTCGCCGCCGACCTCGGCGGGCGGGTCGATTTGATTCTCGATGGCGGCCCCTGCCCGCTGGGCATCGAGTCGACCATTGTGCGCATCACCGGCGAGGCGGCGCATCTGCTGCGCCCCGGCGGGCTGGCGCGCGAAGACATTGCGGCCGTGCTAGGCGCCCCGCTGCTTGAGGCCGGCCCCTGCGAGACCCCCGACGCTCCCGGGCAACTGACCAGCCATTACGCTCCGCGCGCCGCCCTGCGCCTGAACGCGCGCCGCGCCGAGCCCGACGAGATATTGCTCGGCTTTGGCCCGCAATCAGAGGGCGAAGCGCGGCTTAATCTGTCGCCGGGCGGAAACTTGCGCGAGGCGGCGGCCAATCTGTTCGCCATGCTGCGCGCGCTCGATGACAGCGGGGCGGCGCGCATCGCGGTGGCGCCGGTGCCAAAACGCGGGCTTGGCCTGGCGATCAACGACCGGCTGGCGCGCGCTAGCGCGCCGCGCGAAAACACGCCATGAACACGCCGGTCGCCAGCGCGGTTATCGAGCGCCTCAAGGAAGCGCTTGGCCCGCGCGGCTGGCTCGACGAGCCGGCGGCGATCGCCCCCCATGTCACCGAATGGCGTGAGCGCTGGGTGGGCGAAACCCCACTGGTAGCGCGCCCCGCCTCAACCGAACAAGTCGCCCGGGTGGTCAAGATTTGCGCCGACAGCGGCACCGCCATCGTGCCGCAATCGGGCAATACCGGCCTGGTTGGCGGCGCGGTGCCGCCGGCCGGCGGCGGCGCTATCGTGTTGAGCCTGACCCGCATGACCCGCCTGCGCGCCCTCGATGCGGCAAATTTTTAGCTGGTCGCCGAGGCCGGCTGCCGGCTGGCCGACCTGCAGGCGGCGGCGGCCGAGCACGACCGGCTGTTTGCGCTGAGCATGGCCTCGCAGGGCTCGGCCTGTATCGGCGGTGCGGTCTCGACCAATGCCGGCGGCACCGGGGTGATAAAATATGGCCCGATGCGCCAGCTGGTGCTCGGGCTCAAGGTGGTGCTGCCCGACGGCCAGATATGGGACGGCCTGAAAACCCTGCGCAAGGACAACACCGGCTATGACCTCAAACAGCTTTTCATCGGCGCGGAAGGCACCCTGGGGGTGATCACCGCAGTGGCCTGCGCGCTGGCCCCCGCGCCCCGCGCCACCGAAACCGCCCTGCTCGGCGTCCCCGATGTGGCCGCCGCCACCCGGCTGCTGGCCACCGCGCGCCAGAGCCTGGGTGATCTGGTCACCGCCTTCGAGCTGATCCCCCGGCTGGGGCTCGATTTCGTGGTGCGCCATCTGCCCGGCGCACGTGATCCACTGGCGATGCGCTGCCCGTGGTATGTGCTGGTCGAGTTCGCGTCGGCGCGCGCCGATGCAGGCTTGCGGGCCTGTCTGGAAAGCCTGCTGGAGGGCGCCCTGGCCGCCGGCGATGTGCGCGGCGGGGTGATCGCCGCCAGCGAAGCTCAGCGCGCAGCGCTGTGGGCGCTGCGCCACGGCCTGTCGGAGGCGCAAAAGTTCGAGGGCGGCAGCATCAAGCACGACATCGCGGTACCGCCGGCGCGCATGGCCGATTTTATCACCCGGGCGAGCCGGACGGTCGAACAAGCGATCCCTGGCGCGCGGATTGTCGCCTTTGGCCATCTTGGCGACGGCAATGTCCATTTCAACATAAGCCAGCCCCAAGGCGCCGAGCGCCCCCAAGCTGCCGAGCGCAAAGCCTTTCTCGCCCGCTGGGAGGAGATCAACCGCCTGGTCCATGACATTGTCGCCGACATGGGCGGCAGTTTTTCCGCCGAACATGGCGTCGGTCAGCTCAAGCTGGCGGACATGGCGCGCTATAAAAGCCCGCTCGAACTGACGTTGATGCGCAAAATAAAACAGACCCTCGACCCGCACAACATCATGAACCCGGGCCGGGTCATTCCCCCCGCCCCGCCGCCAGGCGGCGCATCATGAAGCGCGACTATCCCGAGCGCCCCCTGGTCGGCATCGGGGTGGTGATCTGGCGCGGCGAGAAGGCGCTGCTGGTCAAACGCGCCAAGCCGCCGCGCGCCGGGCAGTGGAGCCTGCCGGGCGGCGCGCAGGAGCTGGTCGAGACGGTGTTCGCCGCCGCGCGCCGCGAGGCCTTCGAGGAAACCGGCCTGCGCATCACGGTCACCGGGCTGGTCGATGTGGTCGATGCGATCGAGCGCGACGAGGCCGGCCGGGTGCGCCATCACTATACCCTGATCGATGTTGCCGCCGAGGCCGCGCCGGGCGAGGCCCGGGCGGGCAGCGACGCCGCCGCCATCCGCTGGGTCAGCCTCGATGACATCGCGGCGCTGGAGCTGTGGGACGAGACCGCGCGGGTGATCCGCCTGGCGGCGCGAAAACGCCGCGCCTGAATTTAACGCCACGTCTGAATTTTATGTGCCAGGCAGAACGTAGTCCTTGAACTGCTCGCGTAAGACAAGTTTCTGGATCTTGCCGGTCGCGGTGTGGGGAATCTCGTCAACGAACACCACATCGTCAGGCATCCACCATTTGGCGATCTTGCCGTTGAAAAACATGAGCATGTCCTCGCGGGTCAGGCTCGCCCCCGGCCGTTTGATCACGATCAGCAGCGGGCGTTCCTCCCATTTGGGATGGCGCACCCCGATCACCGCCGCCTCGGCCACCGCCGGATGGCCGACCGCGATATTCTCCAGATCGATCGAGCTGATCCATTCGCCGCCCGACTTGATGACATCCTTGGAGCGATCGGTGATCTGGATATAGCCCTGCGGGTCGATGGTCGCCACATCGCCGGTGTCAAACCAGCCGCCCTCATCGAGGACCTCCCCGCCCTCGCCCTTGAAATAGCCCGAGGTCACCCACGGCCCGCGGATCATCAAATGGCCAAAGGCCACCCCGTCACGCGGTAATTCCTTACCGTCATCATCGGTTATCCTGAGTTCGACACCAAAGGGCGGATGGCCCTGTTTGCATTGATAATCAATCTGTTGGTCTGCCGGCAGATCACGAAGACCCGCCTTGAGGGTGCCGATCGTGCCGATCGGGCTGGTCTCGGTCATCCCCCAGGCATGATAGACCTGCACGCCATAGTTGTTCTGAAAGGCCTCGATCATGCTGCGCGGGCAGGCCGAGCCACCGATGATCACCCGCGACAGGCTGTCGAGATGCTGGCCGCTTTGTTGCAGATAGTGCAGCAGGGCGAGCCACACCGTGGGCACCGCCGCCGCGCAGGTTACCGCTTCATCGGCGATCATCGCCTGCAATGAGGGGCCGTCGAACAGCGGGCCGTTGAACACCAGCTTGGCGCCCACCATCGGCGCCGAATAGGGCACGCCCCAGGCGTTGGCGTGAAACATTGGCACCACCGGCAACATGGTATCGGCCGAACTGGCGGCGATCGCATCGACCATGCAGGTGGCGTAGGTGTGAATCACCGTCGAGCGATGGCTGTAGAGCACCCCCTTGGGATGGCCGGTGGTGCCCGAGGTGTAGCACAGCGAGGAAGCGGTCTTCTCGTCGAATTGCGGCCAGGTGAAATCATCGCTCTGGCCAGCCATCAGCGTTTCATAGCATTGGGCGTTTTTCAGCGTCGTCTCGGGCATGTGGGCCTCGTCGGTCATGATCACGAAGCCCTTGACGCTTGCCAACTGGTCGGCCATGCCCTTGAGAAGGCCGACAAAACTGGTGTCGAGAAACACCAGAGTGTCCTCGGCGTGGTTGATGATATAGGCGATCTGCTCGGCAAAAAGCCGCGGATTGACGGTGTGGCACAACGCCCCCATGCCCGAGACCGCATACCAGAGCTCGAAATGGCGATAGCTGTTCCAGGCCAGGCTCGCCACCCGGTCGCCCGGCGTAACGCCAAGGCTGCCCAGCACCCGCGCCAGGGTCCTGGCCCGTCGGTTGGCCTCGGCGTAAGTATAGCGATGAACCCCTTCTTCCACCGTATGGCTGACGATCTCGCGCGCGCCATGGTTCTGCGCCGCGAACTCCAGAATCGATGACACCAGCAATTGCCGGTCCTGCATAAGGCCCTGCATGAAACCTCCCTCACACTTGATTTGTTTTGATAGCATAAACTGGCCCGTTCATAGCAAGAATCAAAATCGGTCTCATGCGCTCTTTGTTGTTTTTATTTTGCCGGATCACCCCCCTCCTCGCCCTACTTGCCGGATGCGCCGGCGCGCCGACGATCATCGATCCCACCCGCCTGCCGGCGATGCCAGCCCTTGCCGCCGCCGATGCCGCCAGCAACGATGATCTGGCGGCCAAATTCCGGGCCCTCGCCCTGCGCCCTGAATATGGCCCCGACGGCAGCGCATTCAATCGTGGCACGATCGTTAAATGGGACGGGCCGATCACCATTTTCATCACCGCCGCCAGAGGCGTCGACCCAGCGGCCTATCAGCCCTTTCTGGACCGCCAGATCGCCCGGCTTGCCCGGCTGTCGGGGCTGTCCATGCGCTTTGCCCGGCGCCCCGAAGACGCCAATTTTACCATCGCCCTGGTGCGCCGTGCCGCCACCCGCAAGGCGGCGCTGGATATTTTCGGCCATACCGCCGGGGCCCGTCACATGGCGCGGATCGGCCGCTGCATGGCGGTGGTCTATCCCAATGAGCGCGGGATTATCCGCCGGGCGCGGGTGTTTCTCAGCATCGATCTGCCGGCGATCCAGCTCATGAGCTGCATCATCGAGGAAACCACCCAGGCGCTGGGCCTGCTCAATGACAGTGATTTGTTGCAACCGACGATTTTTTCCGACGCCACGGTCCTGCCCCGCCTGCCTTGGCATGACGCGCTGATGGTCGCGGCGCTCTATGATCCGCGGCTGCGCCCCGGCATGACTTCCCGGGCGCTCGATGCGGTTCTGCCGGCGGTTATCGCCGAGGCGGCGGCGCGCTATCGTCCTGTCTTGTCAGAAAATCATCGATAGCGGCCAGGCAGGCCGGCTCGTCCAGCACGGGAGTATGCCCCCGGTTGGCGACCTCCAGCACCTCAAGACCAGGCTTGCGCGCCGTCATTTCGGCAACGGTTTGCGCTGAGAGAACATCGGACAGCCGGCCCCGGACCACCAGGGTCGGAATCGGCCCCAGCGCCTCATAGAGCGACCACATATCGGCCGGCACCGCAGCGCCGGCGCGCACCACATCGCCGATCGCCGGATCATAGTCGGGCCGGATGACGCCGTCCTGCTCGCGAAAGGTCCGGCGCGCCATGGCGAGCCAGTCGGCCTCGGTGAAATCGGGATAAAACGCCTGGTTCATCACCCGTATCGCCGCCGCTGCGCGCGCCCAGTCGGGCGCTGATGCGGTGCGCCCGACAAAGCCGGAAATGCGCCGGATGCCCTGTTCCTCAATCTGGGGTCCGATGTCGTTGAGCACCACGCCGGCCAGCACCGCCGGCCGGCTGGCGGCCATCATCATCGCCATCATGCCACCCATCGAAGTGCCGATCACCACCAGCCTGTCGAGCCCGGCATGGGCCAGCAGCTCCCACACGTCCTCGACATAAACGCCGGGATTATAATGCGCCGCCACCGGGTCGCGCGCCGAGCGGCCGCGCCCCCGCATATCCGGCGCCACAACCCGGCGGCGCGGCGCCAGATGCTCGGCAATGGCGGAAAAATCGGCCGAATTGCGGGTCAGCCCATGCAGGCACAACACCGGGGCAAGGCCCGGCGGCGCGCGGTCATAATCGCGATAATAAAGGCTCAGGCCATCGCGGGTCCTGAAAGTGACGCTTTTGAAGTCCATAGCGGTATTTATTGACAGACGGGCAAAGCCGCCGTCAAGCCGCCGTGTCACCGACCACCTTGCAACTGATGGCCCCCAGGACGAAAGCGATTTCCTCGCCATTCTCGCTGAACGGGGCGATGATGCCGCGATATTTCACCTCCCGCCCCGAGGCATTGGTGAACTCGCCCTCAAAACCGATCGGGCAGCGGTTGGCGAGAATCTGCAAATAATTGTCGGCCACCCGGGTCAGCAGGCTGCGCCGGGGGATATCGGCCAGGGTTTTATGGGTCAGATCGATGCCGCAATCATCGGCCAGCGTCTGGCCGACATAGCCAAAATGCGGGTTCATCACATCCTCGCCAAAATAAAGCAAAAAGCAGTGCTGGCGCAGATTGCCAACCGCATCGAACTCAAAATCCTCAAGCGACGGACAAGCCCCGTCGGCGCTTAATTGCTCCCAATAGGCCATCAGGCGCATAACCAGACGCTGATCCGGCGCCGCTTCGGCGGCACGGTCAATCACCGGTTGTTTCGCGGTCTGTGTCATGGCGTGGTTTCCTCGTCCAGCCTGAATGTGCGCCCCCGAGTTTAGGCAGGCAAAGTTAATTCACCGTTACCCGGCCGCCGGCCAGGGCCTGGGCGATAAAATGACCGTTTCTTAAAGAAACCACTTTTCTTTAACTATTCTATAGAATACTATACTACTATAACGTGTGCATAGTTCAGTTCAAGTATTTGCGTCAACTACCTCAGGCAACAAAGGATTCTAATAATGACTGACGATCTGGTGAGTCGCATAGAAGGTGTACGGAACTGTCTTAATTACATGCGTGAAGACCTGCGGGATATCGAGTGCTGGCGATTGGACTACCTGATGTCCCTGGCTATTCGCGAAGCCGACGAATATCTGCTCAAGGCCCGGCGGGAGGCTGGCGAAACCTTGCCAGTGGACTCCAAAAAAATCCGTGCCGAGTTGAGCGTCCTGAGCAAGGCCAGCGGTATTTAAGCGATCAGAACCACGCCAAGCAGCCAAAGATGGCCGCCGGCATGGCATGTGATTGTTTGTTCAATGGCGCGTTTCAGGGTGACGGAGCGACATGAGGCGCCCGGCTTTATCGCCGCCGCCGACCATAGCCCCAGCACCAGCAGGACCGCTCCCGGCGCCGCCAGCCACGGCGCGCCGTGCGCCAGCGCAAGATAGGCCAGCCCGCCACCAACCGCGGTGATATGCAGGGCGCGCAAAACCCAAAGCGTGGTCCCGGCCGACCAGCGAACCACCAGGGTGCGCTTGCCGGTCGCCGCATCAGCGGGCGCATCGGGCACTTCGTTGATCAGCAAAATGGCGCTGACCCAGGCCGCCGAGGCCAGGCCAAGACAGGCAACTTGCGCCGCCCCGCCGGCCAGCGCCGCACCGCCAGCCTGCAACCCGGCGCCGCCGACCACCGGCAACACCCCAAAACCCAGCCCCACCGCGGCCTCGCCCAGCCCGCGAGCGCTCAGGCGCACCGGCACCATCGAATAAAACAGCCCCACCAGCCCACCGATGCCGGCCAGCGCCAGCACCCACAGCCCCCGGACCGCCGCCAGACCGCCCGCCGCCAGCGCCGCCAGCGCTATCAGCCACAGGCCCCAGCGCCACATCTGACGCCGGCTCAACAGACCATTCTGGATCAGGCGCGAGCCCCCGGTATAGGGAAAGATATAGTCCGCATTCGCCTTGTCCGCGCCGGTGATGTCATCATAGACATCATTGAGTACATTGGCCGCGGCCTGAGCCGCCACGACACCGAAAACTGCGCCCCAAAACACCGGCCAGTCTATACGTCCGGCCTGCACGCCGCCCCAGGTCTGGCCCAGCGCCAGCGACCATACCGCCGCCGTCAGAAACCGCGGCCGCATCGCCAGAACATAGCGCCATGCGGCCCGCGGCCACCCCGGTTCTTCCGACGCGGCGTCCGGCAGCATGGCCGTGTCCATTTTATCCCGCCGCACGCTGCGCCGGGCGGCGGACACTGCGCTGGGCCGGCGCCTCCTCGAACAGCTCCACCAGCTTGTCGACCATCGCCCCGCCCAGTTGCTCGGCATCCACGATGGTGACCGCGCGGCTGTAATAGCGCGTCACGTCATGGCCGATGCCAATAGCGATCAGCTCGACCGGCGAGCGGGCCTCGATCCAGTCGATCACCGCTCGCAAATGGCGTTCGAGATAATTGGCCGAATTGACCGACAAGGTGCTGTCGTCAACCGGCGCGCCATCGGAAATCACCATCAGAATGCGCCGGTTTTCCGGCCGCCCGAGCAGCCGGCTGTGGGCCCACAACAGCGCTTCGCCATCGATATTTTCCTTGAGCAGGCCTTCCTTGAGCATCAGGCCGAGCGAGCGCCGGGCGCGCCGCCAGGGCGCATCGGCGGCCTTGTAGATAATATGGCGTAAATCATTGAGCCGGCCGGGATGGGCCGGCTTGCCGCTGGCCAGCCAGTCCTCGCGCGAGCGCCCGCCCTTCCACGCCCAGGTGGTGAAGCCGAGAATTTCGACCTTCAGATTGCAGCGCTCCAGGGTACGCGCCAGAATATCGGCGCACACCGCGGCAATAGTAATCGGCCGGCCGCGCATCGAGCCGGAATTGTCGATCAGCAGGGTCACCACCGTGTCGCGGAACTCGGTTTCCTTTTCCTGTTTGAAGGACAGCGGCTGAAACGGGTCGATGATGATGCGCGGCAGCCGCGCCGCATCGAGAATGCCTTCATCCAGATCGAACGACCAATGGCGGTTCTGCATCGCCATCAGCCGGCGCTGCAAGCGATTGGCCAGTTTGGCCACCACCCCCTGAAGCGCCACCAGTTGCCGGTCGAGTTGAAAGCGCAGCCGGGCCAGTTCCTCGGCCTCGCATAAATCGGCGGCCGCGACCACCTCGTCATGGGCGGTGGTGTAAACCCGGTAGAAATCCCGGCTGCGGGCGCCGTCGCCGCCAAAATCGGGCCGCCATGGCTGGCTGCCCTCGGCGCTGTCCTCGCCCTCGCCTTCGGCGCGCTTTTCGTCACTGTCGATCGCTACCGCGCCGGCTCCCTCGTCGTCGGTCTCCCCCTCGCTCAACTCGACTTCCTGGGCGCTCACCCCCTCCGGGTCGCCGCCATCGGCGGATTGCTCCTGGGTTTGATCCTCCTGGTCCTCGCCGCCTTCCTTGCTGTCGCTTTCGTTTTCCTCCTCGCCAAGCTCGTCGCCCAGATCCAGATCGGTGATGATCCGCCGGGTCAGATCGGCGAAGGCGGCCTGGTCGGTCAGCACATCGTCCAGCGCATCCAGCTCGGCGCCCGCCTTGGCCTCGATCTCGTCGCGCCACAGATCAACCACCCGGCGAGCGGCCTCGGGAATCGGCGCGCCGGTCAGCCGCTCGCGGGCGATCAGGGCGATGGCATCGGCCAGCGGCGCCTCGGCGCGCTCGCGCACCGCCTCGAAGCCCCGGTTGCGGCAGCTTTCTTCAAGCGCCGCGGCAAGGTTTTGCGCCACCCCCGGCATCTCGCGCGCGCCGATCGCATTGATGCGCACCTGTTCAACCGCCTGGTAAATCTCGCGCGCCGGGCCGCGGCGCGGCGCGCGCCGGGCATGCACCGCCTCGTCATGATATTTGATCCGCAAGGCCAGGGCGTCGGCCTGACCGCGCAGGGTGGCGATTTCCTCAGGGGTGGCATCGCGCGGCGGCAGGGGAAGCTGCACATGCTCTTGGTCGAGAATCTGGCTGTCGGCGGCGAAACTGACCTCTAGGTCGTGATCCTCGGAGATCGCCCGCACCGCCCCGGCAAGCGCCCGTTTGAGCGGCTCAAGCGGACTATCGGATCCCGACAGGCTCACCCGTTGACCACACTGGCGCCCATGTTCGCCGCCGATTCGGCCAGTTCCTCACCGAAACAGCGCTGATAATATTCGGCAACCGTGGGGCGCTCCAACTCGTCGCATTTGTTCAGGAAGGTAACCCGGAAGGCAAAGGACAGATCGCCGAAAATATCGGCATTCTGCGCCCAGGTGATCACCGTGCGCGGCGACATCACGGTGGAGATGTCGCCATTGACAAAACCCTCGCGAGTCAGATCGGCAACCCGCACCATATTACTCAAAATCTCGCGGCCGCGCGGGGTGTCATAATGTTTGTTCTTGGCCAGCACAATGCCCACTTCCTCGTCATGGGGCAGGTAATTGAGGGTGGTAACGATGTTCCAGCGGTCCATCTGGCCCTGGTTGATCTGCTGGGTGCCGTGATAAAGGCCGGTGGTGTCGCCCAGGCCAATGGTGTTGGTGGTGGCGAACAGGCGAAACGCCGGATGGGGCCGGATCACCTTGTTCTGGTCCAACAGGGTCAGACGGCCCTCGACCTCGAGCACCCGCTGAATGACGAACATCACATCCGGCCGCCCGGCGTCATATTCGTCGAACACCAGGGCGGTGGGATTTTGCAGCGCCCAGGGCAGCAGGCCTTCGCGAAATTCGGTCACCTGCTGGCCATCGCGCAGCACGATGGCATCCTTGCCGATAAGGTCGATGCGGCTGATGTGGCTGTCCAGGTTGATGCGGATACACGGCCAGTTCAGCCGCGCCGCGACCTGTTCGATATGGGTCGATTTGCCGGTGCCGTGATAGCCTTGGATCATCACCCGCCGATTGAACGCAAAGCCGGCGAGAATGGCCAGTGTGGTATCATGGTCAAACAGATAGGGCTCGTCGATATCCGGCACATATTCATTGGGCTCGGAAAACGCCATGACTTTCATGTCAGAGGCAATGCCGAACACCTCGCGCACTGATATCTCGCGGTCAGGCACCCGAACATCGCCGGACAGCGGCTCATCAGGGATCATGCTCACTTTTCCTTCATCATCTCACCCCGGGCGGCGTCGCCACACACCCGGATACTCTTACCTTATGTCATGCATTGCGCCGGCAAGGTCAAGGCAAACCATCGCCCCAAGTATGAAACCGCCCGGGCGCTGTGGCAAGCCGGTGATAATATCTAGACGAACGAATAAGGCTTGTGCGATTCTGTGCAACGGGACGAAACAGACCAGGCACAAGACGGGAGCAACAGCTTTGATCCGGTTTGAAAATGTCGGCATGCGCTATGGCATTGGCGAAGAGGTGCTGCGTGACGTTTCGTTTCATCTCGAGCCGGGGTCTTTTCATTTCCTCACCGGGCCCAGCGGCGCGGGCAAATCCTCGCTGCTCAAACTGATGTATTTCAACCAGCGCCCGTCGCGCGGGCTGCTCACCATGTTTGGCAAGGACGTGGTCCAACTGACCCACAAGGACCTGCCCCGGCTGCGCCGGCGCATCGGCGTGGTGTTTCAGGAGTTCCGCCTGCTCGACCACATGTCGGCGCTGGACAATGTCGCGCTGCCCCTGCGCATCGCCGGAGCGACGGACGCCCAGATCCGCGATCATGTCGCCGAGCTTTTGACCTGGGTCGGTCTGGAAGAGCGCATGCACGCCCGGCCGCCAACCCTGTCGGGCGGCGAGAAACAGCGCGTCGCCATCGCCCGCGCGGTAATCGCGCGGCCCAGCCTGCTGCTCGCCGACGAGCCGACCGGCAATGTCGACCCGGAGATGGGCAAGCGACTGATGCATCTGTTCGTGGAGCTTAATCGCCTGGGCACCACCACGGTGATCGCCACCCATGACATGACCATCGTCGAGGCGGTCAACGCCCCGCTGATGAAGCTCGATCGCGGCGAGTTGACCCTTGCCCCAGCGCCCCGCCCCGGCCCGCCGGTTAATCCCCTGGGAAAGACATGATCCGCCGATGAAAAATCCCCTCGCCGACAGCCATGTTTCCTTCCTGCCCCGCGATAGCGCGGCCAGCGGCATTCTACCCTGGGTGATCGCGGTCATGGTGTTTTTATCCGGGCTGGCGCTGGTCGGCGGGCTGGCGCTGCACCGCGCGGTGGGCGACTGGTCAACCACGCTGGCGCGCGTCATCACCGTGCAGATCGCCGCCACCGACCCGGCGGAGCGTGAGTTCCAGACCACCGCCGCGCTCGACCTGCTGCGCCGCGTCCCCGGCATCACAACCGTGCGCCGCCTCGACCAGCAAGCCATCGAAGCCCTGCTCGAGCCCTGGCTTGGCACCGGCAACGTCAGCGACGACCTGCCGATCCCCACCATGATCGAGGTCACCTTGAGCGGCGCCGGCAGTGTCGATGTAAAGGCCCTGCAGGCCCGGCTGACCCAAGCTGCCCCCGACGCACGCGTCGATGATCACCAGCAATGGCTGGGCCAGCTTTATAAGCTGGCCCGCACGGTGCAGATCGTGGCGCTGGCGATCATCGTTCTGGTCGGCCTGACCACCATTTCGATCGTGGTGTTCGCCACCCGCGCCGGCATGGCGGCCCACCGGCGGGTGATCGAGGTGGTGCATCTGGTGGGGGCCACCGATGCGGTGATCGCCACCGAATTTCACCGCACCTTCTTGCGGGTCGGCCTCAAAGGCAGCCTGGCCGGGGTGGCCGGCGTCGGCCTGGTGCTCGTCGCCTTGCATCTGTCCTCGCTCAATATGGCCGATTCGTTTCTGCCCAGCCTGCGCCCGACCCTGTCCGAGGGGCTGGCGCTGGTCTGGCTGCCGCTGATCGCCGCCACCCTGACCATGCTGACCGCGCGCATCACCGTGCTGCGCACCCTGGCGAAGATGGTCTGATGACATGGCTGGGCCGCACCCTGCTTGCCGGGCTGGCGCTGTGGTTGGGTGGTTTGCTTTATTTTATCCACCTCATCCCCCGCGAGCCGCTGCGCGAGGGCAAGCAGGCCGACGGCATTGTCGTGCTGACCGGCGGCGGCGGGCGGCTGGAAGGCGCCCTGGCGCTACTGGCCGCGGGCAAGGGCCAGCGCCTTCTGATCTCCGGGGTTTATCAAAAGACCACCCGCCAGGCCCTGCGCGCCAGACTGAAGGCGGCCGGAGAGATGTTCGACTGCTGCGTCGATCTGGGCCGCGCGGCACATGACACGGTGGGCAATGCGCGCGAGGCCGCCGCCTGGGCCCGCACCCATGGCTATGGCTCGCTGCGCATCGTGACCGCGAATTACCACATGCCGCGCGCCCTGGTCGAATTTCGCCGCGTCCTGCCCCGGGCCGAACTGGTCGCCCATCCGCTGGCCACACCCTCGGTTCATCTCGAAAACTGGTGGCGCTGGCCGGGCACCACCCGGGTCCTGATCGGGGAATACAACAAATATCTGTTCAGCCTGGCGCGCGCCCGGCTGTGGACAGCCTCTTGAAATCCAAGGAGCCGCCGTGCTGCGTTCGCTGATTTTCAATGTCCTGTTTTTCATCCTGATCACTGCGGTGATGCTGATCTGGATGCCGTGTTTCGTGTTGCCGCGCCGCTTTCTGCTGGGCGCTCAGGAGGCCTGGGCCAAGATCCTGGTGCTGGTGATGGCCTGGATCATTCCCCTGCGGGTTGAAATTCGCGGCGCCAGCCGTCTGCCCAAAACCCCGTGCATCGTCGCCGCCAAGCACCAGTCGGCCTGGGACACCTTCATTTTCCATCTGCTGCTCAAGGACCCGGTGTTCGTGATGAAAAAGGAACTGGCCTATGTACCGCTCTATGGCTGGTACACGCTGAAAACCGGCATGATCCCGGTCGATCGCAAGGGCGGCGCCAAGGCGATGCGCAAGATGCTGAAAAAAGCCGACAGGGCGATTCGCGACGGCCGCCCGATTGTCATTTTCCCCCAGGGCACCCGTGTCGCTCCCGACGCCAAGGCGCCCTATCTGCCGGGCGTTGGCGGGCTTTATCGCCACCTCAAGGTGCCGGTGGCGCCGGTGGCGCTTAATTCGGGACTCTATTGGCCGCGCCGGCAGTTCATGCGCTGGCCCGGCACCATCGTGCTCGAATTTCTCGAGCCGATCGAGCCCGGCCTGCCACAGCGCGAGTTCATGCGCCGGCTGGAGAACGAGATCGAAACCGCCTCCGCGCGCCTCGTCGCCGAAGGCCGGGCTGTGGATAAACTGCCCCCGCCCGACCCTGTGAATAGCGGGGATAACTGTTGAAATCCAAGCCCTTCCGGCCGGGGACCATAACCCGACCTGAGGAAAACATAAAGGGAACATTTGCTTGACCGCCCCGATGGGCGGGCCTACACTTCGTTCCTGATTTAGCGCTGGCCAACGGAAGCTCGTCATGTCGTCCATTGCACCGATTTCCCAGCAGATCTGGGATATGAAATACCGCCTTAAGGGCCCGGACGGCGCGCCGCTGGACAAGACCATCGAGGACAGCTGGCGCCGGGTCGCCCGCACCCTGGCCACGGTCGAGGACGAGGCCGCGCGGCCGCAGTGGGAGGCGCGCTTTTTCGAGGCGATGCAGGATTTTTCGTTTCTGCCCGCCGGGCGCATTCTCGCCGGCGCCGGCGCCGGGCGCCAGGTCACCCTGTTCAACTGTTTTGTGATGGGCGAAATCCCCGACGACATGGGGGGAATTTTCGAACATCTCCGCCAGGCGGCGCTGACCATGCAGCAGGGCGGCGGCATCGGCTATGATTTTTCCACCCTGCGGCCGCGCGGCGCGCCGGTCAAGGGGGTGGGGGCCGACGCCTCGGGCCCGCTGTCGTTCATGGATGTCTGGGACGCCATGTGCCGCACCATCATGAGCGCCGGCCACCGCCGCGGCGCCATGATGGGCACCCTGCGCTGCGACCACCCCGATATCGAGGCCTTTATCGACGCCAAGCTCGAGGCCGGCCGGCTGCGCATGTTCAACCTGTCGGTGCTGGTGACCGACGCCTTCATGGCCGCGGTCAAAAACGATGACGACTGGGAGCTGACCTTCGCCGGCGCCACCTACAAGACCATCCGCGCCCGCGAGCTGTGGGACCACATCATACGCGCCACCTACGCCTATGCCGAGCCCGGGGTGATCTTTATAGACCGCATCAATGCGCGCAACAATCTGGCCTATTGCGAAACCATCTCGGCGACCAATCCGTGCGGCGAACAGCCGCTGCCGCCCTATGGCGCCTGCCTGCTGGGCTCGATCAATCTGGCCGCGCTGGTGCGCGACCCGTTCACCGAGGCCGCCGCGCTCGACCTGGGGGCGCTCGACGAGCGGGTGCGCATCGCGGTGCGCATGATGGACAATGTGATCGACATGTCGCTGTTCCCGCTCGACCAGCAGCGCCACGAAGCCCAGTCCAAGCGGCGCATCGGCCTGGGGGTGACCGGGCTGGCCGACGCGCTGATCCTGTGCCGGGCGCGCTATGGCGGCAAGCAGGCGCTGGCGCTGACCGAGCGCTGGCTGGCCCGTATCGAGCGCACTGCCTATCTCGCCTCGGCGGCGCTGGCTGGCGAAAAAGGTGCTTTTCCGCTTTATCAGCCCCAGGCCTATCTTACCGCGCCCAAGATCACCGGGCTTGATGCCGAGGTGCGCCAGGCGATCGCCGACCACGGCATTCGCAACGCGCTGCTAACCTCGATCGCACCGACCGGCACAATCTCGATTCTGGCCGACAATGTATCCTCGGGGCTGGAGCCGGTGTTCAGCTTTTGTTATCGCCGCAAGGTGCTGATGCCCGACGGGACACGGCGCGAGGAACAGGTAAGCGACCACGCCTACCGTCTGTTCCGGCGGATTTTCGGCGAAGAGGCGCCGTTGCCGGATTATTTCGTTACCGCCCAGACCCTGTCACCCGACGATCACCTGCGCATGCAGGCGGCGGCGCAAAAATATATCGACAGCTCGATCTCCAAGACCATCAATTGTCCCGAGGACATTTCCTTCGAGGCGTTTCGCGATATTTACATGCGGGCTTACGATCTGGGCTGCAAGGGCTGCACCACCTATCGGCCCAACGAGGTGACCGGGGCGGTGCTGGAGGCGGAAAAAGAGGCCGAGCCCGAGCTGCCGCTCGAAGCCCCCGCCGCCCGCGCCAAGCCCCGGGACGTCTATGAGGCCGGCGGCGTGGTCTATATGACCCAGCCGCTCGACCGGCCGGAAACCCTGCCCGGCAAAACCTACAAGGTGCGCTGGCCGGACAGCGACCATGCCATGTATATCACCCTCAACGACATTGTCTCCGAGGGCCGGCGGCGGCCGTTCGAGGTGTTCATCAATTCCAAGAACACCGAGCATTACGCCTGGACGGTGGCGCTCACCCGCATGATCTCGGCGGTATTCCGACGCGGCGGCGATGTGTCTTTCGTGGTCGAGGAGCTCAAGGCGGTGTTCGACCCGCGCGGCGGGCACTGGGTCAAGGGGCGCTATGTGCCCTCGCTGCTGGCCGCCATCGGCGAGGTGATTGAGGCCCATCTGATCGACATCGGCTTTATCCACCGCGAGGACGACAACCCCAAGGTGATCGAGGCCCGAAAGGCGGTGGCCGCCGCGCCGGACAGCGCCGAGCCCCCCGCGGCCGACGCCCGATTGCGCGGCTGCCCGAAATGCGGCGCCGCCGGGCTGGTGCGCCAGGAAGGCTGCGATCTGTGCATCAGTTGCGGCTATTCCAAGTGCGGCTAGCCGCGGCCTGTGATATAGAGCATTCTGTCGTCCTTTCATCGCCACGGGAAAGTTCTTGAAGATGCGTTATCGCCTGCTCGCCGCCCTTGTTCTCGCTGTCATCGCCCTCTGGTCGGCGGCCTGGTTTTATCTCGCCGGCCGGGCGCAAGACCGTTTCATCGCTTGGCTGGCCAGTGTGGATGCCGCCGGCCTCAACACCCGGCATGGCGCGCTCGGCGTCTCGGGCTATCCCTATCGGCTGGTGCTGGCCATCGATGGCCTGAGCATCAATCAGCCGGGCGGCTGGGCCTGGCAAAGCGGGCCGTTGCGGGTGGTCAGCCAACCGTGGAACGCCGACCATCTGGTGCTGCTGTTCGACAGCCCGCAAACCGTCACCCCGGCCCCCGGCGCTCCCAGCGTGCGCCTGGATGCCCGGAGGGCGCGGGCCAGCCTGGTGAACAACGGCCGCGAGGAACGGCTGGTGCTCGATCTGGAGGATCTGACTCTCCAGGCCGATGGCGGTGCGCCGCTGGCTGCCGGCCGATTGCAGATTTTCGTGCGTCATGCCTTTGACGGCGCGCCGGCGCAAGAGACTCCGGCCGAAACCGTGCCCGAAGGCGCAGGCCCCCATCTCGCCGACGTGGCAATCAAGGCACAGGCGGTGCATGTGCCGGCCGCCAAACCGACCAAACTGGGCGAGGTGATCGACAGTTTCGGCGCCCAGGCGGCGGTTTATGGCCAGTTGCCCACCCTCGATGGCGCCGGCCTGAGCCGCTGGAGCAAACAGGGCGGCGGCATGGAGGTAAGCGATTTTCGCCTCAAATGGGGGCCGCTGACGATCTCCGGCTCGGGCCCCTTCACCCTCGACCAGCACGGCCGGCCGTTCGCCGCCTTCATGGCGGTCATCTCCGGCCATGAGGCGATGATCGATGCCCTGGCCACCACCGGCATGATCGACCAGCCGCGCGCCAATATCGCCCGCATGATGCTTGGCACCTTGGCCAAGGAAGGCGGCAACAAGCCGCTCGAGGTCGGGGTCAATATGGCCGAAGGCTTCCTGTTCGTCGGCCCGGTGCCGCTCGCCGACCTCAAGCCGCTGATCCCCTGAATCTTTTCAGGTCTTGCCTGAATCGTCACCTTTTGTCTGGATCACCAAGCCCGCCCTCTCGCCATTCAGCCGTCGGCCTCCTCACCGTGGGGGCGGCCGAAATCGGGGGCGGCGGTTTCTTGCCCGGCCTCGATAATGCCGCGCCGGATGGCGCGGGTGCGGGTGAACAGATCGAACAGCGCCTCACCGTCACCCCAGCGAATGGCGCGCTGAAGCACGGCCAGGTCCTCGGTAAAACGGCCGAGAACCTCAAGCACCGCCTCGCGGTTGTTCAAAAACACATCGCGCCACATGATCGGGTCCGAGGCCGCGATGCGGGTAAAGTCGCGAAAGCCGCCGGCGGAATATTTGATCACCTCGCCCTGGGTAACCTCTTCCAGATCGGACGCGGTGCCGACGATATTATAGGCAATCAGATGGGGCAGATGGCTGGTGATGCCGAGCACCAGATCATGGTGGCCGGGGTCCATGGTCTCGACCCGGCTGCCCAGCCCGTGCCAGAAGGCTGACAGGGCTTTGAGCGCCGCCGGGTCAGTGCCGGGCGGCGGGGTGAGAATGCACCAGCGATCGTGAAACAGCTCGGCGAAACCGGCCTCGGGGCCGGATTGCTCGGTGCCGGCGACCGGATGGCCGGGGATGAAATGCACCCCTTCGGGCACCAGCGGCCCGACATCGCGCACCACCGCCTGTTTGACCGAGCCGACATCGCTCAAGATCGCCCCGGCGGCCAGATGGGGGGCGATTTCCTCCATCAGCCCGCGATACGCTCCCAGCGGCGTGCACAGGATAACCAGATCGGCCCCCGCCACCGCCTCGGCGGCACTGACGGTCACCACATCGGCCAGCCTCTTTTGGGCGACAATCTCGCGCGTCAGGGCGCTGCGCGCCGTGGCAGCAATGGTTTTGGCCAGCCCCTCGCAGCGCACTCCCAGCGCGATGGACGAACCGACCAGCCCGACGCCGATCAGCGCAATGCGCTCAAACATGTCTCTATCCTTTCCGCCCGGCGCGCAGGAAAGCGCGCAAACTATCGATGACCAGGTGGTTTTCCTGCGCCGTGCCCACCGTCAGGCGCAAATGATCAGGCAGGCCATAGCCCTCCATGCGGCGCAGCAGAATACCCCGGGCGGTCAGAAAGGCGTCAGCCTCGGCCGCGCTTTTCCCCGGCGCATCGGCGAAGCGCAGCAACAGAAAATTGGTGACGCTGGGGGCGACAAACAGCCCCAGCGCCGTCAGTTCATCATACAGCCAGGCGCGCCATTGGCTGGTGTGTTCGCGCACCCGGGCAACAAAATCCTCATCCTCGAGGGCGGCGAGCCCGGCGACCTGCGCCGCGCTGGATACATTGAACGGCCCGCGCAACCGGTTCAGCACGTCGATAATCCCGGCCGAGCCATAGGCCCAGCCGAGGCGCAGCCCGGCCAGGCCATATATTTTGGAAAAGGTGCGCGCCATTACCACGTTGCCGGCCTCGCCGGCCAGCCGCGCGCCGGCCTCATAGTCGGGCGCGGTGACAAATTCGGCATAGGCTCCGTCGAGCACCAGGGCAACATGATCGGGCAGCCCGGCATGAAGCCGGCGCAGCTCGGCGCCGCTGAGATAGGTGCCGCTGGGATTGCCCGGATTGGCCAGAAACACCAGCCGGGTGTTCTCGCTCAGCGCCGCCAGGGTGGCGTCCACGCTGGGGGTGTAGTTTTCTTCCTCGGTAATCACGCAGCGCGCGCCGACCGAATGCGCGGCAATGCCATAGATCGAAAAACTGTGGCGCGAATAGATCACCTCGTCGCCCGGGCCGACATAGGCCCGGCACATCAATTGCAAAATATCATCGGAGCCGCAGCCGCATACAATGCGCGCCGCATCGAGCCCGTAGCGCGCCGCCAATGCTGCGCGCAATTCGCTCGAGCCGCCATCGGGATAGCGATGCAGCGCCGGCGCCAGTGCTTCATAGGCCGCCTGCGCCGCAGGGCTGGCGCCAAAGGCCGATTCATTGGACGACAGCTTGACCACCTGCCCGCCCTGCCCCGTCTTGGCGCGGCCGGGCTCATAGGGAGCGATGTCGAGAATACCAGGGCGGGGAACCAGACCGCTCATTCGCCGTGATCGCTTTTTGGCCGCGCCAGCACCACCGGCGCGGCATAGCCGCCGAGAATATTGACATTCAGGATTTCCTCGCCCGCCGCGGCGCGCAGCAGGGCCAGCCGGTTGTCACCGGTCGCAACATAGTCATGGGCGGCGTAAAGATAATAGCGCCGGGGCGCATCGCGGGTCGGGTAGTGCGTATCGAGCCGCGTCGCCTCGAGCCCGGCACCAGCCAGCCAGCCGTCGAACCGCGACGGGCTGACCTCGCCCGCCGTCTCGATCGCCAGCAGGGTGATGTCGTCGCCGGTCTGCTCGCGCTCGACCGGGCCGACCACCAAGGCATGGTCCCTCTCGCGGCTTTCGCCGTCGCGCAGCACGAAGGGCAGACGGGCGAATATCTTCAGCCGCACATCGCCGAGCAGCAGCGCCACCCACCACGCATCGCTCTCCCCCGCCGGCGCACCGGTCCGTATGTCTCCCGGGGCCGGCAGCACGCCTACCGCGCCGGGCTGTTCGCCCACCAGATGCAGCACATGGGCCGGGCCTTCCGGGCTGTGGATCATCGGCGTGGTCGAGCCATAATGGGCGCGCGCCAGATCCCAGAAATAAAGCAGATCGTCGCCACCATAGACCACCACCGAAAACGGTCCCTGAAGGGCCACCACGGCGGAAATCATTTCGCGCCAGATGCGCACGATCGCCTCAACCGGCAGGGGCCCCTGGTGACGGACGATCAGGCGGCGCAGAATTTCGGCCTCGCGCCCCGGGCGAATCGTCGCCCCGCCCGTCCCGGCGCTGTTCTTGAGCGCGGCGATTTCCTCGACCACCTCGACCCGACGCCGGTAAAGCCGGTGCACTTCGGCATCGATCTGGTCGATCTCGCCGCGCAGATCGTCCAGCAATTTTTTTTCAGAAGTCATGGAAAGTTCCGGTCGGTGTCCTGTATTCTGCTTGCCGGCGATAGTACAAGAGCCCCTCCGGCAAAATCAAAGAAAACATTGACAGCCCTTCGCCCGCCTGTGATAGGGGACGGATGGACGAGCCAGAAACCCGCATCACCATGAGCAACGCCACCTTTGATGACCCGCACCCCAATTACCGGGCCGCCAAGCGCGCCAGCGGCGGCCCGGCCGACGGGCGCGGCCATGTCGCGGTGCTGGGGCGCGAGCGGCCGCTGGTGCTCGACAGCGGCGCCGAGCTGAGCCCCTTCGAGGTCGCCTATCAGACCTATGGGCACTTGAACGAGGCGCACTCCAACGTGGTGCTGGTGTGTCATGCGCTGACCGGCGACCAGCATGTCGCCAACCCGCATCCGATCACCGGCAAGCCGGGCTGGTGGCAGTCCATGGTCGGCCCCGGCAAGCCGATCGACACCGAGCGCTATTTTGTCATCTGCGCCAATGTGCTGGGCAGTTGCATGGGCAGCACCGGGCCGAAATCGATCAATCCGGCCACCGGCAAGGCTTTTGGCCTGTCTTTTCCGGTGATCACCATCGGCGACATGGTCAAGGCCCAGGCGGCATTGCTTGACCATCTGGACATTGCCGACGTGTTTTGCGTCATCGGTGGCTCGATGGGCGGCATGCAGGTGCTCGACTGGGCGACGCGCTTTCCCGCCCGGGTGTTTTCCGCCATCCCGATCGCCACCACCGCGCGCCATTCGGCCCAGAATATCGCCTTTCACGAGGTCGGCCGGCAGGCGATCATGGCCGATCCGCAATGGCGCGGCGGGGCCTATGATCACGATGACCACACCCCCCACGCCGGGCTGGCGGTGGCCCGCATGGTGGCCCATATCACCTATCTGTCGGAAGAGGGGCTGACCGCCAAATTCGGCCGCCGGTTGCAAAACCGCGAGGCGCTGTCCTATGGCTTTGACGCCGATTTCGAGATCGAAAGCTATTTACGCCACCAGGGCATCACCTTTGTCGATCGTTTCGACGCCAATTCCTATCTCTATATCACCCGGGCGATGGATTATTTCGATCTCGCCGGGGATCACGGCGGCGTGCTGGCCAATGTGTTCAGCGGCGCGCGGGCGCATTTTTGCGTGGTCTCTTTCACCAGCGACTGGCTTTATCCAACCGCGGAAAGCCGCGCCATCGTCCAGGCGCTGAACGCGGTGGCCGCCGACGTCAGCTTTGTCGAGGTGGAATGCGACCGGGGCCATGATTCCTTCCTGCTCGATGTGCCCGAGTTCCATCAGGTGCTGGACGGTTTTCTCGGCGCGGTGGCGCGCAAGCGGGGCCTGACATGACGCGAACAAAGACATGAACCGGACAAAACCGGCGCGGCCGGCCGACATTCGGGTCGATCTGCTCTATATCGCCAGCCTTATCGAACCCGGCAGCCGGGTGCTGGATATCGGCTGCGGCGATGGCGCGCTGCTGGAATTTCTCGCTCGCGAACGCGGGGTCGATGCCCGCGGCATCGAAATCAGCCGCACCGGCGTCAACGCCTGCGTGGCGCGCGGCCTGTCCGTGGTGCAAGGCGACGCCGATACCGACCTGGTCAATTACCCTGCCGGCGCGTTCGATTATGTCATCCTCAGTCAGACCCTCCAGGCCATGCGCCAGCCCCGCGCGGCGCTTATGGAGCTCTTGCGCATCGGCCGGCGGGTGATCGTCTCCTTTCCCAATTTTGGTTATTGGAAGGTTCGCCTGCTGCTACTGTTCACCGGCCGCATGCCGGACACCCCGACGCTTGACCAGCCGTGGTATTCCACCCCCAATATCCACCTGTGCACGGTGCGCGATTTCGTCGATCTGTGCCGTGATCTGGGGGTGACCATCGAGCAGTCCACGGTGATCGACGCCAAGGGCAATCCACCAAAAAGAAAGCTGCCGCTGTTTTTCGAAAATTTTTTCGGCGCCCAGGGCATGTTCGTGCTGCGCTATGATGGCCCGCGCGACGAAAAAGGCGCGCCGATTTATCCCCGTCGCCCCTATCCCGAACGTACAGGATAGGCCGGCGCGCGGCGCAATTGTCGCCGGCCCTCGGGCGGGGCGCCGGCATAGATGCGTTTTTCCGCCTCAACCACCAGAACACCGGTGAAATTGCGCCAATAGCGCACCCCCCAGTCTTCGAGCGAGGAAAAAGCGCCCAAAATCAGCCGCTGGTTGGTTGGTGGAATGAACAGGGCAGACGACCAGGCGACCGGCGAAAAAAGGCTTTGGTCGAACAACCGGCTTAACTGGCCCACGCTATAGGGCCGGCCGTGGCCGAACGGCGTGCGCTCGAGCCGCGCCCACAGGCTGCGCCGGTTGGGCACCACCACGATCAGCCGCCCGCCGGGGGCCATCACCCGCCAGACATCGCGCAGCAGCGCCGGCGTCTGGTCGCTGTTCTCCAGCGCATGGACCAGGATGACCCGGTCGATGGCGGCATCGGGCAGGGGCAGCTCGACCTCCTCGACCAGGGCCGCCAGATTGCGCCCGCCCGGCGGCCAGGGAACAACTCCCTGCGGGCCGGGCATCATCGCCAGCACCCGGCCGGCCTGCTGGCGAAAGGCGCACAGATAGGGCGGCGCATAGCCAATGCCGAGCACGCTCATGGCGCTGACATCGGGCCACAACAGACGCAGCCGGCGGCGGATCAGCCGGGCAGCCAGCGCCCCCAGGGGGGTGCTGTAAAACCGGCGCAACTCGATGACGTCAAGATACATGGTTTTGATGCTCGTTTTTCCCGCCTATGGTATGGTCCACGGCAAGATTGAACAACTGGCGAAACCGACATGTTAGAAATTATCCAGATCCCCGTCCTCGATGACAATTACATCTATCTCATCCATGATCCCGTGCAGGGAGCAAGCGGGGTGGTCGACCCGGCGGTGGCCGAGCCGGTGATCGTGGCGCTGGCCGAGCACGGCTGGCGGCTCGATTACATCCTCAACACCCATCATCACGGCGATCACACTGGCGCCAATGAGGCGCTGAAGCAAAAATTCGGCTGCACCATCATCGGCCCGCGGGCCGACGCCGCGCGCATCCCCGGCATCGACATTCAGGTTGGCGATGGCGATCGCGTCGCCCTGGGCGCCGAGGAAGCCGAGGTGTTCGACGTGCCGGGCCATACCCGCGGCCATATCGCCTATTGGTTCGAAGGCTCGCGGGCGCTGTTTTGCGGCGACACCCTGTTCGCCCTGGGCTGCGGCCGGCTGTTCGAGGGCACGCCGGAACAGATGTGGCGCTCGCTGGAAAAACTGCGCGCCCTGCCCGACGACACCAAAGTGTTCTGCGCCCATGAATATACCCAGGCCAACGCCCGCTTCGCGCTGAGCATCGAGCCGGACAACGCCGCCCTTGCCGCCCGCGCGCAGGCGATCGACGCCGCCCGCCAAGCAGGCAGGCCGACCGTGCCCTCAACCCTGGGCGAGGAACGGGCGACCAACCCCTTCCTGCGGGCCGACGAGGCGGCGCTGCAACAGGCTTTAGGGCTTGATGGCGCCGGGCCGGTCGAGGTGTTCGCCGAGACCCGCCGGCGCAAGGATCACTTTTGAGAAAGGCCGGGGCGGGCCTTAATACATATGCTGGCCACCATTGATCGACAGGGTCGAGCCGGTAATGAAGCCGGCCTCGTCAGCGACCAGAAACAGCACCCCGCGGGCGATCTCGCTGGCATGGCCGAGCCGGCCCACCGGAATTTTCGCGGTGATCTTGTCGAGCACCGCCTCGGGCACCGCCGCCACCATGTCGGTGTCGATATAGCCCGGGGCGATGGCATTGACCGTGATGCCGCTGCGCGCGCCTTCCTGCGCCAGGGCCTTGGTGAAGCCATGAATGCCTGATTTGGCTGCGGCGTAATTGACCTGGCCATATTGCCCGGCCTGGCCATTGATCGAGCCGATATTGACAATCCGCCCGAAGCGGCGGTCGCGCATCCCCGGATAGACCGCCTTGGCCATATTGAAACAGGAGCCCAGATTGGTGTTGATCACCGCCTGCCAGTTGTCATAGCTCATCTTGGCCAGAACACCATCGCGGGTGATGCCGGCGTTATTGACCAAAACATCGATTTCGCCCAGATCAGCCGCCACCTTGGCGACGCCGGCCTGACAGGCATCGAAATCGGCCACATCCCATTTATAGTTTGGAATGCCGGTTTCCTCGGTAAATTTCGCGGCCGCCTGGTCATTGCCGCCATAGGTTGCCGCCGGCTGATAGCCGGCCTCTTTCAAGGCGATGCAGATCGCCCGTCCAATGCCCCGGGTTCCCCCGGTTACGATCGCCACACGGCCCATTATAAATCTCCCAATTCATTCCCGTGTTGATTTTCAGCCTGCGCACAAGGCAGGCTTTATGCGTCTTCGCCTCACTCGCGGGCGACGCACAGGGCAATCCCCATGCCGCCGCCGATACATAAGGTCGCCAACCCCTTTTTGGCGTCACGCCGAACCATCTCATACAGCAATGTCACCAGAATGCGCGTCCCGCTGGCGCCGATCGGATGGCCCAGCGCAATCGCGCCGCCATTGACATTGACCTTGTCGGTGTCCCAGCACAGCTCCTTGTTCACCGCACAGGCCTGGGCGGCAAAGGCCTCATTGGCCTCAATCAGATCGAGATCATCGGCCGTCCAGCCGGCCTTTTTCAGCGCCGCCCGGCTCGCCGGGATCGGGCCGGTGCCCATGATCGCGGGATCGACCCCGGCCTGCGCCCATGACACGATACGCGCCATCGCGCTCAGCCCCCGGCGCCCGGCTTCCTCGGCCGACATCAGCACCACCGCGGCGGCGCCGTCGTTAATGCCGCTGGCATTGGACGCCGTCACCGAGCCCTCGCGGTCAAACGCCGGGCGCATGCCCGCAACGCTCTCCAGGGTGACGCCATGGCGGATATATTCGTCTTCCTCGACCACGGTTTCACCCTTGCGGGTCTTGATCGTCACCGGGACGATTTCGTCTTTAAAGCGGCCGGCCTTTTGCGCCGCTTCGGCCTTGTTCTGCGAGGCCACCGCAAAGGCGTCCTGCTGCTCGCGGGTGATCTGCCATTGCTTGGCGACATTTTCTGCCGTCTGGCCCATGTGATAGCCGTTAAAGGCATCCCACAGCCCATCGCGGATCATGGTGTCGATAAATTCAAGATCACCCATTTTTTTCCCGGTGCGCAGATAGGCGGCGTGCGTCGCCTGGCTCATGCTTTCCTGGCCGCCGGCCACGACGATCGCCGCGTCGCCGTTTCTGATCGCCTGATAGCCCAGCACCACCGAGCGCACGCCCGAGCCGCACACCTGATTGACCCCCCAGGCCGGCACCTCGACCGGAATACCGGCGCCGATCGAGGCCTGGCGGGCCGGGTTCTGGCCCTGGGCGGCGGTCAGGATCTGGCCCATGATCACCTCGCCAACCTCGCCGGGCGCGACCGAGGCGCGGCTAAGCGCCTCCTTGATCACCACCTGGCCAAGAGCCGAGGCCGGCAGCGAGCTGAGCGCGCCGTTAAAAGATCCCACCGGGGTACGAACACCGCTGACGATAACCACTTCGGTCATGGGATTGCCTCCTTGCTCACCCGAATGCTGCAATTGCGAAATCAGTTTCAGGATAATTGCCCCCGCCGCTTTATCAAGCGATTTCTATCCCCCGCCGCCAGTTATTGTCCGCAACCAGGTGAGCAATGGCCGCCACAGGCCGGTAGCGGCGCGATCGCCGACCACCATGCCGACATGACCGCTTGGCGGCCGGATAATTTTGCACTGCGGAAAAAGCGTCGCCAACGCCAGCGCCGAGGCCGGCGGCACGATCCGGTCGGCCGCCGGCACCGCCGCCAGACAGGGCAGGCCGAGCACTGCCGGATCGATGCGCCGGCCCGCCACCCGCCACGCGCCCCGGGCCGGCCGGTTTTCGCCATACCAGCCCACCAGACAATCGCGCGCCACCCCGGCGGCGAGCACCATGCCGTCGTTGACCCAGTCTTCCAGCGCCACGAACAGGCGGGCGTCGGCGCTGTCGGGATCGAGCGCGCCAAAGCGGCGGAACTTGCGCTCCGAAAGCGTCGGTTGCAGACCGAAGAAAAACGCCTGCAGCAGATCCACCGGCAGGCCGCCCAGGGCCTCGAGCGCCGGCGTCATCTGGCTGATGGCCCGTGCAAAGGCCCGCGCCTGAACCGCCTGTTCGGCGTGAAAGTCCCAGGGCGTGGCCAGCACCGCCAGCCCGGCGATATCTCCCGGCCGGCGTGTCGCCAGCGCCAGCGCCAGATTGCCGCCCATGCAATAGCCCACCAGCCCGACCGGCCCGCCCGCGCGCGAGACCGCCTCGGCCAGCGCCGGCTCCAGCCGGTTGACAATATAGCCGCTCAGATCGAAGCCCAGCTCCTCATCGCCGGGAGGTCCCCAGTCGACCAGCAGCGGGTGCAGGCCCGAGCGGCCAAGAAAGCGCATCAGGCTGCGCTCTTCGGTCAGATCAAGCACATAGGACGGATTGACCAGTGAGGGCACCACCAGCACCACCGGCGCCTCCGGCTGGGCGGGATCGCCGAAATCAAGCAGGCGCACGCCGCCGCGCGCCCAGATTGCCGGCGCTGGGGCCAGGGCGCGCCGGCCGGGATGGCGGCGATAGCGCTCCACCCCCTCTAGCGCCGCCGCCAGCCGGCGTTGCGCCTGGCGCGAGACCGCGCCCAGAAAGGCCGCCTCATCGCTCCCGGCCAGGTCATCAGCGAGCGCCACGGCGCGCCCGGTCAGCGACGGATGCCAGGCCATCGCGCCATGAAGCGCCAGCGGCGCAGCGCTCACCGCGCCCATCCAGGTATTGACAATCGCGCCATAATGCAGCCCCAGCGGCCGCGGCCCGGCGCGCGCCGCCACCTGTCCTTCCCTATTTTTCTCCATCATCCTTTTCTTCACAAGATGGTAGCGCCAGCGCCTCGGCCATGCGTTCGTCACACGCCCAGGCCGCGATATTGGCCTGCCACAAATCGAGAAACCGGGCGGCGAGACTCTCAAGATCGGCCGGAACAGGTGGAAGCGGTTTTTTGGGCGGGACAGGGACCATGGCTCCAAGTATATCCATCAGCACGCCGGCAAACCAGCAGGCCGGTTATGCGCAGCGCATCATAATCCTTGCGCATTGCAGCATTCCGCGCGAAAATACCCCGGACGCAATGTTGAGCAAGAGGGGGTCCGGGCCCTTGACCGAGTCAAACACCGCTGACGATGAGCCGATTGTTATCAAGAAATACGCCAATCGGCGGCTTTATAACACCGCGACAAGCAGCTATGTGACCCTCGATTATCTGTGCCAGATGGTCAAGGACGGCAACGACTTCGTGGTCTATGACGCCAAGACCGGCGAGGACATCACCCGCTCGGTGCTGGCCCAGATTATTTTCGAGGAGGAAAGCAAGGGCCAGAACCTGCTACCGATCCAGTTTTTGCGCCAGCTCATCCGCTTTTATGGCGACAGCCTGCAATCGGCGGTGCCGCGCTATCTGGAAATGAGCATGGAAAGCTTCACCCATAATCAGGAAAAGATGCGCGACTATATCACCAGCGCTTTCGGGGCCAATATGCCGGCCAATCCGTTCGAGGAAATCGCCCGCCAGAACATGGCGATTTTCGACCAGACCTTGCGCATGTTCTCGCCCTTCGAGACTCCGGCCGAGCCGGAGTCCCAGGCTGAAAAAGCCGCGCCGGCCCAAAAGCAGGAAAGCCCGGCGCAAAACAGCGAGATTTCCGACTTGAAAGAGCAACTCAACGCCATGCAGCGCCAACTCGAAGAAATCGCCAAAAACAAGTCCTGAGCCTGCAACCCCCTCACAAAATCGCCAAAACTGCGCTCTTTTTACATCACCTAACTGTTGCGAAAGGGCAACATCGCAGTGCAAAATTTTTGTGCGCTCGCGAAATAGCCTTGAATTAATCCAAAGTTTCCCTAAACTTTTAATCAATTATGAACAATCGGCGCGCCCTTGAGGGGAGGCCGGAGACGCTCGCCAGAACCGGTCGGGCGCGAACAGAGACCTTTTACATTCGATGCGCAGATGGTTAGCAACAGGCGTGTTGCTGGCTGTGGCGGCTCTCGGTTTGGGGGCCCATGGCCTGACAACGCCGCAAAATTCCACCCCCGGCGATGGCCTGAGCCCTGAGGCCCGGGAAACCCCGCCCCCGACCAGAAACCGGCCGGCGGTGGGCATCGAGGACCTGTTCGCCCTGGTGCGCGCCGAGGGAAAACCGTCCGCCGAGGAACGCTGCCTCGCCCAGGCGGTTTATTTCGAGGCGCGCAGCGAACCTGTCGACGGCCAGATCGCCGTCGCCCAGGTGGTGCTCAACCGGGTCGCCAACCCGCGCTATCCCGACACGGTGTGCGGCGTGGTTTTTCAGGGCGAACGGCGGCGTGACCGCTGCCAGTTCTCCTTCGCCTGCGATGGCCGCTCGGACGCGCCGCATAACGCCCGCGCCTGGCAACAGGCCCAGCGGGTGGCGCGGCTGGTGCGCGACCGTCTGATCGCCGACCTGGCTGGACAGGCGACCCATTATCATGCGGTTTATGTGCGCCCGGCCTGGGCCAACCGCCTGCAACAGACTGCCCGCCTCGGCCGCCATGTGTTCTATCGCGAAACCCTGGTGAACTAGGGGCTTTGGCCCCTCAATCAACCGTAAAGCCGGCCGCGCCGAGATTTTCGATGCAGCAGCGCACGCTGACCCCGGGGCGCAGGGCCTCGGCCGCGGTGGCGCCGCCGGCCATCACCACCCAGCCGGCCTTCAACTCGAAATCATTGTGCCCCGCCAGCCGCGAGGCAGCGGCCAGCGAGCGCGCCGGATGGCCCAAAATCGAGGCCGACGAGCCAACCTGCACCGCCCGGCCGTTGAACTCCAGCACAATGCCCAGGTTGCCAATGTCGCTGTCCGGTCGCCGCCAGCCGCCGATCACATAGCCCGAAGACGAGGAATTGTCGGCCACCACATCGGGCAGCGAGAACTTGAAGTTCTTGTAGCGCGAATCGATGATCTCCAGCGCCGGCGCCACCGCCTCGACCACCGCCATCGCCGCCATCGGGCTGACCTTGCCGCGCAGGGGACGCTTGAGCAGAAAGGCCACTTCCGGCTCGACCCGGGGATGGACATAATCGCTTAAGGAAATCCGGCCGCCGTCCTCGACCAGCATGCGATCGGTCAGCCGGCCCCAGATCATTTCATCAAGCCCCATCTGGACCATTTTGGCCCGGCTGGTAAAGCCCATCTTGATGCCCGACTGCCGCTCGCCGCGGCCATAGCGCCGGCTTAGCGAAATCTGCTGGATCGCATAGGCGTCCTCAAGGGTGAAATCATGTTTCTCGGAAAGCTGCGGGATCGCCGTGGCCTCCCGGGCGGCGGTATCGACAATTTGCGCAAGTTTCGCCAGATCAGCCATTGGCCTGCTCCCGTTTTTTCAAGATGTCGAGCGCGACATCGACAATCATGTCCTCCTGGCCGCCGACCATGCGCCGGGCCCCCAGTTCAACCAGAATTTCCCGCACATCCAGACCGTAAGTTTCGGCCGCGGTCTCGGCATGGCGCAAAAAGCTCGAATAGACCCCGGCATAGCCCAGCGACAGGGTTTCACGATCGACCCGCACCGGCCGGTCTTGCAAGGGCCGCACCAGTTCCTCGGCGGCATCCATCAGGGTGAACAGATCACAGCCATGGCGCCAGCCCAGCCGGTCGGCCGCCGCAATGAACACCTCAAGCGGCGCATTGCCGGCGCCGGCGCCCATACCGGCGAGCGAAGCATCGATGCGCCGGGCGCCGTTTTGCACCGCAACGATCGAATTGGCCACCCCCAGCGACAGATTATGGTGGGCGTGAATGCCGCGCTCGGTCTCCGGCTTGAGCACATCGTCGAAGGCCTGAAGCCGGGCGCTAACATCGTCCATGTTCTGCGCCCCGCCGCTGTCGACCACATAAACGCATTGCGCGCCGTAACTTTCCATCAGGGCGGCCTGTTTGGCCAGCGCCTCGGGCTCGATCATATGGCTCATCATCAAAAAGCCGATGGTGTCCATACCCAGATCGCGCGCCGCGCCGATGTGCTGTCTGGAAATATCCGCCTCGGTGCAATGGGTGGCGATGCGCACCGAGCGCACCCCCAGCCCGTGAGCCCGCTTGAGGTCTTCCACCGTGCCGATGCCGGGCAGCAGCAGCGTGGTCAGCACCGCATGCTCGATCACCTCGGCCACCGCCGCGATCCATTCCCAGTCGGTATGCGCGCCAAAACCGTAATTAAAGCTGGTGCCGGTCAACCCGTCGCCATGGGCGACCTCGATGGCGTCGACCCGGGCCCTGTCCAGCGCCCGGGCAATGTTTTGCACATGGTCGAGACCGTACATATGGCGGATGGCGTGCATGCCATCGCGCAAGGTGACGTCCTGAATATAAAGCTTGCCCTGGGTCATGCGAATTTCCGCCGCGCGATATGTTCGGCGGTGCCCAGCGCCGCCGAGGTCATGATGTCGAGATTGCCGGCATAGGCCGGCAGATAATGGGCCGCGCCCTCAACCTCGAGAAAGATGGTCGACTTGAGGCCGGTGAACTCGCCATAGCCAGGAATTTTCAGCGGCCGGTTGGAGCCAAAGCGCTCGAACTGCACTTTCTGCTTGAGCCGGTAGCCCGGCACATAGCTTTGGACCGCACGCTCCATTTCGGCGACCGACTGTTCAATCTCGGCCTCATCGGCGGCCTCGGACAGGGTGAACACCGTATCGCGCATGATCAGCGGCGGCTCGGCCGGGTTGAGGATGATGATCGCCTTGCCGCGCCCGGCGCCGCCCACCGCCTCGATCGCCCGCGAGGTGGTTTCGGTGAACTCGTCGATATTGGCCCGCGTGCCCGGTCCGGCCGAGCGCGAGGAAATCGACGCCACGATCTCGCCGTAATGAACCCGGGCCACCCGGTTGACCGCATGGACCATGGGAATGGTTGCCTGGCCGCCACAGGTCACCATGTTGACATTGGGCTCGTCCAGGTTTTGCTCCAGATTGACCACCGGCACCGTATAGGGGCCGATCGCCGCCGGCGTCAGGTCGATGATCTGCTTGCCATGGGCGCGCAGCACCGCGTCGTGATGCTGGTGCGCACCGGCCGAGGTGGCATCGAACACAATGCGGATATCGCCAAATTCGGGCAACGCCACCAGGCCGTCGATACCCTCGTGGGTGGTCGCCACGCCAAGCCGGCGGGCCCGCGCCAGCCCGTCCGAATCCGGGTCGATGCCCACCATCGCGGCCATCTCGATGGTGTCCGACAAGCGTTTGATCTTGATCATCAGATCGGTGCCGATATTGCCCGAGCCGATGATCGCCGCCTTGACTTTCGCCATTCCTATTACTCCGCCGCAAAGGCCGCGCGCACCGAGCCCAGCCCGGAAATACGCAGCTCGTACACCTCGCCCGGCCGGGCCGCAACCATCGGCCCCAGTGCCCCCGACAGCACCAGATCGCCGGCCCTCAACGGCCGGCCAACCGCGACCATCTTGCGCGCCAGCCACAACACCGCGCTTAGCGGGTGACCCAGACAGGCCGCCCCGGCGCCAACCGAGACCGGCTCGCCGCGCTGTTCGATCACCATGCCGCACAGCCGGGCGTCAAAGGCGCCCAGCCTGACCGGCGTACCGCCCAGCACATAAAGCCCCGAGGAGGCATTGTCGGCGATGGTATCGAGAATGCCGATGTCCCAGTCGGCGATCCGGCTGCCGACCACCTCGATGGCGGCCACCGCATAATCAATTGCCGCCATGACCTCGGCCAGGGTGATCGCCTCACCGCTCAGATCGCGGCCCAGGAAAAAGGCGATCTCACCCTCGACTTTCGGTTGATGAAGCCGGGAGGGCGCGATCTCCTCGCCATCGGCCACCGCCATATCGGCGTACAACATGCCGAAATCGGGCTGGTCGACCCCCATCTGCTTTTGAACCGCCGCCGAGGTCAGGCCGATCTTGCGCCCCGACAGATGACGCCCGCCATCCAGCCAGACCCGGGTGTTGATCTCCTGGACGGCGTAAGCGTCCTCCAGCGTCGCGCCGGCCAGCTCACCCTCGCGCAATGGCGCGATCGGCGCGCCGCCGTCATAAACACCGCGTATTTTCTGCGCCGCCGCCTCAAGGGCGTTTTTGGCTGTTTTTCCCATTCCGGCTTCCTCGTTACAACTTGATGCAGATATTGCGCAACTCGGTATAGAATTCGAGCGAATGAACCCCGCCCTCGCGGCCGATACCCGACTGTTTGGCGCCGCCGAACGGAGTACGCAGATCGCGCAGGAACCAGCTGTTGACCCAGCAGATGCCGACCTCGATCCGCGCCGCCACCCGGTGGGCCCGCGAGGCGTTCTCGGTCCACACCGAAGCCGCCAGGCCATAAGGGGTGTCATTGGCCAGGGCGATCGCTTCGTCCTCGCTGTCGAACGGCTGAACATGGCAGCAGGGACCGAAAATTTCCTCGCGCAGCACCGGCGATGACGCCGGCAGGTCGGTCCAGATGGTGGGCTCGACCCAGGCGCCGGCGCGCAGCGCCTCGCCCATTTCCGGCACCCCGCCGCCCAGCACCACCGTCGCCCCGTCGCGCCGCGCCTTGTCGTAATAGGACAGCACCTTTTCCTGATGCTGCTTGCTGATCAGCGGGCCGAAGTTGGCGGCCTCGTCCTCGGGCCGGCCGGGCCTGAGCTCCTCGGCCGCCGCCTTGAGGCGCTGGACAAACTCGACATAGACCGGGCGCTCGACATAGACCCGCTCGGTGCCCAGGCAGACCTGGCCGCAATTGGCGAATACCGAGCGCATGGTGCCCTCAACCGCCTTGTCCATGTCGCAATCGGCGAACACCAGCGCGGCGTTTTTGCCGCCCAGCTCGAAGGAAACATCGCGCACCCCTTCGGCCGCCGCCTTCATGATCGCAGCGCCGGTGCTGGTCTCGCCGGTAAAGGTAATGGCGTCCACCCCAGGATGTTCGGTCAAGAACGCCCCGGCCGAGTCCGGGCCGAAGCCGTGAACCACATTATAGACCCCTTTGGGCACCCCAGCCTCGTTCATCACCTCACCAAGCAGCGCCGTAGTGGTCGGGGTTTCCTCCGACGGCTTGACCACCACCACATTGCCGCAAGCCAGCGCCGGGGCGACCTTCCAGGTCATCAGCAACAGTGGCAGATTCCACGGGCTGATCACTCCGATCACCCCCTTGGGGGTGCGGATGGCGTAATTGAGCGCGCCGGTGCCATCGGGCGTCGGCATGGTGAAGGCTTCGGTGGCGACATTTCTCACCAGATCGGCGAAGGCCTTGAAATTGGCCGCCCCACGCGGGATGTCGATATGGCGGGCCAGCGACCGGGGCTTGCCGGTATCGGCGCATTCGGCGGCCAGGAACTCGTCAAAGCGGGCGGTAATGCCGTCGGCCACGCGGTAGAGAACCTCGGCGCGCTCGGCGATGCTCATGCCCCCCCATGGCCCGGTCAGCGCCGCGCGCGCGGCGCTGACCGCGGCGTCCACCTCGTCGCGGCCGGCCTCATGGACGGTGTTGATCAGCGTGCCATCAACCGGGCTGTAATTGGCGAATGTCTTGCCGCTGCGGCTTTCGACATAGGCGCCATCGATAAAATGCAAGATCTTGTCGGACATTGTTTTTTCCCCCTGTTCAGGTGACCACGCTCATGAACCGATCGTTCAGCTCGCGTTCGTAATAAAAAATCGCCTTGCCGACCTCGTCGGCCTGCCACACCCGGGTGGGATGGTCGGGGTAATAGGCGTAACCGCCAGCGAACACCTCGTTGCGGTTGCCCGAGGGGTCGAAGAAATAGATCGTCTGGCCGCGGGTGATGCCATGGCGCGTCGGCCCGATGTCATGGGAGATGTCATAGCGGGTGATGATGTCGGCGGCATGGCCGACATCGTGCCAGTTCTCCAACAGGAACGAGCAGTGGTGAAACTTGCCGTCCTCTTCATGACGCACGATCGCCAGATCATGGGCCTTGTTGGAGCAGGTCAGAAACACCGCGATATACATGCCGTCGGGCGCCTTGACGCATTCCGACAGCTTGAAGCCCAGCGCCTCGGTGAACAGCGTCAGCGCGCCATCGACATCGCCGCCGTAAAGCAGGCAGTGATCGAAGCGGATCGCCCGCATGCCGCGCGGATCGTCGCGCCACACGTCAGGGTTATCGATAATCGGGCCATTCTCGGAGGCCGCCATATCGGCGTAAAGCTCGAACCGGTGGCCGGTGGGCGCGACAAAGCCGAGCCGCCGACCGACCCCGGGCTGTTCGCCCGCCGGCACTTCGTCGAGCGCAATGCCCAGGGCGGCGATACGCTCGCCAAAGATGTCCAGATCGGCATCGCTGGCCACCTTGAAGCCCATCACATCCATGCCCGCCGCATCGGCCGGGCGCAGGATGATGCTGTGGCGATCGAACTCGTCGTAGGCTTTCAGATAGACCCGGCCGTCGGCCTCGCGGCTGACCTCGTCAAGACCGATCCGGTCACAGTAATGGGTCAGGGCCTCGTCCATGTCGAGCACCCGGATCTGCACGAACCCGGGCCGCAAAACACCTGTCATCGCCATTTTCCCGTCTCCTTTTGCTGTCTCAACCGATCGCCGCAAGCCCGGCGCGGGCGCATTGCTCGTCTTCTTCCTCGCTGGCCCCAGACACTCCGATGCCGCCGACCACCTGCCCGTCAACCACAATCGGCACCCCACCGCCAAAGCCGGTAAACCGCGCCCGCCCGGCAATGCCGGCGCGCGCAGTCTCGGACATGCCGGCGAAAATCTCCGGCCACTGGCTGGTTGGCAAACCAAAGCCGGCCGCCGTATAGGCCTTGTCCTGGGCGATGGTGATAGAATGCAGAAAGGCCCCGGGGCAGCGCAGAAAGCCCGCCAGATTGCCGCCGGCGTCAACCACCGCGACATTGATTTTCACCCCCAGTCTTTCCGCCTCGTCCTGCGCCGCCGCCAGGGCGGCGCGGGTCGCTGCGGCCGAAACCACCGCCTGAATTACGGCTTTTTCCATAGTCACGCCTTCAGGTCACGACGCCGAGGAAGCGGTCATTCAGCGCGCGTTCGTAATAAAAGATGCCCTTGCCCAACTGATCCTCGCTCCACTCGCGGGTGGGATTGTCGGGATAATAGGTATAGCCGCCGGCGAACACCTCGTTGCGGTTGCCCGAGGGATCGAAGAAATAAATCGTCTGGCCGCGGGTGATGCCATGGCGGGTCGGGCCGATGTCGAGCGAAATATCATAGCGGGTGATGATATCGGCGGCATGGCCAACCTCTTCCCAGGAATTAAGGAAGAACGCGGCGTGATGGAACTTGTTCTTCTCCGGATGGCGCACAAAGGCGATGTCATGGGCCTTGTTGGAGCAGGTCAGCCAGATCGCCAGTATCTCGCCGTTGTTCAGCTTGACCTGTTCGGCCAGGGCGAAATCGAGACATTGGGTGAACACCTCAAGCGCACCGTCAAGATCGTCGCCATAAAGCAGGCAGTGATCAAAGCGGGTGGCGCCCATGCCCTTGGGGTCTTCCGGCCAGACATCGGGATTGACCACCTGGGGCGCCCGGTCGGACATCTCCATCTCGGCGATCAGCTCAACCCGGTGACCGGTGGGAATGACAAAGCTGATCCGCCGCCCCGCGCCGGGCTGCTCGCCGGCCGGGATATGCTCGACCGTCAGGCCGTACTCTGCAAGGCGCTGCTCATAGCGGTCAAGATCGGCGTCGGCGGCCACCTTGTAGCCCACCATGTCCATGCCCGGGGTGTCGGATTCGCGCAAAATGACGCTGTGGCGCTCGAACTCGTCCCAGCCTTTGAGATAAACCCGGCCGTCGGCCTCGCGGCTGACCTCCAGCAAACCCAGCCGGTCGACGTAATGGGTCAGGGCCTCGTCCATGTCAAGCACGCGAAGCTGAATATACCCCGGTCGCAAAACACCATTTACCGCCATAACTCCCTCCTTGCTTCAAGTCCCGCCGCCACCGGCGGCGCCAAAAATCGTCCCCACCGCTTCCAGATGCAGATCGCTCTCGGGAAACAGCCGGCAGGCCAGGGCATAGCCCTGCTCCTCGTCGCGCGCCGTCACATGCGCCCGGCTCATTTTGCCGGTAACATAGGAGCCCGACAGCACCCGCACCTTGCACACCCCGCAGCCGCCGCCCCGGCATCCGGCCGGAATTTGCGCCCGGCCGGCGCGCTCCATGGCGATCAGCACCCGCTCGCCACATCGGCATGAAAACGGCTCGCCGCCACCTTCCACCGTAATTCTGTACACTGCGCCAGACACCACATCAGACACCACATCAGACACCGCATTAGATCCGCCGAAACAGGGGGCTGCGCGCCAGCGCCGCCTCGCCGTCCGCCTGGGTGACGAATTTTTCAGTGTAAATGTCCTTCTCGAACAGCCGACCCTTCATCAATGCGCGGATGGCGGCCTCGATCATTGGCGGCGGGCCGCACAGATAGGCCTTGTGGCCGGCGAATTTACCCGCGAAGTGGCGCTCGGCGACCTCGTGGATAAAGCCGGTCTCGCCCGCCCAGTCCGCGCCATCGGGCTCGGACAGCGCCGGCACATAGGTGAAATTGCGGTGTTTTTCCGCCAGGCCCTCGAACAGCTCGCGGCAATAAAGGTCGCGCGCCGCGCGCACCCCGTGAAACAGGGTGATCGGCAGATCGCAGCCCTCTTCGAGCAGATCGAGCACCATCGACTTGGGGCTGGACAGGCCGGAGCCACCGGCGATGAAAATCATCGGCACCTCAGCCGACTTGCGCACGAAAAACCGCCCAAACGGCGCGGCGAAGCGCATCTCGTCGCCCAGCTTGAGCTGGTGGTGAATATAGCCGGTGCCCCGCCCTTGCGGCACCAGGCGAACATGCAGCTCGAGCCGGTTGGGGATGGCCGGCGAGCTGGCGATCGAAAAGGCGCGCGGCGCATCGAGACCGGGGATCTCGACATTGATATATTGGCCAGCCTGAAATTCGACCCCCGCGCCGCCCACCTTAAGCTGAATCCCCTTGATATCGGGGGTCAGATCGACAATCTCGTCCACTGTGGCGACATAGTCCTCAATCGGCAGATAGCGCGCATCGGGGTCTTCATCGACATCGGCCTCAATCGTCACATCCGATTGCAGATGGGCGCAGCAGGCCAGCGCCTTGCCCTCCTCGCGCTCGAAATCCATCAGTGCGAACATCGAGGCGTCGCCCAGATCGACCTCACCCTCCAGCACATCGACCTTGCAGGTGCCACACAGCCCGTGATTGCAGGCATAGGGCACATAGATGCCATTGCGCAGGCAGGCGTCCAGAATGGTCTGATCGTCCTCGACCTCGATGGTCTCGCCCAGGGGCTCGATGGTCAGCTCGAAGCTCAACTGCCGGCCCCCTTGATCCCCTTCAGGCCGGGGGTGACAAAGCTGACCAGTGACTTGTGACCCAGGCCGTTCTCGGCCAGGCTTTTATCAAAGTCCGGCGTAAAGGGCGCCTGGTCGAGGGCCCATTCCACCGCCTCCCAGTCGATTTTCTCCCAGTCCGGATGATAGCTGTAGGCGCTGGCCAGAACCTCGCGGATCACGGCGCCAAACGGCATGTCGGGGGGCAGCGGGAAGGCCAGCGCGGCGCAAAACATCAAATGGTCGTCCCAGTGCCAATAGGTCAGCATAGTGCCGTGAAAATTATCGCGCTTGTCGAGCGGCTCGAAATCGTAATCACCAATAGCGGAAACCGGCATGATCATACTCTCCTTTTAGCTCGCCGCCCGGGCGCGGTCGGCCTTCCACTTTTCCCAAAACTCCTGGTCGGGCGAGCCGTTATAGTCCAGATTGTCCGCCCCCTGGTTGAGGTGATACCAGTCGAGCACCTCGGGAACCGTGGCGCCGCCGCAGTTGCCCTGGTAGATCTGGTGCACTGGCAGCCAGGCCTGAACATATTTCCTGGGCTCGAAGTCGAAAATCTCCTTACAGCCGTCGGAACAGAAATGGTATTTGTCGCCGCCAAAATCGGAGCTGCGAAAGCAGATCTTGCTCGGGTCGTCCGGCTCGGTGAAGGCCATGGGAATCTGACAGACCTGACACAGCATCGGCAGCGCCTGGTTGTAGAACCGGTTGCCGGCCTTTTCCTGGGCGATCCAGTGTTCGTAACGCGGGCGGTAGTAGCGCTCGAAAGTATCGGGATATTTTTCCGCCAGCCAGCGCATTTCATCTTCCGACGGCATCCAGGTGTGGAAGGCGGCGGCATGGGTGTAATTGTAGAAAATCGACCAGACCTCGTGGCTGAGCCGGCTTTTCTCCTTGGCCGCCACCTCGGCGGTCTTGGGTGGGCGAATGCCGTAACGCGCCAGATCGGCGAACAGGGCGCCGCCGGCCTCCTCGAAGTACATCTCCCAGGCTTCCTGCCACGACATGATGCGCTTGGGCAGCATATAGTCCATCATCATGGCGACCAGGGCCAGCACGCGATAGCCACGCCACGCCCATTTGTCGATCCAGCGCTGCACGATCGGCACATTGTCCTCGTGCTGCTCAAGCATAAACTTGATCACCTCGAGGCCCAGGGTCATATGGCGCGCCTCGTCCGACTGGGCGGAAAAGCCGAAGGTCACCGTCGCCATATCGCCGTTATAGGCCGCCCCCGACATGAAGGGCACGAACAGCAGGTTGGTTAACACATATTCAAAGGCAAAGGAAATCGAGGTCAGAAACTCGAACGGCCCGGCCGAATAGGCGTCGTCGAAGAACGACTTGGGCACCGAGAGATACCACACCCGGTCGTGCATATGACGAAAATCATGCAGACCGTCAAAGAACTTGTTGTAATGGCTCATGGCGTGAACCTGGGTCTGCACATGGCGCAGCTCGTCGAGCGACTGCATCTGGCAGGCGATGCGCGGGCCAACCCCGGAAAAATGCCGCCCGACATGGGCAAAGCCCCGGTGCGCCATATATTCAAGCGGCGACACCCCGGTCAGAAACAGCTTGAGCGCATTGACATAACGCGCATCGGTAATCCCGAGATGGCCGTTATTTTGCGAGAAGCTGTCGATCACCGCATAAAGCTTGCGCTCCTTTTCCGCCTGATATTTCCAATAGGCGTCCATGGTTAGACGGAACGGATCGACCCAGTCGTCCCAGTCCTTGATCTTGATGCCCTCGTAACTGGTATAGGGAAAGACCTTGTCCATCGGCTGATAGGTGGTCTCCCAGTCCAGGCCGCGGGTCAGCATCGAATAGCGCTGTTTAAGGCCGAGCTTTCTGGGCTTTTTCGCAACAGTCATGGATTTTCTCCGTCCTTCCCGCGTCAGTTGTTCCATTCCAGGGTGAGATAATCGTCTTCCTCGTCGAGATTGCCGGCCAGGCTGATGACGACAAGGTGAATCTCCTGGACATCCCAGGGCCGGCCGAGCTTTTCCTCGACCGTCTCGCGGCGGATTTCCAGCCGCCCCGGGCAGTCGATTTTCACCATTGCCGGATAGACATTGACCGTGGCCTCGGGGTTGTCCTGTTCGATCGCCTCGATGATCGGGCGGGCGTCGTCGTTGTTTTGCAGCGTAATGGAAACGATATGCGCCATGGTTTTCTCCTATATCCCGGCCTTTTGCGCCCGCGCCGCCAGCTCGGCGCCCGCCGCCGCGATCGCGGCCCGCCCGGCGTTTTCGCCCAGTACAAATTCGGCGATCGGCTGGAAGGCGCCGGCCGCGCGGCCCGACCAGGTCGCGATCCATTCGGCCAGTTTGGCCCGGTTGGCCTCGGATTGCCCGGCCACCAGCTTGAGCACCGCGTCGTTGACCCTGAGCCCTTCGGCGTACCAGTCGACCATGAATTCCGACAGCATGGCTAGCGCGCCAGCGCCATGGTTGGCGTCGCCCTCGGCATCGAACTGCTGGTAGACCAGGGGATAGACGATGCCATCCATGCAGAAATTCTGGGCGACGAACTGCTCGAACCAGTCATCAAGCACAAAGCTGTCCTCAACCATATGGCGCATTTCCTGCCATTTGCCATCTTCCAGCCAGGCCTTTTTCGACGCCTCCAGCGCCGCGCCGCTGTTACCGTCGAGCAGCAGCGCGATGCGGCTGATGAACTGGGCGATGCCCAGCCGATCGGCCATGTTGAAGGTGGCGATCTGGGTGATCGCGGCGCCAGAGCCGAGATCGGCGATCTGACAGTTGTTCATATTGGCGCCCCATTCATAATGCTTGAGGGGCAAAAGATAGGTCTTGACCGTCTCGGTCCACGCCGGGTCCATGGCCGAGAGCAGATTGCGTTTTTCAACGAAGGCGAAATTCTTTTCCTGGGTTTCGGTCATCCGCGAGCGGGCGATGGTATAGGTGCCATAATAAAACTGGCGCGGATCGCGGATCGCATACCAGTCGTCCATGACAATGGCGGTGCGCCCGGCATCGAACAGCAGGTGGCTCGAATCCCAGGTCGGCCGGTAATGAAAATTGGCCGCCGGCTGCAAATCAAGCGTAGCCTCCTCGTAGCGTGATGCCGGCATATCGGCGCCCTTGCGCCGCGCGACATTGGCATAGGTTTGCCGGCGCTGCTCCAGAGCCGTGGTCTTGATGTCAAGTTTCACCGAAAATCTCCTTTCCTGGACCGTCAAACCGGCGACCGGACGCGCTCAAGAGCGTGTCCCGCGCCGGTTGCCAATATCGCCATAACGCCACTTTATTTTTTCAAGATCAAGCCGGGCCCCCTCCTCCGGCGAGACCATTTCAACCTCGTTCTGCTCACAAAATTCACAGAAGGCCGCAAACGGCAGCACAAGCTCGACCGCCAGCGCCGGGTCGCCAATAGCGAAATCAAACTCGACGAACTGCTCGCGCCGGGTGCCCGTCACCCGCACATAACGGCGCTGATCCAACCGACGGCCCGGCTTACCCGTCAATTTTGTCTCCCTTCCTGACGCGATTCCCTCGTCACGATTATCTTTTAATAAAGATAACACTTGTAACGGCTTTCTTGCCCTTCATGCAGCAAGTCTCGTGCCAAGGCTGAAAAATAAAATATTTACAAGGCACTAGCCAAAAAGTAGTGCGCTGAAACCCCGGAAAGTTATGATTTGATAAAATCATCCCGGTCCGCATGATCGCGCTTTACGATCTGCGAACCCCGGTCTTTACAGCCCCGGAAAAGAGCGGGGCAGCGTGGCCTGATAGCTGGGGCGGGCCTGGATCGTGGCGAACCAGCGCGCCAGGCCGGGAAAATCATCATCGACGCCAACGCCATACGCCTGGGCCAGGCCAAAACGGGGGGCCAAGGCGCATTCGGCGAGCGAGAAATCACCGGCAAAAGCGTCGCCGCCATCGAGCCATGTTTCAAGCTGAACCAGACAGGCCCGCCAGCGGGCCGCGCTTTGCGCCAGCAATTCCTGGTCCCAGTCCTCGGGCGGCTTGGTGCGTTTTTCAAAAACGGTGTCGCGCAGCGCCGGGCCGATCACCTGATCGGAATAGCTGTGGATCAGCCGCGCCCGCGCCCGCGCCGCCGGCGCTTGCGGCAACAGGCTGGCGCGCTGGTCACCATAGGCATCGTGCAAATATTCAAGGATGACCGCCGATTCCCAGATCACCAGCGCATCATCGACCAGCACCGGCACGCTTTGGCGGGGGCTGAGCGCCACCACCTCGGGATGTTTTTCTCCCAGCCGGGTCGCCACCAGATCAAACGGCAGCGCCAGCTCGGCCAGGGCGATCTTTACTTTCCAGCAAAAGGGGCAATCGGCACGGGCGTAAAGTTTGATCATGACCAGTCCTTTCCATGTACCACTTACATGCGCGCCAGCCGCAATTCATGCAAATACTCCCGCACAAAGTCGATCCGGTCATTGCCCCAGAAAATCTCGTCGCCGATGACAAAGCTCGGCACCCCCATCACGCTCTTTTCCCGGGCTTCGCGCCAGTTTTCCTCCAGACGGCGCAAATTTTTTGGGTCTTCGATCGCCGCCGCCAGCGCGCCGCGCTCCAGGCCGATTTCCTCGCCAACCTGCAACAATACTTCCGGATCGCCAATGTCGGCGCCCTCGGCCCATTCCTTGCGCATGACCTCGACGATATAGGGCCGCAGCAGGCCCTTCTCTTCGGCCAGCAGCGAGCCCGCGCCGGCCCGGGTCGGCTCGGTGGTTTTGGGTGGCGGGGTGACCGGAATGCCCAACCGACGGGCGAAGCGGGCCATGTCCTGGCGGGCGATCGGCATTTTTGTTTTTGCCCGGTCGGGCGGTGAGCGCCCGTCCCAGCCGCCCAGCGGGCGCCACACCAGACGGGCGTGATAGTCATCGAATATCGTGAACAACTGCTTGGACGCCAGGTAGCAGTAGGGACTGCGGAAATTGAAATAAACCTGAACGTCAACCGCTCTAACCATGATCCAGCCTTATCAAAAAAATGGCGGGGGTCCCGGGACCCCCGCCTCGAGTTGATGACGTCAGCGTCCCGTCGCCCGCATGTTCTGCACTGTAAACAGGCTTTGCGGATTAAGCTTGGGATCAACCTGACCCTTGAACTGACCGGTGGTGCAATGGCCGGCCTGCACATCGATCATCGCAAAGGAATCATCGAGCGAAACGCCGGACCCCTTGTTGATCGGCAGATGATAATCGGGATGTGCCTGGCCAATGAACCAGGATTTCCACAGCTCGCCCTTGCGGTCATAAATCACCGTGCGCGGCAGGGTGAAGGTCTGGGCATCCATATAGAAAATGCGCTTGCTGATCGGGTGGTTCTTGTCAACCGGCACCGCTTCTACGACATAGGCCTTGCGCAGGGCCCATTTGATCTCCGGGAAGCAGCCGCCCTTGCCGCCCAGGGCGACATAGCGATAGCCGTCGGAATCAACCCGCTTGTCCGACAGTTTCAACTCGTTATGACGATAGAACGGCAGCAGAATGTTGACCGTGCCCTTGTAGGTCCAGTTCATGTCCGAGGTCCGGCCGTTATAGCCCTCGAAGTCCTCGATCATCAGGTCCGAGCCCAGAAAGGAGTCCGTGACCTGGCCGGTGGCCAGCCGGCGCACCCGGCGCTGGAACCCCAGATAGAGCCAGGCGTTGTCGCGCTTGAGGTCGTTTTCATAGCGCAAAATCAACAGCTGGGTGTTCTTGAGATCAAACGGCTCGAGCACCTTGACGTAAATGCCGCGGAACACCTTGGACGGATTATTGGGTAGCTCCGGCTTGGGATCATAATCGACCCGGTGCATGAAATTGAGGAAGTGAAAATTGAACTTGATCGTCCGTTCCACCTTGCCCGACTTCATGTCGCGATAGGTCCAGTAAAACGGATAGATCGCCGCATTGTCACCCCAGTTGTAGCCATATTTAAAATTCCACGACAGCTTTTCGCCGGCGCGCGGATCATCCAGGCGCGGCTCTTCGGGGAAAGCCCGGCCGGCGGTATAGCCGTCCAGTTCGCCCAGCTTGGGTCCCAGCTTGACCTTGCCGATGCCCTTGCGGGTCGCCTCGACATAATTGGGGTTCAGATGCAGATCGACCGTATCGCCAACCTCAAGCTCGATCCAGCCATCCTTGATATGCTGGTACATCGCCGGGTCGAGCACGTCCTTGGCTTTCTCGACGTTGGCCTGGTTGATGGTGACCCCTGGTTTGACGAAGGGGTGCTGGGGGGTCCAGTTCTTGTAGGGGTAAAAGGAGTTCT
>Ga0114931_10000350_pt1 | contig 54718 bp, 51 predicted proteins | sample 2SBtaG_FD_89579 | JGI IMG/M metagenome (GOLD analysis project Ga0114931, IMG submission 89579) | Deep subsurface microbial communities from Kolumbo volcano to uncover new lineages of life (NeLLi) - 2SBTROV14_V59a metaG | ecosystem: Environmental > Aquatic > Marine > Volcanic | place: Kolumbo... | reverse complement strand
GGGATCCGCGCGTCAAGCCAGCCTTGATCCGGCATTCGCCGCTCGACCTCGCGGGGGGAGGCGGCGAGGAGTGGGCTCCGGCTCATGGCTCGCCCCGCATCGGCACCCGGTGGCGGGAGTCACTCGGGGGACCCAAGGCACAGGGAACAGACGAGGGGCCCTGCTGCGCTCGACTTCGCCTGCGCCCACCCCTCGCCACCTCGGTGGCCGATCGGGAATGCCGGATCAAGGCTAGGATTCCCCGGAGCGCATGATCTACGTCGTCCGATACTTCTTCATCGTGCTGTACACGATCTTCTGGGGGGTCGTCGGCTGCCTGCTCGCGCTGATCGACGGCGAGTACGTCGTGTGGGTCGGCCGCCAGTGGATCGGTTGGATCTTCCGCACCTGCGGGCTCGAAATCGACGTCGAGGGCCTCGAACACCTCGATCCGGACCAGCCGGTGGTGTTGATGGCCAACCACCAGAGCGCCCTCGACATCGGCGCGATCGTGCTGAGCTTCCCGCACTCCTGGCGCTTCGTCGCCAAGCGCGAGCTCCAGTGGGTCCCGTTCTTCGGCTGGGTCCTCGCGTTGTCCGACCAGATCCTGATCGACCGCGGAAACCGCGCGAAGTCGGTCGCGAGCCTCCACCGCGCCGCCGAGCGCGTTCGCAACGGCGTCAACGTGATCATCTTTCCCGAGGGTACGCGGAGCGAGGACGGACGTCTGAAGGCGTTCAAGAGCGGGGGCTTCCACCTGGCCCTCGAAGCCGGCGTACCGATCGTTCCCGCCACCGTCTCCGGCAGCATGCGCCTCACCCCGCGCCACTCGCTGCGGGTCGAGAGCGGTCGGATGAAGGTCGTGTTCGGGGAGCCGATCCCGACCGCGGACCTGACGGTGGACGACCGCCAGGAGCTCAAGCAGCGCGTGCGCGAGGCGATCGAGGCCGGCTTCGACCCGGACTACCAGGGCCGTCCGGTGGCTGCCGCCGACGGCTCCGGCGGCCCGGCCCACACCAACGGCCCTTCTTCCGCCGGGCGCCAACCCGGCGCGTAGCGCCCGCGGTTGACGCCGCGGAGCCCGCGTCGGTACCCTCGATCCATTGCCTGTCCCACAGGGGTGAGGGACGCAGACAGATGGCCAGGAAGCAGGGACGCACCCGCTCCTCGCGGAGTGGGCGACGAGCGGGCGCGCGCGCGCGATCGTCGGATTCGTCGGGCATGGCGTCGTGGTTCGGCCACGGCCCCGGCGCCGCGATCCAGGAGATCGTGGGCCTGGTGCTGATCGCGCTGGGCCTGCTCGCGGGGCTCGCGCTGTGGAGCTACGCGCCCGAAGACACGGCCTGGGCCTGGGAGCCGGTCTCCAACGCGGCCGGCGTCGCCGGTGCGTCGATCGCGGCGTCCCTGGTCCGCACGGTCGGTGGGTTCGGCGCCCTGGTGCCGGCGGCGGGTTCGGTCTTCCTCGGCGCGCAGCTGCTCGCGCGCGGGCGGCTGCGCTTCCCGCCGCGCTTCTGGATCGGCGCCGTGCTGGTGCTGATCAGCCTCGCGACCCTTCCGGCGCTGCTCGCGTCGCTGGCGCCCGGCCGCTTCGGCGGGGCGACCGGGGGCCGTCTCGGCGGCGCGCTCGCGGACGCCGAACGGACGCTGGTCTCGGGCCCCGGCGCGCTGCTGCTGAACGCGCTGGCGCTGGGTGTCGGCGTGCTGGGACTCTTCGGGGTCGCGCCCGGCACGGCCCTGGGCGTCCTCGGAGAGGGCGTGGCCGCGGCCAGCCGGACGACCGCCCGTGCCGCCCGGCGCAGCCTCGAAGCCGCCGGTGCCCTCGCCGGCGGCGTCCGCCACCGCGTCGGCCGGGTGGCCGCTGCGTTCACGGTCTGGCGCGAGCAGCGCGCGCGTCGCCGACGCGTCGCGGCCGCGACGCGCGAAGAGCCCGAGACCCCGCCCGCGCGCGACGTCCCGATCGCGGGCGAGACGGCGGCGCTGCGCCCGGGCCGGGCCACGAAGGCCCTGCCGCGCGCGCGCCGCGGTGCGGCGCCCGACATCGTCGACCACGCGAGCAAGCGCGCGCCCGAGCCCGAGCAGGAGGCCTTCCTCTTCAGCGAGAACACCTCGACCGGTCCGTACACGCCGCCCGACGTCGCGGCCATCTTCCAGCCCGTCCCGCCCGGGGCGCGCACCTACGACCGCGAGAGCCTGATCATGAACTCGCGGATCCTCGAGAAGAAGCTCGCGGACTTCGGCGTGTCGGGGCGCGTGGTCACCGTCCACCCCGGGCCCGTCATCACGATGTACGAGTTCGAGCCCGCCCCCGGGGTCAAGGTCAACAAGATCACCAACCTCTCGGACGACCTCGCGCTGGCGCTGCGAGCGTTGTCGATCCGGATCATCGCCCCGATCCCGGGCAAGAGCGTGGTCGGCATCGAGGTGCCGAACCCGGACCGCGAGGTCGTCTACATCCGGGACCTGCTCGAATCGAAGAATCTTCGCGCCAGCGCGTCCAAGCTCACGTTGGCCCTCGGAAAGGACATCTTCGGCAACCCGCTGGAAGCCGATCTCGCCAAGATGCCGCACCTGCTCGTCGCGGGTGCGACGGGGACGGGCAAGAGCGTGTTCCTGAACTCGCTGCTGTGTTCGATCCTGTGTCGTGCGACGCCGGACGAGGTGAAGCTCCTGCTCGTGGATCCGAAACTCCTCGAACTCTCGATCTACGAGGGAATTCCGCACCTCGTCGCCGACGTCGTCACCAACCCCAAGCGGGCCGCGGCCGCACTGCAGGGCGTCGTGATGAAGATGGAGGAGCGCTATCAGCGGATGGCGGCGCTGGGCGTCCGCAACATCTCGCAGTTCAACGCGCGCGTCGACGAGGCGCTGGCCGAGGGCGAGAAGACCTTCTTCCTGAAGCCGCGGCCCGGCGAGGAACAGGGCGAGGAGGTCGAGTTCGAGCGCATCCCGTACATCGTGGTCGTGATCGACGAGCTGGCGGACCTGATGCTGGTGTCCGCCCGCGACGTGGAGGAGAGCCTCCAACGCCTCGCGCAGATGGCGCGGGCCGCCGGCATCCACCTCGTCCTCGCGACCCAGCGCCCGTCGGTCGACGTGCTGACCGGCATCATCAAGGCGAACTTCCCGGCGCGCGTCTCGTTCCAGGTCTCGTCGCGGACGGACTCGCGGACGATCCTCGACCAGGGCGGGGCGGACGCGCTGCTCGGGATGGGCGACATGCTCTTCCTGCCGCCCGGCACCTCCAAGCTGCAACGCGCGCACGGCTCGTACGTCACCGAGCGCGAGGTCCAGCAACTGGTCGCGTACCTGCGCACCCAGGGCAAGCCGAAGTTCGACGAGGACCTGATTCGGTTGCGGGAAGAGGGCGAGGCCCGCGACCGGCGCCCCGAGGATACCGACGAGCACTACGACCTGGCCGTGCAGATCGTCGCGGAAACCCGCAACGCATCGATCTCGTACATCCAGCGCCGTTTGAAGGTCGGCTACAACCGAGCGGCGCGCATGATCGAGCAGATGGAGAACGAGGGGATCGTCGGTCCCCAGATCGGTTCGAAGCAGCGCGAGGTCTTCGTGCAGGCCGTCCATGCCGACGGCGACGTCGGGGAGATCTGAACGCGTGAGGTGGCGTGCGGCGATGCTGGCGTTCGTGCTCGCGTGGAGCGCGGCGCTGCCGGCCGCGGCCGGCGGTGCGGTGGCATCTCCCGCTCCGGAGCCCACTGCGGCCGGGGACTGCAGTGCCGCGGTGGCCGCGCGGGTGCAGGCCCGCTACGACGGGGTGCAGGATCTCGCGGCCCACTTCCGTCAACGCACGCTCAGCCCGGCCCTGTCGCAGACACAGGTCGCGACCGGCACCGTGGTGTTCGCGAAGCCCGGCAAGATGCGCTGGACCTACGAGACCCCCGAGCCCTCGATCGTCGTGAGCGACGGCCACACGCTTTGGATGGTCGATCCCGAATTCAAGGAAGTGCAGGTGCTGCCCGTCGGGGAGGGATTCCTCTCCGGCACCGCGATCGACTTCCTGCTCGGCGAGGGACGGATCGACGAGGCCTTCGTCGTCAGCGCCCGCGGTTGTGCGGAGCCGATCGTCGACCTGCACCTGGTGCCGCGCGAGGAGGCGACCTACGCGTACCTGGAACTCCGGGTGGACGCGCGCAGCGGCGACCTTCGCGGCACCGCGCTCGAGGACCTGCTGGGCAACCACACCGAGGTCTGGCTCGACGATGTCCGGACGAACCAGGCGCCATCGCCCGACGCGTTCGTCTACGTGCCCTCCGAAGAGGAACGCGTGCTTCGGCTCGCGCCATAGTCGGGGAGAAGGGCGACATCGTGAAGCCGGCTTCCTCCTTCTGCGCGACCCGCAATCGCCCGCATAGCACGCGCCGGCGGAATCGCGGCGTTGGAATGCCGACGCAGCGTCAGTCTTCCGGCAGCGCGCTGGCAGCTTCGCATCGGGAGGCGGCACCCCATCGGCAACTTTCGCGAGGCCGCTCGACCGCGTTCCCGGTTCGCGCCCGGGGGGACGCGAAGCGCGGCATCCGCTTCGATTCCGCGCACTTGGGCCCGCGCCTGCGAGCCGCTGAGGCGTTGACACCCCGGTTGCCCCTCCCTACCTTCGGTAGATCGAAAAGCTTCGCAAAGACGGGGGCTTGGCAGCGTCGGGCCGCTCGCACGGGGCCCTCTCGGTCGCCGTGGCACGGTTCTCCCGGTCGCCGCGAGCAGCGCAGATCCGCCCCCGCCCGGCACGCCGCCCGCAGGCCGGGCGCGACGCACCGGGGCGTCGTTGCGGATCGCCTGCGGCGGTCGGGCGGGCGGCCCCGGGCGCGTCGGGCCGCGGTCGGCACGGCCTTTGCACAACTGCTCAGCGGGTCCGCGGTGATCGCGGCCGTCAGCGCGAGGAGGCAGCGCAATGAGCGAGTTCGATTCCGATTCCACGTCCGGACGGGGAGGATTCGTCCGCGACGTGATGCGGCGGATCACGCCTGAAGGACAGGAACAAGGCGAACGAAGCTCGGAGCGGGAACAGGGCATGGCACGAACACTCCAGGACGAAATCGAAGATCTCCGCGAAGCGATGCGCTTCTTCGGCGGAGATTCAGCGGAATTCCGGCGCCGGCTCGACCGCGTGCTCGCCGAGTACGAGGCGCTGCGCCGCCGCTATCACCTGAGCCGCGAACAGCAGTCCGACGCGGAGCGCCAGAACGAGAAGCTCGTGGCCATGCTCCAGGAGGCCAAACAGCAGATCGAGCTCCTCAAGGAGGAGGTCGACAAGCTGTGCGCGCCGCCGAACTCCTACGGGACCTACATCCGTCCCAACAAGGACGGCACGGTCGAGATCGTGGTGGATGGCAAGCCGATGCGCGTGAACGTGCATCCGAACGTCGATACGACGCACTTCGAGGAGGGGCAGCTGCTCGTCCTGAACGAGGCCTACAACGTCGTCGAGGGCGCCGGCTTCACGAACCGGGGCGAGATCTCGGCCGTGGTGGACATGCTGGGCGACGGCCGTGCGATCGTGCTCGGCCACACCGACGACGAGCGCGTGGTGACGCTCTCGGAGCCGCTGCGCCGCGACACGATCAAGGTCGGCGACCACCTGATGATCGATCCGCGCACCCAGTACGCGTTCGAGAAGATGCCGAAGTCCTCGGTCGAGGAAGTGGCGCTCGAAGAAGTGCCCGACGTGACCTACGACCAGATCGGGGGCCTCGGCGAGCAGGTCGAGATGCTGCGCGACGCGATCGAGTTGCCCTACCTGCACGCGGACCTCTTCGCCGAGCACCAGCTCTCGCCGCCGAAGGGGATCCTGCTCTACGGTCCTCCGGGCTGCGGCAAGACGCTCATCGCGAAGGCCGTGGCCAACAGCCTGGCCCGGCGGATCGAGGAGAAGACCGGGCGCGACACCGCGGCGTACTTCCTGAACGTGAAGGGTCCGGAGCTGCTGAACAAGTACGTGGGCGAGACCGAGCACAAGATCCGCGAGGTCTTCAAGCGCGCGCGGGAGAAGGCCAACGAAGACGTCCCGGTGGTGGTCTTCTTCGACGAGATGGACTCGCTGTTCCGGATGCGCGGCAGCGGCATCTCCTCGGACATGGAAGCCACCGTCGTGGCGCAGTTCCTGTCCGAGATCGACGGGGTCGAGTCGCTGAAGAACGTGATCGTGATCGGCGCCTCGAACCGCCAGGATCTGATCGACCCGGCCGTGCTGCGCCCGGGGCGCCTCGACCTCAAGGTCAAGGTGCAGCGCCCGGACCGCGACGCGGCCTACGAGATCTTCACGAAGTACCTGATCGAAGACCTGCCGTACCACGCGGAGTCGGAATCCAAGTATGGAAGCGACCGCTCGAAGATCGTCGACGGGATCATCCAGGACACGATCTCCAGGATGTATTCGACCGGCGACGAGAACAAGTTCCTCGAGGTCACGTACGCCAAGGGCGAGCGCGAGATCTTCTACTTCAAGGACTTCCTCTCGGGCGCGATGATCGAGAACATCGTCGCGCGGGCGAAGAAGATGGCCGTGAAGCGGTTGATCGACCACGGGGAGCGCGGCATCAAGGCCGAGGACCTAGAGAACGCCTACCGGGACGAGTTCAAGGAGAACGAGGATCTCCCGAACACGACGAACCCGGACGACTGGGCGCGTATCTCGGGCCGCAAGGGCGAGCGCATCATCAACGTGCGCACCCTCATCAGCGGGATCAGCCGTACGGAGCGCTCCATCGAGAACGTCGACTCGGGCGGCCAGTACGTCTAGGTTCCGACGCATCGGCGGCGACGAGCGGGGGCGGATTTCGGCCCCCGCGCCGCCAGGGGTGGTTCTGCATGGCGATTCCCAAGGTGATGGGGACGGAGATCGAGTTCGGGATCACGGTCCGGAACGACCGTGACTTCGATCCCATCTCGAGCTGCGTGCTCCTGGTGAACGCCTACCGCGAGGAGGCGGCGGCCTCGATCCTGTGGGACTACGACCAGGAGAACCCGCTGGCCGACGCGCGCGGCTTCCAGGTGGACGGCGAGAAGTACACGCCGAACCAGCAGGAGAACATCGCGCGCAACAAGACGCTCTCGAACGGCGCGCGCTACTACGTCGACCACGCCCACCCGGAGTATTCCTGTCCCGAGGTCACCAACCCGTACGACCTCGTGGTGCACGAACGCGCCGGCGAGCGCGTGGTGGAGATCTCGCGGAGGGAGGCGTGTGTGCTGCTGCCCGAGGGCACGCAGATGCTGATCCACAAGAACAACAGCGACCGCAAGGGCAACAGCTACGGCTCCCACGAGAACTACCTGATGGACCGGCGGACGTCCTTCAAGCAGATCGTCGAGCACCTGATGCCGTTCTTCGTATCGCGCCAGGTCTACGCCGGAGCCGGCAAGGTCGGGAGCGAGAACCGCGCGATGCCTTGCGAGTATCAGCTCGCCCAGCGCTCCGATTTCTTCGAGACCGAGGTCGCGCTCGACACGATGGTCAAGCGCCCGATCATCAACACCCGAGACGAGCCGCACGCGGATCGCGAGAAGTACCGCCGCCTGCACGTCATCGTCGGCGATTCCAACATGTGCGAGCACACGATCTGGCTGCGCCAGGGCGCCACCGCGCTCGTGCTCGCGATGATCGAGGACGGGGCCGTCACGAAGGACATGTCGCTGCGCGATCCCGTGAAGGGCATCAAGGAAGTGAGCCACGACGTCTCGCTGCAGCGGGAGATCGCGTTGAACAGCGGGCGCAAGCTCACGGCCGTGCAGATCCAGCGCGACTACCTCGAGATGGCGCTCGCCTACGCGGCTGCGTACGAGACGCCGGACTGGGCCGGGGGAATCCTCGAAGAGTGGGGCGTCGTACTCGATGCGTTGGAGCGTGATCCGTACGAGCTCGCCGACCGTCTGGACTGGGTCGCCAAGAAGGCGATGATCGAGCGCTTCATGGAGCGGAAGCGCCTGGACTGGGGCTCGCCCCAGGTCGCGATGATGGACCTGCAGTACCACGATCTCCGCCCGGACAAGGGCTTGTACTATCTTCTGGAACGTCAGGGTCAGGTGCGCCGGATCGTGACCGACGAGGAAATCACGCGAGCGATCACGGAACCGCCCACGGATACGCGCGCGTACTTCCGGGGGCAGTGTCTGAAGCGCTACGGAGAAAATGTGTTCGGCGTGAACTGGGATTCGATCTCGTTCGGGATCGGCGACGAACCGATCAAACGGATCCTGATGGCCGAACCCCTGAAGGGAACCAAGGCGCACGTGGAGGAACTCTTCGATCGCTCCAGCACGGCTGCGGAACTCGTGAAGAACCTGCGCGCCTAGGACCCGAGGAGAAGACGACATGAAGAAACGAATGTTCGGCAACGAAGCCGACACGCACGGCTTCGGCCTCGTGTTTGCGGCCGAGTCCACGCAGAAGAAGAAGTCCGGGGACGGCGGCGACTCCGGGGGCGAGGCCAAGGGCGGCGACGGCAGCAAGAAGATGGCCAAGAAGGGCGAAGCCCTGAAGGAAGACATGGACTCGCTGCTCGACGAGATCGACGAGGTCCTCGAAGAGAACGCCGAGGAGTTCGTCAAGAACTACGTCCAGCGCGGCGGCCAATAGAAACGCGCGAGTCCTCCCGGCGGGGGGACGCGCTGCAACGAATCGGGGGGATTTCGTGCGGTTCTGGGAAGGCTACAAGGGGTCGAGCTTCACCGAGCTCCTGGAGACCGAGTTTCCGGCGCTTCGGCCCAACCTGGACCACTGGTTCGCGGGCGCGGGCCAGCTCCCGCAGACGGCGCACGGCACGACCTGTGTGTCGATGATCTTCGCTGACGGCGCGCTGGTCGCCGCCGATCGGCTCGCGACGATGGGCTACCAGGTGGCGTCGCGCGAGATCGAGAAGGTGTATGCGACCGACGACTACTCGCTGATGGCGATCGCGGGCGCTGCGGGCCCCGCGATCGAGATGGCGCGTCTGATCGGCGTGCAGTTCGAGCATCGCGAGAAGATCGAGGGCGAACCCCTCGAGCTCGAGGGCAAGGCAAACACCCTCGGCCAGCTGATCCGCCAGAACCTGCCCGCTGCGATGCAGGGCCTCGCGGTGGTGCCGCTCTTCGCCGGCTTCGACCTGCGAAGGCGCGTGGGCCGGGTCTGGAAGTACGAAGTGACCGGCGGCCGCTACGAGGAAGCCGAGTTCGACAGCGTGGGATCGGGCTCGATCTTCGCCCGCGAGTCGCTGAAGAAGAGCTTCAAGGCGGGTGCCACGCGGGAGGATGCGATCCTGATGGCGATCGGGGCGCTGACCGATGCCGCCGACGAGGATCGCGCGACCGGCGGCGTCGATCTCCATCGCGGCATCTATCCGCGCGTGAAGACGTGCACGGCCACCGGCATCGAAGAGGTCAGCGACGAAGAGATCGCCCAGGCGTATCAGACGATCATGTCCGGCCGCCGGCACCCGGGGGAGTAGTCGATGTCGTTCCCGTTCTACGTCAACCCGGAGCAGATGACCCAGGACAAGGCCGAGTTCGCGCGCAAGGGCATCGCCCGCGGCAAGTCCATCGTCACGCTCGAATTCGCCGGCGGCGTGTTGATGATCGCCGAGAATCCGCTCCAGCTGCAGAAGCTCGGCGAGATCTACGACCGCGTGGCCTTTGCCGGCGTCGGCAAGTTCAGCGAGTTCGACCGCCTGCGGAAGATCGGTGTGCAATGGGCCGATACCGAGGGCTATCGCTTCAGCCGCGACGACGTGCGCGGCAAGGCGCTCGCGAACCTCTACTCCCAGGTGGTCGGCGAGGAGTTCACGCGCTCGCCCAAGCCCTTCGAGGTGGAGATCGTGGTCGCCGAATGCGGCGACGACACCCTGTCGGGTCACGAAAAGAACGCGATCTACAAGATCGGTTTCGATGGCACGATCCAGGACCACAAGGGCTTCTGCGCGATCGGCGGCAGCGTGGACAGCCTGACGAACCACCTGCAGTCGAACTATCGCGACGGACTCGACCTCGGAGACGTGCTCCGCCTCGGGCGCGAGACCCTGCAACGCGCCGAGAACGGTACGCCCGACCTGCCCCCGGCCAGCCTCGAGGTCGCGATCCTGGACCGGACCGGAACCGGGCGCCGCTTCCGCCGGCTGTCGGACGACGAGATGGCGGAGCATCTGGAATAGCGCGGCCACACCGTGACCCGCCGGCGTCAAGCTCGCGCGCGGTCGGTCCGATACCGGGGTCTTTCGGGAGTCCGGCCATGTCCAGTTCGGTGAAGGGTTCGATCGTCGGCGGGGTCGTCGAAGACCTGCTCGTCCACCGGCGTTCGGGGCGGCTGTGCGAAGACGCCTTGGAGGCCAGCCTCGAAGCCGCCGACGTGAAGCTGCTCGACGACAAGCCGACGGCCTCGGCCTGGGTGCCGATGGCGAGCTACACGCGGTTGCTCGAGCTGCTCTACGCGGTCGAGGGCCACGGACAGGATCGCGAGCGATACTTCGAGCAGCGTGGCGCCAGGAACGCGCAGCGCCTGTTCGAGGCCGGGCTCTACCAGCAGCTCTCGTTCGTCGATCGCTGGGCCCGGGATGCGACCGACGGCCGCAGCGGGGAACGGGCCATCGCCGCCTTCGGGCGCAACCTGAAGCTCGTCCTCACGCTCTCGTCCAGCATCTACGAGGGCGGCGTCTGGAGCGTGACCGCGGACCCCGACCACGCCAGCCGCTTCCGCGTGGTGGTCGAAGACGCGGCCGACTATTCGCGGCCCATGCGTTGGGCGGCCCAGGGCTTCCTCAACGAATGCGCGCGACCCCGCGACGGCCATCGCAGGGATCTGTTCCTGGGAGACCTGGCCGCGCCCGACCGCTTCCTCTTCCGGATGTCGATGGACATCGACGAGATGCGCCCCAAGGCGTAGGCCCCGGGGCGCCCCGGCGCCCCGTAGCCGCGGGCCCCCGCCCGCGGTCGGCCGCGATCCGCGCCGCGCGCCGGATCTGCCCGGATCCGCAGGGGAATTCCCTCGTCGCGCGGGCAGAAAGTCCAGAACCCGCCACAAGTTCCGCCGGCTGCCTGCCGATAGAAGACTGGAGAACGGCTACTCTAGCAAGACGGATCGGGGCGAGAGGCTGTGCAGAAGCGCATCTACGGAGTCGAAACCGAATACGGGATCATCTTCACGCCCGAGGGGCGGAAGACGCTGCCGGTCGAGAAGGCGATCCGCTTTCTCTTCGAGAAGCTCATCACGACGGAACACTTCCTGAACGTGTTCCTCGAGAACGGTGCGCGGTTCTACCAGGACACCGGGTGTCATCCGGAATACGCGACGCCCGAGTGCGCTTCGCCGCGCCAGCTGCTCGTCTACGACAAGGCCGGTGAGCGCGTCCTCGAGGACCTCCAGGATTACGCGGAGGAGAAGATCCGCGAAGAGCGCATCCCCGGGAAGCTATCGATCTTCAAGAACAACACCGACTTCGTCGGAAACAGCTACGGCTGCCACGAGAACTACCTCGTGGACCGGGACGTGGACTTCTACTACCTGGCCGAGCAGCTGATCCCGTTCCTGGTCACCCGCCAGATCTACGCGGGCGCGGGCAAGGTGTTCCAGACGCAGGACGGCGTGCACTACTGCGTCAGCCAGCGCGCCCAGCACATCTACCAGAAGATCTCGGGCACCACGACGAACGACCGCTCGATCATCAACACCCGCGACGAGCCGCACGCGGACCGCGAGAAGTACCGGCGCCTGCACGTGATCGTCGGCGACTCCAACATGAGCGAGTACACCAACTTCCTCAAGGTGGGAGCCTGCGCGATCGTCCTGCAGATGATCGAGGACAACTACATCAACAAGGACTTCACGCTGCGCAACCCGGTGAAGGCCATCAAGGACATCTCCTACGACGCGACGTGCAAGCGCAAGCTCCGGCTCGACAACGGGCGCGAGTACTCGCCGATCGAGATCCAGCGCGAGTACTGCGAGATGGCGCAGAAGTACATGGAGCACTACCCCGTCTCCGACGAGCTGAAGGACAGCGTCGGGATGTGGCAGTACGTGCTCGACGCGCTCGACGACGACCCCAACAAGCTCGACACCAAGATCGATTGGATCATCAAGCGCAAGCTGATAGAGAACTTCATCGAGAAGAAGGACGCCAAGTGGAGCGATCCGCGCGTCTTCATGCTCGACCTGCAGTATCACGACATCCGGCTGAGCCGTGGCCTCTACTACCTGATGGAGCGCAAGGGCCAGGTCGATCGCATCCTGAACGACGAAGAGATCATCAAGGCCAAGACCGAGCCGCCGCCGGACACGCGCGCACGCATGCGGGGCGAGTTCATCAAGCTCGCGCGCCAGAACGGAATCCAGTACGACCTCGACTGGTCGAACATCCGGCTCGGCAATCTGCTCAACGTGCGCGTGATCTGCAACAACCCGTTCGAGACGGACACCGAGAAGGTCGCGGAGCTGGTGCGCACGATCCAGAAGACGAACCTGCGCAAGACGAGTCTCTCGAAGCTCGTCATCCAGTCGTAGCCGTGGCCGCCGGGTCCCCGTCCGATCCCGAGACGCGACTGCGTTCGGTTCCGGCGCCCGACGCGACACCCGCCGGAGCCGGAGTCGGGTCGAGCCGGCGCAAGCCGCCGGCCTGGGCCGTGCTCGCGTGGGTCGGCCTCGTCGTCTGTGCGGTCGGGTGGGGCGTCTCGGTGCGTTCGGGCATCGCACTCGGCGCCGAACTCGCGGCCAGCGAAGCCACCCTGGCCCAGGTGCGGGCCGAGCTCGCGGCCCAGATCGCGCACCAGGAGACCGTGCGCCGTCAGAGCGCGGCGCTGGCCAGCCGGATGGAGGCACTGGCGTCGGAGGCCCGGCGCGTGGCGGACGTGGCCGGAAGGCCTCCCGCGGCCGCGCCGGACGCCCGGGGCGACGCCGGGAGCGCCGCGCAGTGAGCGCGCCACCGGCGGTCCGATCCGCCGGTGATGCCCATCACCTTCCGCTTCCCGCGCCGGCGGGGTCCGCCCCGATGTCCGCGGAATCCCTCAATTCCGCCGGGGGTTCGCCGATACGAAGGGTGTCGACTCTTCGACCCGGACTCGTGGAAGGCACGCCCCATGCTCGACGCCATCGTCGGATTCTTCTCCAGCGATCTCGCCATCGACCTCGGTACCGCGAACACGCTGGTGTACGTGAAGGGCAAGGGCCTCATCTGTTCCGAGCCCTCGGTCGTGGCCGTCGCCTCCGACTCGTCGGGTCGAGGCGAGCGCGTGGTCGCGGTGGGGCACGAGGCGAAGGAGATGTTGGGCCGGACGCCGGGCGGGATCCGGGCGATCCGTCCGATCAAGGACGGCGTGATCGCGGACTTCGAGATCACCGAGGCGATGCTGCGGCACTTCATCCTGCGCGCGCACAACCGCCGCAAGCTGGTGCGGCCGCGCATCGTCATCTGCGTGCCGCCGTGCATCACCAGCGTCGAGAAGCGCGCGGTGCGCGAGAGCGCGCTCTCCGCGGGCGCGCGCGAGGTCTACCTGATCGAGGAGCCGATGGCGGCCGCGATCGGCGCCGGCCTCGACGTGACCGCACCCACCGGCAACATGGTCGTCGACATCGGCGGCGGCACCACCGACGTCGCCGTGATCTCGCTCTCCGGCATCGTGACCTCGCGCTCGATCCGCTGCGGTGGCGACGCTATGGACGAGGCGATCATCAACTACGTCAAGCGCAAGTACAACATGCTGATCGGCGAACGCAGCGCCGAGAACGTGAAGATGAACATCGCCACCGCGTCGTCGACGGCCAAGACCGAGACGATGGAGATCAAGGGTCGCGACCTCGTGGCCGGCATTCCCAAGGTCGTCGTCACGACCAGCGAGGAGATCCGCGAAGCCCTCGTCGAGCCCCTCGGCCAGATCGTCGAGACCGTGCACCTCACGCTGGAGCGCACGCCCCCGGAACTCGCGGCCGACATCGTCGACCGCGGCATCATGCTCGTGGGCGGCGGATCGATGCTGAACGATCTCGACACCATCCTGCGACAGGAGACGAAGCTTCCGATCCTGCGCAGCGAGGACCCGTACACGGCCGTCGTGCACGGCGCCGGCCGCGCGCTGGACAACCTCGACCTGCTCAAGGACGTGGCGATCTCGTAGCCCGCGTGGAGCGGCCGGATGCTAGTCCGGCGCCATCATCGTCAGCGCGAGCTGCATCGCGGCCTGCATGTCGCCGTCCACCTGGATCTGACCGCCCAGGAACGCGTCCTGGGGGTTCAGGGCTCCGCTCTTCAGCTCCTGGTAGGCGTCGGTCTCGACCGTGATCGTGGTGGCGGGTTCCGGCGCCGGTTCGCCGGGGCCGAAGTGCGCGACCAGGTCGAAGCCGCCCTCTCCGGACAGGCAGAAGCGCACGGTGCCGGGCGCCGCCGCCAGCGCGTCGATCCGTTCCTTCGTGAACTTCATGTCCCCGGCGAGTCCGGACAGGCCGCCCAGGAAACCGAGCGCGGAGTCGCCGGCCTCGGCCGCGAGCCGCTCGAAGTGGCTCCGCTCCTGGACGAGGGTGAGGAACGGTTCGTGCGACGGCGAGTCGCCCGGCGCGAGTTCGCCCCCCGAGAGGTTCAGGTGGAAGGTGCCGCCGCCGTCTCCGGTGACCACGATGCGGATCGTCCCCGCCGCGGCCTGCATGCCTGCGAGGACGCGCTGCGCCGCGGCCGCGGCGCGGACCTGGTCCCGCAGCGCCCGGTTCCACTGGGCCGGAAGCTGCTCGGTGTAGAACGCCTTCGGGTCCGTCATGGCCGGCGATGCTAGCAACCGCGCCGGCCGCGACCCGGTCAGCGCCGGCGCCGCCGGAGATAGGCGGTCACGTTCGCCTGGTGTTCCCGGTACGTCACCGAGAATGCGTGGCGCCCGCTGCCGTCGCCGAGCGCGACGAAGAACAGGTACGGCGTCTCGGCGGGTTCCACCACCGCGCGCAGCGCCCCGGCGCCGGGGTTGGCGATGGGCCCCGGCGGCAGGCCCGGGATCCGGTACGTGTTGTACGGGTTCGTCTCGTCGGCGAGATCGCGACGCCGCAGGTTGCCGTCGAAGTCGGCGATCCCGTAGATCACGGTCGGGTCGGTCTCGAGGCGCATCCCGCGCTCCAACCGGTTCAGGAAGACCGCGGCGATCAGCGGCCGCTCGTCCGGTACCGCGGTCTCCTTCTCGACGATCGACGCGAGCGTGACGACGTCGTGCATCGAGAGCCCGCGCGCGCGCGCGAGGGGCTCGATCCCGGCCCAGACCCGGAGGAACTGCCCGACCAGGGCGCCGACGACCTCGTCGGGGTCGAGACCGCGCGCCAGCCGGTAGGTCTCGGGGAAGAGGTAGCCCTCGAGGGTCTCTCCCTCGACGCCGTACGCGGCGGCCGAGGCCGGGTCCCGCGCGATCGCCAGGAACGCATCGCGATCGACGAGACCCGCATCCGCGAGCCGGGCCGCGATGGCCTCCATCCGGAGGCCCTCCGGGATCGCGACCGCGTGGGTCCGCACGTTGCCGCGGACCAGGCGCTCGAGGATCTCGTCGGCCGGGAGTGCCGGCGCCAGTTCGTATTCGCCGGCCCGCAGCGAGCCGTCGCGGCCGGTCCGGCGGGCGTGCAGGCGGAAGGCGGTCGCGTTGCGGATCAGCCCCTGGGCCTCGAGGGCGCGGGCCACCGCGGGCAGCGTCGCGCCGCGCTCGACCCGGAACACGACGACCTGCGGGGACGCCGACACCGGGGCCAGCTGGGCCTCGAACCACTGCCACCCCGCGAAGCCCGCGACCGCGACGAGAGCGGCCAGGCCGGCCGCGATCGCGCTCGATCTCCTCACGGGCCCCGCCGCCGACTCATTGCCCCGGCTCCGCCTCCGCCGCGCGCCGCCGGTTCTCCTTCAACGCGAGGTAGGTCCGCAGCAGGATCGTGGCCGCCATCGAATCGATCGATTCCTTGCGCTTGCGACGGCCGCTGGGCCCGCCCTCGCGGAGCGCGCGGTCGGCCTCGGCCGTGGTCCAGCGCTCGTCCAGCGTCTCGACCGGAAGCGCCAGCGACTGCGCGAGCGCGCGCGCGAAGCGGGTGGCCGCTTCGGCCGCTTCGCCGCGGCGGCCGTCCATGTGGACCGGCAGGCCGACCACGATCTCGTCGACCCCGCGGGCCTCGACGACGGTCCGGATCGCGGCGATGTCCTTCTTCCGGCCCGCCGAGACGACGGTGCCGACCGGGGTGGCGATCACGCCGCCCGGGTCGGAGACCGCGAGTCCGATGCGGCGCTCCCCCCAATCGATGCCGAGTACGGCCATGGGGGGAAGCTACCGAATGCGTCCGGCCCCGGGTGCTCAGGAGCGGCGGGCGAGCGCGCCGGCGCGCCGCTCCAGCGCCGTCTGTGCGGTCTTGCGCATCTGCGCGTCGCGGAAGTGGGCGGCCTGGGCCAGGGCGCCGACCGCCTCGTCGCCGGGAATGGCGCCCAGCGCCGAGATCGCGGCCACCTTGAGATCCCGGAGCCAGCGCTGCAAGCGCGAGCGGCGCTGCAGCAGCGCGGCCAGCGGGCGCGCCGCTTCCGGCGCGTTCATCCGGCCGAGCGCCCGGATGACCTCCTTCGCGCGTTCCACGTCCCGGACCTCGATCGCGCGTTCGAGCGCGTTCTCGATCGGGGGCATTGCGCGCGGGTTCGCGGTCGCGGCGAGCGAGTTCAGCGCCAGGATCTGGGTCGCGGCGTCTTCGCCGCGCGCCGCACGCGCCAGTACCGCGATCGCTTCGTCGCTGCCGATCCGCACCAGCGCGCGCGCGACTTCCTCGCGGGTCTTCGCGTCGCGGTGGTGCATCGCGTCGGCGAGGCGCGGCACCGCGCCCGGGTGCTGCGTGTCGCCGATCAACCGCACCGCGTGGCGCACGGTCTCGATCCGGTCGTCGCGGAGCCGATCGATCAGTGCCGGGAGGGCGCGCTCGCTCGCCGCCAGCACGACCGCGAGCAGGCGCTCGCGATGGATGCGGTCCTCCTCCACGATCGCGCGATCGACCAGGTGGCGGACCGCGTCGTCGCCGAGCAGGAGCAGGGCCCGGCTCGCATGCACGCCCGCTTCGGACCCCTCGGCGGCCCGGTCGATCAGGTGGTCGAGGCGCGGACCGACGACCAGGTGCGTCAGGAAGCTGGTCGCGGTCTGGGCGATCCGCGGCTCTTCCTTGCCGTCGATGTGGCGGGCGAAGACCCGGACGGCGCGGTGGAAGGAGTCCGTGTCGCCGGCCTCGAACGCGCGCTCGGCCACCGTGCAGATGCGGCGCGCGAGGTCGGTGTAGTCGGCGACCGAGGTGCAGAGCCCGAGCTCGCGCAGCCGCACGGCCAGCTCGTCCGGGCCCGCGGAGGCGTCCGCGGGCGCCGGGTCCTGCGCGCTCGGCGCGGACGGGCGCGTCTCCAACGTCGGCGCCTCGTCCGTCTCGGGTGCCACCAACGGCTCGGTCGATCCGGACGGGTCGAGGTCGATCGCCCCGGGGTCGAGGTCCTGCGCGGGACGGGCCGGGGGCTCCGGGGCCGCCACCGCCGGGACCGGCCCCGCGACGCGGATGCCCTCCGGGACCCGGGCCTCGAGCATGGCCGCGAAGCCGCCCTTCTCGGCGATCCGCCCGACCCCGGACGCGAGCACCTCGACCAGGCCCGCCAGCGCCTCGGCATCGAGGCTGGGCTCGAAGTGGAGTTCGTGGACCCCGCGTTCGCCGAGCTCGCGGCGCAGGCCCGCCAGGTGGGGATCGGTCAGCACCCCGCGTTGGCCCAGTTCGCGGAAGCCCTGCGGGCCCACCTCGAGGGAGAGCGCGCCCTTGCGCCCCAGGTCTCCGAGCCAGGTGCGCGCGCAGCGGCTGAAGATGTCGGCCAGCCGCGGGTCACCCGGATCGTAGTACCGACGGGCCTTCACCACGCGCGCGAGCTCCAGCAACAAGGTCGCCAGCTCGGGCGCGCTCCGTCGGGCCCCCCCATGGGCCGCGGTGCCGGGCGCAGAGTCCATCGAAAGGGACTATCGAACGGCCGGGGCCAAAGGTAAAGCGCTGTTGTCCGGGAAGGGCGTGCCGGGGCCTTGACGTGCCCGGTGACCGCGCGACCCTGCTGGGGTCCGGATCCCCCAACCGGGCGCCTCACCCTCCTCACGGTCCCGATCCATCCGCCGACCCGCCCCGCTGGGCGCGGAGCCGGATCCGGGAGAGGAAGCCATCATCGCGCCCTCCGAGACCCCGGCCCACGGGCCGGCGGACGCTGCCCCGCGCCGGCTGTCCCTGGCCGTGGCCTTGACCCTGGGGACCGGCTTCGGGGCCGGGCTGCTGCCGAAAGCGCCCGGAACCTTCGGTTCGATGCTCGCAATCCCGATTTTCGTGTTATTTTCGCCTCTGCCGATCGGGCTCCAGGCCATCACCTGGCTGGGGCTCGGGGCGCTGGGGACCTGGGCCGCAGGCGTCGCCGGGGGGCACTACGGGGTGGAGGACGACGGACGCATCGTGATCGACGAAGTGGTCGGACAATGGCTCGCGCTGCTGCCGCTCGTGCCGTTGGGCGCCGGCATCCACGCGGGAACCTGGATGCAGCCGGGATCCATCGCGTTGCTCGTGACCGGATTCGTCGCGTTCCGCTGCTTTGATATCGCCAAGCCGGGTCCGGTGGGCTGGGCCGAGCGGCGATTCACGGGAGGTCTCGGGGTGATGATGGACGACGTGGTGGCCGGAGCGTTCGGCGCCGTGGTGGTGGCGGTCGCGGCCCTGCTGGTGGCCGCCGTCGCCGGAGGCGCCGCGTGATCGCCGAAGTCATCACCATCGGCGACGAGCTGCTGCGTGGCGAGATCATCGACACCAACAAGTCGTACCTCTCCGAGCGCCTGCTCGAGATCGACGTGCACACCCGCTACCACTGCTCGGTCCTCGACGATCCCGCGGACATGAAGGACGCCTTCCTGCGCGCGGCCCGGCGCGCCGACATCGTGCTGGTGTCGGGCGGTCTCGGCCCCACGCGCGACGACATCACGATCGCGGTGCTGGCCGAGACGTTCGGGCGAAAGCTCGTGCGGCACGAACCCTCGATGGCGGCGCTGGTGGCGTTCTTCGAGCGAGTCGGGCGGGAGATGTCGCCCAGCAACGCGAAGCAGGCCGACTTCCCGGAAGGGAGCGAGGTCCTCGAGAACCCGATCGGTTCCGCCCCCGGCTGCATGCTCGAAGCCGAGGGCACCGCGTTCTTCTGCATGCCCGGCATCCCGCGCGAGCTCCACGAGATGATGGTCGAACAGGTCATGCCCCGTGTGGCGCGGCGCGCAGGCGGACAGGCCCGCGCGGTGCGCAGCGCCATCCTGCGGACCTTCGGCATCGGCGAGTCGACGCTCGAAGACGAACTCCGCGGCATCGCCGACGACGAGCACGTCCAGCTCGGCTTCCGGACGACGTTCCCGGACAACTTCCTGCGGCCGGTCGCGCACGGGGCGACCGTGGCGGAGGCCCGCGAACGACTGGAGGCGGCCTGTCGCGCGATCGAGGACCGGCTCGGCGTGCAGGTCTACGGACGCGACGACGAGAGCATGGAGGCCGTGGTCGGGCGGTTGTTGGCGGAGCGCGGCGAGACGCTGGCCGTCGCCGAGAGCTGCACCGGCGGGCTCCTGGGCGAGCGCGTGACATCGGTCGCCGGGGCCTCCGCGTGGTTCCTGGGCGGAGTGCAGGCCTACGCGAACCTGGCGAAGGAGCGGCTGCTCGGCGTTCCGGCCGGGATGCTCGCAACGCACGGGGCCGTCTCGGAGCCGGTCGCGCGCGCGATGGCGGAGGGCGTGCGGGAGCGGCTCGGAACGACCTGGGCGCTCTCGACGACCGGGATCTCCGGGCCCGACGGCGGGACGGACGAGAAGCCGGTCGGCACCGTCTGGATCGCGTGCGCGGGGCCCCGGGGAACCGAGGCGCACGACTTCGTCTTTCCGTTCGATCGCCAGCGCAATCGCCAGGTCACGGTGCAGATGGCCCTCGATTGGCTGCGCCGGACGCTGCTCGGGGTCGCCCGCGAGGTGCCGCGTTGGGTCCACACGCGCGCAGCGGGGCGGCGATGAGGGGATAGCTCGGTATCTCGGCCCGCAAACACGGGGAGGCGGTGCGCGCGTTCGTCGCGGTCCCGTTGCCCGCGGGCTTGCGTGCGGCCATCGGCGAACGGATCCGGGCGCTGCACGCGAAGCCGAATGGCGACGCGGTCCGCTGGGTCCGTCCCGAGTCCTTGCACCTCACGCTGCGCTTTCTCGGCAACGTCGCGGTGCAGGACGTGGCCGAGCTGGCGGCGTCGGTCGGAGAGGCGCTCTCGGATGCAGGCGCCTTCTCGGTGAAGCTCGGTCCGCCGCAGGCCTTCCCGGCGCCGCGGCGGCCGCGGGGCATCGTGCTGGGTGCGGTTCCCGAGGAGCCGCTGGCCGGTCTCGCGGCCCGTGTCGAAACCGCGGTCTGCGCGCACGGCTTCGCCCCCGAACGCCGGAAGTTCCGCGCTCACGTGACGCTCGGACGGCTGCGCAGCCGCCGGTTCCCGGCGCTCGACCGGCAGGCGCCGGACCCGTCGGAATGGTGGGTCGATCGCGTGGTGCTCTTCGAAAGCGAGCTCGCCCGCGACGGTGCGCGTCACCGTCCGCTCGAGACGATCTTCCTGGGGTCCGCCACGTCGGTGGCCCCGCCCACTCACCCCTGATTTCCAAGCAAGGAACGGAGAGAGGCACATGGCCAAGAACGACGACACGAAGGCAGAGGAGCAGCGGAAGAAGGCGCTGGAACTGGCGGTCTCATCGATCGAGAAGCAATTCGGAAAGGGGGCGATCCTGACGATGACGGACGATTCGATCGACCGGGAGGTGAAGTCCTTCTCCTCCGGATCCGCGAGCCTCGACCTGGCACTCGGCATCGGCGGCTATCCGCGCGGGCGGGTCGTCGAGATCTACGGGCCGGAATCGAGCGGCAAGACGACGCTCACCCTGCACGCGGTCGCCGAGGTGCAGCGCGCCGGCGGGGTGGCGGCCTTCATCGACGCGGAACACGCGCTCGACATCAACTACGCGCGCCGGCTGGGCGTCCGGGTCGAGGACCTGCTGGTCTCCCAGCCGGACACGGGCGAGCAGGCGCTCGAGATCTGCGACGTGCTGCTGCGCAGCGGCGCGATCGACCTCGTCGTCATCGACTCCGTGGCCGCGCTCACCCCGCGGGCCGAGATCGAGGGCGAGATGGGCGACCACCACGTCGGCCTCCAGGCCCGGCTCATGAGCCAGGCGCTGCGCAAGATCACGGGGACGGTCTCGAAGTCCGGGGCCACGGTCGTCTTCATCAACCAGATCCGGATGAAGATCGGCGTGATGTTCGGCAACCCGGAGACGACGACCGGGGGCAACGCGCTCAAGTTCTACGCATCGGTCCGGCTCGACGTCCGGCGCATCGCGGCGATCAAGGACGGCGACGAGGTGGTCGGCAACCGCACCCGGGTGAAGGTGGTCAAGAACAAGGTGGCGCCGCCGTTCCGGCAGGCCGAGTTCGACATCCTCTACAACGAGGGCATCTCGTTCGAGGGCGACGTGATCGACCTCGGCGTGGACGTCGGCGTGATCGAGAAGTCGGGCTCCTGGTACTCCTACGGCGACGAGCGGATCGGCCAGGGCAAGGAGAACGCACGGCGCTTCCTGAGGGAGAACGTCGACATCCGCGAGGCCATCGCCGATGCCGTCTACGCGGCCAAGGGCCTCAAGCGGATCCCGCGAACCGCGGCCGAGGAGGGCGCGTCGGAAGTGGCGGCCGGGGCAGTGGAGGCGCCGCTCGACGCCTGATGGCTCCCATGCACCGTGGCCCCCAGGGGAGCTTCCCCCCAGGGGCCGCGCGTGCGCTCGCGATCCGTTCCAACGCCGCGCCGGGGCTCAAGAAACCGCCCGGGGCCGTCGAAGGGATGCCTTGAGCGTGCGCGTGCTCCGCCCTCGGAGTGCGCACGCCTGGGGAGTGGCGAGATGGCCCTGCAGCTGGACGAGATCCTCAAGGTCGCCTTGAAGGGCGGTGCATCCGACATCCACCTCAAGTCGGGACTGCCGCCGATGTTCCGGGTCGACGGTGCGCTGGTGCCGCTGAAGAACGGCGAGCGGATCCTGCCCGAGGACATGCAGCAGGTCGCCATGGGCATCATGAACGACGTGCAGAAGGCGCGCTTCGACGAGTTCCGCGAGGCCGACCTCGCGTACGGCATTCCCGGTCTCGGTCGCTTCCGCGTCAACGTCTTCCAGCAGCGCGGGACGGTGGGCATCGTCTTCCGCGTGATCCCGTTCGGTGTGAAGACCATCGACCAGCTCTTCCTGCCCAAGGTCGTCGAGAAGATCTCGATGGAGCACCGCGGGCTCGTGCTGGTGACGGGCACCACCGGATCCGGCAAGTCGACCACGCTCGCGGGGATGATCGACCACATCAACTCGAACCGGACCTGTCACATCATGACGATCGAGGATCCGATCGAGTTCCTGATCCGCGATCGCCGCTCCGTGGTCAACCAGCGCGAGATCGGTGTCGACACCCAGAGCTTCGCGAACGCGCTCCGCGCGGCGTTGCGCCAGGACCCCGACGTGATCCTGGTCGGCGAGATGCGGGACTTCGAGACGATCGAGACGGCCATCACTGCGGCCGAGACCGGCCACCTCGTGATGTCGACGCTGCACACCCTCGACGCGACCGAGACGATCAACCGGATCATCTCGGTCTTTCCGCCCTACCAGCAGAAGCAGGTGCGCCTGCAGCTGGCGTCGATCCTCAAGGCCGTCATCTCGCAGCGTCTCGTGCCCCGCGCCGACGGCAAGGGCCGGGTGCCGGCGCTCGAGGTCATGGTCTCGACCGGCAGGGTGCGTGAGTGCATCTCGGACAAGGACCGCACCAAGGAGATCAACGACGCGATCTCCAAGGGGTTCACGACCTACGGCATGCAGACCTTCGACCAGAGCCTGATGCACCTGGTGAAGCAGGGCCTCGTCTCCTACGACGAGGCGCTCAAGCACTGCACCAACCGCGATGACTTCGTGCTGCGCTTCAAGGGCGTGGCCTCGACCTCGGACGGGACCTGGGACGATTTCGAGGGCGAGGAGGCCGTCCTCGAGGAAGAGAAGGCCGAAGCCGGCGACGACGGGGCACCGGACTTCATCGAGCGTTTCTAGCCCGCGGCGGTTGCGCGCGGCGAAGGGTTGCGCGCGGTCCTTCCGCCGAGCGAACCCTCCGGCGCTACGGCCGTTCGAAGACGACGCCGTAGGTGTGCGTGACGAAGTTCGCGCTGGGCCACGGGTCGATGGTCCGGATCGCGCGGAAGCCGGCGGCTTCGAGTTCTCCGATGAGCACGGGTGGCCGGATGCCGTGTCCGCCGCGGTCCTCCGGCACGCCCTTGGGCGTCCAGAAGGAGAGCAACCACGCGGGTGGGAAGTCGACGATCATCAGGCGGCCCCCCGGGCGGATCGAATCGAAGAGGCTCTTCGTGAAGGTCTTCGGGGACGTCAGGTGGTGGTAGACGTCGCGCAGGTAGATCGCATCGCAGCAGGCCGGCTCGAGCCCGGTCCCTTCGATGCGGGCTTCCCGGACGTCGAGCGCCACGCCCGCGGCCTCGCCGGCCGCGCGGATCGTGTCGCGCTTCCCGGCCTCGATCTCGGTCGCGATCACGCGCCCGGTCGGCCCGACGACGCCGGCCAGGGCGACGGCAAAGGTGCCATCGCCGGCGCCGATGTCGGCGACGACCGCGCCGGGGCCGATGTCGAGCCCCTCCTGGAACAGGCGGATCTCCTGTTCGAAGTCGCTTTCGGCGAGTGCCGGTCCGGAAAGGGCGAGCAGGACCGCGGTCCACGCAAGGAGTCGATGGATCATGTCGGGGTTCCTCGGTCGGGCACGGGTTCGGTGAGTCGTTCTCGGATCTGGCGCAGCAGCCGGATGGCCAGTCGGATGTTGCGCTCCGACAGGCCGCGTCCCAGAGGCCGACCCCAGCGCGCCTGACGCCGCTCCATCTCCCGCAGTCGGCGCCGGCCGCGGGCCGTCAGGGCCACGAGCCTCGACCGTCGGTGACGCGGGTTGTCCTCCAGCCGCACCAGACCGCCGGCCGCAAGGGTCGACACGACCCGCTGCACCGGTTGGCGCGCGATCGCGCGCTCGGTCGCGAGTTCGGGCACGGTGCGGGCGCCTGCCGTGGAAAGACTGCGGAGGACCGAGACCTCGGCATTGGTCAGGTCTCCCGGCGACATCGCCCGCCGGCTCGCAGCGGCCACATGGTGGTGCAGCCGCGTGACTTCGATCAGCAGCGTCTTGATCGGCGGGTCCCCGGCGACGTCTTCGTCCATTGACACCATTGGTGTCATCCTCGCATAATGACATCCGCGATGTCAATCGGAAATTCGACGTGACTTCGAGTGGCCTGCGTGCGCCGCGGCCTACGGCCGCAGGGGAGGCCTGGGAGCGCCGCCGCCTGGGTCCCCTCGCCGCCTCTGCGATCGTCGTCGCCAACATGATCGGCGCCGGACTCTTCACCACCTCCGGCTTCGCCCTCGCCGACCTGCGTGATCCCCGTGCCGTCGTGGCGGCGTGGCTCGTCGGTGGCGTCGTCGCGCTCTGCGGCGCGCTCTCGTACGGCGGGATCGCCCACCGGATTCCGGAGTCGGGCGGCGAAGCGACCTACCTCGGCGCCGCGGTCCATCCCGCCGTGGGCTTCCTGGCGGGATGGGTATCGGTCTTCGCCGGCTTCGCGGGCCCGATCGCCGCGTCCGCACTCGCGTTCGAGGTCTACCTCGAGACCGCGCTGGGCGTGCGTCTTCCGCACGGCGTCGTCGGCGGAGCGCTCATCGCCGCCGTGGCCGCACTCCACGCGCTGCGGCCACACCTCGGAACCGCCAGTCTCACCGGCATGGTCCTGCTGAAGCTCGCGTTGCTCGTGACGCTGGTGACGTGGGGCGCGAGCTACCCGCCCGGCAGCGCACAGATCACGCCCTCGGGGTTCCGGGCCGGCGCCTTTGCAGTGACCCTCGTCTGGATCTCCTTCTCGTACAGCGGATGGAACGGCGCGGTCTATCTCGCAGGGGAGATTCGCGACCCCGGACGCAACCTCGCACGCGTGCTCTGGATGCCGACACTCGGGGTGGCCGTGCTGTACGCGGTGACGAACGCGGTGTTCCTTCGGACCGGCGATGCGGCCGTTCTCGCGGGTCGCGCCGACTTTCTCGCGGCAGCCGCCGGGGGGCTCGGCGGTGAGTGGGTCGAGCGCGGCGTGGCGGCACTCGTGGCCCTCGCGCTGCTGACCTCCGTCTCGGTCATGGTGCTCTCCGGGCCGCGCGTCCTCGTCCGCCTGGCCCGAGACGGCATCGTTCCGCGGGCACTGGCACGCGGTCGGGTCGCGCCGGCGGCCGCGATCGCATGTCAGGCGGCCGTCGCGATCGCGATCCTGGCGGCCGCCGGTCTCGCGGAGTTGATCGCGGCGCTCGGCTACGCGCTGGGACTCTCCGCGTCTGCCGTCGTCGGCGTCGCGATGTGGCTGCGCCGACGCGAGGGTCCGGATCGCGTGCCCATCCCGGGACATCCGTGGGTCCCCCTCGTCTTCGTCGTGGTGACCGTCGCCACGTCGGCATTCCTCGTCGTGCGCAATCCAGCCGAGGCCGCACTCGGGACGGCGTTCCTGCTGTCCGGACTGCCGGCCTATGCGATCTTTCGAGGCGTTCGGCGCAGTGGAGCAGGCCTCTAGCCTCGATCCGGCATTCCGATCGGCCACGGAGGTGGCGAGGCGTGGGCGCATGCGAAGTCGAGCGCAGCAGGGTCCCTCGTCTGTTCCCTGTGCCTTGGGTCACCCGAGTGACTCCCGCCACCGGGTGCCGATCAGGGGCGAGCCATGAGCCGGAGCCCGCCCCTCGCCGCCTCCCCCCGCGAGGTCGACCGGCGAATGCCGGATCGAGGCTAGCTTCCGCCGGCGGACGGGCCGCCCGTTCAGCCGCCTTGCCGCCCCTGCAGGCGCGCGGCGAGGGCCTGCTCCTCTTCCGCTTCGGGGATCATCCCCTTGCGCTGGTAGAGTCTCGAGAGGCTCGTGTGTGCGAGCACGTCGTCGGGTTCGAGCGCGACGAGGCGCTCGCCGGCCTCGATCGCGCCATCGAGGTCGCCCGACCGGTCGAGCGCCATCGCGAGCCCGTTCCAGGCGATGGCCAGGTTCTCGTCCGCCTCGATCGCCTTCCGGTAGCCGCTGATCGCGGCGTCGATCTCGCCCGCCACGTAGTGGGCGAACGCCTCCTTGTACAGCGCGCGCGCTTCGCTCATGGCTGCGGAGTATACTCGTGCGCCGGAGGGGAGTCCGTGGGACGGGAAGAAATCGAGCTCGGTGGCTTCGGCGACATCGTCAGCGGACGCGTCGAGGGCGCGTCCTGGGTGCCCGGTTCCTTTCCGATGCCCGACGGCAGCGCCTGGGTCTACCAGGAGCCCGAAGCCGTCGTGGTGATCCAGAACGGTGAGCTCATCGTCAACGCGGCTCCCTTCACGCGCGGGCACGACCAGGTGCAGTTCTTCGACAACGCCAAGCACATGTACTGGTCGACGCAGCCGCTCGCGCCACCGGCCCGCGGCGCGCTCACGGTCGCGTGGGAGCAGGCCGCGACGATCCATGGCGGACGGCCCGGCGACCTCTACGACGCCTTCGTCTCGTTCCACCTGCTCGACCTCGCGCGCGGCGTGGCACTCAACTTCTTCGTCGGCAACGACGCGCTCGCGACCGTGCACGCGCACCTGCCGTTTCCGGGCGCGACCGCGCCCGAGCGCGCGGCCGGCCCGAAGTACTTCTGCTGGTTCGACGAACGGCGCGACTGCACCGCCGCGGGCGAGTGGCACACCTACGAGATCCGCGTCGATGCCGCGGCCGGGACCGTCACCTGGACGATGGATGGCGAGGCGCTGAAGCACGCCGAACAGACGGGCCCGCTCGGCCCCTTCACGCTGGCGATGGGCCTGATGACCGAGAAGGACATCGTGCCCGGCAAGGGCAGCGTGTCCTGCCACGGCCAGGGCGCGCAGGGACGCTGGCGCAACATCCGCGCCACGCTCGAGACGCCGTAGCCGGTGCTGGGCCTGCTGCTGCGCGCGACGCGGGCGCCGTCGCTGCTGGCCGGCGCGATGCCGGCGGTGGTCCTGCCCGCGCTCGTCGCCTCGCAGGGAGGCGCGGTCCGCCTGCTGCCGGCCGCCGTCACCGCAATCGGCCTGATCGCGCTCCAGGCCGGCGTGAACGTCGTCAACGACCTCTTCGACGACGAAAGCGGCCTCGACGCCGACCCCGAGTTCGCGCGCTCCCCGTTCCCGCTCGGCAGCCGCGTCCTCCAGAGCGGTGCCCTCTCGCGACGCGGGATGTGGAGCCTCGCCGCCGGCTGCTTCGGCCTCGGGCTCGTCTGCGGTCTCTACCTGGACACCCTCCACCCGGGCCACACCGTGCTGTGGATCGGCGTGGCCGGTGCCGTGCTCGGCTACTTCTACACCGCACCGCCACTGAAGCTCGCCTATCTCGGCGTGGGCGAGCCGATCATCTTCCTGCTCTTCGGGCCGATGGCCGGACTCGGCGCGACCTTCGTCCAGACCGGGCGGCTGGACGACGGCCCCGCGCTCCTCGTCTCGTCGGCCCTCGGCGTCCTGATCATGGCGGTGCTGTATCTGCACCACTTCCCGCAACACGATGCCGACGCGCGGCACGGCAAGAAGACCCCGATCGTGCGCCTCGGCCAGGTCCGCGCGGGTCGCCTGGTCCCGGTGATGATGGCGGCGCCGTTCGCGATGATCGCCGCCGGCGTCGCAACGGGTGCGTTGCCGCCTGCGGCCCTCGCGTTCGGGCTCGGCGTGGTCCCGGCCATCAACGCCTCGCGGCTCGCCCTGGTCGCACCGACGGACGGCCGCCGCATGACCCAGGCCTTCGGCCACGTGATGCTGACCCTCCTCGTCGGATCCCTCTCCCTGGCCATCGCCCTCTCGATCGGAAGCAGAAGCGGGAGCGGGGACGGAGCTTAGAAACCAAGAAACCAACTTACGTCGGGTGACGCGCATGAACCGAGATCGGCTTCGACGGAGTCTCTTCTGGCTGTGGCTCTCCGTCGTCATGGTCAGCGCCTCGGCCAGCGGAAGCGCGGGCGAGGTCTTCCTGGAAATCCGTGAGCCGCCGCCGGGAAGCGAGCAGGAAGCCGGGATCGAGTGGGCCGAAGTCGCAGGCTACGTCTCGACCGGCGAGTCACCCTACCTCGATGTCTTCATCGCCATCGACTTGTCTGCGTCCACGCTCGTGGCGTCGGGGGACGACATCGATGGTGATGGGCGGGTAGGCCGCACGTCCTTGCTCGCGTATCCGTTCTTCTCCGTGGACCTGGCCCGAGATCACTACCGCCCGGCGATGTTGTCGACGGACCCCGGGGACACGGTTGCCTGGGCCCAGATCCACGCAGCGCGGCGCTTCGTCGAGTCCGTCGATCTGTCGCGTGTCCGGATCGGGGTCCTGACATTCGCGGCATCCTCCCGGGTCCGGATCCATCTCACCTCGGACCGGGAGGAGTTGATCCGCGTGATCGATGACATCGGCCGCGGCGAATCCCGCCGCCGGCGGAACCTCGAGATCACCGGGACGAACATGGCCCATGCGCTTGCCACGGGTGGCGCCTATCTCCTGGCCGCACGCGCGGAACAGGATGGGCCGCCCCGGCGGATGGAGCTGCTGATGCTTTCGGACGGTCTTCCGAGCCGTCCCTTCTCGCGAGGGCCAGAAGCCGCGGTCGCCACTGCGCAGGTGCTCCAGGAGCGGGACGTGCAGGTCCACTTCTTCCCGCTCGGTTCGGTCGCCGTGCGGAACGCGCCGTTCTTCGAGTTCGTGGACGACTTCACTGGAAGCCGTCACACCAAGGTCGGCCGGGTCGGAGAGATCGTCGAGCGGCTCGCCGAGACGCACCTCGATCGGATGGCGGCGTTCGACATCGTCAACCGGACTTCGGGTGTGCCCGCGCGGGCACTTCGGGTCTTTGCGGACGGTTCGTTCGACGCGGTCGTTCCGCTGGTGCCTGGCGAGAACGAAGTCTCCTTCCACGTCGTCGCTTCGGACGGGCAGGTCGTCGATGCCGAGCGCGTGGTGTCCTACGTTCCCTCGGAGCCGCGAACCGCGGCGGAGGCTGCGCGGCGGTCGAGCCTGCTGGAGGCCTTCGAACAGCGACTCCGCGGACGCCGTACCGAGACCGAACTGCTGATGGATCTCCATGCGGCGCGCGAACTCAGCCTCGAGACCCAGCATCGGCTGGAGATCGAGGCCGACGCGCGGGAGCGGGGACGAGGACGGGGACGGAGCTTAGAAACCAAGAAACCAACTTACTTGCGAAGCGAGTAAGTTGGTTTCTTGGTTTCTAAGCTCCGTCCCCGTCCCCGTCCTCGCTCCCGCTCTTGCGTCCGCGCCCGTTTCCGAGCCCGCGCCACAGGCGGTCGAGCAGGGCGGCGACGCCCGTGCCGTCGGGTTCGAGCTGGAAGTACTGGTCGCCGTCGTCCTTGACGAGCAGGCGTACCTTCTTGCCGCCCAGCATCTCCTCCGGCGCCACGTCGGGGCCGGCCTCGCGGTCGAGCTCGGCGAAGATCCTCTGGCCCGCGATCGAGATGACGGCGATGTGCACCGGTTCCGTCGCATCCCGCCCGCTGACATGGATCGTGGTCGAGGCCTCGACGACGGCCCGCGCGCGGTCGAGGGAACGGACGTCCGCCGGAGCCGGATGCGGCACGCGCGCGAAGTGGATCTGCGGCGGCGAGACCTCCTCGCGCCGGCGCGTCGAACCCTCGCGCTCGAGCACCGTCACGTAGTTGTTGTTGCCGGGCCCGCCGATCGATTGCGCGATTCCGATCTCGGCCCGCGCGACCTGGGCCCGCGGGTTCGGGAAGCGCCCGTGCATCTGGAGCACGCACTCGGCGATCTGGAAGAGGCCGGTGCCGCCCACCGGGTGGCCCCGCGCCTTCAGCCCGCCCGAGAGGTTCACGGCGAGGCGCCCGGTCGGGCCCGTGACCGGATTCGCGATCGGGTGCGGCGACGGGCTCTCCAGATCGCCCACCAGGAACGCAACGGCGTCTTCCGGGTCGACCAGGTCGAGATCGACGAGGTCGATCGGCAGCAGGCTGTTGAATGCATCGTGTGCCTCGACGACCACGTGCTCGAGTTCGCGAGGCCGCGCGATCCCGGCGCGCCAGTAGGCGAGCCGCGCCGCGCGTCGCGTCGCGGCCATGTGGGTCAGCGCGCCGCGGTCCAGGATCGACGACGACTCGGTCGCCGAGCCGAGTCCGCTGACACGGATCGGTGTCGGCCGGGACGTGACGATGACCGCGGCCGCGCCGTCGCAGATCGGCGAGCAGTCCTTGCGCAGCAGTGGCGTCGCCACCGGCAGGTTCCGGCTTTCGTCGAAGTAGTTGCGCTGGGGCTCGAACTTGCCGTGGAACGCGGCCAGGGGGTTCTCGCAGCCGAGCGCGTGCGCGCGCGCCATCAACCGCGACAGGATCTCCTTGCCGCGCTCGGGAGCGATCCCCTGCTCCTTCATCCAGGCCTGCGTCACCAGCGCGATGATGCCCGGCATCGTGAAGCCGAAGCGCCGCTCCACCGGGTCCACCACCTTCGACATGATGGCGGTGGCCTCCTGCGTGGTGACGGTCTTCATCCGCTCTCCGGCCACCACCAGCACGCTCTCGTACTCCCCGGCCGCGACCTTGGCGCAGGCCTCGTGGAACGCGGCGGCGCCGGTGGAGGAGGCCGTCTCGCTGCGGACCGCCGGGATCCCGCGCAGCCCCAGGCGGTCGGCGACCTTGGCCGCGATGTTGGCCCGGTTCTCGAACTCCTCGCTGTCCATCACGCCGACCTGGAGCGCACCGAACGCGTGGATGCGGGACTCGGCCAGCGCCTTCTCCACCGCCTCGGCGAAGAGGTCGAAGATGCTGCCGAAGACCCGGCCCGTGAGATCCACCTTCGTGAGGCCCACGCCGGCGATGTAGACGGGTTGCGCCATGGCGTTCGTTACCCTTCGGCGCGTGGCGTGGGGCGCTGAAGCCGCACGCGCCGGACCGATTCCGGGGGACCCCGTCCATGTCGAAGACTCGTTGGATCCTGCTTGGCGTGCTGGCGTTGCTCGCGCTCTGGATGTTCTCCGGGGGCCGGGAGCCCACGATCGAACCCGGCAGCGCGCTCGTGGTCGAGATCGAGGGGAAGTACGTGGACGGCGTCGTGAGCCCGGTGCTGAGCCTCTTCGCGGACCAGGAAGAGTCGCTCCTCGCGGCCGTCTCCCGCCTGCGCAAGGCCGAGCGCGACGACCGCATCGAGACCGTGGTCCTGCGCATCCGGGGCATCCAGATGGGCTGGGGCCAGGCGGAAGAACTGCGCAGCCGCATCCTGGCGCTCGAAGCCGCCGGCAAGCGCACGGTCGCGCTGCTCGAGTTCGAGGGCTACGGAAACGCGTCCTACTACCTGGCGAGCGCCGCCGGCCACGTGGTCGCGACACCGGCCGGCCACAACCCCTTCGTCGGGATCGCGGGGGAGTACCTCTTCTACGGCGGGCTCCTCGAGAAGGTCGGCGTGCAGGTCGAGTACGAGCGCATCGGGGCCTACAAGAGCGCGGTCGAGGCGTACGCGAACTCGAAGGCCTCCGACGCGAACCGCGAGATGATCCAGTCGATGATCGGCTCCGTGGAGACGACGTTCGTCTCGGCGATCGGCGCGTCGCGCGGGATGAGCGCGGACGAGGTGCGGGCCATCATCGACTCGTCGCCGACCTCGCCCGCTGACATGCTCGACGCCGGGCTGATCGACCAGGTCGCGTTCTACGACGAGGTGATGACCTCGCTCGGCGACCCGCCCGTGGTCGAGGCCTCGACCTACGACGCGGTGTCGCCCGAGACCGTGGGCTTCCGGCCGGCCGCGACCGTGGCCATGATCTATGGCAGCGGGCCCGTGGTCACCGGCACCGGCGATCGTTCGACGACGGGCGGACGCATCATGGCGTCCGAGACGATCGCGGCGAGCATCCGCGAAGCCGTCGAGAACGACGACATCGTCGCGATCATCTTCCGCGTGAACAGCCCTGGCGGCTCCCCGATGGCCTCGGACCTGATCCTGCGCGAGTTGCAGCGCGCCCAGGACGAGGGCAAGCCGGTGGTGGTGTCGATGTCCGACTACGCGGCGTCGGGGGGCTACTACGTCTCCGCCGGTGCCGATGCGATCGTGAGCCATGCTGCGACGCTGACGGGTTCGATCGGCGTCTTCACGATCCGGCCTTCCCTCGGCGGCTTGTACGAGAAGCTCGGGATCGGCGTCGAGTCGGTCACGCGCGGCGCGAACGCGGACCTGCTGCTGGTCTCCGACGTCCTCACGCCGGAAGCCCGCGGCGTGCTGAAGCGCGACGTCGAATCGATCTACTCGCTGTTCCTGGATCGCGTCGCCGCGGGCCGCTCGATGCGGCGCAAGGACGTGGACGCGATCGCGCAGGGGCGCGTCTGGACCGGCGCGCAGGCGGTCGAGCTCGGCCTCGTCGACCGGATCGGGGGCTTCCGCGCCGCCGTCGAGGAGGCGATGGATCTCGCCGGCGTCGAAGCCGGCGCCGACGTCGGAATCATCGAGTACCCGCGCCCGAAGCCGATCGCCCAACAGATCCTCGAACTCGTCGGGGCGCGGGCGCGGCAGCAGGCGCCGGCCGCACTCGCGCTGCTCCCGCGCGAGTTGCGCGAGATGTGGCGGACGCTCGCGGTCCTGCCCGCGGGCCAGCCCATGCTGCTGATGCCGGGGCAGCTCACGATCCATTGATCCCGCGCCGGAGGCACCGATGAAGGTCGAACGAAGCTTCCGCGTTCCGGCAGACGCCGAGACCGTGCGCGCCAGGCTCGCGGACGAGGCCACGTTGACCGGCCTCTTCCCGGACGCGCGGACCGAGGTCACGGCGCGCGCGCCCGGGCGCATCACCGTGAAGTCCCGCTACAAGGCGCTGGGCCGCGAGGGCGAGGCCCGCTTCCACTTCAGCTGGGACGAGTCCGGCGACCTCGCCTTCGAGAAGGTATGCGACGGCAACGTCTGGAAGCAGCTTCGCGGGGCCGTGGTCGCCTCCGCCGACGGCGCGTCGACGCGGGTGCGGATCGCGATGGAGGGCCGGACGAAGGCGTTCGTCCCCGAGATCACGATCAAGGTTCCGATGGAAATGCAGATGGACGAGATGGTGGGCGCCCTGCGGGATCGGCTCTCGGACGACGGAGGCCGCTAGACTCGGCCCATGCCCAGGATCGAAGCCAGCGACGGGACCCTGCTCTACGCAGAAGCCCACGGCGAAGGCGAACCGCTCGTCCTCTCTCCCGGCTTCTGCCAGACCCACGAGAACTTCCGGCCCCAGGTCGGCCCCTTCGTGGCCGCCGGATACCGCGTGATCCTGTGGGACTACCGCGGCCACGGCCTGAGCGCGGCGCCCGAAGACCCGGCGGCGTACGGCATCGGGCACGTGATCGGCGACCTCGGGACCGTGCTCGACTGGGCCGCGCCCGGGCGTCCGGCCATCGTCGGCGGGTTGTCGTTCGGCGGACTCGCCTCCCAGCACTTCGCACTCCGCTTCCCGCAACGCGTGAGCGCCCTGCTGCTCGTCTCGAGCGGGCCGGGCTTCAAGAACCCCGAAGCCCAGAAGGGGTGGGAGGCCCAGGTCGGGCGGATCGCGGACCGGCTCGAGGCCGTCGGCTTCGAGGGCTACACCGATGGCCGCGCCGCACCCAACGCGATCGGGCTGCACCCGGAGTACCCCGCCGCCCAGGCCGCGGGCCGCGCGATCGAGGCCCAGGACCCGAACGGGGTCGCCCGCTTCGGGCGCCGCGTTGCGGGCCCGGCGCCTTCCACGATCGACCGGCTCGGCGAGTTGACGATGCCGGCGCTGGTGCTGGTGGGCGCGCTCGACACCGCCTATGCGCGGGCCGCCCAGGTGATGGCGGCCAAGCTGCCCCATGCCACGTCCGTCGAGATCCCGGACGCGGGCCATTGCGTGAACATCGACCGGGCCGGCGCGTTCAACGACGCCGTATTGGCGTTCCTGGCCGATCGCGCGCCGGCCGCCCGCTAGCACCAGCCCCCACGGGGAGGTTCCTCCCCTTCTGGAGGGGGCCGCGCCCCTGGCCGACCCGCCGGCTGGCGCGCAACCTTCGGCCGGACCCGGGGTTGGAACCCCCGGAAGCACCGGAGGCGACGGACCGCGTGGACGAGGACGTCCGGCTGATGCAGGCGTTCCAGCGGGGCGACGAGCAGGCCTTCGAGGCCCTGTTCGACCGCTGGGCGACGCGGCTCCTGCGCTTCCTGGACCGGATGGTGAAGGAACCGGCTGTGGCAGAGGAACTCCTCCAGGAGACCTTTCTTCGCGTGCATCGCTCGCGCGCGAACTATTCGCCGGACGCGAAGTTCTCGACCTGGCTGTTCACGATCGGGGGCAACGCGGCGCGCAACGAGCTGCGCCGGCCATTCCGCCGGCACGCGCACGAGCGGCCGGACGCGGTGGACCCGGAGGGCGACCGCGCACCGCTCCAACTCGTGGCCGATCTGCCCGCCAGCGACGACGTCGCCCACGCGCGCCGGGTGGGCGACGCCGTGGGAGCGGCCCTCGAACGTCTTCCCGAGCGCCAGCGCGCGGCCCTGTGGCTGTCGGCGGTCGAGGGCCAGTCCCACGCCGAGATCGCGACCGCGCTCGATACCTCCGAGAAGAGCGTGAAGGCGCTGGTGCATCGCGCCCGCGTCTCGCTCGCCCGGATCGTCACCCCCGATGGAGAGCAGGCCGGTCCGCCCCGCACCCCGGGCCTGGCCGAGACCGGAGGCCGCACATGAGCCGCGAGCACGAACTGGATCCGACGCTGTCCGCGTACCTCGACGGTGCGCTGCCGGAAGAACAGCAGGCAGACCTGCGCGCCCGCCTCGCCGCCTCGCCGGCGCTGCGCGCCCGCCTCGCGGAACTCGCCGCCGTCGACGAGGCGTTGCGCGCGCTGCCGGGCCCGGTCGCGGGCGAGGCGCTGAAGCAGCGGCTGCGCGCGCGGATTGCCGAGGGCGCGCCCGCGACATCGCCGCGCGCGCGACGTCCGGGCCGCGCGGCTGCACCGCCGTCGCGCCGGCACGGCGCACTCCGCTGGGCCGCGCGGGCCTCCTTCGCCGCGAGTGCGCTCTTCGTGGCCTGGGTCGCGGTCGGTCCCTCGCCGCTCTCGTCGCCGCAGGGTCCCGCGGACCGCGTGCCGGCTCCGTCCGACGCGGTTTCGAGCGCGATCCCGGACGACTTCCTGGTGAGCGAGAGCCACGCCGACCTCGAGGTGATCGGCGTCCTCGACCTGCTCGCGGGTCTCGACGGCCTGGACGAGTCGGAGGCCACGAGCGGATGATCCGTCCTCTGCGCATCGCGGGCCTGGTCGGAGGCCTCCTGCTGTTTCTGCTCGCGGGACCTCCCGCCGCGGCCGAAGGCCCCGAGGACCGCGCGCCCGCGCTCGAGGCGCCGGCGGACACCCCGGACTCGATGCGGGAGTGGATCGGGCGTCTCGGCCCGGAGAAGCGCCGCGCCGCCACCGCTCGCCTGCAGCGGATGGAGCCCGCACGCCGGCGCCGGTTCTTCGAGCGTTGGGAGACGCTCTCGGACGAGCAGCGCAGGCATCTCGAAGCGCGGCTGGAGCAGCGCGCGGAGCGGCACCTCGCCGGGCGCGGCGCGCGCGGCCACGCGCCGCGGACCGATGCGATGACCGAGCAGCAGCGCGAGCGCTTCCGCGCCGGCGCAGCCCGCTGGCGCGAGATGGACGCCCACGAGCGCGAGCGCATGCGCGGCCGCCTGCGGCGCTTCGAGCGGCTGTCGCCCGGGCGGCAGGAGGCCATGATCCGCCGGCTGATGCCCGATGCCGGCGAACGCGAACGCGCGCGCGCGCTCGCCCGCCTTCGCGCCGCCGCACGCTCTGCCCACCACCGCGACCGCGGAGGCGAGCGCTGACCGCTCGCGCCGTGGGTTGCGGTCGCCTCCCCGGCCGGGGGTTCCCGCGCCCCCGTCCGCGGACTCGTCTACCTTGCCGGCTCCTGCGCGCGAGGGAGAAGGGATGGGAAGGGTATACGACGCGATCGACGACCGATGGCGCGAGTGGATCGCGGCCCAGCACGTGTTCTTCGTTTCCACGGCACCGGCCGACGGCGGCCACGTCAACTGCTCACCCAAGGGGCTCGACAGCTTCCGGGTCCTCGGCGCGCGCGAAGTGGCCTATCTCGACTACGTCGGCAGCGGCGCCGAGACGGTCGCCCACCTGCGCCAGAACGGCCGCATCACGCTGATGTTCTGTGCGTTCGAGGGACCGCCCAGGATCTTCCGCATCCACGGACGGGGCGAGGCGGTGGAGCCCGGCGACGCCGATTGGGAGGCCCTGTCGGCGCTGTTTCCAGCGGCACCGAACGCGCGCTGCATCATCCGGGTGCGGGCCGAGCGGCTCTCGGATTCCTGCGGATACGGCGTCCCGCTGATGGCGTACCAGGGGGTCCGTCCGCAGATGGACGCATGGGCAGAGCGCAAGGGGCCGGACGGCCTGCGCGCGTACCAGCTCGAGAACAACCTCGACAGCCTGGACGGGCTCCCGGCGTTGCGCGGCGAGACGCTTCGTTAGGCGATGGCGGGAGCGCCGGACCTCGACGCCCTCGCGGTGCGACCGTGTTCGGTCTTCCTGGGCTGGCGGTCGCAGGAGGACACGTCCGCGCTCGTCGCGCTCGAGGAGGGCACCTCCGGACTGGTTGCGCGGGGAGGAACGCGCACTCCTGGACGTCGCCTGCCGGATCGCGTTGCGCGACGCCTCCGGAGCCCGTGCCGTCGCGGAGGCCAACGACGCCGCGGCGCGCTCCCGAGCGGGTCCGCCCGGACGCGTCCCCCGCGATGCCGTGCGTTACGATCAGCGCACCCGCACGGCCCGATCGGACGGATCGCGAACGGGCCGGCCTCGAGGGACGCCACCGCGCATGACCGACACGCAGCCCACGCAAAACGGGAGCGGCCTCGAGCCATGGGAGTTCGCGGGTTGGGGACGGGCGGAGCGGATCACCAGCCTTCCGCCCGCCTCCCCGGACCCGCGCGACGGTTCGCATCGGCACACGCTGGGGACGTGGCGCGCGACCGCGATCTGCGGCAACGACATCACGTCGAGCGTCCTCTACGTCTCCGCGCTCTGCGCCGCGCAGGCCGGTGCGCTGGCGCCGATCGTGCTGCTGATCGTCGCGGGCGTGCTCTACCTCTATCGCCGCGTCTACGCCGAGGTCGGCAGCGCGCTCCCGCTGAACGGCGGCACCTATACGGTCCTGCTCAACACGACGAACAAGCGCGTGGCCGCCGCTGCGGCGTGCCTCACGCTGCTGTCCTACATCGCGACGGCCGTGATCAGCGCGAACGAGGCGATGCACTACGCGCACAACCTCGTTCCCTCGGTCGACGTCTTCCTCGCCACCGTGGCCGTCCTCGGCGTCTTCGCCTTCCTGGGCGTGATCGGCATCAGCGAGTCGGCCGTGGTCGCGCTCGGGATCTTCGTCTTCCACATCGCGACGCTCACCGTCCTCGTCGTGGCCGGCGGCTTCACCGTCCTCCAGGACCCGTCGCTGCTGCTCGAGAACTGGCAGCTGCCGAGCCCCAGCAGCCTGCCCGCGGCGATCTTCTTCGGGTTCGCGGCAGCGATGCTCGGGATCAGCGGCTTCGAGAGTTCCGCGAACTTCATCGAGGAGCAGAAGGAGGGCGTCTTCCCGAAGACCCTGCGCAACATGTGGATCGCGGTCGCCGTGTTCAATCCCCTGATCAGCCTGCTCTCGCTCGGCCTGTTGCCGCTGGCCCGGATCCAGGAAGTGCCGCCGGACCTGCTGGCGCAGATGGGCGAAGTCGCGGTCGGCCGGCCGCTCGCGACGCTGGTGAGCGCGGACGCGGTGCTGGTGCTCTCGGGCGCCGTCCTCACCAGCTTCGTCGGCGTGACCGGGCTGATGCGCAGGATGGCGCTCGATCGCTGCCTGCCGCAGTTCCTGCTCCAGGAGAACCGTTGGCGCGGCACGAACCACTGGATCCTGCTCGGCTTCTTCGGGCTCTGCGTCTCGATCCTGGCGATCACGGCCGGCCGTATCGAGGTCCTGGCCGGCGTCTACACGCTGGCCTTCCTCAGCGTGATGGCGTTGTTCGCGATCGGCAACATGCTGCTGAAGACGCGGCGCGGCAAGCTCCCGCGCGCGGTCCGTGCCGGCTGGCCCACGGTCACCGTGGCGCTGCTGGCGGTGCTGGTCGGGATCGTCGGCAACATCATGCTGGACCCGGTCAATCTCGAGATCTTCGAGGGCTACTTCGCAGCGACCGCGGCCCTCGTGGCGGTGATGTTCCTGCGCCTCGAGATCCTGAAGGTCGGCCTCTACGTCTCCCGCGCCGTGGTCGAGAGGCTGAGCGCCGCGAGCGGTTGGGTACACGAAGTGGTGTTGCGTGAGATCGGCCGCATCAACGACGACGCGATGGTCTACTTCACCAAGGGCGACAACCTGGTCACGCTGAACCAGGCCGTGCTCTACGTGCTCGACAACGAGCAGACCTCGCGGCTGAAGGTGGTCCTGGCCTACGACGACGAGGACGAGATTCCGCCGCACCTCTCCGCGCACCTGAAGCTGATCGATCGCCTCTACCCCCAGCTTCGGATCGACTTCGTCGCGGTGAAGGGCACGTTCGGCCCCGAACTCGTCGAGGCGATCTCGCAGCGTCTTCGGGTCCCGAAGAACTACATGTTCATCGGAACGCCGGGCGATCGCTTCCCCCACCGCATCGAGGACCTCGGCGGTGTGCGGGTGGTGCTGTGACGGTGTCGCCGCGGTGAGCGGGATCGAGGACTTCCTCGCCTCCTACGGCCTGGCCGCGGTGGTCGTCGGCACCTTCTTCGAGGGCGAGACCGTCCTGGTGTTGGCCGGACTCGCGGCCCACCGCGGCTATCTCGGACTTTCCGCCGTGGTCGCGGCCGGCTTCGCGGGCACGTTCCTGGGCGACCAGCTCTACTTCCAGATCGGCCGCCGTCACGGCGCGGCCCTGCTCGAGCGCCACGCCGCCTGGCGGATGCGGGCGGAGCGCGCCACGCGGTTCCTCGAGCGGCACCACATCACGTTCATCCTGGGTTTCCGCTTCCTCTACGGGCTGCGGACCGTGTCTCCCCTGGCGGTCGGGATGAGCGACGTGCCGCTCTGGCGCTACCTCGCGCTCAACGCGGCCGGAGCCCTGGCCTGGTCCACCGCGGTCTCGCTGCTGGGCTACAGCCTCGGCGAAGGGGCCGAGCGCGTGCTGGGCCGCGTCGAATCGGCCGAGCGCTGGCTCTTCGTCGGGGTTGCGGTGCTGGGGGCCGCCATCTGGTGCCTCTGGTTCGTCGGCCGCCGCCGTCCCGGTGGTACGGAGGCTGCCCGGCGGCCGGAGTGAGCCCCGGACGCTTCCGGTGCGCGTGTGACCCGACCCCGGGGTCCGGCCGCGGTCACGCGGGTTCCCGGTCCTCCGGCCCCGGTCTGGCCTCGACCCATGCCCGCAGCGCGCGGGTTCCGCCCTTGAAGTGGAGGCCGTGGAGCCCGGCCGTGCGCATCAACTCGGCCAGGTGCGCGCTCTTCAGCCCGAACTCGCAGTAGACGACGTAGGTCTGGTCCTTGCCGAACGAGGGGTAGGCCTCGAGGGCGTGTCCCCAGTCCAGGTGGATCGCGCCCTCCGGGTGCCATGCCTCGTAGGCCGCGCGCGAGCGGACATCGAGCAGCACCGCGTCCGGCGGAACCTCGCGCGTCTCGAGCTCCGGCAGGCCCACATCGTCCGGGTCGAGACGCCGCAGGTCCAGCACCTCGCGCTCCGCCACCGCGCGCTCGAGGAGCGAGGCGTCGAGCCGCGCCTCCTCGGCTTCGACCACGGACTGCACGGTCCGGGTCGCCGGGTTCCGCGTCGTCAGCGCGCAATACTCGTCGACCACGGCCGAAAGCGGGCCGGTGCCGATCCGGTCCGCCATCCGCACGATCTCGTCCTTGTTCATTCCGACGAGCGGGCGCAGGATCGGAAGGCCGGTGGCCGCGCTGATCGTGCGCAGGTTCACCAGCGTCTGGGACGAGACCTGGCCGACCGCCTCTCCGGTGACGATCGCGTCTGCCGACCGCTCCGTGGCCACCGCCTCCGCGGCGCGCAACATCAGCCGCTTGAGCAGCACCTGCCAGAGCCGCGGATCCGTCTGGCGTTGCAGGTCGCGCGCGACCTCGGCGAAGTCGACCGCGTGCAGGTGCGGGCGCGTGCCCGCGCACCAACGGGTCGCGAGTTCGTGCATCACCCGGACCGTGCCTGCCTGGTGCGTGCGGCCCCCGAGGTTGCAGAAGACGTAGTCCTGCGACACGCCGCGCCGATGCAGTTGCCAGGCGGCCACCGCGGAGTCGAAACCGCCCGAGACGAGCGCGACGGCGTTGCCTCCGGTGCCGAGCGGCAGCCCCCCGCCGGCCACGAGATTCTCGTGGAAGAAGTGGGCGCTGCCCTCGTAGACCTCGACGTGCGCGGTGACGTCGGGGTGGCCGAGGTCGACGCCGGCCGCGCCCGGGAGCAGCGCCGCACCGAGCGCCCGCTCGACATCGCGGGAGCGGAAGTCGCCGGCGTGACGGTTGCCGACGCGCCGGCAGCGCACCGCGAAGTGCCGGCCGGCGACCGCGTCGCGGAACAGCGCCTCTCCGGCCGTGACGATGGTCGCCAGATCGGCCGCCTCCACGGTCTCGGTCAGCGCCAGGCTCTGGATCCCGAACACGCGCCCGAGGGTCTCCGCGGCGGCCTCGCCGTCGCGGGTCGTGACGATCACGCGCTCGTATCGCCGCTCGACCCGGGCCTCGATGCCGGCCGTCGCGAGCGCCTCCTTCACGTTGCGGACGAGACGGGTCACGAAGTGGCGGCGCGTCTGCTTCGCCTTGGTGGTCACCTCGCCGGACAGGCGCAGCAGGATCCGTCGTTCGGGGGGCACGTCGATCACGGGCGCAAGGTCGCAACCCGCAGCGGCTTCTTCAACGCGCTGCCGATCCGGCCGGGGCCACGTCGAGACCCGACGCCATGCCGTCCTTCCGTCGGTCCGAAGCGCCCGCGAGGACTCCGTTCGGAAGCCGCTCGATCGCCTGGCCGCCCCCGAAGGTTCCCGCCATCCGGGCCGGCGGGGCCTCCACCTCGTGGCCTCGCGCGCCGAGGGCGGCGCCCAGCGTGCCGCCCTCGGGCAGCGCCGCGGCCGGGGTCTCGATCGTCACGCGGCGCTCGCCCTCATAGCGGAAACGCGCGGCGTCGATCGCCTCCTGCGGGTTCATGCCGTGGTCCACCACGTTCGACACGAACGCCAGGTGCGCCTGCGCCTGGATGTGTCCGCCCATGATGCCGAAGGCCATCCGCGGCGCGCCGTCCTGGAGCAGCATCGCGGGAATGATCGTGTGGAACGGCCGCTTGCCCGGGGCGAGCGCGTTCGGGTGGGACGGGTCGTTCGAGAAGCCGAAGCCGCGGTTCTGCAGCACCACGCCGGTGTCGCCGCAGCCGATGCCGCTCCCGAACGGTCCGAACAGGCTCTGGATGAAGGAGACCAGGTTGCCCTCGCGATCGGCGGCACAACAGTAGACGGTGTCGGACCCGAGGCCGGGCGAAGCCCCTGGCAGCGCGCGCTCGCCCACCGAACCGGCGCGTTTGCGCGCGTAGTCCTTGTCCAGGAGCGCCGCGACCGGGACGTCCACACCGGCCGGGTCGGCGACGTAGGCGTTGCGGTCCGCGAACGCGAGCTTCACCGCCTCGATCCGTCGATGCCACTGCAACGCGCTGCCGGCCGGCGCCTCGTCCGGGTCGAAGCACTCGAGCACGTTCAGCGCCAGGAGCGCGGTGAGTCCCTGCCCGTTGGGCGGCAGCTCGGCGACCGTGGTCCCTCGGTAGTCCGTCGTGATCGGCTCGACCCAGGTCGAGGTGTGTCCCGCGAGGTCCTCGGCGCGGAAGCCGCCGCCCAGTTCGTTCGACGTCGCCACGATCGCGTCCGCGACCGGGCCCTCGTAGAACGAGGCCGCGCCCCCTTCCGCGATCGCGCGCAGCGTGCGTCCGAGCGCGGGTGCGCGGAACCACTCGCCCGCCGCGGGCGTGCGCCCGTCCGGTGCCCAGTCGCGCCGTGCGGCGTCGTTCGCGAGACGCCCGATCGCGACGACTCCGCGCCAGTAGTGCGCCACGATCTCGGCGACCGCGAAGCCTTCCTCGGCGGCGCGGATGGCCGGGGTGAGCACCTGCGCGAATGCCAGCCGCCCATACTTCGCGTGCAGCGTCTCCCAGGCGTGCACGGTCCCGGGGACCGTGGCCGACCAGATGCCGGTCTCCGGGATACGGGCCTGGCCGCTCGCGGCCAGTGCCCCGAGATCGTGGCCGCTCGGAGCGCGTCCGCTGCCGTTCAGCCCGACCAGCCGGCCCTCCTGCGCCGACCACGCCAGCACGAAGGCGTCGCCCCCGATCCCGGTCATGAAGGGTTCGACCACACACAGGGTTGCCGCCGTCGCGAGCGCAGCGTCGAACGCGTTGCCGCCGGCCGCGAGGCAAGAGCGGCCGGCCTCCGCCGCGACCGGAACGCTCGCGCAGACCATCCCGCCGCGCGCGAGCGTGCAGGAGCGCTCGCTGCGGAAGGGGTCGTCTCGCCGATCGCGTCGCGTAGGCAGCACGTTCCGAGGGTAGGCGAGCGCGTCCGCATCCGCGCCGCGGTCTGCCCGCGCGCTGCCGGTCCGGTGCGCGGCGCCCACGCGCGCGCTGCTGCCCGCAGCTCGCCTGCGGCGGGCCTGCGACCGGAAGGGCGCGGTGGCCCGACGCGGTGCTTCAGCACGGGCGCCCCCGCGCCGATCACGTTCGAGCATGTCCAGCACCGAATGGGTCCAGACCGGGGTGCCGTCGCGCCTGCGGCTCCACGCCCTCGAAGAAGCGAAGCCGACGGACGGGGGGCTCCTGTTCCAGCGCCCCGCGGGTTCGTACGTGCTTCCCTGGCACCGGATCCAGCGCGCCTTCGCGGCCACGATCGGCAGCGGCGAGGACGCGCGCGTCGGGTTCCGTCTCGTGCTTCGGCAACGCGGAGAGGACTGCGAGATCGTGCAGCTCGAGATCGGCCGCGGCGGGGATGCGGGCCAGTACGCGCGCGCGATCCTCCTCGGCCTCGGTGGCGATGCCTGCGACGCGAGTCTCGAGACGCTGGCGGAAGAGGGCATTGCCCCGCGGCGCTACGTCGAGCCCGATGTCTTCGACGAAGCCGTGCTCGAATCGATGCGCTGGGCCGCGAGCGGGACCGAATCGGACGCGTAGCGCCGGTGACGCTGCCCCCGGGTAGCGGAAGGGCCACGCTCGTCCGCTACGGTTCGCCCATGGCCGGACGCATCGGGGTCGAGAAGGAAGGGCCGCTCGGGTGGATCGTGTTCGATCACCCGGAGCGTCGCAATGCGGTGTCGGAAGCGATGTGGCGGGCGATCCCGGACGCGGCCCGGACGCTCGACGAGGACCCGGACGTCCGCGTGATCGTGCTCCGCGGGGCCGGCGACGTGGCCTTCGTCGCGGGCGCGGACATCTCGGAGTTCGAGAAGCGCCGGACCGGGCCCGGAGCGGCCGCGTACGAGGAGACCACGGCCCGGGCCTTCGCCGCGATCGGTGCGATCTCGAAGCCCGTCGTCGCGATGATCCACGGCTTCTGCGTCGGCGGGGGCATGGCGACGGCCCTCGGAGCCGATCTGCGTTATGCGGCAGACGACGGCGTCTTCGCGATCCCGGCCGCCCGGCTCGGGCTCGGGTACCACGCGGGCGGGATCGAGGCCTTGCAGGCTCTGGTCGGTCCCGCGCTGGCCAAGGAGATCTTCTTCACCGCGCGACGCTTCGATGCCGAGGAGGCCCTGCGCATGGGGCTGCTCAACGGCGTGTTCCCGAAGGCCGACCTCGAGGACCGGGTGCGCGCCGTCGGCGCCCAGATCGCCGAGAATGCTCCCCTCACGGTGCGGAGCGTCAAACGCATCGTCCGGGAGCTGGCGCGGGAGCCGGCGCGCCGCGACCACGACGCGATCCACCGATCCATCCAGCGCTGCTTCGATTCCGACGACTACCGGGAAGGGGTCCGCGCATTCATGGAGAAGCGGCGGCCAGGATTCCGAGGGCACTAGGCCGGAATCCTACCGGGCCGGGTGGGCGTTCGAGGTGATTTGGCTACGACGGGTCGCGAAGCCGGCTCAAGTTCCCATGATCCCTCGGGTTTTCCCTTGCACCCCCTCACGCGAGCAGGGACAATGTCGCCGGATCGGGGACCCTGCCGTGCCATTCCTGCACGCAGAGATCGGGAGAACGACCCACGATGCGGCTCCACTCTACTCTCAAGCTCGCGACGGCCCTGCTGTTCGTGTTGGCGTTCGGCGTCTCCTGCGCAGGCTGCCAGGACGCACCGGCACCGGCTCCGGCACCGCCTCCGACCGACAACGGCGGGTTCGACAGCGGCGTGGTCGAGGATCGGGGTGCGGTCGAGGTCGCGGTGCCCGAACTCTCCTCCGTCTACTTCGCGTTCGACCAGTCCGTGATCCCGGACGACCAGAAGGCCACGCTTCGCGCCAACGTCGAGGCCATCCGCGCCGGCTCGTGGAGCACGATCGTGGTCGAGGGCCACTGCGACGAGCGCGGGAGCGAGGAGTACAACCTGGGTCTCGGCGAGCGCCGCGCGAGCGCGGTCAAGCAGTATCTGGTCGACAGCGGCATCCCGGCGTCCAAGATCGACACCGTCTCGTTCGGCGAGGCGCGTCCGGCCGCCCGCGGTCACGACGAGACGGCCTGGTCCAAGAACCGCCGCGCCGAGTTCCGGGTGGTCCGCTAGCGCACGCGAGCCGCCAGGGGTCGTTTCGGCGGCTCCCCACGTTTCGAGAGGGCGTCGGGCGAAGTCCCGGCGCCCTTCTGCGTTGCGGAAGCTACAATGCCGCCGCACAACCGAAGGAGTCCCCCCATGGCCGTTCACGGCGGAAAGCTCGCGGCGCGCGCCCTCAAGGAAGCCCGCGTCGAAGTCATCTTCACCCTGAGCGGCGGTCACATCATGCCGCTCTACGACGGCTGCATCGACGAGGGCATCAAGGTCGTCGACGTGCGGCACGAACAGGCCGCGGTCCACGCGGCCGACAGCTGGGCGCGCTGCAACCCCGGCTCGATCGGGGTCGCCGCGATCACCGCGGGCCCCGGCGTCACCGACGGGGTCACCGGCATCGCCAACGCCTGGCGCGCGAACTCGCCGATCGTGGTCTTCGGCGGCCAGGGGCCGTTCGAGAACCTGCGCCGCGGTTCGCTCCAGGAGATGGACCACCTCGGCGTCGTCCGCCCGATCACCAAGTACTGCGACGCGATCTACCAGACCAAGCGCATCCCCGAGTACGTGGAGCTCGCGGTGCGGCACGCGATCTCGGGCATCCCGGGGCCCTCGTACCTCGAGATCCCGATGGATGTCTTCATGGGCAGCGCGGAATGGGAGGAGTCGCCGGTCCCGAAGATCCGCACGCTCGCGCCGCGCATCTCGCCCGACCGCGAGGAGGTGCGCAAGGCGATCGAGATCCTCCAGACCGCCGAGCGCCCGATGATGATGGCCGGGACGTCGGTCAAGTGGTCGTACGCCAGCGAGGCGATGAACGCGTTCATCGCCGAGACGCACCTGCCCACCTACTGCAACGGCATGGGTCGCGGCACGGTGCCGTGGGATTCGCCCGAGTTCCTGAACCGCTCGCGGCGGCACGCGATGAAGGAGGTCGACGTCATCGTGCTCGCGGGCACGCTGCTCGACTTCCGCCTCCGCTTCGGCGCCTCGATCCCGGCCGACGCGAAGATCATCCAGCTCGACATGGACAACACGCTGATCGGCCAGAACCGCCAGACCGACGTGCCGATCGTGGGCAATCTCGCCTGCTCGTTCGAGCTGCTGATGGAGGAGATGAAGAACCAGGGCGCGAAGCTCGACTTCTCGGCGTGGCGCGACAAGCTGCGCGAGGTCGAGAACGCGGAGGCGGAGAAGGTCGAGGCCAGCCTCAACAGCGACGAGGTCCCGATCGATCCGCAACGCATGTGTCGCGAGGTGCGCGACTGGCTCGAGACCCAGAACGAGCCGATCGTGATCGGCGACGGCGGCGACATCGTCGCCACCGCGGCCAAGATCCTGCCCGTGCGCGGCGAGGGCGCGTGGATGGACCCGGGTCCGCTCGGCACGTTGGGCGTCGGCATGCCCTTCGCGCTCGCGGCCAAGCTCGCCCACCCGGACCGCGCGGTCGTCATCATGTATGGCGACGGCTCGTTCGGCTTCAACGGCATGGAGTACGACACCGCGGTCCGCTTCGGCCTGCCCATCATCGGCATCGTCGGCAACGACGGCGCCTGGGGCCAGATGATGCGGCCGCAACTCGGCATCTACGGCGAGGATCGTCTCGCCGCGGTGCTCCTGAACCGCACCCGGTACGACAAGGTGGTCGAGGCGCTCGGCGGCCACGGCGAACACGTCACCGAGCCCGACCAGCTGCGTCCGGCGCTCGAGCGGGCGGCCGCCAGCGGCCTGCCCGCGCTGATCAACGTCGAGATCCGCCAGGATCGCGCCTACAAGGGCGGGATCTACGTCTAGGGTGTCGGCCCCGCTGTGCGCATCCCGGGAGCCGGGCCGGCCTGACGCCGGCCCGGCGCCACCATGCTCGAACGTCGCGAGGGCGGTCCCGGCGACTTCCGGATCGCGCCGAACGTCCTCTCCGGCCTCGCCGACCGGCTGGGCCCGCTCGCGATCGTCGACCTCGAGACCACGGGCCTCTCGCCCGAAGACGGCGCCGAGATCCTCGAATTCGGGATCGTGCTCGTGGAGCCCGGCAGCGAGCGGCTGACGGCGCTCTCGAGCCTGGTGTGTCCGTCCGGTCCGGTGCCGCGCGCGGTGAAGCGGCTCACGGGCATCGGTGACCGGGAGGCGTGGGCGGCGCCCGCGCTCGAGTCGCTGGTGGGCGAGGTGCGGGACGCGCTCGCCGGGCGCGTGATCGTCGCGCACAACGCCGCGTTCGAGCGCAGCTTCCTCTCCGCCTACGTCGACGAGGCGCTCGAGAAGGCGACCTATCTCGACACGCTCGACCTGCTCGCGTTGACGCATCCGGACGCGCCGGACCTGCGGCTCGAATCGTTCACCCGCGCGATGCTCGAGAGCGAGGAGCAGCACCGGGGTCTCGAGGACGCGCTGGACACCGCGCGGGTGATGGCCATCGCCGGGGCCGGCACCCGAGCCGGAGAACCACGTTATGCGACGGCGGGCCGGGCGCTTCGGGACTTCGCGCCGGACCACCCGTGGCTGGGCCTGCTCGAGGCCGGGGACCGCCCGGAGGCGCCGCCCCCGGACGAGGTCTTCGCCCCGGTCGGGGCCACGCAGGAGACGCCCGTCCCGTTCCACGAGGACGCGATCGCGGCCGCGCTCGAAGACGAGGAGCGCGGACGCCGCCACTTCGCCGGCTATCGGGTGCGCCACGAACAGGTGGAACTCGCGCGCAGCTTCGCCCGCAACCTCGATCGCGAGGAGGTCCTGCTCGCCGAGGGCGGAACCGGCGTCGGAAAGTCGCTGGCGTATCTCGCGGCCGCGATCCCGTTCGTGATGGAAGCGGAGGCGTCCGGCGAGGTCGTCCCCCTCGTCGTCTCGACGCGCACCAAGCTGCTCCAGGACCAGCTCATGGAAAAGGACATCGCGGCCGCGGCGCGTTTCCTCGGCTATCCGGGGTTGCGCGCGGTCTCGATCAAGGGGCGCGCGAACTACGCGTGTGCGCGCCGCCTGCGCAGCGCCCTCGCCGAGGGCCAGGATCCGAGCATGTTTCCCGAGGACCAGCTGGCCTACGCGGTGCTCGCCGCCTGCGCCCGCACCCGTCCGCACGGCGAGGTGGGCAGCGTGCCGGGCGCGCTGCTGCGCCGCTATCCGCCGCTGCGGGGGCTGCTGCGTCGCGCGGTCGCGTCGCGCGCAGAGCAGTGCAGCCGCGAGCAATGCGCGAAGGAGCGGGGATGCCCGCTCGGCCGGAGGCGGACCGCGCTCGCGAGCGCCCACCTCATCGTGGCGAACCACGACCTGCTGCTTCGCTGGCCCCCCGACTACCCGGCTTTCGAGCACGCGATCGTCGACGAGGCGCACGAACTCGCCGACGTCGCCGACGAGGTCTACGCGATCTCGGTGCGGCCGGAGGACGTCCTCGACCGCTTCGACGAGATCTTCGGGCGGCCGGCCGCGCCGGGCCGCAAGCGCGGGGAGTCGCTGCTCCCGACCGCACAGCGCCGGTCGCTCGAGAAGGATGCCCGGGCCTGGCGCCGCGAACTGCTGACCGACCTCGCCGCGGTCGGCCGCGCGCTCGGCAGCGAAGCCAGCGAGTTCGGCGAGGTGCACATCGCCGATCCCACCTACCGCGGTCTGTCCGCGGCGGCGCGCACGGCCGAGACGGTCGCCGAGCGCCTCGAGCGGATCGCGGCGCAGGTTCCAGGCGGAGACGAGGGCGAGCCCGCACTCCAACGGGCCACGTCTGAGCTGCGCGACGCCGCCGACGGTCTGCGCCTCGCGTTCGCCGCGGACGAGCCCGACGCGGTCGCCTCCTTCGAGAACGTCACCGTGCCATTCGATCGCTGGCGCCTCGTGGTGCGCCAGGTCTCGCCCGCCGACGCGTTCCACGGGGGCTTCATGGAGGGCATGCGTTCCTTCGCCGGCGTCTCGGCCAGCCTGTTCGTGGGCGGCGATTCGTTCGCCGCGTTCGGCGATCTCGGACTCGAGGAGCGCGCCGGAGAGCGCCTGCAGACGCTGGCAGTCCCGAGCCCCTTCGACTATCCGAACCACATGCGCGTGCTCGCGATGCGCGGCGGGCAGGACCTCGTCGCCGAGACCTCCTTCGTGCTGGAGTTCATCGCCAAGGCCCTCGGCGGCCGGACGCTCGGCCTCTTCACCAGCCTGCGCCGCATGAACGAGGTCGCAGACGACCTCGATGCCAGGCTTCGCGTAGAGGGGATCGACGTGATCACGCCGCGGCGCGCGAGCGACGACCCGAAGGCGCTGGTCACCCGCTTCGTGAACGGCGCCGGAGTCCTGCTGGGCGCCCGCCGCTTCTGGCAGGGCATCGACATCCCGGGTGACGCGCTGCAGGCCGTGGTGATCGAGAAGCTGCCGTTCGAGGTCCCGACGGAACTACGACGGCGTCGCGAGCAGCGCCTGAAGGAGCGCGGGATCGATGCGTTCGGGCGCTACGGCCTCGGAAAGATGCTGCTCAACCTGAAGCAGATGGCGGGGCGTCTGATCCGCACGGAAGACGACCGCGGCGTCGTGATCGTGGTGGAGGGCCGGCCCGACCGTCGTTATTTCCGCCGCCTCTCCGACGCGTTGCCGGACGGATGCGAGGTGCAGGTGACGCGCTCCGCCGACCTGCTCGACCGTCTGCGCGAGGTCGGCATCGAGCCGATCGAACCGCGAGAAGGCGGAGACGAAGCGTAGGCGCAGACGCGCCGCGCACGGGGGCGAAGGGATGGGTGTCGAACCGCAGCGGGTAGCCGTCGTCACGGGCGCGGGCAGCGGGATCGGCCGCGCGATCGCGCTCGCGCTCTCGCGCGGCGGCGCCGCGGTCGCCCTGATGGGCCGCACCCGGTCCATGCTCGAGGCCGTCGCTGCGCAGGCGCCGGGTCCGACCTGCGTCGTCCCGGCCGACGTCGCCGATCGCGGTGCGGTCGATCGCGCCTTCGACCGGGCTGCGGGCGAACTCGGGCCCCTCGACGTGGTCGTGGCGAACGCCGGCATCGGTGGGCCCAACGGCACCGGCGCGCAGGACCGCTGGGACGCGATCGTCCGGACCAACCTCGACGGAACCTACTTCTGCTTCCGCGCGTTCGAGCGCAACCTCTCCCCGGCCGCGGGGTGGAAGCACGCGATCGCGATCTCGTCGTGCGTGGCGCGTTTCGGGGTGCCCGGCATCTCGGCCTACAGCGCCGCGAAGGCCGGCCAGCTCGGCCTGGTGCGGTCGCTGGCGGTGGAGTGGGCGTCGAAGCGCATCCTGGTCAACGCGATCTGTCCGGGTTGGGTGGAAACCGAGATGGCGGTCGAGCGGATGACCGGGATCGGACGCGAGGCCGGCCAGTCCTACGAGGAGGCGCGCGCGGCCGAGCTGGCCGCGGTCCCGCTGCAGCGGATCAGCACTCCGGAGGAGATCGCGGGCGTGGTGGACTTCCTGCTGTCGCCCGCGGCGGTGGCGTTCACGGGACAGGCCTTCGACCCGAACAATGGCGCCTGGATGGGGTAGTGGCGGCCGCGGGATGCACCCTTGCGCGGCGTCCCTGCCCGTCCGATGGACAGCCGGGGCCTGGCGCCAGGGTGTCAAAGTCCTGTGCCATCGCGAGGAATGCATTGCCATTCCGGCCGGTTGGGGGGATCCTTGCGCCGGGGTGAGGGGCGTGGCACGCGCCTTGCTCCGTACATTCGAATGCGGGTTGACACACGCTTCGCCTGGGCGATCCTGAACCCGGTCCAGCCACTGACTCCGAGTCACATCGGGTTCATCCGCACGGCCGGTTCGGGTTCCGTGCAAACCTTCCGTGCAATCCGGAAGGGGTCGGGCCACCTTTGGGCCGCCCGCCGGGCGGGTCGGGTGAAACCCCGGAAGGCCGGTGTATCCGGGCGCATCCGGCGGCGCGCGTTCGCGCCGCAAGCGCGCAGCGGTATGCCGGTCAGGAGGATCCACGTTGAGCGTATTCACCGGTGACGACTGGGCGGTCATTCTGGGCGGTTCCAGCGGCTTCGGTCTGGCCACCGCCCACAAGCTGGCGGCCCACGGCATGAACCTCTTCATCGTGCACCGCGACCGGCGCGGCGCGATGAAGCGGATCGCGCCCGAGTTCGAGAAGCTGAAGGGCTCCGGCGTGAAGGTGCTGACGCGCAACGCCGACGCGCTCGCCGACGACAAGCGCGCAGAGCTCCTCGCCGATCTCCAGCAGGAGATGGGCGAGACCGGCCGCGTGCGTTGCCTCCTGCACTCGATCGCCTTCGGCAACCTGAAGCTGATCGTTCCCGAGAAGCGTCGGGAGCGGACTGCGCCGCAGCAGCTCGCGGCCCGGCTCGGGATCGAGGAGAGTGCGCTCGTGGAGGCAGCCGACGCGCTGCTCGCCGAGGGCCTCGACGAGGTCGCCGAGATCTCGACGCAGCCCGAGTACCCGGCCTACTCCTACCTGGATGCGGGCGACGTCGCGCGCACCATCCACACGATGGGGACCAGCCTGCTCGACTGGGTGCAGGACATCCACCGCGAGGGGATGTTCGCCGCCGACGCGCGCACCTTCGGGCTGACCAGCGAGGGAAACGTCCTCGCGTGGAAGGGGTACGCCGCGGTCTCTGCGGCCAAGGTCGCGCTCGAGGCCGTCGCGCGCTCGATCGCGGCCGAGTTCGCGCCCTACGGAGTCCGCTGCAACGTCCTCCAGCCCGGCGTCACCGAGACCCAGGCCCTCGCGGCCATCCCCGGGAGCGCGCACCTGAAGGCGCACGCCCGGCTGCGCAACCCGTACGGCCGGCTCACGACGCCACCCGACGTGGCAAACGTGCTCTACCTGATGTGCCTTCCCGAAGCGGCGTGGATCAACGGCGAAGTGATCCGCGTCGACGGGGGCGAGCACATCTCCGGGAGCACTGCGTGAGCCTCTACCTGCACGGCCTGGGCCACCACCATCCCGAGACCGAGATCACAAACGCGTTCCTCGAGTCGCTCGACATCGGGACCACGGATGCGTGGATCGTCGATCGCGTCGGGATCCGCAGCCGGCGGAGCGTGCTGCCCCTCGACTACATCCGCGACACGCGCAACATCGATACGCGCGGCGCGCAAGAAGCGGTCGAGACACCGACCTACGTGATGGGTGCGCGGGCCGCGCGCATGGCCATCGCGCGGGCCGGGATCGAACCCGCGCAGATCGGACTCGTGATCAGCGGTTCCTCGTCCCCGACCATGTCGACGCCGGCAGAGGGCTGTTTCATCGCAGCCGAACTCGGGCTCGAGGTGCCGGCGTACGACATCAGTTCGGCGTGTTCGACCTTCCTGGCGCAGCTCGGCAACCTGGCGATGATGGATGCCGAGCGGACTCCCGAGTTCATCCTGATCGTGGCGACCGAGAGCCTCACGACCGTGGTCGACTACACCCATCGCGGGAGCTGCGTGCTGTTCGGCGACGGCGCGGCCGCCGCGGTCGTCTCGACCCGCATCCCGGGACGTGCGCGCTATCTCGGCTCCTCCGTCGCCAGCGACCCGGGGTGCGCGCACAAGGTCTTCATTCCGCGCACCGGCTATTTCGAACAGGACGGCGCCGCGGTGCAGAAGTTCGCGATCCGCAAGACTCGCGAGGGTTACGAGGAGATGGCCGCGCTCTCGGCCGAGGCCGAAGAGCGTCGCGACCTCCACTTCATCGGACACCAGGCGAACCTGCGCGTACTCGACCAGGTCTGCAAGCGCTGCGACATCTCACCCGAGCGGCACCACGCCAACGTCGACGTGCGCGGCAACACGGGCGGCGCCAGCGCGCCCTCGGTGCTCTCGATGGAGTGGGACAAGTTCATGCCGCGCGACGACGTCGCCATCGTCGTCGTGGGCGGCGGTCTGACGTGGGCGCGCGGCCTCGTGCGCTTCGAGGAGACGCAATGAGCGAAACCCCCGTTGCCCTCGTCACGGGTGCCGGCACCGGTATCGGCAGGGCCATCGCCAGCGGCCTGGCCGACGAGGGCTTCCGCGTGGGCGTGCACTACCGGTCGAGCGAGGCGGGTGCGCGCGAACTCGCGGACAAGCTGCCCGAGGCGTTCCTGGTGAAGGGCGACATCGCCCGGACCGAGGACGTCGACGCGATGGTGAAGGCGCTCAAGGCGGACGAAGGCCGCCTCGACGTCCTCGTGAACAACGCCGGGACGAACGTGAACGGCCTGACGCCGGCAATGAGCATCGACGCCTACGACACGGTCGCCGCGATCGAGCGCGGGACCTGGTACCTGACGAAGCTCGTCCTGCGCCGCTTCATGCTGCGCCAGAAGGCCGGGCGCATCATCAACATCACGAGCGTGGTCGGGCACACGGGCAACCCCGGGCAGGTGCCCTACACGATGGTCAAGGCAGGACTGCACGCGATGACGCTTTCGCTCGCACAGGAAATGGCGGGCCGCGCGATCCTGGTGAACTCGGTCGCGCCCGGGTTCATCGGCACGGAGATGACGGACGAACTCCCGGACGAGATCCGCCAGGCCATGCTCGCGCGCATCCCGCTGGGCCGCATGGGCTCCCCGGAAGAGGTCGCCGACGTGGTCTCGTGGCTCGCCACCCGCGCTAGCTACGTGAACGGCACCGTGGTCCACGTCAACGGAGGCATGTATGGCGGATAGCAGGATCCTGACCCGGGAAGAGGTCCTGCCGCTGATTCCGCAGCGGCCTCCGTTCCGCTTCGTGGACGAGATCCTCGAGCTGGGCGAGGACCGGGTCGTCGGGCGCTATACCTGGAACCCGGAGCTCGACTGCTACCGCGGGCACTTCCCCGGGAACCCCGTCACGCCCGGCGTGCTGCTGGTCGAGTGCATGGGGCAGTGCGGCGTGGTCCCGCTGGGTCTGTACTTCAGCTACCGCGACCACGCGGACGATGCCGAGAAGATCATGACCTTCTTCACCGATACGACCGTCGACTTCAACCGTTCCGTCTTTCCGGGCGACACGGTGACCGTCACGTCAGACCTCGTCTTCTACCGCCGCCGCAAGGTGCGGGTCGAATCCGAGATGAGGCTCGAGGACGGCACCGTCGTCTGCAGCGGAACCCTCGCCGGCATGGGGGTGACCCAATGAGCCGCCGCGTCGTCATCACCGGGCTGGGCGTGATCGCGCCCAACGGGAACGGACTCGAACAGTTCGGCCTCGCGCTGCGCAAGGGCCGCAGTGGCATCGGCCACGTCGAGGCGATGGCCGAGCACGGCTTCGGCTGCACCGTCGCCGGGGTTCCGGACGGGGTGGATTCCCTCGCGGAAGCGGCGTTCGACGAGGAACTCCTGCTCGCGATGAACGCCATCCATCGTTATGCGTCACTGGCGGCGCTCGAAGCCTGGCAGGACGCCGGCCTCGAGCGCCCCGACGCCGCCGACGAGGCCGTGAACTGGGATGCCGGCGCCATCATGGGCACCGGCATCGGCGGCATGGACACCATCGCCGAGCGCATCGTTCCGATGGTGGATGCCAACAAGGTCCGGCGCCTGGGCTCGACCGCGGTCGAGCAGGTGATGGCCAGCGGCGTGTCCGCGAGGCTCTCCGGACTCTTCGCGCTCGGCAACCAGGTCACGACGAACTCGAGCGCCTGTGCGACCGGGGTCGAAGCCGTCGTCGATGGCGCGGCGCGCATCCGCGCGGGCAAGGCGGAGCGCATGATCTGCGGCGGCGCCGAAGTGCCCACGATCTACAACTGGGCCGGCTTCGACGCGATGCGCGTGATGTGCCGGAAGTTCAACGACGAGCCCGAGAAGGCCTCGCGCCCGATGAGCGCGAGCGCGGGCGGCTTCGTGCCGGGCGCCGGCGCGGGCGCGCTGATCGTCGAGAGCCTCGAAAGTGCCCAGGCGAGGGGCGCACGGATCCACGCCGAGATCATCGGGACCGGCGTCAACTGCGGCGGCCACCGGGGCGGCGGAAGCATGACGGCTCCGAACCCCGAAGCGGTGCGCCGGTGCATCAGCCTCGCGATCGAAGAAGCCGGCATCGACCCGGCAGAGGTCCAGGCGATCAGCGGCCACCTCACCGCGACGGGCGCGGATCCGCGCGAGATC
>Ga0114931_10000349_pt1 | contig 54827 bp, 45 predicted proteins | sample 2SBtaG_FD_89579 | JGI IMG/M metagenome (GOLD analysis project Ga0114931, IMG submission 89579) | Deep subsurface microbial communities from Kolumbo volcano to uncover new lineages of life (NeLLi) - 2SBTROV14_V59a metaG | ecosystem: Environmental > Aquatic > Marine > Volcanic | place: Kolumbo... | reverse complement strand
TGGGGGACTCCGGGGCCGGAATCGTCGACCCACAGCCGGAGTCCGCCCTCCCCGTCCCCCTCGGCGCGAACGCGCGCGACGCCGTGGCCGAGCGCGGCCATCCCCTCGAGCGCGTTCGAGACGAGCTGTCCGGCGAGCGCGCGGAGCTGGTCGGGATCGACCTGGGCCTCGAGGCCGTCCCCGCATTCGATCTGGAGTTCGAGGGCTGCCTCGCTGCGCCCGCGGGCGCGGCGCGCCACGTCGCGCAGTACGTCGGCCACGCGCGTGGGCCGCCGCACCGGGCTCCGGGGCTTCACGTAGTCGAGCGTCGCGCGCACGGTGCCGGCGACTGCGTGCACCTCCTCGACGAGATCGCCGACGAGTTCCTGGACGTCGGCGTCGCCGGGTGCAGCGCGCTCGAGGAGACCCGCCAGCAACTCGATCGAGGCCAGCGGATTGCGGATCTCGTGAGCCATTCCGGCCGCCATCTGACCGAGCGCGGCGAGGCGGTCGCGCAGGCGCTCCTGCTCGTCCATGCGCTCGAACGGGGTCAGGTCGCGGAACCACAGCGCGGCGCCGATCAGTCGGGCACCCTGGCGGACCGGCGTGACCGTGAAGCCGATCCGGCGGGCTCCCGCGGTGTCGGGACCCAGCGCCATCTCGGCCCGGCTCGGCATCTCGCGTCCGGCGAGCGCCCCGTGAAGTACCTCGCAGACCTCGGGCCGCGTGGCGAACACGTCGTCGATCGATCGGCCGATCGCGCTGGCGGGATTGCCCGCGCACAGGATGCGGGCAGCCTCGTCGGACAGCGCCACGATCGCGCCGCCCGCGTCCACGGCCACGAGCCCGGAGCGCAGGCTCCCGAGCAGGGCGGAGACGACGGCGTGTTGCTTGGCGACCGGCACGCAGCACGGATCGGAATCACGATCTCGTCACTGGAGGGTCCGTTCCGGCGCAACCGGCCGGCAGCCGGCCGGCAACGGCGCCGCGCGCGGCTCCTAGCCCCGATCCGGCATTCCCGATTGGCCACGGAGGCGGCGAGGGGTGGGCGCAGGCGAAGTCGAGCGCAGCAGGGCCGCTCGTCTGTTCCCTGCGCCTGGGGTCACCCGAGTGACTCCTGCCACCGCGTGCCGATCAGGGGCGAGCCATGAGCCGGAGCCCACCCCTCGCCGCCTCCCCCCGCGAGGCCGACCGGCGCATGCCGGATCAAGGCTAGCCGGGCACGAGGTAGCGCTTGCCCTCCTGCGCGAGCCAGCCGTCGCCCTTCAGCTCCTTGACTACGCGGGTTACAGTCTCCCGCGAGGTCCCGATCATGTCGGCGATCTGCTGGTGCGTGAGCGCCGGCGTCCGCATCCGGCCGCCGTCGGCCGCGTCGGTCGCCAGACGTTCGAGCAGGCCCTTCGTGCGGTCCTTCACGCGTTGGAACGAGAGCGCGCTCGCTTGGTCGTTGACCGTGCGGAGGCGCCGCGTGAGTTCCTGGATCACCGCGAGCGAGAGATCGGAACTCTTGCGCATCAACCCCATGAAGTCGTTGCGCGAGAGCGCGAGCACGGTCACCGGCGTCAGCGCCTTGACCGAGGCCGAACGCGGCGCCCGGTCGAGGAGCGCCATCTCGCCGACGAACGAACCGACGTCGAGCATGTCGAGGATCTTCTCGCGGCCGTCCTCGGACAGCTTCGTGACCTTCACGCGGCCCTCGCGCAGGATGTACATGTAGTCGCCCGGAAGGCCCTCCTCGACGATGGTGGTCGCCTTCGGATACTTCCGTTCGATCAGGTGGGACGCGATCTGCTCGAGATCGCTCTGCGCCACGTCCGAGAAGAGCGGGATCCCCCGCAGGGTCTCGACGGCATCGGATCCGATCATGCAGGGTTCCTTCCTTGGCCTGGCCCGGAAGCTAGAGGAGGTCGTCCCGACCGCTCTTGCGGAGCCTTGCCACCACGTCCTTCACGTCACCGCTGCGGTCCAGGTCCGCGACCAGGATCGCATCCCCGGCGTCGACGACGGCCAGGTTCGAGACACCCAGGAGCACGATCGGCCGCTCCGCCCCCATCACCAGGTTCCCCTGGGAATCGCATACCCAGGCGTCTCCGTGTATGACGCGCGTCACATTCTCGTCGACTCCCAGTTCGGAAGCCAGCGACTTGAAGCTTCCGACGTCGCTCCAATGGAAGTCCACGGGAAGGCACCAGACGTTCCGACTCCGCTCCATCACGGCCTTGTCGATCGGTTCGGCCGGGATGCGGCGATAGGTCTGCGCGAGAACGCCGGGGAGATCGCGGACTGGCGCCTTCCCGAGGGGCAGGAGAGCGCGCGCGATCCGGGGCGCGTGCTCGGCGAGTTCGGCGAGCAACGTGCGGACCCGCCAGACGAAGATGCCAGCGTTCCACAGGTAGGCGTCGTCGGCGGCATAGCGTCGCGCGCGTGCGGCATCGGGCTTCTCCACGAAGCGCGAGACCACGCGCAGCCCCGGGTGGGCGGCTCCCACCGGACGCCCGAGCCGGATGTAGCCGTAGCCGGTCTCGGCCCGGGTCGGCCGCACGCCCAGGGTCACGAGCACCCCTTCCCGATGCGCGGCCGCAGCCCCCGCCCGCATCGCGCGCGCGAACGCGGCCGTGTCCGGAATGCGATGGTCCGCCGAGAGCACGGCCATCACCGCGTCCGGGGCCCGGCGCGCGATCCGGTGCGCCGCGAGCGCGACCGCGGCCGCGGTGTTGCGCATCCGGGGCTCGACGAGCACGCGCCCGCGCGGCAGCCCGGTCGCGCGCCGCATCGCGGCTGCGTGGGCGGTCCCGCAGACGAGCCAGACCCGGTCGGGGCCGGCGATGCGATGCGCGCGCGCCATCGTCTCGCTCAGCAACGTCTGGCCGCCACCGACCGCGAGCAGCGGCTTCGGGCGGGCCTCGCGCGAGAGCGGCCAGAAGCGCGTCCCCGCGCCGCCGGCCATCACCACCGCGTGCACGTCGGGTCGGCCCTTCCCGGGACCCGGATGGCTGGCCTCGCCCACGCGCCTAGCGTCCGACGCTCTGGTACCGGAAGCCGGCCTTCCGCATCGAATCGGGCTCGTAGACGTTCCGCAGGTCGACCAGCACGGGACTCGCGAGCAGGCCCTTCACGCGCTCCAGATCGAGCATGCGGAACTGGTTCCACTCGGTCACCAGCACAAGGACGTCGGCGCCTTCACACGCCTCGTATGCGTCCTTGCAGTAGGTGATCTCGGGCAGCAGGCGCCGCGCCTCCTCCATCGCCACCGGGTCGAAGGCCTTGACACGGGCTCCCTGCGCGAGCAGGCCGCGGATGATGTCGACCGCGGGCGCGTCGCGCATGTCGTCGGTCTCGGGCTTGAACGAGAGTCCCAGGATTCCCACGGTGCGGCCTTCGAGGTCCCCCTCCACCGCGCCCGCGATCTTGGCGACCATGCGGGCGCGTTGGCGGTCGTTGACCCGGATCGTGGCCTCGACGATGTCGAGCCGTTCGCCCAGCTCGCGGGCGAAGTGCGCGGCCGAACGGGTGTCCTTGGGGAAACACGAACCCCCGAAACCCGGGCCCGCGTGCAGGAACTTCTTGCCGATGCGGCCGTCGAGGCCGATCCCGCGGGCCAGTTCCTGGACGTTCCCGCCCACCGCTTCGCACAGGTTCGCCATCTCGTTGATGAACGAGATCTTGGTGGCCAGGAACGCGTTGGCCGCGTACTTGGTCAGTTCCGCGGTCGCGACGCTGGTCATCACGAACGGGGTCTCGTTCAGGAAGAGGGGCCGGTAGAGATCCTTCATGATCGCCATCGTGGCGTCGTCGTTCGCCCCGATGACGACGCGATCCGGCCGCATGAAGTCGCCGATCGCGGCCCCCTCTCGCAGGAACTCGGGGTTGGACGCGACGCTGAAGTGCGGCTCGAGGCCGGCCTCTTCCGCCCCTTCCCGCACCCAGTCCGCAACCTTCTCCGAGGATCCGACCGGGACCGTGCTCTTGGTGACGATGACCTTGAAGCCATTCAACGCGGTGCCCACCTCGCGCGCAACCGCGCGGACCGCCGCCAGGTCGGTCGCGCCGTCGTCCCGCGGCGGCGTCTGTACCGCAATGAAGACGACGAGCGAAGCCTTCACCGCCTCCATGGTGTCGGTCGTGAAGGAGAGCCGGCCCTGCGCCACGTTGCGTGCCACCACCTGCTCCAGACCCGGCTCGTAGATGGGCATCTCGCCGCGCTCGAGCCGCGCGATCTTGCCCTCGTCCATGTCCGCGCAGATCACGTTCACGCCGAACTCGGCGAAGCACGCGCCGGTGACGAGGCCGACATAGCCGGTGCCGATGACACAGATGTTCATGGAGACTCCTCCGCTGCGCGCAGGTGCGCGATGGTGCGTTCGAGACCGCTCTCGAGACCGACGACGGGCTCGAAGCGCAACAGCTCGCGGGCCTTGCGCGGGTCGGCCTGGCTGTGCCGGACGTCGCCGCTGCGCGCGGGCTCGTGCCGGGGCGGTGCGGTCGAGCCCGTGATGGAAGCGATCGCGGCCACGATCTCGTTGACGCTGACGCGCGCTCCGCCGGCGACGTTCACGACCTCGCCGACCGCGCCCGGGGCATCGGCCGCCAGGAGGTTGGCCCGCGCCACGTCTCCCACGTAGACGAAGTCGCGGGTCTGCTCGCCGTCTCCGTGGATGGTGGCCGGGGCGTCGGCCAGGGCTGCCGCCACGAAGCGCGGGATCGCGGCCGCGTAGTCGCTGGCCGGATCCTGGCGGGGCCCGTAGACGTTGAAGAACCGCAGCGAGACGGTCTCGAGCCCGTAGAGCGCCGTGTAGAGGCGGGCGTATTCCTCGCACATCAGCTTCTGGGACGCGTAGGGCGACTCCGGCGCCGGGCGCATGTCCTCGCGCTTCGGCAACGCGGGATCGTTGCCATAGGCGGCACACGATGCGGCGAGGACCACGCGCCGCACGCCCGCGTGCCGGCAGGCTTCGAGCAGGTTCAGCGTGCCGTTCACGTTCACGTCGTGGCAGAGGAGCGGATCGTCGAGACTTCGCGGCACAGAAGGGATGGCCGCGAGGTGGAAGACCGTGTCGCAGCCGTCGAGGGCGGTCCCGACGGCCTCGGCGTCCCGGAGGTCGGCCCGGCGCACGAGGATGGCCTCGGCACTTTCTCGGAGGTTCCGCTCGTGCCCGGTGGAGAAGTCGTCCAGGACGCGGACGCGCGCGCCCTCGTCCACGAGCCGATCGACCAGGTGGCTGCCGATGAATCCGGCGCCTCCGGTCACCAGCGCGGTGCGCCCGATCCATCGGCTCATCGCGTCCCGGCGTCCCCGCGGTGGCGACCCGTGTGCTGCTCGAGCGCCTCGATGTCGGCGTCCACCATGAGCTTCACGAGGTCTTCGAACGAGGTGCGGGCCGTCCACCCGAGCTCCTCCCGCGCCTTGGTCGGATCGGCCAGCAGCAGCTCCACCTCCGCGGGGCGGAGGTAGCGCTCGTCCACGCCGACGAATTCGGCCGGGTCGAGGCCGACGTGGGCGAACGCGACGTCGACGAATTGTTGCGGCGAGTGCGTCTGCCCGGTCCCGATCACGAAGTCCGTGGGCTCGTCGCGCTGGAGCATGCGCCACATCGCGTCGACGTACTCCGGGGCGTAGCCCCAGTCGCGCCGGGCATCGAGGTTGCCGAGCAGCAGCTCGTCCGCGAGGCCGAGCTTGATCTTCGCCACGGTCTCGCTGATCTTGCGCGTGACGAACTCACGCCCGCGCCGCGGCGACTCGTGGTTGAAGAGGATGCCCGAGACCGCGAAGAGATCGAAGCTCTCGCGGTAGTTGACCGTGATGTAGTGGCCGTAGACCTTGGCGACCCCGTACGGACTGCGGGGATAGAACGGCGTCGCCTCGTTCTGCGGCGTCTGCCGGACCTTGCCGTACATCTCCGAGCTCGAGGCCTGGTAGAAGCGGATCGACGGATCGACGAGCCGTACCGCTTCGAGCATGCGCGTCACGCCGAGTGCCGTGAACTCGCCCGTCAACGAGGGCTGGCTCCACGACGCGGGAACGAACGACTGCGCCGCGAGGTTGTAGAGCTCGTGCGGCCGGCTCTCGTGGATCAGGTGCACCAATGACCCCTGGTCGAGCAGATCGGCCTGGTGCAGCTGGATCCGCCCCGCGAGGTGCTCGATGCGCTCGTTGGTCTCGGTGCTCGACCGGCGCACCATGCCGTGCACCTCGTAGCCCTTCTCGAGCAGGAGTTCGGCCAGGTAGGAGCCGTCCTGACCCGTGATGCCGGTGATCAGCGCACGTCGATCGCTCATGATGTCTCCCCTCCGGCCCCTGACCCCGCGGTTTCGGGCTCTTCCTCGTAGAAGAATCCGAGGTTTCGCAGGATCCGCAACGTCAGGATCAGCACGACGACCAGGAAGACCAGGGTCGCATAGCCCTGGAGGCGGGTGAACGAGACCGCAATCACGCAGAAGCAGGCGGTCAGGAAGTAGATCGACAGTACGGCGGGGCGATGCGAGCCGCCGTACTCGGAGAGGAGGCGGTGGTGGAGGTGCTTCTTGTCCGCCCGCATCGGGTTCACGCCGCTGCGCAGCCGGCGGAAGACCGAGAGCGCCGTGTCGAGCAGGGGCACCGCGAAGGCCAGCAGCGGCACCAGGAACGTGATGACCGTGACCCGCTGGTAGCCCTCGAGCGCCAGGATCGACAGGCAGAAGCCGATGAAGAGGGCCCCCGTGTCGCCCACGAAGATCCGCGCCGGTGGGAAGTTGTACGGCAGGAACCCCAACAGCGAGCCCACCAGCGCGACGGAGATGACCACCCCGGGGATGTGTCCGCCCTGCCACGCGATCACGCCCAGCGTCGTCGCGATGATGGCCGAGACCCCGGTACACAGGCCGTCGAGCCCGTCGATCAGGTTGAGCGCGTTCGTGACGATGACGATCCACGTCGTCGTCACGATCCACATCAGCCACGTCGGGAAGTGGTGGACCTCGTGGGTCAGCGGATTTCCGATGTGGTCGATCTGGAAGCCCGCGTCGATCGCGACGCCGGCCGCCACGAGCTGGACCGTCAGCTTCACCCACGCCGACATCCCCCAGCGATCGTCGACCGCGCCGAGCATCAGGACCAGGAAGCCGCCGACGAGCAGACCTTCGAGCTGGAGGCCGAGTTCCTCGGGCAGGTAGAAGAGCGCGGCCGAGAGTCCGACGACGAAGCCGATCGCGATCGAGAGACCGCCCATCAACGGGATGTTCGTGCGCTTCGAGACCTTCCGGTCGTTCGGACGGTCGATGACGCCCAGGGACAACGCCAGCCACGAGACGGCCGGAGTCGCGAGCGCCGCGACCGCCGCAGCCGTCACGAACGCGATGGGCATCCAGGAATTCGTCACCGATCCACTTCCGTCACGTCAGGCGTCTTGCGCCCTAGGCCCGATCGCCGTACGCGGCCGCCTCCGTGCCCCCGTTCATCACGAGGCCGATGATGCGGTCGCGCCCGAGGATCTCGACCGCGGCCTGGACCTCGGGCGCGGGCGTGTGGTCTGCGCGAACCATGAAGACGATGCCGTCGCACAGTTCCGACGCGCTCTTCGCGTCCGGCAGGCCCAGCGTGGGAGGAAGATCGAGGACCACGCGGTCGTAGGCGCTCGTGGCGCTGTCCAGGAGATCGGCCATGCCTCGCGAGGCCAGCAGCTCCGACGGGTTCTGGGGAAGGCTTCGGACCGCGAGCACGTCGAGGTCCACGCCGTCCGCGCGGCACACGGCCTGCTCGAGGCTCGCGCTGCCGGCCAGCACCTCGGCCACGCCGGCGTCGACGCGAAGCCCCAGCGAAGCGCCGATGCACGGACTGCGCAGATCGCAGTCGACGAGCAGCACCCGGCGCCCCGGCTGCATCGCCGTGACCGCGGCCAGGCTGATGGCGGCGGTGGACTTGCCGTCGCCGCGCCGCGCGCTGGTCACCGCGATGCTGCGGATCGTGCGCGTCGCAGCCATCGCGTCGATGCGCGCACGCAGCGTCCGGAACTGCTCGGCCGCGACGGATTCCGGCTGGAGGATCGCGATGCGGCGCTTGTTGAGCTCCGCTGCACCCCCGGACGGCATCTCGGCCGCCTTCGAGCGGAGCTTCTGCTCGCTGCGCGGTGCAGGCTCGACCAGCGGCGCCGCGGTCGGGACCGCCGCATCGGCCGCGCCGGCCGGCACGGCGCCGGCATCGGTGGCTTCCTGGATTCGTTGCGCACGCTGCTCTTCGGCGCGTCGCAAAGCGTCGTAGACTTTGCCCATCACGCACTCCCTTGGTCTTGGTGGCGGAAGCGGCCGAAGAGACGGCGGCGCTTTCGCGCGGGGGGTTGGGTCGGATCGGAGCGATCGGAACGTTCGGGCGGCGAGGCCGCCAGCCCGAGGTCGGCAGCGACTTCCCGGATCGGTTCCGCGCCCAGCGTCTGCTGGTCGCGGCCGAATCCCAGGAGAAGGGCACCGTCGCAGACGATGTTGATCAGGCGCGGCGTCCCACCGGTCACCCGGTAGAGTTCCTTCAGCGCGGCCTTCTTGAAGATGGGCTTCCCGGTGTGGCCGGCCAGGCGCAGGCGCTCGGCCACGTAGTCCGCGGTTTCGGCTTCGTCGAAGGGCCGCAGGCTGTGCCGCAGCACGATCCGCTGGCGGAGCTGGCGCAGCTCGGGCTTCGCCAGCATCTCCCAGAGCTCGGGCTGCCCCACCAGCATGATCTGGATCAGCTTCGAGGTCGGCGTCTCGAGGTTCGAGAGCAGTCGGATCTCCTCGAGCATCTCGGCGGAGAGGTTCTGCGCCTCGTCCACGATCAGCAGCGTCGGCAGGTCCTTCTCCAGCCGCGCGATCAGGAACCGGTTCAGCTCGAGCAGGAACTGGGCCTTGGTCTCGCACGGCGTCTCGATCCCGAATTCGTCGAACAGCATCCGGAAGAAGTCGAGCGGATCGAGCCGCGGGTTGAAGATGAAGGCCGCGAGGGTGTCGCGATCGAGTTGCGCGAGGAGCGAGTGGAGCAGCGTGGTCTTGCCGGTCCCGACCTCGCCCGTCAGCAGCACGAAACCCTTGCGCGCCTGGACGCCATAGACGAGCGTGGCCAGCCCCTCCCGATGCGCGTCCCCCAGGTAGAGGAACGCGGGATCGGGAGTCATCTCGAAGGGGCTCCGCACCAGCTCGTAGTACTCGTGGTACATGGCGTCTCGCGCTTCCTGTCTACTCGCCGCCCGCCGCGGGCGCGCTTGTGAAGGTCTTGGCGATGAAGCCGGGGACGCCGTTCACCCACCAGTTCCCGGCGACGGCCAGGAACAGGACGCCGGCCGCGACGGCTCCGGCCAGCATCAAATGGCGGACGTCGCGCGCACGCGCGGAGGCCGCGTCCTAGGCGAGGACCACGTCCGGAATCGCGGCGAGCACGGGGAGACCCATGCGGTCCTGCAGGGTCCGGCCGTCGTGGTAGGACTCGTCGACCATCTCCATCAGCAGGGCCCAGCCCGCGGCGAATGCGATCGCCAACAGGACACCCAGGACGAGGATGATCACGCGGTCGGGCGAGGTGGGCTCGGTCGCCGGATAGGCGGCTTCGAGGACCCGGAAGCGCTCGCCCTTCTGCCGGCTCTCCATCGCCGCGGCCACGGACGCTTCGACACGCTTCCCGCTGTACTCCTGGTAGCTCGTCAGCAGCGCATCGTGCTCGCGCTCGAGCGCCGAGAGCAGCTCGGCCACCGCCGGGGTCGAGGCCAGCTTCGACTCGATGTCGGCGAGTTCCTTGCGAAGGCGCTCGATCTCGGCGCGCGCGGACTGCGCGCGAAGCGCCGCGCGGTTCTCCTCGGCCTTCGCGCTCTGTTGCCCAGCCGTCAGCGTCGTGTCGTCCGCGTTCGCGGTATCGACCTCCTCCTTCAATCGGGCCATCTCGCCGCGCGCGGCGATCACGTCCGGATGCTTCTCGGTGAATCCGCGCGAGAGGTACTCGGCGATCTCCACCTGGAGGATGTCCAGACGACGGGAGGGGGTGATCACGGCCGAGGTGATGATGCCGCCGTCGCCGAAGCCGGAGAGGCTCTGCTGCCGATAGAATGCCTCGTCGCTGTTCGCGATCGACAGCTCCCGCTGCGCGTCCCGAAGCGCCATCGTCGCGCGCTCGTAGAGGCGCTGGTTCGCGTCGAACTCCTCGGGCAGGTGGCCGGCATTCGCGGCCTTCACGTCCTTGATCCGCGTCTCGACGGCCGCGATCCGCGTGGTCAGGCCGGCGAGCTCCGCGTCGATGAACTCCGAGGTATCGCCGGAGACCTGGACCCGCTCCTTGATGTGCTCGTCGATGAAGTCGCGCGAGAGCCGGTTCGCGACGTCGGCCGCCTTCTGGGGGAGCCGGTGTTCGAACGACAGCACGAAGGTGTTGATGGCGATGTCGCCCGCCCGAACGCCGGCCTGCGCGCGGGCCTCCGATTCGAGCTCCGGCAGCAGCGGCGCCACGTTGATCTGGCTGCGCATGTGCTCGATCAGCTCTTCCCGCGTCATCTCGTCCGCGAGGTCGGGGTAGACGTCGAGTTCGTCGATCACCTTGGAGAGCCGGCCGCGCGAGAGGATCTGCATCTGGATCAGGTGGAGGCGGTTGTTCACGTCCGTCTCGGGGGCGCCCGCATCGACCAAGTTCTGCGAGACCGACTGCGGCTCGATCAGCAGCACGGTCTGCGACTCGTAGTAGTTGGGCAGGACCGCGGCCACGAAGACGGCCAACAGCATTACGCCGAAGCCGATCATGCAGGCCTGCCGGCCGCGCCGCGTCAGCGCGCCCTTCAGGTCCTCGAATCGAAATACTTGCTCGTCCATGGGGGGTCTCCGGTGCGAAACGGATGGGGTCAGAGATGAAGCCGGATGGGATCGAACTCATAGGTGATTCCCATCCAGGCGGTGAAGCGGTCGTAGCTGCGGACGGTGGCCGAGCCGCGGGTGCGCTCCTCGTCGGTCCAGTACATGCTGAAGCGGATCCGGGTCCGCCGGTCCCAGCGGTAGCTGGCACTGAAGTTCGCCAGGTAGGTTCGCGTCTGGTCGTCGCGGCTGAGTTCGGTCGCGCCGGCACCGATCGTGCGGGCGGTTCCCGGGAGCAAAAGACCCGCAGGACAGCTCAGGGTCGCAACCCGGCAGATCGAGATCGGTCCCGTCAACGTAGGGACCGTGACCACCTGTTCGACGAGCTGTTCCCGCAACGAGTAGGAAACCCGGACCGTGAAGAACCAGCGCGGACTCGGCCTATAGACCCCTTGGAGGGCCACCCGGTTCGAGACACCGCTCGAGCTCGTGGCGGTCGAACTGTCTTCCTCCCGCCGCACGCTCAAGGTGGCCTTGCCTTCCGGGAAGACGCGCGAGAGCGTCATGTCGACGAAGGCCGTGATCGTGGAACCAGCCGCGGGGGGAACCGGGCCCGAGAACGGGAAGACGCCGCGCGAAAGCGAGAGGTTCCCGTTCGCGTCGGGGATCAGCGGCGGGTCGAGGAAGCTGCATGCCCCCGCGTCGAAGTACACGCGCCCGTCGGGCAGGGTCGGACAGCTCGCGAAATCCACCACCCGGACGTTCCCGTCCGGGCCCTGCTGGAACTGCAGGTTCGACGACACGATGGCCGAGGGCGGCGTGAAGCCGCCGGCCCCGCCGACCAGCGCCGGCCCCGCGACGCCTTCGAGGCTCCAGTTCCGGTCGAACATGTGGTTGAGGGTCAGCGACACCGTGTAGAAGTCGGTGTCCTGCTGAAAGTCGAAGGCGCTGTTTCCGCTCTTCCGCTCGAGGGCGCGATTGCGCCACGACGCCGACACCCCCACGCGCGATCGCCTCGAATAGAGGTACGAGTACCCGAGCGTCGCGGACACGACCTCGAAATCGGTGCGATTCTGGTCGCTGAAGTCCCACAGGAAGTGCGACGCCTGCAACGACACCTGGTTGCGGCCATCGAACGAGTGCACCAGCGACGCGGTGGCGGTGTTGCGAAAGAACACGAGACGGTTCCCGATCTCCTCCGGGGCGAGCGTTTCACCCGCAACCTCGTTGATGCGCTGGATCGACCGGTAGCGCTGGAAGCGCTCCGAGAAGCGCAGCGTCGTCGCCTTCGTGACGTTCCAGGTCCCCTCGCCCTGCACGTCGTGGTCCCAACCGCGCAGGTTCGCGATGTCGACGTAGTACTCGTAGTCCGGCGCGGCCGAGAGCTTCCACGTGAAGGTGCCGTCGTGGTCCTCGACCGCGAGACGCGGCGTGATGCGGATCGTGGTGTCGCTCGTTCCGAACCGCGAGCCAGGGAACACCTCGTCGGTCCAGGTCGTGTCGGCACTGAAGCCGGGAGTGAGGTCGACCGCGAACGCGGCGTTCGCACCGCCTGCGGCGAGGAGCACTGCCCCCAGGGCCATCCGGATGTGCCTGTGCACGACGCCTCCTAGTCCGGCACGACGACGGTGTCGCCGGGGTGGAGGACGATGTTGGTGCCCGGCGCCCGGCCGGCGAGGAAGGCGTCGTAGTCGAAGCGGTACTCGCGCTCGACACCGTCGACGACGCGCAGCACGCGGATGTTGCCCCGGTCTGCGAACGCCGAGAAGCCGCCCGCGACCGCGATCACGTCGACGACGCGCATCTCGCTGCCCATCGGAACGGGGCCGGAACGGACCACCTCGCCCACGACGTAGACGCGCTTGCTACCGGTCTGCATCACGACCACGGTCACGTCCGGGTTCGCGATGTACTCGGAGAGTTCGGTCGTGATCAGCTGCTTGAGCTCGGCCGTCGTCAGGCCGTCGGCCTGGACATCGTCGAGCAGCGCGACCGAGATCTTGCCGTCGGGCCGGACCGGGACCTCGGCCGTGAGTTCGGGATTCTTCCAGACCGTGATGCGGAGCAGGTCGCCGGCCCCGATCCGGTAGACGCCATCGAGCGGCTTCGACTGGAACTCCGCCGGCACCGGCGCGGATGCGCATGCGGTGACGACCAACGCGAACGCCAGCGCGACCACCGCGGCCGCACGGCTGTGGATCGAAATCATGGGGCCTCCCTGACTCGGCGGCGAACTAACGACCATCCGAGAGCCCGTTGTCCTTCATCTTGTAGAGCAGTGCCTTGTAGCTGATCTGGAGCAACTCGGCGGCTTCCTTGCGGTTCCACCGGGTCTGTTCCAGGACCTTGGCGATCACCCTCTTTTCGGCCGCCCGCGCCGCCCGCTTTGCAATCATTTTCAGGTCGATGGACCCGCCGTTTGCCAGTTCCACGCCGATCTGATCGAGAGAGACACCGTCGACGACGTTCGCCGCGGGTTCTTCCCCCCGATCCCGGATCTCTTCGAGCACCGCGGTCTCGTTCCCGAGCACGATCATCCGCCGGATCATGTTCTCGAGTTCCCGCACGTTGCCGGGCCAGCGATAGTCGGCCATCTGCCTCAGCGTCTCGGGGCGAAGGGCCTCGACCGGGCGCTTGTACTCCTCGCTGAACTTGCGCAGGAAGTGGTCGATCAGGATCGGGACGGAACCGATGCGCTCCCGCAGCGGTGGCACGTGGATCGTCACGACGTTGAGCCGGTAGTAGAGGTCCTCGCGGAACTCGCCCTGGGCCACGGCCTCTTCGAGGTTCCGGTTCGTGGCGGCGACGATGCGCGTGTCCACCTGCACGTCGGCCTCGCCACCGAGGCGCGAGAACTCGCCGTCCTGCAGCACCTGGAGGAGCTTGGCCTGGAGGGGCGGACTCATTTCGCCGATCTCGTCGAGGAAGATGGTCCCGTGGTTGGCGAACTCGAACTTCCCGAGCTTTCGCTTCTGTGCGCCCGTGAAGGCTCCCTTCTCGAAGCCGAAGAGCTCGGATTCGAGCAGCTCCGACGGCAGCGCCGCGCAGTTGACCTTGACGAAGGGCTTGCTGCGCCGGCTCGAGAGCCGGTGCAGGGTGCGCGCGAAGACTTCCTTGCCGGTGCCGCTCTCGCCCCGGATCAGCACCGTGATGTCGGTGTCCGCGACCTGCTCGGTGATCTCGCGGGCTTCGAGCATCTTGCCGTCGTCGGCGCCGAAGATGAGCTCGGTGACCGTCGACTGGCCCGCGGCGCCGCGAAGCTCCTCGACCTCCTGCCGCAGCGCCCGCGTCTCGAGGGCCTTGTCGAAGGCCAGGCCCAGTTCTTCGGCCTCGAACGGCTTGCGCAGGAAGTCGGCCGCCCCGAGTCGCATGGCCTCGACGATGGTGTGCGCGTGGCCGTGGCCCGAGAGCATGATCACGGGCACGTCGGGAAGGCGCTTCTTGATGCGCCGGAGCGTCTCGAGGCCGTCCATCCCCTCGAGCACGACGTCGAGGGTGATCAGATCCGGCTGCGCTTCGGCGAGCCGCGCGAGGCCCTGCTCGCCGCTGTCGGCCACGACCACGGCGTAGCCGTCGCGCGACATCAACGCTTCGAGGTAGTCACGCACGCCCGGGTCGTCGTCGATGACGAGCACACGATTCGGTTGGGGGGTCACGGAGCGGTCTCCAGATGTCGGGTCCGGGGATGGCCGGTGCCGCAGGTGCCCCGTGGGGGCTCCGATGACGGGTGGCCACGGAATCGGATCGGCAGAATCTACGTGGAACCCAAGCACCTTTGGGTAACGCTTTTTCTTCATCTGGGAAGCATTTTTCCTGTAGGAAGAGAATTCCCACCCGACTGGCTGGCCGGAGCCGGGCGATTTCCCGAGAATGGGAATCCGGTTGCCTGACACCTCGGGCGCCCCGAGGGAACCTATGGTCGTGGGGCGGGTCCGGATCCCGGAATCCGGCCGGCCGGCCGGCCCGCTCGCAGGATCCTCCAGGATCGGCGGGCCGTGACCGGATGATCCTGCAGCTCGAAGGCTTTTCCCCTCGGCCCGGCCCCTGATGCCCCCCGACGACGAGGACCCCGCGTGAGCGACCCGAAACGCATCCGGCTGATGGCAATCGCGGGTGCGCGTCCCAACTTCATGAAGATCGCCCCGCTGCTGGCGGAGCTGCGGCGCCGCCCGCGCTTCGAGGTCTTCCTGGTGCATTCGGGGCAGCACTACGACGAGCTGATGTTCGACGTCTTCTTCCGCGACCTGGGCATCCCGCAGCCCGACGTGAACCTGGCCGTCGGCTCCGGAACCCACGCGGAGATGACGGCCGAGGTCCTGCGCCGCATGGAGCCCCTGCTGCTCGAACGCCGGCCCGACGCGCTGATCGTCGTGGGCGACGTGAACTCCACGTTGGCCGCGGCGCTGGCCGCGGTGAAGGTCGACGTGCCGGTCGCGCACGTGGAGGCCGGCCTCCGCTCGACCGACCGCGGGATGCCGGAGGAGATCAACCGCATCCTGACCGACGCGATGGCGCAGTGGTTGTTCGTGACGGAACCGTCGGGAAGCGACAACCTGGCGCGCGAGGGCGTGGACCCGGACAAGGTCCACTTCATCGGCAACGTGATGATCGACACCCTGCACGCCCACCTGACGAAGGCGCGCGCGCGCGACACGCTGTCGCGGCTGGGCCTTTCGGCGGGCGGGTACGTGGCGCTCACGCTCCACCGGCCGAGCAACGTCGACGACCCCGAACACCTGGCGCGCCTCTTCGCCGTGTTCGAGGAGATCCACCGCGAGCTCCCGGTCGTCTTTCCCGTCCACCCCCGGACGCGCGCGGTGATCACGTCGCGGCTGGCGGGCCGCGCACCCGCGATCCAGACGGTGGACCCCCTCGGCTACCTCGACTTCCTGCGCCTGATGGCCGACGCCCGCTTCGTGCTGACCGATTCGGGCGGGGTCCAGGAAGAGACGACGGCGCTCGGCGTCCCGTGCCTGACGCTGCGCGACAACACCGAGCGGCCCGTCACCGTGACGGAGGGGACGAACCGGATCGTCGGCCGGGACCCGCAGCGCATCCGCGACGCCGCGAAGGAACTGCTCGCCGGCCCCCCGCCGGAGGGCCGGATCCCGGCGCTCTGGGACGGTGGCGCCGCAGCCCGCATCATCGACGTGCTGGAGCGGGACCTCGGATGAGTCCGGACACCGCGCCCTCGCCCGTCGGCCCAGGTCGGCCGATCGACCGGACCTGAGCCATGCGCATCCTCTTCCTCACCCACTACTACCCGCCCGAGGTGAACGCCCCCGCAAACCGGGTGCACGAACACGCGCGCGCGTGGGTGAAGGACGGGCACCAGGTCACCGTGATCACCGGGGTGCCGAACCACCCGACGGGCAGGCTCTTTCCAGGCTACGAGAACCGCTTCGGGGAGGAGACGATCGACGGCGTGCGGGTGGTCCGGACGTGGGTGCTGCTCGCGGCCAACGCGGGCTTCGCGAGGCGCATCGCCAACTACCTGCTCTTCCTGTGCACGGCCCTCGTCGCGAGTGTCCGCGTGGAGCGGCCCGACGTCGTGGTCGCGACGAGTCCCCAGTTCTTCTGCGGCGTGGCCGGGGCCCTCGTCGCGCTCGCCAAGCGGCGCCCGTTCGTGCTCGAGGTGCGCGACCTGTGGCCGGACTCGATCGTCCAGCTCGGACAGCTCCGGAACCCGGCGATCATCCGGCTGCTCGAGGGCATCGAGACCTGGCTCTACCGGCGTGCCGACGCGGTGGTCGTGCTGACGAAGGCGTTCGCCCGCCACGTGGCCGCGCGCGGCGTGCCGGAGCGCGAGATCGCGCTCGTGTACAACGGCATCGATGCCGAGGCCTTCCGGCCGAGGCCGCGGGACGAAGCGCTGCTGGCGAGGGCGGGCCTTCGGGATGCCTTCACCGTCGCGTACGTGGGGACGCTCGGACTCGCCCACGGCCTGGTCCAGGTCCTCGAGGCCGCCGAGCGGCTCGCCGACGCGATGCCCGACCTCCACCTCGTCTTCATCGGTGAGGGCGCCGACCGCGCGCGGATCGAACGGGAAGCGAAGCGGCGCGGCATCGCCCACGTGCACTTCACCGGCCTGCTGCCGCGCGACGAGATCCCGGGCTGGCTGTCCTCCCTCGACGTGCTGCTGGTGATGCTGCGCGACCTCGCGGTCTTCGAGACCGTGATCCCGTCGAAGATCTTCGAGTACCTCGCGCTCGAGCGTCCGATCGTGCTGGCGTCGCCGCGCGCGAGCGAGATCCGCGCGATGGTCGAAGAGGCCGACGTCGGCCTCTCGGTCGATGCCGAGAACCCGCAGGCCCTGGCCGACGCCATCCGGGCGATCCGGATGCACCCGGACGAGGCGGCGGCCCGCGCGGCCCGCGGGCGCGAGTGGGTGATCCGTGATTTCCTTCGGGACGATCTCGCGCGCCGCATGGCGGCCCGGCTCCGGGCGGTGGTGGAGGCGGCCTCATGAATCCGGCCTACGACCTGCTTCCGGTCTTCGCCCAGAACCTGGCCTACACGGTGGGGGGCGTCTGGGTCTCGCGGCAGCGCTTCAGCCGCTTCTTCCACGAGACGCTGGCGACGTGGGAGAAGACGGTGGAGGGCCCGCTGCTGCACCTCCAGGCCGAACAGCGCGAACGGCTGGACGCGCTCGTGAATCACGCGCGCGCGCACGTGCCCTTCTACAAGGACCTGCCGCCGCCGTCCAGCCGCTACGACCCCGCCGAAGCGCTGGCCGAGACGCTGGCCCGGATCCCGCCGCTCGAGAAGGCCACCTACCGCGACCGCTGGAGCGAGCTCGTCTCGGGCAAGGTCTCCACGCGCCGCTGCATCCGGCTCTCCACCAGCGGCACCACCGGAACCGCGCTGCGCGTGCTCGCCACGCCGGAACGCCTGGCCGAGAACTTCGCGGCGGTGTGGCGGCAGCGACGTTCGTTCGGGGCCGACATCAGCGACCCGAACCTCACGTTCAACGGCCGCATGATCGTCCCCTTTCGGCACCGCAAGCCGCCCTTCTGGCGCCGCAACCACTACGGCGGCCAGACGCTCTTTTCCGTCTACCACATGTCGCCCGAGAACCTTCCCGCCTACGTCGAGGCGATCCACACGACGCCGGCGCGGTTTGCGCAGGGCTATCCGTCGGCCCTGCACCTGGCGGCACGCGCGATGCTCGAGGCTGGCCGCCCGCTTCCGGAGGGCAGGCTCGTCGGGGTCTTCACCTCGTCCGAATCGCTGCTGTCGTTCCAACGCGAAGCCATCGAAGCCGCGTTCGGTGCGCCGGTCCGGGACCACTACGCGGCCAGCGAGCAGGCGGTCTCGATGACCGCGTGCCGCGAGAACCGGCTCCACGTCGACATGGAGTACTGCGTCGTCGAGGTCGAGACGATCGAGGAGACCGACGAATGGGAGCGCGGGCCGCTGCTGGTGACCGGCCTCGGCAACGAGGTGCTCCCGTTCCTGCGCTACCGCATCGGCGACGTCGGCACGCGCGCGAAGACCCCGTGCCCGTGCGGGCGCCCGGGCGACACCTTCCTCGAGATCGACGGCCGGCTGGAAGACTACGTGGAGGCCACCAATGGCCGCCTCGTCGGGCGACTCGACCACGTCTTCAAGGAGCAACGCGGCGTCGCCGAGGCCCAGATCCACCAGCAGGCCCCGGGCACGATCGAACTCCATCTGGTGCCGGCACCTGGTTGGGACGAGCGGGCCGAGGCGAGCCTGCTGCGCGAGCTCCACCGCCGGCTCGGCGACACGATGAAGGTCGAGCTGCGGATCGTGGACACCATCCCGCGCGAACCGAACGGCAAGTTCCGGGCGGTGAAGTCCTTCGTCGGCCGTCTCGACCCGGGCCGGTCGGGGGCGAACCCGTGACCCGGGTCGGCCTCGCGTGGACGACGCCGGATACCGCGGGACTCGGTGCACCGTGGCATCCCGGCGTCGCCTTCCCGGAGCTGGAAGCCCTGCTGGACGAGAGCGCGACCCAGGGTCCGCCCAACCCGGTCTACGAAGCGGTGCGCCGGGCGTTGGCCGCGCTCGGTCTCGACGCGGCCCGCTTCGGCAGCAACGCCTGGAACCCGCTGGGCGATCTCGTCGGGCCCGGTCAGCAGGTCGTGCTGAAGCCCAACTTCATCCGGCACTGGAACCCGTGCCCGGCCGGCACGCTCGAGAGCGTGGTCACCCACGGCGCCGTGATCCGGGCGATGGCGGACTACGCCCAGCTCGCGGTCGGACCGGGAGGGAGCGTGACGCTGGCCGAGGCCCCGCAGCAGGACTGCGACTGGAAGGCCGTCACGGCCTGGGCCGGGCTGCCCGAGATCGCGCGCCACCACGAGCGCTGCGGCCGGAAGCTCGGCTGCATCGACCTGCGCCGCGAGTGCGTCGAGACCGAGGACGGCGTGATCGTGGCTCGGACACCGCTGCCGGGAGATCCGGCCGGATACCGTGCGGTCGATCTCGGGACCCGGAGCTTCTTCACGGGCTCGGGCCTCGACCCGGCGCGCATGCGCGGCGCGGACTACGACCCGGCCGTGACCACGGAACAACACGTCGGCGGACGCAACGCCTACCTGTTGTCCGAGACCGTGCTGCGCGCCGATCTCGTCGTGAACCTGCCGAAGCTGAAGACCCACAAGAAGACCGGCGTGACGCTCGCGCTCAAGAACCTGGTCGGCATCAACGGCGACAAGAACTGGCTGCCCCACCACTGCGTGGGCTCTCCGCACGCGGGGGGCGACGAGTACCCGCACGACGACTGGAGCAGCCGGCTCCGGAGCCGCGCCATCGACTGGGTCCGGCCCCACCTGGCGCGCGGGCGCTTCCTGCGGCCGCTGCGGGCGGTGCGCCGCGCCGAGTGGGCCGTGCGCGGCGACGACTTCGTCCGCAGCGGAAACTGGTACGGCAACCGCACGACCTGGCGGATGTGCGCGGACCTGAACCGCGCCCTCTACTACAGCGACGCCGTGGGCCTCGACCTGTCGAGCGAGCGCCCGCGCCGGACCGTGTTGACCGTGCTCGACGGCCTCGTCGCCGGCGAGGGAGAGGGCCCCCTGGCGCCGTCCGACCGCCCGCTGGGGGCCGTGCTGGCCTCGCTCGACCCGATCGCGCTGGACGTCGCCGCGGTCCGCCTGATGGGCTTCGACGAGCGACTCATTCCCAAGCTGCACGAGGTGATGGCGGACGCCGACGGCCCCCGCATCACACAGGTGCGCCGCGCCGAGGACGTCTCGGTGACGGTCTCGCCCGGAGCCGACGCGCCGACGGTCGTGATGACCCCGGACGAACTTCCCTGCGAAGCCCCCTTCCTCCCGCACCCCGGCTGGAAGGGACACATCGAGAGGTGCCCCCGATGAAGCAGATCATCCAGAACGCGCGCAACGGCGCGCTCGAGATCGCGGACGTGCCGACGCCGGTCCCCGACGCCGGGCAGATCCTGGTCCGCAACCACTTCTCGGTGGTCTCGGCCGGGACCGAGGCCCTGAGCCTCGCCTTCGCGCGCAAGACGATGCTGGGCAAGGCGCGCAGCCGTCCGGATCTGACCAAGCAGGTGATCCGGAAACTGCGCGACGAGGGTCCGATCTCGACCTATCGGACCGTGATCAACCGGCTCGACTCGCCGCAGCCGCTCGGCTACTCGAGCGCCGGGGTCGTCGAGGGCGTCGGCGACGGCGTCACGGGCTTCGTCCCCGGCGATCGCGTCGCGTGCGCCGGTGCGGGCTACGCGAACCATGCCGAGTTCGTGGTCGTGCCCGAGAACCTCGCGGCCCAGGTCCCGGAGGGGGTGGAGATGGACCACGCCGCGTTCGCGACGCTGGGCGCGATCGCGCTCCAGGGCGTCCGCCAGGCGGAGCCCACCATCGGCGAGATCGGCGTGGTGATCGGCCTCGGGCTGATCGGCCAGATCGCGGTGCAGTTGCTGCGCGCGAACGGCTGCCGCGTGGTCGCCGTCGACCTCGACGAGCAGCGGGTGAAGCAGGCGATGGAACAGGGCGCCGAGTGGGGAGGACGACCGGACTCCCTCGGCATGGCGTGGGCAGATGCGGTCACCGAGGGCCAGGGTGCGGACTTCGTGCTCGTCACCGCGTCGGCCGAGACCTCGGCTCCGCTGCGGCTCGCCGCGGAACTCTCGCGCCACCGCGCGCGAATCGTCGTGGTAGGCGCGATGCCGATGGAACTCGACCGGCGCACGTTCTACGAGAAGGAACTCGACATGCGCATGAGCATGTCGTACGGACCCGGCCGATACGACCGGGGCTACGAGGAACACGGACGCGACTACCCGCTGCCCTACGTGCGCTGGACCGAGAACCGCAACCTCCAGGCCTTCCTCGGCCTGCTGAAGCAGGGGGCTCTCGACCTGGAGAAGCTCGGACCGCGCGTGCGCCCGTTCTCGGAGGCACTCACCGCCTACGAGGCGCTCGCGCGCGGCGAGACGGGCGGGATCGCGGCGCTCTTCCGCTACGACGTCCGCGCGTACGAGAACCGCTCGATCGAGGTGACGGCGGCGCACGCGAAGCCGCACGAGAACGTCGGGGTCGGCTTCATCGGTGCCGGCAACTACGCCAAGGCGGTGCTGCTGCCGGCGCTCGAACACGCGGGCCACCACCGACGCATCGCGCTCGCGACGGCGACCGGGGCATCAGCCCGCCGCACCGCCGAACGCTACGGCTTCGTCCACTGCGGGACCGACCCGGACCTGCTGCTCGACGACGACGGGATCGACCTCGTCTTCGTGACGACGCCTCACGACACGCATGCGAGCCTCGCGATCCGCGCACTCGAAGCCGGCAAGGCCGTCTGGCTGGAGAAGCCGGCCGCGTTGAACCCGCAGGAACTCGACGATCTCGCAGCGGCAGCGGCCACGGGCTTCCTGATGGTCGGTTTCAACCGCCGCTTCTCCGCGCACGCGCGGGCGATCCAGAAGGCCTTCGCCCATCGGACCGGGCCGCTGTCGATCCGGTACACCGTCTCCGCGGGTCCGCCGCCGCGCGGTAGCTGGATCCTCGAACCCACGGTCGGCGGCGGCCGCCTGATCGGCGAGGTCTGTCACTTCGTCGATCTCTGCCACGCGCTGACGGGGCAGCCTCCGGTTTCGGTCTACGCAGTCGCGCAGGGCCGCAACTCGGATTCCGACGACTCGGTCGTCTGCATGCTGACGCACGCGGACGGGTCGTCGGCCGTGATCGAGTACCTGGCGCACGCGAGTCCGGACCTGCCGAAGGAGCGCTTCGAGGTCTCCGGCGGCGGCCTCACGGCCGAGTGCGACAACTTCCGCCAGACGCGGATCACCGGGCGGTCGGATCTGAAGACCTTCAACCAGGACAAGGGGCAGGCGACCGCGATCGAGGAGGTGCTCGCCGCGCTGCGCCAGGGCGGCCGCTCGCCGATCCCGCTGGACGAGATCGTCTCGACCACCCGCGTCACGTTCGCGGCGCTCGAGTCCATCCGCCGCGGCGTCCCGATCCGGATCGCGGAGTAGCGGACCATGTGCGGCATTGCCGGCTTCTCGGGCGATTTCGACGGCGCGCTGCTCGCGCGCATGGCCGAGGTGCAGCGGCACCGCGGGCCCGACGACCAGGGGATCGAGTTCCTGCCGGAGGCGGGGATCGGCCTGGCGCACCGGAGGCTCTCGATCATCGACCTCTCGCCCGCCGGACACCAGCCGATGTGGGACGACGACCGCGCGGTCGCGATCACGTACAACGGCGAGCTCTACAACTTCCGGGAACTGCGCAAGGAACTGGAGAGCGATGGAGTCGGCTTCCGCAGCACGAGCGACACCGAGGTGCTGCTGAAACTCTACCTCCGCGACGGCGAAGCGATGCTCGAGCGCCTGAACGGCATCTTCGCATTCGCGATCTGGGACTCGCGGGAGCGGGCGCTCTTCTTGGCGCGCGACCATCTCGGCATCAAGCCTCTCTATACCGCGAAGACGCCGGCGGGATTCCTGTTCGCGAGCGAACTCAAGGCGATCCTCCAAGACCCTCGAATCGACCGAGAACTCGATCCGGAAGCCGTGGACTATCATCTTCACTACCTCTGGTGCCCCTCACCCCACACGATGATACGCGCGGTGCGGAAGCTCCCGCCTGGCGGAGCAATGACGGTGCGGAACGGCAGGATCGAGCGCCAATGGCAGTATTGGGACCTCCCCTACGACGCCGCGATCCATGATGACCGTTCGATCGAGGAGGCCAGCGAGGGGCTGCACGACACGATCGGTGCAGCCGTTCGCCGACAGATGGTGGCCGATGTCCCGGTCGGCGCCTTCCTGAGCGGGGGACTCGATTCGAGCGCGATCGCATCGTTCGCGTGTGACGAAGTCGATCCCGCGACACTCCAGTGCTTCACCATCGGATTCGAGGACGACGCCGCATTGAGAGAGGGAATGGGGGCAGACCTCGCCTATGCGGAAGAGGTCGCGAAACACCTCGGGGTTCCGCTCGACACGGTGTGGGTCGGCCCGGAGATGGTCGAGCAGCTCCCGAAAATGCTTTTCCACCTGGATGAACCACAAGGGGACCCGGCACCGATCAACGCCATGTTCATCTGCGAGCGCGCTCGGGAGCGCGGAATCAAGGTCCTCCTCTCAGGTGCGGGTGGTGACGATCTCCTGACCGGATATCGGCGCCACACGGCGCTCCGCGCGGAGCGCTACTGGACGTGGCTTACGGCTGTGGTGCGGGCCGGAGTAAAGCGCGCGAGCAACGCGCTTCCTCTCAGCGAGCGAACCCGCCGGATCCGAAAGGCATTGCAGTACGCAGACCGGTCCCCGACCGAACGACTCCCCACCTATTTCGACTGGGCGCCGGTGGGTCTCCTCGACGGCGTGTACTCGCCTGACATCGAGCGCGAACTGGCTAGACACGACTCGACCGCGCCTCTCGACGAAGCGATCGCCCGGCTACCGGCCGCGACGCCAGAACTCAACAAGATGCTCTATCTCGAAGGCAAGTTCTTCCTCGCGGACCACAACCTCAACTACACGGACAAGACCGCGATGTCAGCCGGCGTCGAGGTGCGCGTGCCGTTGATCGATCTCGAGGTCGTCGACTACGCGTCGCGTCTCCCTGTCAGGTTCAAACAGCATGGAACAACGGGAAAATGGATCTTTCGAAAGGCGATGGAGAAACGCCTTCCCCGGAACGTGCTGTACCGGAGCAAGGCCGGCTTCGGAGCGCCACTTCGCTCCTGGTTGCGCGGCCCTCTCGCCGATGTGGTAGAGCAGACGCTCTCGGCCCGCGCGATCCGCGACCGTGGTCTGTTCGACCCAGCGGCGATCGCTCGGATCACGGACAGCGTGAACAGCGGCCAGAGCGACGCCGCCTACTTGCTCTTTGAACTCGTGTGTATCGAGCTCTGGTGCCGCATGTTCGTCGACCCGCCTACGCCGTCCCAGAGCGCGGTCACGCTGTAGCGATGTCGTCGGCACCGCCTGGAGCACCGATCTTCTTCATCGGGATGCCGCGCAGCGGAACGACCGTCCTCTTCGAGATCTTCGCGAGTCATTCGTCAGTCGGTTGGATCTCTTCCCATCAGTCCCGCTTCCCGGCATGGCCGGGCCTTGCCGTGACCAACCGCATCGTCCGTCGGGTTCCGGCCCTGCGCAAGCGGCGTCGGCTTTCGGACGAAGAGCACGGCCTGCTCGAACGATTCCGTGACGGTCCCGCAGAAAGCTATGCGTTCTGGGAACTGCATCTCGGAGTGCGATTTCGTACCCATTGGATGCTTGGCGAACGCCCCGATCCTACTCAGGTGGAATCGACGCGGGCCGCGGTCGTGCGGTTGCTCCGATGGCAGGGGCGCCGTCACCTCACCGCCAAATTCACGGGCCCCCCCCGCATCGAGGTGCTGCACACGTGCTTTCCCGACGCGCTCTTCGTCCATGTGGTGCGCAATCCACACGCAGTCGTCGCATCCCTGCTCGAGGTCGACTTCTGGCGGGAGCGCGGACTCGACGCGCCGTACTGGGAAGAAGGCCTCCATGCGGCCGACCTCGCGCAGTGGGAGGAGTGCCGCCGTTCGCCGGCCGCGCTCGCTGCACTTCAGTGGCGGAAAGTGGTTCAGTCCGCCCGAGAGGAATCAGAGCGCGTCGGCGCTCACCTGCTCGAGATCGGGTACGAGGATTTCCTGCGCGCACCGGAGGCAGAGATCGGGCGGATCACGAGTGCAGCGGGCCTCCCGCACGACCCCGGTGTGTCATCCAGTATCGCCCGCGCTCGGCTCCGCGCCGATCGAAACGAACGCTTTCGGATCCGGCTCACCGCGGATGAGATCGCGATGATCGACGAAATCGTCGACGTGGTCAGAAGCCCGGCCCGGTGACGGCGGTATCGACCTCGCGCAGGCGCTGGACCATTCGCTCGGTCGAAAAGTGCTCGGCCGCGCGCTAGAGGTTGTGAATTCCCTGCGCCAAGCGCGCTTGTTGGTCCGCAGCGAGTGTCTCGAATCCGCGCGCGAGGGCGTTCGAGTCGGCAGGTGGGACGATCGTCGCGTGGTCTGGACCGAGAGCTACCTCGGGGATCGCGCGCCAGTCCGTCGTCACGATCGCGCAACCCGCTGCGAGCGCCTCGACCATCGCGTTCGGCTGGCTTTCTCCGGGCCAATGGCTCGGGAATGCGAAGACATGGGTCTGCTGAACCTCCTTGCGGATCTCGCGGATGTCCGCTTCCGCGACAGGCTCTACCCGATGGGGTCGCGCACCGCGGCGACCGCCTCGGCGACAAAGGCCGCGACGCCGGGTGAGCGCCGGCCGAAGAGACGGAGTTCGAGAGGAACGCGCGTCTTCGCGCGGGCCAACGCCCACACGATGTCGACCGCGCCCTTGCGCTCGTCGATGAGCCTGACGAAGGTGATCCGAAGGGCCTCGTCTGGTGCGCGGCTCGGCACCGCGGCATCGCGGAAGCGGATCTCCGACGCATGGCCGGTCGGCTCGCACACGGCGACCCGAACGACCAATCCACGTGGCACTAGGGACCGGTCGGGCTCGGCCACGCGCGGCTCAGCGTCATGGACGTCTCGGCTGATTCGAACCGGACGATGACGAGTGCAGACGGTCGCCGGGTCATGGTCTACGACGGCGAGCTGTACGACTTCCGCGGCCTCCGACGAGACCTCGAATCCGGCGGCGCCGCCTTCCGAACCTCATCCGACGGTGAGGTCTTCCTCGAAGCCTGGGCCGCCCACGGCCCCGGCGCAGTCGAGCGCTGTCACGGCATGTTTGCTCCAGCCCTCTGGGCCCGATGCAGCCGAAAGCTCGGGCTCGTGCGCGATCACCTCGGAATCAAGCCGCCGTCTCTCAGGCCGGACACCGGGCGCCTCGTGTTCGACTCCGAGATCGAGGCGATCAGGGCAGCACGTGACGTCTCGCACGCGGTAGATCCCGCGGGACTTCGCGAGGACCTCGAGTTCGGGAACGCCCGGGGCGAGCGCACCCTATCCCGCAGCATCCGCGAACCTGCCCCGGACACCATCGCGTCCTTCAACCCATCGGGGAAGCGCCGCGATCGGACCTACTGGTCGGCCTCGACCCTCCCACAGGCGAATCCGGCCCAGGCTGGGGCCGTCGAGGCGATCCGTTCCACCCTGACGGCTGCCGTGCGGTGCCACGTCGTGAGTGACGTCCAGTCGCCGCATTCTTGTCCGGGTGGATCGACCCGAGCGCTATCCTCGCGCTGGCAGCGCGGGAGGGCGGTACTCCGATCACGGCCTTCACTGCCGGGTTCGACCGTGAATCCGACTCGGACGAGATTCCGCCCGAATGCCGAGTCGCCGCGAAATTCGGTGTCGAGCATCACGAAATCAGGATCAAGACGGGCGGTCTACGCGATGTAATCGTCTCCCTGGCCGATGACCCCGATCAACCCTTTGGCGACGCCGCCAACATCCCTCTGCATCTCCTGTGCCGTGAACTGGACGGCCGCATCAAGGTCGTGCTCGAGCGGGACGATGGTGACGAAATGTCCGGCGGCTGCAGCAACATGCGCCCGTCCGGCGAGTGCGCCGGATCACGGGCGCGCTCGCCGAGCACGACCCGTCCATCCGCATGGGACGCTTGCTCGCCCTGGAGGCCCCAGAGCTGCAACCGGCACGTATACTGTCGGGAGAGCTCGGAGAGGCGTGCGCGCACCACGACCCCTTCACCCGCTACCAAGAGGTCGCAGGCGCCCACCCCTCCGACCGACCCCGTACGGCAGATTCTGCTCACGGATGCCATGATCCAGCTCCCGTACACGTTTCTCGAGAAAGCCGATCGGCCAACCCTGCTGCAAGCGATCGAATCCTGCGTGCCCTTCCTCGACGATCAGCTTGTGGAACTCGCTCTGGGGCTCCCGGGCGCGCTCAAGGTGACACCGAGTGACAAGAAGAGTCTGTTGCGGGAAGTGCTGCGCGGAGTCGTCCCCGATCGGGTCCTCGGTGCGCCGAAGCGTGGCTTCCGTGTCCCCTACGAACAATGGATCCGGTCGGAGCTGAATCCGCTCGTCCGCGAAGTCCTTCACGACGAAGCCGTCCGCCAGGCGCACCTATTCGACTGCTCTCCGCTCGATCCGTTGCTAGAATCCGTCGCTCTGCGCGCCGCCGACCACGAATTCGCCGTGTACGAAGCCGTTCAGCTCGCGGCCTGGCCGACCCGACAGGACGCAACCCTTCCGAGCGCACCCGCCACGTGAGAATCACCTACGTCATCGACAGCCTGGGCAGCGGTGGGGCGCAGCGGCAATTGGTGGAACTGGCAAGTTGGCTGCACGGTCGGGACGGCGCACGAGCGCACGTCTTGCACTACCGACCGGACGACTTCTTCGCGGCCCGACTCGACGAAGCCGGCGTCCCTCGAACCCTGGTACCGCGGAACGGGGCGCTCGACGTCAGTTTCCCGGCTCGCTTCCGGCGCGCCCTCCGCGCCACGCGACCCGACCTGGTACATGCCTTCCTGTTGGTACCAGGCCTTTGGTCGTGGCTCGCTAGCCGTGGCACGGGCGGTCCGGCCCTTGTCGCTGCGGAACGGAACTCCCGAATCGCCACGAACGCGGTTGAGGCGTCCCTTCAACGCTTGTTGTACCGGAGCGCAGATGCGGTGACGGTCAATGCTGAACCAGTGGTCGCAGAGATCAATTCACGTCTCGGAGTTCCGATCGAGCGCCTCCACTATCTCCCAAACGGAATCGACCTCGAGCGATGGGACCGCGCGCGCGCGGCGCGTTGCCCGATCGAGATCGACCGCACCGAGTTTCACCTGGCTATGGTGGGCGGCCTTCGGCCGCAGAAGAACCATCTACATCTTTTTCGAGCACTGGCGAGGATCCCCGTCACCAAACGCTACGGTTTGCGCGTCTGGTGCATCGGCGACCATACCTCTGGTGATACGATCGCTCATGCCGTTCACGCGGCGGTCCTCGAACTCGGATTGGAGGAGACGGTCCGTTTCGCCGCGGCCACAGACAATCTGCCCGCACTCCTGGCGCGGATGGATGGTCTCGTCCTCGCGTCTGCTTGGGAGGGATTCCCCAACGTCGTGCTCGAAGCACTCGCTTCGGGGTTGCCGGTGGTCGCGACCGACGTCGGTGGCGCAGCAGCTCTCGTCGTGCCCGACGAAACCGGCTGGCTCGTCCCGTCGGCCGACGAGGATGCGTTGGCGGATGCGATCCTTGCTCTCGCAGCGAGCCCTCCCGATCGACGCGTTCGGTTCGGACAGAACGGGCGCAAATTGGTCGAGGAGCGCTTCTCGATTCGCACGATTGGCGACCAACATGCAGCGTTCTACCGCCGGCAACTCAACATCCCGGACTGAAGGTTTTTCCACCCGTGCCGAGTCCGTGAGCAGCCTCCTTGGGCCGCGCGGGTGCTTCGACTAGGTTCCTATCACGCCACTTGCCGAGATGGCCGATAGATCCCGTTCGAGGAGTCCTGCGAGGGTGCGACCACCATGTTCCGGATCATCAAACGCTTCGTTCTCCTGCTCGTCGCGTTCTCCATCCCGATCGAGTTTCTGGGCGCCGATATCGGAATCACCACGGTTACGCCGATCAAGGTGACCGCTGTCCTCCTCGTACTCGCCATGTTCTTGCGCGTCGTATTCGAAAGTCGCCCCTATCCGCGCGACCGCATGATTCCGTGGATCGCGGCGCTCATGCTGTCGGTTCTCACGAGTTCCCTGATCGGGTACGCCGCGGGGATTCCGGTCCCCAATCTCGTGTCGCTCGATGTCACCTGGTTCTCGATGTTCTTGCTCTACATCGGAATGAACTATCTGATCGACGACCTCGACGATGTGGACCTGTTCACTCGGTGGCTCGCATACGGCGGGGTTTTCGTTGCCGTCACAGCGGCCCTGGGTATGGGCTACCAGATTGTGAGCTCCGAGGGCGTTCGACAGGGGGGCTACGGCGGCAACGTGAATCAGCTCGGGGCAAACCTCTCGATCGCATTTCCGCTCGCGGCCGTCTTCCTCCTGGAATCCCAGAGTGTTGCTCGCCGACTCTCGATCTTTGCAGTGCTCGCAGTCCATCTCGGTGGCATGGTGATGACACTATCACGCTCCACCTATCTTGCAGTCGGCGTCATGGGGCTCTGGTGGTTCATACGCTACGCCCGACCCGGCACCACTGCCCGCCTGATCCTCCCGGGCTTTGTTCTGATCAGCGCGCTCCTCGTCCTCGCGCCGGAATCCTTCTACGAGCGAATCATGACGGTGGCACCCGCCGGGCAGGCATCTGACGACTCCATCCGCTTGCGACTGCAAAAGCAGTTCCCCGACGCAATCAACATGTTCGCCTCCAACCCGATTGCAGGGGTCGGAATTCTGCGAACCGTGTCGTGGTCGAACGAGTTCGGGCGGAAGAGCGGAAACGTGATCCACAACTCCTATCTCCAGCTCGCGGCCGAACACGGCCTCCTCGGTCTCGTGCCGTTCTCCGCGATCTCCCTGCTCGCGTGGCTCCAGATCGGACAGCTCATCCGCCGAGCCCGAAGTCCCGGGGCGAGCGAAACGATCCGGCGCATCGGGACGCGAGCGATCTATCTGCAGATCGCCCTCATCGGCGTCTACGTGAACTCGCTGACGCACGCGACACTTCGCGACAAAGGCCCGTGGTTGGTCTTCGCCCTTTCATCGATCTTGGTCACCCTGATGCGGCGGAACCGTTCTGCAGAGGTTGGCAAGGCCACCGACCTGCAGACGAACGAGACCACATCGGCATCCGCGTGAGCGACGAACCGATCCGCCCGAGCGACGACGAGAGAGGCCTTGCGCAGCGTTCCGTCGCCGCAGCGGCGTGGTTGCTTACGGGAAACGGCGCCACGTCGGTGCTCAGAATCATCGTGATCTCCGCATTGGGCCGCCTGCTCGATCCCTCAGAGATCGGGCTCGCGAGCGCTGCGATGTTCATCACCGGATTTCTTCAGATCGTGGTACGAACCGGCGTTGGTCCCGTCCTCGTCCAACTTGCGAGGGTCGAAGCGCGGCACGTGCATGCGGTCTTCGCGATGAATACTGCACTCGCGGTGTCTGTTCTGGTGTTCGCGCTTGCTTTCGCGGATCCAATTGCGGATCTGACCTTCGGAATGGACGGACTTGCTGATGTCTTCCGGGGTGCCTGTCTGATGATCCCGCTCCAGAGCCTTGCCGCGATCCCTGCCGCCTTGCTGCAGCGGGATCTGCGTTTCGAAGTCGTCGCCCGCGCCTCGGTCCTTGCGTACGGACTGGGCTACGCAACATTCAGCATCGGACTCGCAGCTTCGGGCTTCGGTGCATGGTCCATCGTGTGGGGCTACGTCGCCGAAGCCTTCCTCATCTGTGTGTTGCTCCTATCGCGCCGACCCTTCGCCATGGGTTGGGCAGACTTCCAGACGATCCGCGAGGTCGGTAGCCTCGGCGCTGGCTTCATTCTGGGAAAGATCGCCAACTACTTCGCAAACAACGGCGACATATGGGCGGTCGGCCGAAAGCTGGGCCAAGCAGGTGTCGGCTTCTACAACTACGCCTATCAACTCGCGATCGTTCCGGGAGCGCTGCTCGGAGACGTGATCGATCAGGTGATGTTTCCGGCCTTGGCAAGGGCTCAGAACGATCGCGAGCGACTACGGCGCGCTTTCGAGGCTGGACTCGCCTTGATGTGGATGGCCGTCGGCCCATTGTCCGTCGCGATGGTGATGCTGGCCGAGCCCGCGATCCTTACCCTCCTTGGCACGAAATGGGCATCGATCGTGCTCCCATTCCAGATTCTTGCCTGTGTCAGTGTCATGCGAGCAAGCCAGAAGATTTGCGATTCGCTAGCCCGCGCGACCGGGGCGGTCTATCGGCGCTCGTGGCGGCAGGCAATCTATGCCTCGCTCGTAGTCGCGGGTGCATCGATCGGTGCCTCCCGCGGATTGCCCGGCTCCGCGACCGGAGTCGCAATTGCGATCGTCCTCAGCTACGGGCTGATGCTGTCGCTCGCCCTGAAGCTAGTCGGTATGCGTTGGCGAGATGTACTGCGCGTATTCGTGCGGGCGTTTCCTCTCGCGGCAGTGACCGGCTTGAGTATCGAGATTTGCGATCGGATGTTGTCACCGTGGGAGCTCCCTCACTCCGTGCAGCTCATCGCGGTGTCGGTCATCAGCGGAATCGGTATCTTGGCTACGATCGTTGCGGCCCCGGGCTGGCTTCTGGGCCCGTTCGGCCGGGCGGCGCTCCGGATCCTCCTTCCCGCCACTGGACCGCGCTTCGTTGCCATCGCCAACTCCTCGATCGCGCAGCGGATCATTGGGATACCGCCTGCGGGCACCCCCCCCCGGTAGAGCCGAATCGCGTCAATCTTGGCATTTCGGGGGGTGACCCGTTCGATCGGCGCGAACCCCGCCCGATGCTTTCGCCGGGGTACGGCGCGCCTATCCTTTGCCGTGCCACTCCTCGGCGGAGATCCTCCCGTGCCTGACCGGAGACTGCTTGTTTTCGCCATGCTGGTGGTCAGCATTCTGACCGCCTCGACCCTGAGCGCCCGCCCATTCGATTCGGTGGCGGACCTCACCACGGGGCGGCTCGAAATCGAAGGGCAGTTGCAACCGACCGTGATCCAGAACCGCTGCGTGTTGATGCAACGCGCCCTGGCGCCGGCACTCGTCATGGGTCGGGAGAGGCTTCCCTGGCGCGTCCGGATCGAGGGAAGGGCCACGATCCCGATCGCCGATCACCATGCCTATCGGGCACCCGCCGAACGAATCTGTGTCGCATTCTTCGGAGGACCCGATGCCGACCATGACGGCTACCCCGAGGACAGTGCGGGAAGCGACCCGGCCAACGGCCATCGCCTCCGCGCGGACGAGCAACTCGTGGTCGACTGGGATGCCGACGTCGTCATCGACACCCGCGGGCAGGCCGTGGATGCGAACTTCATCCAGCTCGGCAACACCCTACGGGTGGGTTGGCCGGACCATGGGGTGCTCGGCAACTGGGTTGACGCCCCCGTGATGACTGGGCGATTGCACGTGGAGATCCGGGGCGATTCGGACCAGGGCTGGCCTCCGGGCAAGATACCCGCGCCGCAGTCCTACGCACCCGATGGCAGCCGGACACGGTATGCGGTGTGGTCCGAGGAAGGCTTGCTGCGGGCGGATCTCTCGCGCCTCTCCCGCTCCTTCCGCGGCACCCGGTCCGACCAGGACGACGTCGCAATTCTGCACGGCGTCTACGGGTGGGGGAACCTCGAGGGACCAACCAGCGCGACCGGCTTCGCGGTCGGCATGTACGGCGTCGGCAACTGGGCGGGTACCACGCAGGGAGGGCGGCTCGAGAACAACCAATACAACCTGGTCCTGGGCCATCCGTACCGGAGCGGAATGATGGAACCCGCACCCGCGTGTCGACGTGCCCCACCGAACTGTGCAGGCAAGGTCAACGCAGGCGGGAGTCATCACTTCTCGGACATGCTGATCGAGGGCGCGACGCGCTCGAACCTGGTGGTGTTCGGAGGACGTCGTTGGCTCTTCACCAACGCGTGGATCGAGTCCCGCCGAAGCGGCGCCGGTGGACATTCGGTCATCCTCGGCGCAGGAACGTCCGCCCGCCGACGTCTCCCATGTGGACTCGATTCGGATTGGAACGAGCCCTGCGTCCGCCCCGCGGGCGCCCGGATCGGAGGCAGCGTGCGCTTCGTCGGGGGCACCATCGACGGGGACGAAGGCCACCCGAAATGGGAAGCGCTCCTGCTCGGGCCGGGATACGGACCGCGGTGGTCGACCTGGGTCGCGGCGACGCTTCGGGAGAGCGTCATCGGGGGATTCGGCCCGTCGCGCCATCGCGCCTTCCACTTCCACCCGGATGCGCGGGGCATGATCGATCTGCGCGAGGTCGATCTCGAAGGAGACGATTCGCTTCCGAGCTACCCCGGCCTCACGCACTGAAACCGCAGCTCGCGGAGCTTTCGGACCAGCACGCGCGTAAACGCCCTCGCACCTGGGCGTTCAGGTGCCCCGGATCCCGGTACCAACGCACGTCCTCGAACTCGGGCAGGGCACGCTCGTCGAGATCGAGAAATCGCCCGCCCGTCTCGGCCGCGACCTCGCGAAGCACGGCCTCGCCCATCCGCTCGCTCGCGAGCTTGGGCTCGCCACCCCGCCAGCGCGGCCCCGTGAACCAGACGACGGGAATGCTCTCGGATCTCGCCGCCTTGGCGAACGCCCGATATGGCTCGGCACCTTCGGGCGGTGGCGCCTCCTCCACGCCGAGGAGTTCGCGCGGCGCCCGCTGCGGCCACTTTGCCGGATCGAGTCGTCCCACGAGTGGTTCGAATCCCGAACCCGCCGGGGCCGCGCCGCTCAGTCCGGCTCGCACGACCGCCAATGCACGGGAGTTGTAGCGATAGAGCCGGGAGCTGAGCTTGAGGCGCGCGAATCGATCTGTCCGCGTCAGCAGCTCGTCGACGAACGCGTTCTCGCCCCAGTACGGGGCCAGCACCTTGATGCGATCGAGGCGCGGGAAGTACAGGTCCTTGGGTTCGACCTGGAGCAGGAAGAGTCGTGGCCGCCGCCCGCGCCCGAGCAGCAGGTGCTCCAATGCAACGGCATACCAGGCCGACTGCCCATTCGCTCCCGCGTTGAACGCGGAGCACCCGAATTCTCCTGCGAGCACGTCCGTATCCACGTGATGCACCGCGCGGGAACTCCCGAACACGAAGATCTCCGCGTCGTGCGCCAGGGCTTCGTTGACGGCCCCTGCGGTCTCGCCGCTGCGACTTCGTGCGAACAGCACGTCCAGGACCGCCCCACCCGCCTGATCGAGGACCACCAGTCCGAGCAGGAAGAAGGCGGCGCAGCGCCACGCCCGCGACGCAGGATGGGACGCCCCGCTTCCGATCTCCATTGGTGCCCTCCGTTCAGAACTGGAAATAGATGAATGCCCCGCCGCCATCGACGCCGAGGAGGACGATGGCTCCGATCAAGGCGTAGGCCAGTGCGAATCGGACCCATTTCCTTTGCCGCTGGAGGACGCTCCGGTCCTCCCCCGTATGCGCGAAGACCGTCTGGGCCGCGAGGAGTACGAGGACACCGAATCCGGCCTGTGTGAAGGTCGAGAGATCGACGAACACGTGCCCCAGCGGCTCCGTGACCATCTCGGTGATCATCGCGCTGGACGCGTCGAAGTCGGGCGCCCGGAAGAAGACCCAGCCGAGGCAGACGAGGTGAAAGGTGATGACCCTGCGGGCCGCGTCGCGCAACCATGCCGGGCATCGCAGCCATTCGTACAAGGAATCGCGCCATGACATCGACGCCCGGGAGAGACTGAGCAGCCCCCCGTGCCATGCGCCCCAGATGACGAAGTTCCAGCTGGCGCCGTGCCAGAGGCCGCCCAGCAACATCGTGATCAGCAGATTCCGGTAGGTACTGACGACCGAACCGCGGTTTCCGCCCAGCGAGATGTAGAGGTAGTCGCGCAACCAGGTGGAGAGCGAGATGTGCCACCGGCGCCAGAATTCCGTGATGCTGGTCGCGAAGTAGGGCGTGCGGAAGTTCTCCATCAGCTCGAAGCCGAGCATCCGGGCCGCGCCGACCGCGATGTCGGAATAGGCGGAGAAATCGCAGAATATCTGGAACGCGAAGGCATACGTGGCGACCCAGAAGGTCGCGCCATCGTGGCCCGCCGGATTTCCGTAGACCGCGTTCACGTAGATCGCGAGCCGGTCGGCGATCACGACCTTCTTGAAGAGCCCCCACAGGATCAGTTCGAGTCCCGCCACGCAGCGCGCCAGGTCGAAGGACTTGGGCAGATCCATCTGCGGCAACAAACGCGTCGCTCGCTCGATCGGACCGGCGACGAGTTGCGGAAAGAACGCCACGTAGAGGGCGAACCGGCCGGGGTGACGCTCGGCTTCGGGAAGCAGGCCGCGGTAGAGATCAACCGTGTAGGAGAGTGCCTGGAAGGTGTAGAAGGAGATGCCGATCGGCAACAGCACGTCCAGGTCGGGTACCGGCCAGGAGGTCCCGAGCGCTTCCGTCACCGCGCGGCCCTGTTCGTTCGCGAAGTTCCAATACTTGAATGCGAACAGGATCCCGAGGGAAACAGACACCGAGATCACCAGCCATCGCTTGCGCACACGCGGGTCGTCGCTCGCGGCAATGCGGAGCCCGGTGCCCCAGGCGACGGCGGTGACCACGACGATCAGCCCCAGGTAGGCCGCGTTCCAGCTCATGTAGAAGGCGTAGCTGGCGGTCAGGAGCAGGACCCACCGCAGCCGGTGGGGAAGCAGGAAATGGAGACCGACGACGACGGGAAGGAAGATCAGGAATTCGATCGAGTTGAACAGCACCCGCAGACCAATCTTTACTGTCGCACTTCTCGAGTCGATCCGGACCCTTGCGCCTGACGCCTGCCGGAGCGCAAGCCCCCCGTGATTTCCCGTCCGCCGTTGCCGGCGACTGGCCGAAACGGGAACATGCCGCATACGAGCGGCTCCCGCCCTCCCGAGGAAGCGACATGAATACCCGACAGCTCGTGCAGACGGTGGTCCGGCGCAGGCGCTGGTTGTTCGCGCGCCTCTCACTGCGGAAGCTCTGGAACCTCGCGACGACATCGGTGGAGTTCGCGCTGCGCCGCGAGAAGCTGCACTCGAAGCCCGCCTTCGTGAAGATCGACATCAGCCCGATCTGCAATCTCCGTTGCACCGTCTGCGTGCACGCCGACCCCGGCGAGAGCCTGCTCCTTCGGAAGCAGGTCTTCGACAAGCGGCACCGCATGACGCCGGAACAGTTTCAGGAGATCGTGGACGCGGTGAAGGGCCACGCGACGGCCGTTTCGCTCTACACCTGGGGAGATCCGCTCACCCACCCGCAGCTGACCGAACTCTCCCGCATCGCCAGCGATGCGGGCCTCCAGGTCCACGCGAGTACGAACTTCAGCTTCAAGTGGACCGACCAGAGGATCCGTGACCTGGTCGAGAGCGGAATGACGCACCTGACCGTCTGCGTCGACGGACTGAGCCAGGAGAAGTACGAGCGGACCCGCGTCGGTGGACGGATCGACTGGGTACTCGACAACCTGGAGCGGACCATCCGCTTCCGGAACGAATCCGGTCGGCAGTACCCGCTCGTCGAGGTCCAGTACATCCGGTACCAGCACAACCTGGACGAGCTCGAGCCCGCGCGTCGGCGCTGCGAGGAACTGGGCGTGGACGAATTCGCGTCCTTCTGGGGGGCACTGCACAACTACGCGGACCGCGAGCCTGGTAACTACGAGGTCCACGGCCCGAAATCGACGGGGGCCCTTCCCGGCTGCTACTGGCCACACTATTCCGTGGTCGTGAAGTGGAACGGCGACGTCATCCCGTGCTGCGAGCACCGGATGGCCTCGCAGCACGCAGCCGGTGTGGACGCTCGCACCTTCGGAAACGTCTTCGAGCAACCGTTGTCCGAGATCTGGAACGGCCCGAAGTATCGACAGGCGCGCCGCCTCGTCTCCGACCCCACCCGCTCCGACCGGGAGCCGGAACTCAAGGAGAACTTTTGCGACGGCTGCTTCGTCATCTTCGACACGAGCATCCGCGACACCGCGCGCTGGGCCGGTGAACACACCTGGGAGGAGGTGTACTCGGAAGACGAGAGCCGTCCCGGGCGATCCGTCCGCAAGCCGCGCTCCGAGACCGGCCTACCCTTCTGATCGGGCCGCGTCCGTGCCGGCCGCCGACTCGCGCGCCCAGGCCGCGAAGCGGGCAGCCGCCGCCTTCGTGGTGTGCGCCTCTGCAACACGGACGGCACCGGCTGAGAGACGTGCGAGCAGGGCCGGGTCCCGCGCAAGCCGTCCGATCGCGGCCGCCAACGCATCCACGTCGCGCGGCGCGACCAGGAGACCGGACTCTTCGTGCGCCACGACTTCCGGGACCGCCCGCCACCGCGTCGTGACGACGGGTCGGCCGACACCATAGGCCTCGAGGATCGCACCGGGGTGCCCCTCGCCCGGGTGCACCGTCGGGAGGACGAGCACATCCGATGCCGCGATCCGCCCGACCACCTCCCCACTCGGGATCTCTCCGTGCAGGAGGACCCTGGGGTGCTCCTCGAGCCGTCTCACGAGCGGATCGGGCGTCGCCCCGGTGGAACCTAGGACTTCCAGGCTGACCTCGATGTCGGGCAACCGGTCGATGGCGTCGAGCACAGATCCCACGCCCTTGTCCTGGGACACCTCACCGACGAAGATGAGGCGCAGGGTCCGATCGGGCGTTCGTGGCGGGCGGACCGCGACCCGATCGAACGGGCGATGGTTCTCGAAGATCCGGGTTTGCGTTGCGGGAAAGTGCTCCGCCAGCCAGTGACCGACGGCCTCGGTCTCGACGAGCACGCGGTCCGCCGCGAGAACGCGTTCCAAGCGGCGCCGGGTCACGCGGCCAGCATCGCGATGGAAGCGGTCCAGATTGCCACCGAAGAAGCGTACGATCGAGGGACATCCCGCCCGTTTGCAGGCCCTTACGAACGCGGGCCCGAAACGTACCATTCCGGGCGGCGACGCATGGAAGCTGGCGACATCGTGCGCGCGCAACGCGCGCGGCAACGCACTCCCGATCCGCCAGAGCACCGAAAGAGGCTTCCCCCGCGAACCGGAATCGATCACGTCGACGGCGAGGTCTTCGATCTCGCCGAGGGCCGCGATCAACTGATCGAACAGGATCGTCGTTCCCCCGAGCGGCGGCGGTCGCGACCCGACCATCAGGAGTCGGAGCAGACTCGGGACCGGCTCCTGGCGGGGCGCTTCGCTCATCGCCATGGCCACGGTCGGACACGCAACCAGTGGTTCGCCTCCACCACCCAGAAGAGGATCCATGAACCAAGCATCCGTATGCGCATCCGCCACGAGGGCGAAGGACGATCGGGAACCGCATATCCAAGCGCGCGCATCTCGGTTCCAGCGATCCGTTCGAGCAACTCGATGCGACTTTGTGACAGGGAGTCTCGCCAGGCGTCCGTTCGAGCCCCGATCGTTGCAGACCCCACATTTGAATGGAGGTGCTGCTGCCGATCGGGTATCCGCGAAAAGTAGTCGCTCCCGCCATCCTTCCGGATGGTCGACGCCCCGAGGAACCGGAGTGCGCCCTCGACCTCCGCGGCTGGATCGGCGACCAGGTTCTCGAATCGGATGACGCGCAGCCAAGGCGCCGCGGAATTCCGGAGCAGGACACGCACCGCACGCCGGTAGATCCAGGCAGTCAAGCCGGGTGAGAACGACATCGGCCGCCCCTTCCGGCTGTCGATCGAACGGGCCTGCGAGGCATAGACTCCGCGGAGATCCCGTAGCACGAAGATGACGCGGGCGCCGGGGTACCAGGCCTGCACGCGATCGAGGCGCTCCCAAAACCGCGACACTTTGTAGACGTGGACCGCTGCGCGCTGATCTCCGAGCGCCAGGTCCAATGTAGCGCGCAGGAATGCGGCATAGCTCGGCGACTCGCGCTGAAGCCGCTCCCGGAGCGCATCGCGGTCGATTCCCCATTCGAGGAATTTTTCGTCCGCGTACGCCCGGTCGAGGAAGGGCTCAATATCCTCCGGTCGTGCTAGACGCGGGCCGCGGTAGATGATGCCGTCGGGAACGCCGGATTCGAGCGAGACCGCGACATCGCGCGATTCGTCGAGTAGGCGCGCCATCAACGTCGACCCGGAGCGGTTCAGGTAGCAGAGGAAGGCGATGCGCGGCGCGTCGGTGACCGTCCCTTGACGGGTCAGCGATTCCATCGAAGCATCCTCCCCGGGCGCCCGCCCGCGCGCCCGCAACGGTACAGACCCGGCTCTCATCCCGCCGCGCGATCACGCGGCGGCGCCGCGAGAGGGCCTCCGCGGGGCGTCGAAGGAGAGTGCCGTCATGGTCGAATGGGTGGCGAACTGGGGACTGCCGTTCCTGCTACCGCCGGGCGCCACGCTCGTCGGTGGACTCGCCGCGGGTGTGCTCGCATGGCGCGGGTTCCGGAAGACCGCGCTGGCGGCCGTGGTCGTCTCTCTGGGCGCACTCTGGCTCGCGGCCACACCCTGGGTGGCCGAGGGAATCGCGGCTTCCCTAGAGACCCGTTACGCGCCGGTGCCAGTCGCCGAAGCGCCCCCTGCCGACGCGGTCCTGGTCCTGGGGGGCGGCGTCGGTCCGGCATGGTCGCCCCGGCTGACGCCGGATCTGGGCGCCGCCGCCGACCGTTTGTGGTGGGCGGTGCTCCTCCACCGCGCCGGCCGCGCGCCGCTCATCGTGGTCACAGGCGGGGGCACCGGCGAACCCGGCGACCCGATGACCGAAGGCCGCGCCAGCCGTCGTCTGCTGCTCGAGTGGGGTGTCGCGTCCGAGCAGATCCTGGTCGAGGATCGCTCGCAGAGCACCCGCGAGAATTGCCGCTACGCGGCCGGTCTCCTGCCACCCGGGTCCCGGGTCCTGCTGGTCACCTCGGCGATGCACATGCCACGGGCCCTCGACCGCTGCCGCGAGGCCGGTCTCGACGCGATTGCCAGCCCCACCGACTTCCGGGTGGTGGCGGCCGCCCGGACCGCCCTCCGGCGACGCTGGCTCCCGGATGCGGCGTCGCTCCAGATGACCTCACAGGCGCTCAAGGAGTTCCTGGCGACCTGGGCCGGCGCTCTCCTCACGATCGAATAGTCCCCTGGGGGGTTCCGCCGCCCGGCCACGCTGCCTGGCGGCGGAGAAGCCAAGGAGCCGGATTTCCTGACACTTCACGGCCCCCACACCCACTTCCCCAAGGAGTCGTTCCGCCCGTCGCGGCGCGGCACGCGCCCGGACGGAGATGCCGGGCTCCGGGGAGTCCATGGGCCGCCGAGATCGCCACATCGCCACGCGGATCGCTGCACTGGGTGCGGTGGTCCTCGCACTGTGGGCCGTGACCGACCTCGTCACGCCGCGTACGGTGGCCTGGGAGGACACGCTGCTGTCGGGCCTGCGCGTCGAGCGCGCCGAGGGGCTGGTGATCCAGGACCGGATGGGCGACGTCACCTGGGCCACGATGGGCTTCAGCATCTACCGCAGCGTCGGCGATGCGCCCTTCGAGCGTGTCCACACCCTGTTCCCGTCCCCGAGCGAGGCGTGGGCCGGCTACTCGGCGACCTTCCGCCGGAGCTTCCGATACCAGGAGCTGGTGGAACTGATGGCGGTCTCGGACCACGAGCTCGTGGCCTTCGCCGGCGGCGAGGTCTTCCGCGTCGATCTGGCCACCGGGACGGACGAGCGGGTCCACCGGCTGCGGTACTACGGCCGCGGGGTCGGACGTGGCTTGATGCCGCACGGCCTGACCCGGGACGACACCGGCGCGATCTACTACGGCGAGTACCCGACCGGCCGGCTCGGGCCGGGCAGCACCGTGCGCATCTACCGCAGCGCCGACGAGGGCCGCAGCTGGCAGGTCGCGCACGAGTTCCCGGCGCGCTTCGTGCGCCACGTCCATGCGGTGCAGTGGGACCCCTATGGCCAGGCCCTGTGGGTCGCCACCGGCGATCGGGATTCCGAATCGCGCGTCGGATACTCGACCGATGGCGGGCGCACTTTCCGGTGGATCGGCTCCGGCAGCCAGCGGTTCCGCGCGGTCAGCCTGCTCTTCCAGCCCGAGCGCGTCGCGTGGGCGATGGATGCGCCGCGCGTCGACAGCCGGATCGTCACCTGGCACCGCGCCACCGGGAGGATCGAGCTGTCGGAGGACGTCCTCGCGAGCCCGGGCTACTACGCCCGCACGATCGACGCGTTCCGCGGCGTCGTGACGCTGGCCGAGCGCGAAGCGACGGTGCTGCTGGTCGAGGGGGCACAGTCGCGCACCCTGTTCCACTGGGCGGTGCAACCCGATCCCTCGCGCCCGCACCCTTCCGTGCGGCTGATGCGATCGTCGACCCCGGCCGACCCGGACGCGATGATCCTGAACCCGCTCCGCACCGAGACCGAGGGCGCCGCCGTCTACCGGGTGGGACTCGCCTCCGCGACCGGCCAGGTCACCGTCGCGGGCCTGGGCGGCCGTTAGCCGTCCTCCACCGGTGCGCGCTCGAGCAGCCGCGCCGGGTTGCCCACTGCGACCGCGCCGCTCGGCACGTCGCGCGTCACCACCGCGCCGCCGCCGATCACGGCGTCGTCCCCGATGTGCACGGGCCCCAGGATCAGCACGTGCGGCCCGACCTCGACGCGATCGCCGAGCGTGGGCGCGCCGCTGGGCGGGTCGTCGGCCCGGCTGTCGAGGCCCAGCGTCGTGCCGTGGCGCAGGATGCAATCGGCCCCGATCCTGGATGCCGGGTTCACCACCAGCGCGTAGCCGTGGTAGATCCGCAGCCTCGGGCCGACCGACAGGCTCCAGTGGAGTTCGATCGCGAGGATCCACTCGACGACCACACGGTAGAGCACGAAGTAGATCGCGGTCAGCGGCGCGAGCCAACGCGGGGCGCGGTGGCACTTCTGCGCGAAGCGGAATGCGGCCATGCAGGCCTGGATCTTCGGGTTGCCCCGGTTCGCGGCCCAGTCCTGGAAGACGCCGCCGGCCTCCTGAGGCTCCATCGCCCCTCCCTTCGGGCCCGAACGTAGAGAACGCCCGGGACCTAGTCCTGCACCAGATCACCGGCGCGGATCTTCGAGAGCAGGGTCTTGTACGAGACGCCCAGGACCGCGGCCGCCTGCCGGCGGTTCCACGAGGTGCGATGGAGTGCGTGGCGGATGGCCACCTGCTCGGCCACCTGCGCGGCCCGGCGTCCGACCTCGCGCAGCGGGACCTCGCCGGCCGTCCTTTCCGCCTGGTCGAGCAGCTCCTCGAAACCGATCGGTGCCTCGGCCGGCAACGCCGCGCGGCGCAGGTCTTCGATCACCGGCGCCTCGGTACCGAGCACCACGATGCGCTTCAGGTAGTTCTCGAGTTCGCGGACGTTGCCGGGGAAGGGGTGGCTGCGGAAGAGCGCCCGCAGCGTGTCCGAGAGCACCGGAGCCCGCCGGCGGTACCGCGCCGCAGAACGCGCCAGCAGATGGCCCACCAGCGCGTCCAGTTCCTCTGGCCGGTCGCGCAACGGAGGCAGATGCAGGGCGACCACGTTCAGCCGGTAGAAGAGGTCCTCGCGAAAGCTGCCGCCCGCCACCTCGCGATCGAGCGGCCGATTCGTCGCGCTCACCACGCGGACGTCGACCGCGATCTCCTGGTTTCCGCCCAGGCGGCTGAACCTGCCATCCTGGAGCACGTGCAGGAGCTTCGCCTGCGCAGAGAGGCTCATCTCCCCGATCTCGTCGAGGAAGATCGTCCCACCGCTCGCTTGCTCGAACTTCCCCGGCCTTCGCGCCACCGCGCCCGTGAACGCGCCCTTCTCGTACCCGAAGAGCTCGCTCTCGAGCAGCTCCCCCGGAAGCGCCGCGCAGTTCACCTTCACGAACGGCCCGCGGCACCGCGTCGACGCGGCGTGGACCTTGCGCGCGACGACCTCCTTGCCGACGCCGCTCTCGCCCTGGATCAGCACCGTGACGTCGGTGTCGGCGATGTGCTCGATCGTCTCGCGGATCGGTCCCATGCTCGGCCCGTCCCACAGCGCGTCGGCGTGCGGCTCGCTCTGGAGGGCGTCGTGGCGGCGAGCGAGGTCCCGATCGTCCATCACTTCGCGCAGGGTGCGTTCGAGTTCGTCGGGATCCGGCGGCTTCGTCAGGTAGTCATACGCGCCGCGGCGCACGGCTTCGACGATGGTCGAGACGCGCGCATCCGACGACAGCATCAGGACCGGGAGTTCCGGCACGAGCCGGTGCATGCGATCGAGCGTCTCGAGCCCGCCCGGCTTCGGCATGTTCACGTCGAGCAGGACGGCGTCCGGCAGCGGCCCCGCCTCGAGCTGCTGGAGGGCCGCTCGCCCGCCCCCGGCCGTCTCGACCCGGAAGCCGCGCGCCTCGAGCACGTCGGTCACGTGCGCCCGCGTCGTCGCCGAATCGTCGACCACGAGGATGCGGGGGGGCACGCTGCGGCTCACGGAGACTCCTGGACGTCGGTTGGGGTTCGCCACCGCCGCGTCCGGCACGCCCGGGGAAGTTCGGTCCCGGTGGGAGCGCCATCGGGCTCCCTTCCCGCGCGCGCGATCCGGGTGGTAGCTTTCGGGTTCCGGACGCCATGCGGCGTCAGGACCACGGTTCCTGATCGACGGAGCAGCGTCCCGACTTGACCCCTCGAGCCCCCGGAAAGACGGCCGGAGACGCCGCTCGGATGCGGGCGCTGGTGGCGGACCTGAACCACCACCTGCACCGCTATCACGTGCTGGACGAGCCCGAGATCTCGGACGCCGAATACGACCGGCGCTACCGGGAGCTCGAGGCCCTCGAAGCCGCGCTCGGCGAGACGCTTCCGGACTCGCCCACCCGGCGCGTGGGGGCGCCGCCGGCCAAGGGCTTCGAACCGGTCGTGCATCGCGTCCCGATGCGCTCGCTCGACAACGCGATGACGGCGGACGAGATGCGGGCCTGGGCGGAACGCATCGCCCGTCGGCTCGACCGCGACGAACCGATCGCCCTGGTCGGCGAACCCAAGCTCGACGGGGCCGGGGTCGAACTCGTCTACGAGGACGGGGAGTGGACGATCGGCGCGACCCGGGGCGACGGCCGGACCGGGGAGGACGTCACCGCGAACCTGCGACTCGTCGGCTCGGTGCCGCTGGGCCTCGACGGTCCGGCGGCGCGCCGGGCCGGCAGGGTCTCGGTCCGCGGCGAGGTCGTGCTGCCCCTCGCGGCGTTCGCGCGGCTCAATCGCCTGCGCAAGGCGAAGTCGCTCGAACCCTTCGCGAACCCGCGCAACGCCGCCGCCGGCGCGCTCCGGATGCTGCGCGAGGTCGATACCGACCGGCTGCGCGCGCTCGAGTTCCGCGCCTACGCGGTGGCGGAAGGGCTCCCGGCCGACGTCTCCACCCAGCACGGCGTGCAGGAACAGCTCGTCGCGTGGGGCTTCCTCCCGAGCCCAGAGACGACCCGCTGCGCCGACATCGACGAGGCCATCGCCTGGCACGACGCCCTGCTCGCGCGCCGCGACACGCTGCCGATCGAGATCGACGGAACCGTCTTCAAGGTCGATTCGCTCGCCCTCCAGCGCGATCTCGGCGAACTCTCGCGCGTCCCGCGCTGGGCGATCGCGTTCAAGTTCCCGGCCCACCAGGAACACACGGTGGTGGAGGACATCTTCACCAGCGTCGGGCGCACCGGTGCCCTCACACCGGTGGCGAAGCTGCGCCCGGTCTTCGTCGGCGGCGTCACCGTCTCGAATGCGTCGCTCCACAACCAGGACGAGATCGATCGCAAGGACGTCCGCATCGGCGACACGGTCGTGATCCAACGCGCCGGCGACGTGATCCCGCAAGTGGTGGGCGTGGTGAAGGCGAAGCGCCCGGCGAAGACCCGGAAGTGGAAACTGCCGGGGACCTGCCCCGCGTGTCGGACGCCGGTCGTCCGCGAAGGGGACGAGGTCGTCACGCGCTGCCCCAACCCGCACTGTCCGGCCAAGCTCGAGAACCGGCTGATCCACGTTGCCGGGCGCGGCGCCCTCGACATCGACGGCCTCGGCGAGAAGCTGGTCGAGCAGCTGCTCGAGGCCGGCCTCGTCGAATCCCTGCCCGACCTCTTCACGCTGGAAGTCCCGGCGCTGCTGGAGCTCGAACGCATGGGGCCGAAGTCGGCCGAGAACCTGGTCGCGGCGCTCGAGCGCGCGAAGTCGACCACGCTCGCGCGCTTGCTCATCGCGCTGGGCATCCCCGAGGTCGGGAGCGGGGTCGCGGAGTTGCTGGCGCGCCACTTCGGCGATCTCGACCCGCTGATGGACGCGACCGAGGAGGACCTGCTCGCCATCGACGGCGTGGGGCCCGTCATCGCATCGGCCGTGGTCACCTACTTCGAAGAGGACGCGCACCGGGCCGAGATCGCACGCCTGCGCGACCTCGGCCTGCACTGGGATCCGGTGGGCGCGGGGGACGAAGCGGCGACCGGCAATCAGCTCGAGGGCAAGACCTTCGTGCTCACCGGGACGCTCCCGACGCTCTCCCGCGGCGAGGCGAAGGCCCTGATCGAGGCCGCCGGCGGCAAGGTCACCGGAACCGTCTCGAAGAAGACCGACTACGTGGTCGCCGGCGAAGCGGCCGGCTCGAAACTGCGAAAGGCCCGGGAGCTTTCGATCGATGTGATCGGAGAGGAACGCCTCCGGAGCCTGCTCGCCGATGGATGAAACGCCGACCGAATCCCCCGCCCCGCCGCGACGCCCCGGTCTCGGGCTCTCGCTGGCCGCCGCGGTCGCGCTGCTGGTCGGCTGGAACGCGTTCGCGGCCGATCTGGGCGCCCGGAACCAGAAGGGCTGGATCCGGACCGAGAGATTCTGGGCCGACGGAACGGAGGGAACCGCGTTGGGGCGCGTGTCCGCCGAGCTGCCCCCGGCGACCCTCGACCGCGTCCTGGTGCTGGGCAGCAGCCAGATGAAGGTGGTGAAGGGCCAGCCGGGCGGTCGGACCGTGAGCGTCGGCGCCCAGCTCGCGAAGGCGCTCCCAGAAGTCGAGGTCATCGATCTCGCCGCCGGCGGCCAGCAGACCGTCGAGAGCCTCGTGCTGCTCGCCGAGGCGCTCGCGCGCGTGCGGCCTCGTGCGGTCCTGCTCGGGGTCGGGGGCTTCAGCATGGGACGGACGAGCATCCGGGACCGGCTCGCGATCCAGGCGACCCGGATCGACGCACTCGAAGGCTCGCTGGTGCGGGGCGGCCCTGCACTGCGAGAGGCGCTTGCGCCTGTACTCGCGAACACCTCGTCCGGGCCCGATCGCCCCGTGCGCAAGACCCTTCAGTCCCGGATGGACGACGTCGTGAGCCACTGGCTCGCCGCCGTCCCGGCCTTCCGGTTCCGCAGCCTGCTCTACGACACGCTGGTCGACGAGCCGCTGCGTCGAGACCTGATGGGTTGGCTCACGCGGCACTTCACCACCGTCCGCACCGCAAGGGCCTATCCGCTCGCGAACGCCTATCCGACCGCCCTGGCCGCAGTCGATGCCATGGCGTGGCTCTGTCAGCAGGCGCGGGTTCCGTTCATCGTCGTCGCGCTTCCCTTCGACCACGTGCGCGAACCCATCGTGTACGAGCCCGATGACGTCGCGCGGATCTCGGCCGATCTCGCCGCGATCGACGGGCTGACGTTCGTCGACCTGACCGGACTGCTCGGACCCGAGCGCTTCGGCGACTACGTCGACGGCTCCCGTGACGCGCTCCACTTCGACCAGGAAGGCCACGCGCTGGTGGCGGCGGCACTGGCACCGACCCTCCGCGAAGCCCTCCAGGCGCCCGGGACCGACTGAAGTGCTCTTCAACTCGGTCAGCTTCGCCGCGTTCTTCGGTGTCGTGTTCGTCGTGTACTGGACGATCCGACACCACCGGGCGCGGCTCGCATGGCTGCTCGCCGCGAGCACCTTCTTCTATGCTGCATGGTACCCGGCCTACGTGCTCCTCTTCGGCGGCGCCCTGGCGATCAACTTCCTCGCGACGCGAGCGATGGCCTCGCGGCTCGAGGAGTCGAGGCCGGTCGCACGGCGCTTCCTGGTTGCGCTGATCGTCGCCGACCTCGCCACCCTGGGCGGGTTCAAATACGCGGACTTCGCCCTCCGGAGCCTCGCCGCGATGGTCGACTGGGTCCCAGGCGTCTCGTGGCAGCCGCCCGAACTCGGCATCTTCCTTCCGCTCGGAATCTCGTTCTACACGTTCCAGATGATCGCGTACGCGGTGGACCTCTGGCGCGGCGAGTGTGCGCCGATCCGGAACCCCCTCAAGTTCGCGCTCTTCATCTCCTTCTTCCCGCAGCTGATCGCGGGACCGATCGTGCGCGCCAACGAGTTCGTCGATCAACTCGCCACGCGGCGCGAGTTCGACCGAGGTCGCTTGATGCACGGTCTCGACCTGATCGCGCTCGGCCTCTTCAAGAAGATCCTCGTCGCGGACCAGTTGGCGCCATTCGCCGAGCACGTCTTCGGGAACCCGGAAGCCGCGGGTCTCGTCACCAGCTGGCTCGCGGTCTATGCCTACGCCGCGCAGATCTATTGCGACTTCAGTGGCTACACGGACATCGGTCGTGGGTGTGCGTACATGCTCGGCTTCGAGCTCCCACGCAACTTCCGGGCTCCCTACCTCTCGGGCAACATCACCGAGTTCTGGCGGCGTTGGCACATGACGCTCTCGAACTGGCTGCGCGACTACCTGTACATCCCGCTCGGCGGAAACCGCGGGAGCACCGCCTCGACCTACCGGAACCTGTTCCTCACCATGGCCCTCGGCGGTCTCTGGCACGGAGCGAGTTGGAACTTCGTCCTCTGGGGGTCTCTCCATGGCGTCGCGCTCGTGATCCTTCGCGCCGTTCACTCGGCACGAGGCATGAGCCCGAGCGCGCCCCTCTTCCCTGGACGGCTGTATCGCGGGCTCGCGATCCTGGCAACCTTCCACTTCGTCGCGTTCCTGTGGATCTTCTTCCGCGCCGAGAGCTTCGCCGACGCCATCGTCGTCCTCTCGCATCTCTTCCAGCCGACCCTGCTGACGGCGGCCGACCGGTCCCTCGGGTACTTCACTCTGGCTGCGACCGCGGCAGGCATCGGTGCGAGCGCGGTACTCCACATCGCGGTCTGGCAGGCGACGCAACGGGGAGCGACCCGGTGGGCAGCCTACCGCTGGCTGCGCCCCGTCGGCTGGGCCAGCATTGCCATCGCGATCTCGCTCTTTGCGAGCCGCGGTGCACAGCAGTTCATCTACTTCCAGTTCTGATCCCGAGCGGTCACGCGAGCGCGAAGCGCCAGCGGGCCGAAACCAGGTCCGTCGCCCGGCCGACCAGCACGTCGCGTTCGACCTCCTTGCCGAACTCGCGGTAGGCCGGCGCACGCGCGACCTCCCACGTCGCCGCGGTCGGAAGATCGATCGCCAACGTATCCGCTCCGATCGCGACACCGGCGCGGGTGCCCGCGAGGTCGACCTCGAGCCCGGGAGCGAGCGGCAGCAACAGGACCGCCTTCCGTGCCGGGATCTCGAAGCCGTCCTCGATCTCGAGCGCGCCGTCGTCCACGCGGAAGCGCCGCTTGTGGAGAACCTCGGGGGTCGCCCACCCCGCGCAGACCCCGGTGGCGCTGCGGCCCGGTTCGACGTGCGTCCACGCGACGTCGGGCCGGCCTCCCACGCGGTGGGCGGCCCAGAGCTCGGCCTGCTCCTGGCCGTCCACCACCACCGTGGCGTGCGCGGCCGTCGACCGCGCGATCCGCCTCCGGTCGCCCGACACGTATTCGTAGATGCCGGTATCGGTGACGACGCGTCGGCCCGCGACCGAGAGCTCGAACGAGAGGGCGTCACAGTGCGCGTGGCCGGGTTGATAGGCGGGCGACGGCGCAGCCGCGCTGGCCAGCACGACCAACGGCCCGCTCTCGAGGCGCACGAAGCCGGCCTGCCGCAGCACGCCCCGCGGCTCGGGCGAGGCCGGTGCGATGCCGAGCGACGTGGCCAGCGCCGCGAGGTCGGCCGGCCGCTGCGCCACGCCGAGCGCGCTGTCGCCGAACAGCGCGATGCCGCCGTCCGGATGGGTCCAGAGTTCGAGTGCCCCGAGCATCGCCGCGGCCTTCGCGCGCAGCGCCTCTTCGAGGCCGTCGGGCCCGCGCCCCGGCGCGGCCGCCAGGACGTTCACCAGGTCGAGCACATTCTCGAGCAGCAGCGCGTGGTACATCGGACTGCGCTCGTAGTGCGCGCCGTCGGCGCCGACCTGCTCCGCGAGTTCCGCGAGCAGGCGGTCCGAATGCGCGAGCGCACGATCCGCGAGTGCGCCCTCCAGGCACACCCCGGCGAACACGAGCGCGAGCAGGTTCCACAGGTAGTGGTTCGCGAGCAGGTGCGTCTCGAGGTTTGCCGCGAGCGTTTCGAGCTGGTCGGCCAGCGAGGCCAGCACCTCGCGACGTGACTGCTCGCTGTCGGGGAGCGCGCCGGGCGTGAGCAGCAGCTTCAACCAGGCGAAGAGCCTCAGGCTCGTAGGCCCCGCGTCCCACCCGACGCCCTTGCGGTGCCGCGCGATCCATTCGCCGATCGCGGCCAGCCGCTCGTCGGGCTGCAGGCCTTCGCTGCGCGCCCAGTCGAACTGGTGGAGGTGGTAGGTCCACAGCGGCCCGCCCTCCGTCGTCTCCCAATCGATCCCGCGCTCGAACGCGACTTCCCGGTTGATCAGGCGGAGCTTCCGAAGGCCCTCGACCCCCACGTGCGCGGGCGCACTGAGGAACGGCACGCGGGGCGCGCGCACGCGCAACGAAGGCACGGGGCCGCGATGCGCGATCGGTCGGACACCCCGCCGCAACCGCCGCCGGAACTGTCCGGCCCACTGCTCGGAGCGCAGGTACCAGAGGGTTCGCAGCAGCGTGGGGAGGCGGGGCATGTCAGTCGCGTCCGGTCTTTAGCTCGAGGACGAGGGCATAGAGGGCCCGGCGCGGCACGCCGGTCTCCGCGTGGAGGGAGGCGGCAATATCGCGGGCCGAGGCGCCTTCGGCCAGCGCGCGGGAGATGCGGGGGCGCAGGTCCTCGGCCCGCACCGCTTCGGCAATGGCGCCCTCGATCACCAGCGTGATCTCGCCGCGGGGCGGTTCCGCGAACCGCAATGCCAGCGCGTCGAGGCTCCCGCGCGCGAACTCCTCGTGCAGCTTCGTCAGCTCCCGCGCGACGCAGGCCGGCCGATCGCCCCCGAAGTGGTCGGCGAGTTCGCGCAGCGTCCCCGGCAGGCGCTTCGGCGATTCGAAGAGCACCAGCGTCTCGCTCCGCTTCGCCCACTCGGCCAGCCGCGCGCCCCGCTCGCCGGCCTTGCGCGGCACGAACCCGAGGAAGGCGAAGGGCGTGGCGGCGAGCCCGGCCGCCATCAACGCGGCCATCACTGCGGACGCGCCCGGGATCGGCACGACGTCGTGGCCCTGCTCGGCCACGCGTGCGACGAGCCGCTCGCCCGGGTCCGAGACCAGCGGGGTGCCGGCGTCCGTCACCAGCGCGACGTCGTCGCCGGCGTCGAGATGCGCCAGGACCTCCTCGCTCCGCGCCGCCTCGTTGTGGGCGTGGAGCGAGCGCGGCCGCGCCGCGATCTGGTGGCGATCCAGAAGCGCGCGGGTGCGGCGCGTGTCCTCGGCGTAGACGCGGGCGGCCTCGGCCAGCACGCGCAGCGCCCGGAGGGTCACGTCCTCCAGGTTTCCGATCGGGGTCGCGACGACGTACAGGGTTCCCATATCATGGCCGCCTCGCCCCGGCCGGTCCCGCTGGAGCCCCCATGCATTGGGAACGACACGCCCTCGGCCGCGAGGGCGAGCGCCTGGCGGCGGAGCATCTCGAGCGCGCAGGGTATCGAATCGTCGGCCGCAACGTCCGCGCCGGGGGCGTGGAACTCGACCTCGTCGTCCGCCGCGGCCGGACGCTGGCCTTCGTCGAGGTCAAGAGCCGGCAGGGACGGCGCTTCGGCCGGCCCGAGGAGGCCGTGGACGCGCGCAAGCAGGCGCGGATCGCCCGCGGTGCCGGGGCCTGGCTCCACGCCCACCGCCCCGGGGCCGTGCGCGTCCGCTTCGACGTGGTCGTGGTCGAGCCCGATGCGGAGGGTGCGCTCACGGTCCGGCACTGGCCGGCCGCCTTCGATGCCCCACCGGCGAGGCCGCTCGCGGCCCTTCGTCGAACGTGCCGCAACCGCTAGGGTGTCGCCGCATGTCCGAACCCGCTCGCCGCGTCGAGAAGCCCTGGGGCCACGAACTCATCTGGGCCCGGACCGACCGCTACGTCGGAAAGGTGCTCGTGATCGAGCCCGGCAACCGGCTCTCGCTGCAGAAGCACGAGGTCAAGGACGAGTCGATCTACGTGCTGAAGGGGCTGCTCCACCTCCACCTCGCGGACGACGCTGGCGCGGTCCGGGTCGAGACGCTCGGTCCGGGCGAGCACCAGCGGATCGCGGCCGGCCGCGTCCACCGCTTCGAGGCCTGCGACGAGCGCGTCGAGTTGATGGAGGTCTCCACGCCCGAACTGGACGACGTGGTGCGGCTCGAGGACGACTACGGGCGAGAGGAGTCCGACCCGGGCTGAATGGGGGAGCCGATCGGGCGCTGGTCGAGGATCCACGCGTGGATCATCCGGGACCGCGATCGGTAGGCGGTGGGCCCCGGTATCCTCCCGCCAAGGGGTGCGGCCGAAAATCGACGCGGCCGGTCGGCCGAGTGCGCGAGGGATGAAGCTCGAATGTGCGGGATCTGCGGTGTGCTCGATTTCTCTGGTGAACCGCGCGAACCCGACGTCATCGACGCCATGACGGATTCCATGTCGCACCGGGGTCCCGACGATCGCGGGGTCTGGGCGGACGGTCCGGTGCAACTGGGCCATCGCCGGCTCAGCATCATCGACCTGAGTGCGGCCGGGCACCAGCCGATGATCTCGGATGACGGCGACGCGGTGCTCGTCTACAACGGCGAGGTCTACAACTTCCCCGAGATCGCGGCGGAGTTGCGTGCCGCGGGTCACCGGTTCCGGGGGCATTCGGATTCGGAGGTCGTGCTTCACGCATTCCTGGAATGGGGCCCGTCCTGCTTCGCTCGCTTCAACGGAATGTTCGCGCTGGCGATCTGGCAACAGCGCGAGCGCCGTCTGACGCTCGCCCGCGACCGCTTCGGCATCAAACCCCTCCACTACCATCGCTCGGGCGACCTCTTCGTCTTCGGCTCCGAGATCAAGGCCATCCTGGCCCATCCGCTGATTCAAGCGGAGATGAGCTGGCCCTTCCTCCACGAGTACCTCTACTACTGGAACTCGTTGGATCGGGAATCGGCGTTCCACGGGATCCACCGCCTTCCTCCCGGGACCTGGATGCAGGTCGACCCCCGCGGCGTCCGTGAAGATCGCTTCTGGGAACTCTGCGCGCTCGAGGAGACGGCGGGAGCACTCGGGGACCTGACGGAAGGCGTACGGGACCGGCTCGACCGCGCCGTCGCGCGGCACCTGATCGCGGACGTACCCGTGGGCGTGTTCCTGAGCGGCGGGATCGATTCGTCGGCGGTGGCGACCTTCGCGGCGCGGCAGCTGGGGGACCGCCTCCGGACCTTCACTGCGGGCTTCGAAGGAGGCTCGGAGCAAGGCGACGAACGGCCGCAGGCCAGGCGGCTCGCCGAGGCGCTCGGCACCCAGCACGAGGAACTCTACGTGCGCACCGGCGACCTTCGCGAAGTCCTGGAAGCGCTCGTGGGTGCCCACGACGAGCCCTTCGCGGACGCCGCGAACATTCCGCTCTTCCTGCTCTGCCGGGAACTTCACGATCACGGAGTCAAGGTGGTGCTCCAGGGCGACGGCGGAGACGAGGTCTTCGCCGGGTACCGTCGGTACGCCGTCCTGCGCCATGAACGGCTGTGGCGGGCGCTCGCTTCGCCGGGCCTCGCGCTCACGGCCGTGCTGCCGGACCGTCCCGAGCGACAGCGTCTCCGCCGCTTCCTCCGGATCTTCACGGATCCGGATCCTGCCGTTCGCCGGGCCTTGTTGCTGACGATGGAGGATCGCGCATCGCCGCCCACGCGGATCTTGAGCGAGGCGGCGGCCGAGGTCGTCGGCGCGGTCGATCCGTTTCGCGCGTATCGCGATGTCGCGCAGGAACTCGCCGGGCTCGGGGATCCCGTCCAGGCGATGCTGTACACCGATTTCCGGCTGCTGCTCCCCGACACGTTCCTGCCCAAGGTCGACCGGTCCACGATGGCGCACGGGATCGAGGTTCGCGTGCCGTTCCTGGACACCGAACTCACCGACTACGTTCTGCCGATGCCGTCGCACATGAAGGTCCGGGGACTGCAGAAGAAGTTCCTGCTCCGTCGGGCACTTCGAGGCGTGGTTCCGGACGAGATCCTCGACGGAGCCAAGCGGGGATTGGATGTGCCCTACTCTCGCTGGCTTCGCACGGACCTGTCGGAGTTCGCCCGCTCGGTCCTGCTGGACCGGGAGTCGGCGAGTTCCGGCCTCTTCGACCCGGTCCGCCTCGAGCAGTGCATCTCGGATCACGTCGCGGGGGTTCGCGACAACGGCTTCCTGCTCTACAAACTGCTCCAGCTCTGCATGTGGCGGAACCGTTATCTGTCGAGCAGCCCCTCGTAGATCCCGGTGAGTCGTTCCGCCACCCGGGGATAGGCGTACAGCCGTCTGGCCTTTTCCCGGTTGTGGCTGCCCATCCTGGTCCGGAGCCCGTCGTCGGACTCGAGCCGTCCGATCGCGTCAGCGATCGCGTCGGTTTCGGGCGGGATCAGGAACCCACCCTCTGCGTGATCGATCATTTCGGGGATCGCTCCGACCGGCGTCGCGACGACGGCCAGTCCCAGTGCCATTGCCTCGCAGACCGCGTTCGGAAAGCCTTCTCCGTGCTTCGTGGGAAACAGCAGGACGTGGCTCGATGCCATTTCGGCGATGACCTGATCGTGCGCGACCTCTCCGCGGACGGATACGTTGGTGGTTCTCGCGGCGAGTGCCGCTTCGGTCTCGGGATACTCGCGGCCCAGCAGAACGAAATCGACGCTGGGATATCGACGTGCGGTATCGATCACCTCGAGCACGCCCTTCGCCTGCGTCAGCCCCGCGACGAAGATCACACGAAGCCCCGCATCGCCGCGCGATGTCGGAACCCGATCGGGAACGGCGGAGTCGTCGTAGAAGTTCGGCACCTGCAACACCGCTGCCTCATCCCCTACGAGCGTTCTCAGGAACGAGGCGCACGACTCGTTGAGCGCGAGGTTCGCGGAAACGCGTCGTGCGGTCCATGCAACGACGGCTCGCCGGGGAGACCACCGTGGCTCCTCGGCAAGCCGCGAGACGAGCCCGCGATAGTGGAGCACGGTCGGGATTCCGGAGAGGCGCGCCCAGAGGACGCACAACGCATCGCGAAGGAATCCCGGAGCCAATGCATCCACGTTTGCGTGGACGAGCGTAGGCCGGGCGTGGCGCAGGCTGCGCCCGAAGTCGCGCCAGACGCGGAATGCGCGACGGATCTCTCCTCCAAGGCCGCCACGTACGAAGACATGGGCCCGACCCCGGGTCGACGTATCGACGACGGACGGGTGGAACCCGCCAGGCAGGCCCCGGGCCATGAGGGTCCGGGTCCACGTCGCGATGCCGCCGGCGGGCGGCGGCAACGGGGAAACGAAGACGATCTCGCGAGGGCCCGGCTTCGGATCGGAGTCTTCAGGCTTCAAGGCCAGCGCTCCGCGCCTGGAGCGACCGGTAGACCTCGACGATCCGCTCGACCCCGGCGGCGAGTCCGAACCGCGACCGGGCGCGCTCCAGGAATCGGGATCCCAGCAGTTCCCGGCGCGAAGCATCGCTGAGCAGCCCGACGAGCTTCTGCGCCATCGCATCGGGATCACCAGGCGGGACGAGTTCACCGACAGCGCCCCCACCGAGGACCTCCGGACACTGCCCCACACGGGTAGCGACGGTGGCCAGACCGGCCATCCCGTATTCGATCAACGCCATGGGAAGACCCTCGTCATCGGATCCGAGAACCGCGATGTCGCAGGCCTCGAGGATCGCGGGCACATCGTCTCGCGGCCCCAGGAACGAGACGTTCCCCTCGAGCCCCGCCCGTGAGACCCGGGCGCGGACCGAGGCGGCATAGCCTGGATCGTTCTCGTTTCCGACG
>Ga0114931_10000348_pt1 | contig 54834 bp, 42 predicted proteins | sample 2SBtaG_FD_89579 | JGI IMG/M metagenome (GOLD analysis project Ga0114931, IMG submission 89579) | Deep subsurface microbial communities from Kolumbo volcano to uncover new lineages of life (NeLLi) - 2SBTROV14_V59a metaG | ecosystem: Environmental > Aquatic > Marine > Volcanic | place: Kolumbo... | reverse complement strand
GCACGATTAAGAGCCATAGAAACCAGAAGAAGTATAGCTAGAAGTGCTAATACAGGTATTTCTTGTTTCATTAATCAACGAGGCGATGTTATTCAACCAACAAAATGGTGGAAACAAGATGTACTGAAAGGAAATATTAATTTGAATTCGGAGATGACTTATTATACCCAAAATGGGGATTACTTGGGGAGAATAGCTGGATTTGTTGCTGTGTTATTGTTGCTGTGGAGTTTTACATTAGGGGTGCTTTCCAAAAAATAATTACTCTTCTTCTTTATGCTTTTTTTGTTGGATTTTAGCTTGGTCTTGAGTGAGTTGGGTAATGGCTTTACTGAATATTTCTTCCATATCTTTAGGATGCCTAGCATAATAAGTCAAACTGGAATTAAATTGTTCTTGAGAAGTATTTAACTTCTTAAATGAATGATCTATTAGGTCTTGATAGTTGATAGAGTCTCTGTTAGCAAATCTAATTTTGTATATAGCTTGATTAATTTCAAGCTCAACAATCAAATTAATCATTTCTTTTTTATTAAGGACCTCAGGAGGTAGCGCTTTTTTTTTGGAGCAAGCTATTAAACTAAACACTAGTAGTATGGATATATATAGATGTTTCATAAATAAAAATCCCTATTCTGTATCAGAATAGGGATTAGTGATATTATTTTTAGAATTATACAGACGCTTTATTTGTCGTTTCTAATGCTTTTATTGTTTTAGCTGAACTCAACATTTTTTCAATCATACCTTCACCGTATTCTCCTTCCATTAGATCGCGTACTTCAAAAATATCGCTACCTACCTGAGCTTTATAAAAGAAATGATTTTGTGTTTTTACTCCTGAATCAGGTATGTCTTGCGTATAAATTACTGCATTTTCCTCTTCTTTTAATATTTCTGAAGTAAAAACTAGGTCTTCTTTTAGGTCTTTTTTTAATAGTTCAATATCTCCATCACCATACATAATTTCAAGTCCAAAACCAGGCCCAACAATTATTTCTAAAGAACCCATTTCTGTTAATTCAATTTGAGGTTCACCATTTTCATCTGCATTAGGTACCATCATGGTTAAATTGAGTCCCCATTTGCTTAAGTTGATTTCTTCATAGCCTTTTAAGTCAACTACTTCTAAGTCTTCTGTTGTGCTATCATCTGCTTCTTTATCTCCGCATGAAGTGAATCCGATTATTACGAAAGCAGATAAAATGTAAGCTAATTGTTTCATATCAATAAGTTTTTTTGTTAAACAAATATAGATTAAAAAATTTAATTGGCGTGTAATCACTTCTTTCTGACTAAACAATCCGCTTACTCAATTTTTAATCGAACTCCTTCTGAATGACTTGTAAACTCAGGAGCATACATACATTGAATATTGCTTATTCCGTTTGAAAAATTACCACTTATATTAACTCTTAGTGGGTACTCAAAAACATAAGTTCCTTTCCTCAAATAATCAAAGAAAAAATTCGTTGAAGCATCTTTTGTACTTTCATAATATCCTAAACCATCTTGGTAACGATATCCAGAGAATACGTTTATAGGCTCTAGTCCTGCAGCACGCATATCTTTCATATGAACATACTCCATATCTCGGTCTACTCTCAACTCAATTCTTACTTTTATTTTATCGCCTGGTTTAATTTTTGTATCAGTTTCAATAGGGGTAATAACGGGACCTGCCGGAGTATTTTTTTCTAGAAATAACTTTTTAACCAGTTTCAAAGGCGTTTCATGAGGTGTTATTTTGTCTAATTGTTCAAAATATTGCCAATACATAGCTCCCCAAGCTACTCCCTCGTCATTTTTTGTTACCGTAACATTTCCCATTTTGGGTTGAATAGCTGATTTATTCCAAGACGTTTTGAAGTATCCTGTTCCCGCTTCTACATCAACATCGTCAAGTTTCTTTGGATTAATAATAGTATTGCCCACTTTTATTTCAACAGGTTGATCATTGGTTAACCAATCAGTTCCTCTTAGAAGTAATGCATAACAGGCTTCAGTAGTTGCTTTTGTGGTTTTCCAATCTTGTGTTTGTTTTTGTTTTAGCAGCCATACTTTCATAGAAGCTACACTTTCTTGATCATTTTTAATTTCATCGAAGGCTTCTATCAATAAAGCTTGTGTTTCTATTGGTGCTTGATACCAATGATACCCTCCCTGGTTGTTTTTCCAATACATACCCAATTCTTCATGCTGAATAGCATTTTCTTTAAGGCTTGCCATAATTTTTTCAGTAGTACTAGCATTGGAACTATTTTCACGATGGAGAAATAGTGCAATCATACCTTGCGTATAAATATTTTTATTAACCCAGTATTTTTTAGCTTGCTTTTTATAATAATTGTACGCTTCTTGATTTTGTTTGTCAATTTTAAGATCTAAAAAGTAACTTCTAGCATATAAATATTGAATATGCTGATGATTAATGTGTTCTTTTTCAATGTCTGAAGCATATTTTTTGAGTCTTTCATAATCCTGTTTAATGGAGTTATCTAAATACCGAATGGCTTTTTGTAACATGCTCCATGTAGAATTATCGGTTCTAATTTTTTTAATGCCCAAGTGATCCAAATGTCCCATTCCAGTAACAATGTGTTGAGTGATGTAACGATTCTCTGGCATTCCTTTAAACCAAGTCCAAGCACCGCTATTAACTTGTAATTCCTGCAATTTCTTTTCAGTTTTACTCAACTCATTATTCATTTTATTGATATCAAATAAGAGCGCAATTCGTTTTTTTCGTTCACTTTCATTTTGAGCGTTGAGTACCCATGGTGTTTCTTTAAGTAGTAATGATTTTAACTCTTGGTCTTTTTCTAGGTTAGATAAGAATGATTTGGGAGAACTGTTTTTCCAACTATCAAAAACGGCTTTTATTCTAGGACTAGAATTTGCGATGTGTGCAGCTATTGAATTGGCATAGAATCGACTAAACGTTTGCTCTGAACAATCGTAAGGGTATTCCATTAAATAGGGTAGTGCTTGTATGGCATACCACGCAGGGTTGGAAGTATATTCAAGGGTTAATTGATGATTTTTTAAAGTAGTTGATTTATTGTTGATGAGTTTATCAAACAAATAAGTTTTAGTTTGCTTTCCCCTAATAGGCAAAGGCATGCTTTCTGTTACCAACATTCTATTTGTTAATACTGGAATGACCATTTCTTCCCCATCAGAAAAGTTGCCTGCTTTAGCGATTATTTTATAAGTTATTGCAGAATACCCTTCAGGTATAGAAATTTGCCAATCCACAACAGTGCTTTTACCTTTTTCAGCCTTAAAAGTTGTAACTTGATTACCCCCAATTACCTGTTTAGAGATGGGCTCCATATTTAAAGCATTGTAGAAGAGAATTTTTGCTTCTCCATTTAGATTTTTGTCAGACAGGTTCACAATTTTAGTACTAAACTTGAACTGATCTCCTTCTCTAAAAAATCGAGGAGCATTTGGATAAACCATAAGATCCTTTTGAGTTACAGTTTCATTAAGAATCATTCCCGTTTTTAAATCTTTGGTATGAGCTAATCCCATAAACTTCCATTTGGTTAAAGCTTCTGGGATGGTGAAGTTAATAATGACTTCTCCTTCTCTGTTCGTAGTTAAATGAGGATAGAAGAAAGCGGTTTCGTTAAAATTTTTACGAGCTTTTACTTTTTCAAAACTCGTTTCTTGAGTTTGTTTGTCCATTTCTTTTTTATATCTCATCTGTTGTGTATTGTCCTCATTTCCTAGTGTCGAAAATTCTTCAACTACTGTTTCAGTATCAGCTTTTGTATCTTCAAATGCTTCTTTTCTTACTCCAGGAATTTCTGAAGCAACCATCTGAATTGTAGACATATCTTTATTTATATCTGGGATGTAATAGTCTCTATAATAGTATCCGAACCAGTTAAGGTAATCGTATTTTTTTGTTGGAAATGGAGTGTGCTTATTCCAATCTTTAGCAAACAGTTGAGCATTACTGGTGCCAAACACAGTGTTTCTTTTCCAATATAAATTACCATGGTTGTATTGTAAAATATTGAAGTCCCATACATTATCAGTAAATGCATCTAAAGAAGCATCATATAGGGAAGCAACCATTTCTGCAGCTACTTTTTCTCCTTTTTTACCTCTAATTTTTATTTTCCATTGTTCTTTTTGCCCAGGGTATAATTTATTTCTAAAAGTTTCAAACTGAATGTCGAGCTCTTTATTGGTATACGGGACACTTACTGTAGATGAAATGGCGTATTGTCTTCCATGTTTTATAAAAGTAAAGTGTACCTGAAAATTTCCTCTGTGCTCTTCTTTAATAGGAATAATAATTTTGCGTTGTTCACTGCTTTTTAAGGTCATCCTTTTTTGAGAAGTAATTTTTCCTTTGTGTTCTATTTCATATAGCAGTTGAACATCTTTGGCAGCAGACCCTATTAAAAAGATTGCTTTTTCTCCAGGTTCTCCTTTTGATTTAATTGAAGTAAACCAATCTATTTCATTGGAAGGGATTTGTTTTTCATGCTCACCATAAACGGTGAAATACTTTATTTCTTTCACTTCATTACCAAAAACATCTTTGGTAAGGGCTTCTAACACATAAACTCCTGATTTCCATTCTGGAAGATGAAATAATTGTATTGATTTTTTTTGATTGGTATTAAAATTATGGTCATATACTTTTCGTTCTTTTTCCCACTTATATTTATTGTTTTCATTACCATATTCATCAAAAGGAAAAGATTGTGAATAGTCTTCTTTAGAAATGTATTTTTTATCACTTTTTCCTAATAATGAACTTCTAAAGTACTTCTCAGGCACTTTTAGTTCCCAAACTTTAATATTTCCTTGAGCTGCTTCATGTTCACCATTTAAATTGGTGGTGTAGAAATTAAAAGTACCTACTCCATTTTTATTCAATTTTTCGGGAATGTCAAGGTGAATTTCTAGGGAAGTATACCCTATATTTAAAGTTGTGCTGGAGCTATGTGTTTCTCCGTTAATGTCTACAACATCAGCATAAATAGTATAAGAATAAGTAGGAGAGAAATCTTTTTTGACTGATTGATCAGCTTTTGCAATGAAATCAACATTAAACTCTCCTTTATCATTAGTAGAAGTGCTTCCATTTTTAATTTCTAATTGGTTAGATTTTGGCCAATACCCCCATCGGTAATAACACCAATAAGGAAAATTAGCATTTCTAACTACCCTGTAATTAACTGTAGCATCATCTAATGCTGCACCAGAATACGTTTTAGCTTCTCCAAGCACTTGAACATTTTTTTCAAGCTGGTAGGAACCTTGAACGGGTTTAAAAGTCACTTCAAATTTTGGACGCTTGTATTCCTCAACCCTAAAGTACTTTGAACCATATTTGTTAGAAATGTGCATTTGCCCATTTAATCCATTGTTAGGAGCAGTAAATGAACCACTAAAAGTTCCATATTCATTGGTGGTTAACTCGAGGTTAGTAATTTTCTGATAGTTAGGATCAAAGAAGGTAACAGTAGATGTAAAATTGGGTTTAATTTGGTTATCATTTTTCTGGTCTGTACTGATTACAATTCCTTTAAAATAAACTGTTTGACCAGGACGATAGATGGCTCTATCTGTAAAAAAGAAGGTTTTAATATATTTATTGTTTTCTTGCTTTCTTTTTTTATACTGATAGTAAGAATCATTAGTATTTAATCGATCCTCTTTATAGGAGAAGTCAACAGTATAGTTTTTATATTGATCGTCAGCTTGAATTAGCAATACACCATCTGCATCGGTGGTCTTATTTGCTAAGAGCTTCTCCTCGTATTTTCTTGAATTATAGTTATATTTTCTGAATAGTATTTTTGCTTCTACACCTTGGATAGGAATTCCGGTTTCTCGATTCATTACAATAAACTCATCGGTATTATTATCTCTTTTTCGACTAATATACCCTAGATTAGAAACCCAGAATGGAGTGACTGCTAAAGCTTCTTTTTTAATACTAAATTCTTGATTGGTAGCCGTTAATAATACATAATACCCTTTTGCTAAAGGATCTATTTTGAACTCTCCTGAGTGCGATTGAAAATCTCCTTCATCTTGTAAATCTAATTCCCACTCTTTTATTGATTTTTGAGATTTTAATGTTGAGATAAACTTTTCCCTTTCACTATAACGATTCAATTTGTTGAATAAATCAAAATCAACTCGATGTAATCTTAAAAAAACTTTAGATACGTTTTTTGAGCTGATTTTTGCTTTTAAAGGGGCTGCAGGAGTGTTTACTTTTTCTATTAATACGGATAAGTTTTTTTGTTCAATAAGTTGGAGTAGGTGTTTACATTGCTCTGCACCAATAGATTTGGGATGTTTTTTAATAGCTTGTAAACAGATGTCATGAGCTGTTTTTATGTCCCATTGGTATGGGTTAGATTTTAGTGGGTCATATTTTTGTCCTTTAATGTAATGTATGTTTGCTAGTTGATATGCAATTTCCGCTTCACTATGGCTAGTGTTAAAAATGGAATCTAATTTTATTAAGCTTTGATAGTATAAAGAATCTGTATCGGGAAATGTGCCATTATTCCTTACAAACTTTAAACGTTTCAACTCCACATCTATTAAGGCAGTTGGATTAGAATCATTAAGATGTATTTGGGTTAATTTTTGAAGTGTAGTTAATGCACAATATTTTAAAGAGGGGTGGTTAGGAGTATTTATGTTGATTTTTGAAAACTCATTAAAAGAAGATAAATAGCTAGAGCTGTCTATGGTAAATCGATTGGAAGATGTAGTAATGTTAGGTTCTTCATTCATAAAAAAATCAGTAGCTCGGTGAGCTAGAAAATCATATAAAAAAGGACGATATTTTCTCGCATTTTTTTTGATGATAATTTCATCAAATGTTTCAATAGGTGTTCGTTGTAGACTGTCAATATTTTTTATGGACAGTAAATAATGATTAGTAGTAACATCAATAATTTTCTTTAAACTCCAGGTAGTAATGTCATCATTGTCAAAATTTACAGTTGTAGATCTGTTTTGAAATTTCCACCGGTTTTGTTCATAATATTTCCAATACATCTCAGCAATAATCGAGTGCAATAGAGGATTCAGTGGATAGGTTGCTTTTTGTGCTTCATGGGTTAACTCTTGAATAGTGTTTTCAAATGCTTCTTCTTCAATACGAGACTGTAATTTTGCTTTAACAATTAAAGATTTAATTTGTTGTTGTTGATTATTTTCAAGGATTGCTTTTTCTTGAATTTTTTTCACTTCTTTTAGGGCAGATCTAGTGAGTCGAATTTCGTCCAATGAATCTACTTTTCTCCAGTCATCTTGATAGATGTCGCCTTTACTGTAAATTAATAATGGTTTGTCTCCTTCTTTTTCTGTTACTTTTGGGCTAGAACAATTATAAAAGAAACCAATAATTAAAATAAGAATGGAGGCAGGGGTAAATAAGCTGTTTACTTTCATAAAGGAAATAAGTTTAGTAATAATATCTTATTTGTAAGATGTAATTTTATATACAATTTCACAAAAATTAGTCCAAAAAAAAAGCATTTCATTTTTTGAAATGCTTTTTAGTTCAATGCGTGTGTAATGCTATTTAAGAATAAAGTTAATAGGTAAGTTGTATGAAACACTCACCGCTTTTCCTCTTTGTTTTCCAGGTTTCCATGGAGGCATAGATTTTACAACTCTTAAAGCTTCTTTATCTAATAAATCGTGTACACCTCTAATAATTTTCACATCCCTAATTTTGCCATCTTTACCAATAGTAAAATTCACATATACTTTTCCAGAAATGCTATTGGCTTTTGCTGCGGGAGGAAATTTGGTGTTTTTTGCTAAAAACTCAAAAAGTTTTTTTTGTCCTCCTGGAAATTCAGGCATACTTTCCACAATCGTAAAAACTTCGTCTTCCACTATTTCCTCTTCTTGAACAAAATCCTCAACCACAGTTTCAGCATCAGCTTCTGTATCCTCAATTTCAATGTCTTCTACTTCTTCATCATCCTCAACAATTTCAATGATTTCTGGAGCTGCTGGTGGAGGTGGGGGTGGAGGTGGAGGTGTATTTTGTTCAGTAATAGGAATAATATCTTCTTCTTCTTCTTGAGCGACTAACGTACCTAATTCAGAAGCTTGAAGATCGTAAAATTTAAGATTAATAATCATAAAAACGATGAACAAAGAGATAACTAATCCTCCTAACATGAAGACTCCTCTTAATTTTTCTAAATCTGCTTTTGGGTTCTTTTTTGGATCCATTTCTATAATTCCTGCTTTTCGGTTTAATTTAACAATTAAGTACTCACCAAAATTATTAATATTATCTGATATTTTTCTAGTTAAAACGGTTTTCTTGTTAAAATCGAGGTATGATATTTCATCTTTTTCATAATTCTTAAATGCTAGATGTTTATCAAATTCAATTTTTCTATCAGCATTAGAGTCAACATCTTTAATTTCCAGTTTATCACTAACACGAAGTAAAGTATACTCCCCATCCCTCTCGTCTTCAATGTAATTTTTTACAATTTCATTAGAAGCGATGTCAGCATCATATTCATTGATAGAGTAATCAGTTACTTTTTTAAAATTTTTATTAAGAATAGAGTAGATTTCTTTTCCTCTTTCGTTCGCTATCTCATGAGAATCAACATCCATAAATATTGGTAACCAATATACAGATGTGTTATCTTTTTTGAATTCAAACTGTAGTAAATAATTCATAACACAATAATTAAGTTAGTTCTAAATTAATATTTTTTAATCAAATTATAGATTTAATTCCACCATTTCTGAATAGGTAACAATTTTATAATATATGGATGAATAAATACCCCTATAATGCTACCTATTGCATTGGCTAAAAAGTCGTATATATTACCACTTCTATTAATAAAGATGTAATGTTGCAAAATTTCCATAATACCACCATAAAAAACACAGGAAACAACAACAAAACATATGGTTAAGTAACGATTTTTTTGCTTTGGATATTGTGGGTTGAGTGCGAAGAGTAGTAAAAAGGAGAGTGGAGCATACATCCCTACATGTACTAATTTATCAAAGTTCCATAAAGGGACATCAGGCACTTTGTTTCCAGGAAACCCACTTAATAAAACTATAACTAATGCCCATAAAATAACGGGCAAAAACAACTTAAACTTAAAAGAAGACATTGGATTTGAGGGCGGGAAAGAATATTATTCCAAGTTGAATGAATATTTGTTCATGCAACTTGGAATAATAATTGGGATAATTTGTTATCCAATAATTTCTTTGTACTGCTCTGCAGATAGTAAGTTGTCCAACTCACTTGTGTCCGCTACTTTTACTTTAATCATCCAGCCATCACCATACGGATCGTTGTTTACTGCATCAGGGGCACTTTCTAAAGCTTCGTTCAATTCAGTTACTTCACCAGAAACAGGCATAAATAAATCAGAAACAGTTTTTACTGCTTCTACTGAACCAAAAACTTCTTCTTTATCTAATGATTCTCCTTCTGTTTCTATTTCAACATAAACAATATCTCCTAATTCACCTTGAGCAAAATCAGTTACTCCAACAGTAGCAACATCTCCTTCAACTTTTACCCATTCGTGATCTTTCGTGTATTTTAAATTTTCTGGTACGTTCATCTTCTCGATAATTAATAGATTAGTATAATTTTATTTTGCATCAAATGTAATTTACATATTTAACATTTCAAAACATTATTGTGATAATGTAAACCTTAAACTTATACCTGCATTGGTATTGGATGTGGGGAAGGTTCTTGAAATAAATGGAGTGGTAGCAATATAGTCATAAAAGGCTCTAATATTCAGTTTAGTACTCACTCTATAATCGCCAGTTAATTTAATGGAGAAAATTCTTTGCCCTGCAGTTAATTGATTGATGTTTTCTACAATTCTTCTAATAATGGTATTATTGTCTCTAATAGAAACATCTATACGGGTATCTATATCACTTTTTTTCTTAAAGAGAGGAAGCCTAACTTGTCTGAATTTATACCCTGTACCAAATGTCCATGCTGCTCCTTTAACTTCAGTAATTTGATTGTTAGACATACTTAAAGAAGCATTTCGATCTTTTTTATATTCAACCTTAATTAATACATTGTTTTCTAAAGTCATATCAACACCTAATAACGGACTGAATTGTTCTGAAATAGATATAGTAGCTATTTGCAATTGAGGTACAAAGTTGCCATTTAAATCTCGTACACTATTATCATCTCTATAAATTAAGTTACTTCTAAAGGAGCTTACATTTAGTGTAGAACGGTAAGAATGGGTTAGTGTAAATTTTTTGAACCAATTACCTATTAGGGGAATATTACTTAAACCATCATATGTAATCCTCCAATTGGGTAATGGAATATATTTTTGGAAAGATTGCAAGGAAACATCACTTCCTTTTTTTCCTGAATACCCAGCTATGAATGCGGGAATTAATACATTTTGAGAAGTTTCTCCATACCCATCACTATACCCATTAGTTATTCCGTTAGAGTTAGCATTCTCTTGTCCTAAGCGTTGTGATATTGCATCTCGCTCATCTAAAAAATTATCAAATACAGAGGATGATCTATCTAATTCATCATCGCTAGCAAAGGCTGTTCTAAATGACATAAACGACATGCTGAAGTTTCCTGTTTCTACGGGGGTTACAAAAAAGTAGTCATTCCTTAATTCACCATTTAATGTATCTGTATAAATGTCGCCTTCTTTAAAGAATTGCTGTGTTAGGTTAGTAGAGTAGTTTCTTGTTGCTGTTAATTGTATTCTTAGGGTTTTAACAGGACGAATAGTGGCTCTAAGGTTATAGTTTTCTGAATAAGTAGTATTGTAGTTGTACATTAATTGGTTATCTGCATACCAATTATTATCGGCTGCTCTAGTGGCGAAATCATCTTCCTGAATACCACTAACAAAATTAAATCCAGGAGCATTAAAACCAGGGTTATAACCCAATACTTCTGTTTCTTGATTGTAATTAGGCAATAATGTTCCTCTACTTCTAGAATATGTTCCTGAAATATTTTTAGGGCTCATCATTAATATCCATAAAGGGTCTAGAGGGTATAGGGGCTCTTTTTTTATCCATAATTCTACTTTTGTACTATCTGAATCTTTAAATTTTTTAGTTTCAAATTTAATGTCTGCAGGAGGTAGGCCTTTTTTCCATCCTCTAGAAATTGCATTTTCAGCATCGGTTTTGTTGGGGTCTGGTTTTTTTCTTCGCATGGTTCTTTTTCTAGCTCTTTCTCTTTGCCTTTTTTGAACTTCTTTTAATGGTTTTATTTGGTTATAAAACTTGGTCATGTTAAATTGACTGTTTATTGATACGGTATTGGAGTTTTGGATGGTATGACCTAAGGTATCCAGTCCAATAGGAGCTCTTTTCCAATCATAATCACCAGAGTATCGTGTTGTTAATGTTATAAAATTAAGGTAGGGTAAATTGTTAATGGGTACGGTATAATTAATGTTGAAATTATGGTGGTAATGTGTGTTGGTTCCAAATTCTCTTAAATTCTGATACACAGTGTCTTTCCATGATTGATATTCTTCTGGGTAGTTTTTATCTACTCGTCCTTTAGTTTCCACACCATTATAGGTAAGGGGTTCTTGAATAATTGCGTTGTTGGTTGCGTTAAAATCAAATTTTAGTTTTTTAGTAATGTCATATTTTAAACTGTATATTCTGTTCCAGTAAAAATGTTTTTGATAGTAAGTCGGTAATTTAAAATCAAAGCCAGTATTGTTCCTTACTTGTCTTTCAGAATACATCCGATCTAAATCTGTTTGAAATGAAACTTGTTTAGGTGCTAGGTAAAAGTTAAATTCTTTTAACCATTTAAAACCTTTCTTTTTTCCTAATTTACTTTTTTCGAATGGTTTATGATTTTTTGGGTTATTTCCAAATGCGTAGCCAAAACCACCTTTGTAAGTTTTTTTGGTATTAAACTCAGTATTTATATCCCTATATTGAGATTCTGAATATCCATAATTAAACGAAAAGTTAGAAATATCGTAGAAGTGGGACTTAGTTTTTCCTTTTGGTTTTAGTTTTCTGACGTTAGTGAAATTAATACTTCTACGCTTAGTGACTTCTTGACTTCTTACTCCGATAGAATCTCTAGCTTCTTGAGAAAGTATTTCATTTTCTAAAAGATCTTTTAGTTCTAAATCAGGATCTAGCGGGTTGTATCTCGGGGTAACAACTCCCTGGGACACATTGTAATACATAGGAACACTAATCCCGATTTTTTCAGGAATAAATTTACCTAGCTCTATGTTTGTAGATAAATCGTAGCTTCTTCTTGTTTCTTGTTGCCTGTCGTTTAATTTTTGTTCTATACTACCAAATCCTGGAGTACTGTAGTCTCCTGCTAAGGTGATATTTCCTAAATCGGCTATTTGAGTAGTTACCCTTGCTCTTGTTGCCCAACCACCTTCGTTATCAAAGTCTGTCATTCGCAACTCGTTTACCCATATTTCGGCACATTTTGCTAGGCCATCGTCATCAACATTAATTGCATTTAGTTTTGTGTTTCTAACTCCTATCATAACAACCCTAACATTGGCGATGTTTGGATTTCCTTTTATACGAATAGTATTTTTTCCATCAGATTGTTTAAATGGTTTTATAATTTGTACTCCACTATTTGGGTCAGGAAGCTTGCTGTTTCGTAATATCTTAGCATCGGTCAATTTGGAAAATTGTATATCAACGTTATTGGCTTCTGGCCATACAATTAAACGATCGTTTTTGTTACTGGTATTTTGAGTGTTGTATCTACCCGCAGGGGTAACGGTTAAAGGAACTTCATATTCGTAGTAATTGTTGTCAAAATCAGTACCCATTCTTATAAATAGAGAGAGGTCGTTATCATTTAAAGGAATGGTAGGGTCTTTTTCTTCTGCGTGCACAAACATTTTTAATCGCTTGTATCTACGTATGTCCACATCCATAACTTTAAATGCTGCTCGTGCATCACCATCTTTTAGATTACACACATCAAGAACCAATGCTTGCTCATTTAATTTTTGAATGGTTGTTCCTGATGAAGGATTGGGGTTTATTTGCCGGTCTATTCCAGGAGGGATAATATAATTTACAGGTGTTTTTTCGCTATTTTCTTCTACGTTTACTGCAGAAATGTTAAGGGTTGTTGCTTCATCATCGTTACCTATGTAGTCTCCAGGGCTTAGTAATCCATCAGTATATTTTCTCCATTCTCCTCTGATTAAATCTAAAGTAGCGAACCTCAGTACTACTTCTTTACTAAACCCTTTCATAAATATTCGCATAAAACGAATAGATTTAAACCCTTCAATATCTCCAACAATTCTTTGGGGCTCTCTGATGGGTATTTTAAACTGGTACCACCGAACAGGCCTTGATCTTCCATCTTTTGTAGCTACCGTAGTTTCAAAAACATTGGTAATGTAATTGTTACCTACGTTAGAAGGGTTTATTTCAGAAGGAGTTAAGTTGATGGCATATTGATAATAACTTTCTCTAAAGTCGAGATTATTGTTGTTGTTTAAATCTTCTATATCTGGACGAGTTGTGGCAGAAGTAGAGTAGCTTTCCGTGAACTGTGCTGATGTTGGAGAGTTTCCCTCCATACCATTGAAATTCTTATATCGCTCTAATATATCAAGTTGTTGAGCATCGTAATCAGAACCTCTATAGTGATGGTAGTTATCAGCTGAAGGATCAGATCCAAAATTATTCCCAAACCAAAGCAGCTCATCTGCATCATTTAATGCATCTAATCCAATATCTTGGAATGGACGAGTTGATGGGTTATTGTCAAATGCGTTTACTAACACACTAACATTGGGTGTTCTTCCCCACACGCTGGTATCTACTAAATTGGTGTTTGTACCAGAGCTATAATCTATTGCTGTTAATGGCAATCCATTTTCAAACGACATCTTATCATCTTTTAAGATGTCTTCTGAGATGTTTCCTAAGTTAAAGTATAATTGACCACCTGGATGATTAGGGTCTCCATCTTCAGCATCAAAAGGATCCATTATCCAAAATTGAATGAATTCAACATTTGAAGATTCGAAGTCAGTTGTTTCTATTTTACGCATTACACCAGACCACCTTGATGACGGATTATTTAACTCTCCAGATGCATTTATACCAGCAGCAACTGGACTTGTTCCATCATCATAATTGTATTGACCTCTTTCTTTTGGATAATAAGCTAAATCAAAAACAGGTAGGTTGGTAACAATTCCATTGTTAGGACTTTTAAACGGAAAAACTTCTGTTTGTAGTACTTCTCTCATGTAATGGTTAGATTGCATAGTAGGGTCATTCTTAACATGATTAGGAGTTCTTGAATCATTTCTCCAAAAAAGAGGATCAATAACATACCAAGCAAGCTTAGCCCTATTATATCCAAAGGCGAGAGAAGTATCTATGGGGAATTCACCTTCAGGGAAAAGATCTGGCTGCCCCTGTGGTGTACTTGCTAATTTCCATTGAGTAAAAGTATTCATGTTAATTTGAGATTGACTACCTTCAAAATCATCTAAATAGGCAATACCTTTTTTAGTAATTGCTCCAGGGTTCCCTGGAATTAAGTGTGCAAATTCTCCCTCAACAGTAATGGTTGATTTTTCTTTGGTACTATATATGGGTAGTTTGTCGGCCCACCTGGTAAGGAAAGGGACATCATGGGTGTAAGTTACATCTAGTCCCCATATGGTATTGTTAATAGGCTCATCACCAATGCTTACTTTTTGAGTTAATGGTCTTTCTGAGAGTTTTAAAATAGTACCCCCAATATTAAAATTGTTATTTATTTTATAATCTAATCTAGAGCCCATTAAGGTTTTAGTTTGGATGTTAAATAAAGATTGACTTTCTAATGAAATTTTTATAGGTGTTCCTGATTGTAAAATTCCATCATTAATAATTTTAACCCGGCCTAAATTATAATCTACGGTATAATCAACATTTTCAGTTAAAGCTGCTCCTCCTGCTGTTACTTTTACAGATCCTTGAGGGATATTCATAGAGTTTAAAGAAATGTCAGAACTAGAAGAAGAAGCATATTGCCCTTTTATTCTAAATCGATTTTTATTTACATCTTGTTCCGCCAATATTTGGGTAGTAACATAAAGAGAATCATAGGCATATTTGTCTGCCAATTGAGGGTCATTAAATTGACTCCTCAGGTGAGACCCAAAGGGTTCTAAAACAGGAAAATAGACTCTTCCGTTGGTAGAATTAATGGTTACTCCATCCACATAATCAAAAACTCCATCAGAATTTGCTTGATTTAATGTGTTGAGCTGATCTAAATTTAACACACCGATTAAAGGCAACCCATTAACAGCACCTTCAGGGATAAAGGGAATTTCAACTCCAGTAGCGGGATTTAAGTAATAAACGTTTAAATAAAAATCTGAAGGAGAGATATTAAACGCACCCAGAGAGTATACGTTTTTCATCATTAAATCCCACGTAGGGAGTCGTGTGCTTATGGTAGTCCCTTTTAATAATTTTACAAGTATTGCATTTTCTCCAGCAACCCCATCTGTAGAAAATTCACCAACTTGGTATACGTTACCGTTTAATGTATATTGAAATGCAACTGCTAATATGTTAGCGGGATTTAAGGCTGAATTTAAGGAAATGTAACCTAATTGAGGGTTAAGAGTATATTCTGAAGCATTTAATAGTTTTGCATTTTTGTATCTTTCAAAATCTGTTCCGTTTTGAAAACCAACAGCAGTTAATGCATTGTTAGCATCCTCAAATCCTCTAATTGCACTCGTATCATAGAGTGGATTGTACGGCTGAGCCGTTAAATTAGGATAAAGTGTATTGGAGTAGTTGTCTGGAAAGCTAGCAGTGATATTAGCATCATTAATGAGTGGGCCATTGTAAATTTTATTAGGATCCCCTTCACCTAAATCCATAAAACCAATAATATTTTTCGTGTTTTCTGTTGCGTTATTAATGTTAGATACCCATACCTCTATTTTAGTAATGTTAATTCTGGAGGTTACTATTGGAAGAGAAGAAAGAGAGGCCTCATATTGATCTCTAAAATATTGAGATAAGAAATAGTGTTTATTTTCTTCGTAATCTGAAGCTTCTTTTTCAAATTTTTGAATTTGTGCTCCCCCTTGAACATTAATTTCTTTTTTTTCTCCTTTTTCCTGAGACAAAATACTGCTTACATACAAACGACCAAATTTTAATTCTGTTTTAATTCCAAAAAGCGTTTGACTTCCTGTTATTAAAGAACCTTTTAGTGGTAGGGAAACATTACCAGCTTCAATTTTTTGAATAATTTCATCTTCATAGCCTGTGTACTCGATTTTCATTTGATTTTCAAAATCGAAAGTAGCTTGTGTATTGTAACTTGTAGAAAGTTTTAGTTTTTCTCCTATGTTTCCAACTACATTCAATTGTATTTGTTGATCAAAATCAAAAGTAGTAGTGGTTCTCTGGTTAGCAGGTAAAGCAGGGTTGTCTCTGGAGGACCTGTTTATACCAAAAGATAATTGTGCTGATCCTTGGGGGCGAATGTCTATTTTATTCCCACCAAATAATCGATCGAAAGCTTCCCCTTTAACGGTTAACTTTGGTCGAAAACCTTTGGTTTGGTTAATGTCTTCAGCATCAGCTTTTTGTTTCCAATAATCTTGAAGCGATTTTTTACTGTCGTAATTAATATACTCCTCAAAATCCATATAAGTAGGATATCTGAAGTTTTTATCACCTATTTTTTCATAATAGTTATAGGTTCCTGTTGCAGGATCATATTCAAATCCAGATTGTACATTACTAGGATTAGGCATATGAAGTCCTCCAGTTTTTTTGCCTGGGATTCCTTTTCCATCTTTAAAAGGGTATTTAAGTTTTATTTCAGGTGTGTCAATAGGTAGTAAAAGTTGTAGTGCTAAAATATTATTGTGAGTAGAAGCATTAATGTTTTTAGAATCTAACATCCAGCTTCCTATTGCTATTATTGAAGATAAAGCAATGGTAAAAACTAATTTTATATTTTTTTTTTTACTTAAACTCAACTATTATAGTGCTTACTAAAGATTTTTTAAAGTTCTTTTAATAAGTTCTTCAACCGTTATATCACTTGATGCATCAACGATTTTTTCTAAAGCTTTTTCAGCTGGTTTTTTGGAAAAACCTAGCATCATGAGAGCACTTAACGCTTCATTTTTAATAGTATTGTTTGTAATTAAAGAATTTACTGAAGAAGTTTCAATTCCAGGAATTTTGTCTCGCAAATCAATAATTACTCTTTCGGCAGATTTAGCTCCAATTCCTTTTACACTTTTAAGTGTGTTTACGTCTCCAGAAATAATGGCTTTTTTTGTTTCTTCGGGGGATAATGATGATAGTATCATAATTGCTGTACTAGGCCCAATACCAGAAACAGAAGTTAATAAACGAAATAATTCTCGTTCACTTTTTTCTTTAAAGCCATATAGTAATTGAGCATCCTCCCGGACAACGAAGTGGGTAAAAAGTAAACAATTTTCATCGTTTCCTAAGTGAGAAAATGTGTTTAGGGATATTTTTAATTCATAACCAACACCACCACAATCAATAATAACATAAGTGGGGGTTTTTTCAATTAATCTTCCTTTAATTTGTGCTATCATGGCTATTTTTTTGTTTGGGCATCACTCACAGCAATTGTTACCATATTAACAATCTCTCTTACAGAACTACCTAATTGAAGAATATGAACGGGTTTTTTCATGCCTAATAGAATAGGTCCTATTGATTCAATTTCTCCCATTTCTTGCATTAACTTGTATGCAATATTTCCAGATGATAAGTCGGGAAAAATAAGTGTATTCGTGTTTTTTCTTGCTAGTTCAGAGAAAGGAAAGATTTCGTTTCGTAGTTCCTTATTTAAAGCAAAATTGGCTTGTATTTCTCCATCTACAATAATGTCTGGGTATTGCTCGTGTAACATTTTGGTGGCCTCTCTCATTTTAATGGCATCAGTTTCTTCTGAAGAACCGAAGTTGGAATAGGATAGTAAAGCTATTTGGGGTGTTATTTTGAATCGTTCAACTGCTTTAGCAACCAATGTAGTAATGTGGACAATATCTTCAGCTGTAGGATTAACGTTTATAGTGGTATCGGCAAAAAAGAACGGACCTTGTTTGGTAAACATAATATACATTCCTGCGATCTTCCCTACATTTTGTTCTGTTCCAATTACTTGTAATGCTGGCCGAATAGTATCCCTGTAATTTCTTGTAAGACCAGAAATTAAAGCATCTGCTTCTCCATTTTCAACCATAGCAGAACCAAAATAATTTCTACTTCTCATTAAATCTACCGCTTCAGGTAAGGTTACACCTCTTCGTTTTCTATTATCAAAAAACTGTTGAGCGTATTGGTTTTTTATTTCTCGTTGAGACGAACTTCTAGGGTCAATAATAGGAATGTCATCAATTTCTAAATTGTATTTCTCTATTACTTCTTCAATCTTTTTTACTTTCCCTAATAAGATTGGTTTTGCTATACCTTCTTCAAGAACTATCTGCGCAGCTTTTAATATTTTGTAATTATCTGCTTCTGCAAAAACTACTGTTTTAGGATTCCTTTTTGCTTTTTGAGTGATATTCTTAAGTAACTTATTATCCAATCCTAAACGTTTAGATAATTCTTCTTTGTATGCTTCTAAGTCATCAATTGATGAAGCAGCTACTCCAGAATCCATTGCTGCTTTAGCGACAGCAGGAGCTACGGTAGTTATTAGTCTTGGGTCTAAAGGTTTAGGGATGATAAAGTTTCTACCAAAAACAATATTTTTTTCATCATAAGCCTCATTTACTTCTTCAGGAACAGGTTCTTTTGCCAAATCAGCTATTGCACGAACAGAAGCCAATTTCATTTCTTCATTAATACAGCTAGCTCTTACATCTAAAGCTCCTCTAAATATAAAAGGGAAGCCTAGAACGTTGTTCACTTGGTTAGGATAGTCAGACCTTCCAGTTGCCAGGATGATATCATCTCTAGAATCCATTGCATCTTTATGAGAGATTTCAGGGTCAGGGTTAGCTAAGGCAAACACAATTGGATCATTTGCCATAGATTGAACCATCTTTTTGCTAAGAATTCCACCTTTTGAGAGTCCTAAGAACATATCTGCTTCTTTCATAGCATCTTCTAAAGCACTGATGTCCCTTTTTGTGGCAAATTCGGCTTTAGAAGCAGATAACTTTTCTCGGTCTTTTCTTATTACTCCTCCGCTATCTATCATTACAATATTTTCCTTCTTTACACCCAACGCTACGTATAGTTTTGTGCAGGACATGGCAGCAGCTCCAGCTCCACTAACTAGCAACTTTAAAGCTTTAATTTTCTTGCCTGTTAATTCAACAGCATTAAGCATTGCTGCAGAAGAGATAATTGCTGTTCCATGCTGATCATCGTGCATTACCGGAATATTTAGTTCGGCTTTTAAACGTTCCTCAATTTCAAAACACTCAGGGGCTTTAATGTCTTCTAAATTAATGCCTCCAAATGTAGGTGCTATGGCCTTTACGGTGTTAACGAATAGGTCAACATCGTTGGCATCAACCTCAATATCAAATACATCAATATCAGCAAATATTTTAAACAATAACCCTTTTCCTTCCATTACGGGTTTAGCGGCTTCAGGACCAATATCTCCTAATCCCAGAACAGCTGTTCCATTGGAGATAACAGCTACTAAATTTCCCTTAGCAGTATATTTATACACATCTTCTTTATTATCAGCGATCTCTGTGCATGGTATTGCTACTCCTGGAGAATATGCTAAAGATAAGTCTCTTTGAGTGGTGTATGGCTTTGTTGGCATTACTTCTATCTTCCCTGGTTTTCCTTGAGAATGATAATCTAATGCTTCAATATCTTTTCTTGATTTTTTCATCTAAATTAATTTCAATAAAACCCGTAAAAATAGCAATAATATTTGTGACTGTAATGGGTTGAGGGCTCATTAAAAATAAATATATTTATACTTTAAATCGTTTTCTTAATTTGAAAAAAGTCGTTGTTTTTACAGGAGCAGGAATAAGTGCCGAAAGTGGCTTAACTACTTTTAGGGATAATGATGGGCTGTGGGAAAAATACAAAGTGACTGAAGTTGCTACCCCAGAAGCTTGGGAAAGGGATGCAGAGGTGGTTTTGGGGTTTTATAACATGAGAAGAAAGCAAGTGATAGAAGCATTACCTAATGCTGCTCATTATGCTTTAGTAGAACTAGAAAGAAAATATCAAGTTGAGATTATTACTCAAAATGTGGATGATCTACATGAGAGAGCAGGTTCATCAAAAATTTTACATCTGCATGGAGAGGTGCTAAAATCGAGAAGTGTAGTTGATGAAAAAAAGAAATATTCTATAGAGGGAGAACAATTATGTTTAGGTGAAAAATGCGAGTATGGGTATCAGTTAAGACCAGATGTAGTATGGTTTGGAGAGCCTGTCCCTAATATGCTCAAGGCAGAAGAATTATGTGTTGATGCAGATATTTTAGTTATTATAGGCACTTCTTTAAATGTATACCCTGCTGCAAATATTGTTACTTATGTGCCAGATTCTTGTTCAAAGTATTTGATTGATCCAAAAGATGTGGTTTTAAATGATTTGAGTAATTTAACATTTATAAAACAAAACGCTACTGTTGGTGTTAATCAATTGGTTATGAATTTATTAGAATTAGCTGATTAGACATGAAAAAAATCATATTTCTATTTATCGTGTTATGGAGTTGTAGTCAATTGAAGGCTCAGGTTTTTAGAACGGGATTAATTGGAGGAATTGGTGGTGCTCAGGTTGAAGGAGATGGTTATGGTGGCTATAAAAAAATAGGAGGTATTGTTGGAGGGTATGTTGGGTTTGATGTTGCAGAGAAATGGGAATCTCAATTTGAAATCTATTACATTAACAAGGGAAGCCAAAAAAATGCACATCCAGATAAAGGAGATTTTAACTACTTAAAGCTTGAACTTGATTATATTGAAATACCAGTTTTACTCCGATACAAGTACCAAAAATTTAGGTTTGAAACGGGGCTTTATTATGGGTTGTTAATAAGAGATAAGATAGAGGATCAATATGGTATTAGAAATATTCAAAATTTTCCTTTTAAAAAGGGTGACTTTGGAGGTTTAATTGGAATCTCTTACTATCTAAATGAAAAGCTATCATTCAATCTACGTTCAAAAAGTTCATTAATTCCTATTCGTGATTTCCAAAATAAAGATGCAAATATTGGTATCTTTAATAAACTTTTTAATCGAGGGTGGTATAATTTGGATTTAAACTTTACCCTTAGGTACCATTTTGGAGTGAAATAGTTAATGAAAAATAGAAGAAAAATAGTTGTTGCAATTACTGGAGCTTCAGGGTCAATTTATGCTAAATTGTTGTTGGATGCTTTATCTTTTTTTGATGATATAGAGGTTGGAATTGTGTTGTCTGATAATGCTAAGATTGTTTGGGAACATGAATTAGGTAGCCAAGGGTTTAATAATTACAATTTTACTTTTTATGCTAAGAACGACTTTAATGCACCTTTTGCTTCAGGTTCTGCAAAATATGACACAATGGTAGTAATACCATGTTCAATGGGAACTTTAGGGAGAATAGCCAATGGAATTTCTAACGATTTATTAACTCGTGCTGCAGATGTTGTTTTAAAAGAGAGAAGAAAATTAATTTTAGTAGCTAGAGAAACACCCTATAACCTTATTCACATTAACAATATGAAATTAGTTACGGAGGCTGGGGGTATTATTTGTCCTGCAACGCCATCCTTTTATAGTCAACCTAATTCTGTAGAGGAAGTTGCTAAAACGGTTGTTGATAGAGTTATTGATTTAATGGGGTTAAAAAATGACACTTATAGATGGGGTAATTAGTGTCATTCTGAATGATGATTTGTAGAAAATTTATTTTCTGCACAAATCAAAATGAAGAATCTATTCAAATGTAGATTCTTCACTTCCTTTTATTCTTCCGATAAATCGGAAATAAAACATTGTTCTGAATGATACATTAACTCACAAACTCAATATTTCTTTTTAATCCTTTAAACTTGCTTCTTTTTACCGCAGATTTTTTGAAAATTTCTTGGTAGACTTCTTCTGTTAATTCTAACCACTCACTTTTTGAGAAGTTAAGTAGTTTTTCATGCGGAGTAAATTTGGGTTCTGTAGTGGCAATTGAGAATCTACTCCAAGGACAAACGTCTTGACAAATATCACAGCCAAAAACCCAATCATCAAATTTTCCTTTTACTTCTTTAGGTAGTATTTCATCTTTTAATTCTATTGTGAAATAAGAAATACATTTACTTCCATCTACCACTTTGTTCGGTAAAATAGCTTCAGTAGGGCAAGCATCTATACAAGCTGTACATGTTCCGCAATGATCCGTAGTTGGTTTATCATAATCCAACTCCAAGTCTAAGATGATTTCTGCTAAAAAGAAAAAAGAACCCTGTTGTTGATTGATGAGCATGCCATTTTTTCCTATCCAACCTAATCCACTTTTTTTTGCCCAAGCTCTATCTAGTACGGGAGCAGAGTCTACAAAAACGCGAGCATTAACTTCTCCAATATTATCTTCGATGTAATGAACAATGTCTTTTAATTTATCTTTAATTACAAAATGGTAATCTTCTCCGTATGCGTACTTCGAAATCTTAAAACTTTTAGCATTTTGTGTTTCTTCAGGATAGTAGTTAAACAACAAGGAGATGACCGATTTTGCACCTTCAACAAGTAGAGTCGGGTCAAAACGTTTGTCAAAATGGTTGGCCATATAATGCATTTCTCCATGCATATTTTGATTTAACCACTTTTCCAAACGGGGAGCTTCCTCCTCTAAAAACCCTGCTTTTGATGTGCCACAGAAAGAAAATCCCAAACGTTGTGCTTCGGATTTAATTTGTTGGGTTTGATTTGATTTTAGAGAAGTCATACTTTAGTGGGATATGCTTCATAACCTAATTGTATTAATAGTTCATTAAGTTCATCATCACACCAAATAAAAGTTTCAATACAAAATACTTTAAGTTCATTAAAGGACTCTTCATTATCTATATCCAAACCAATTTTTCTTATGATATCAACCGTTTCTTTGTAATCATATAATTTTCCTTGGAACCACTGATTGATCCATTTTTTTTCAGCATTTGGATTATGTTGCTTTGCAAATGTCAATATAGTATCTCCTATTGAAAACATTAGCTTAGACTTCACTAGTTCTATTGGAATCTCAACGGTTTTAAAATCATTTTTATAATCCCATTCCAAATCGAAAAATTTTCCTAAAGTAAAATAATGTGGAGCTTTTCTTTTAGGATTCCCTCCTTTTTCAATAAATGCTTTCCGCAAATTTTTTTCTGCTTCTTTTCTTTGAGGGAAATACCAATTAGGAAAACCTCTATGTATTTTTCCTTCATCTGCTCTACGATTTAATTCTTTAACAATTGGGTCCATTTCTTCTTTTGATAAATCACTAAGATTTAGAAACGGTTTTTTATCTGGTAAATAATAATGGGTAATAAAATCTGGAATCATTCTTCTTAAAATAGATGCTTCGACAAGCTCAGCATGACAATCGATTAAAACAAATTTCCTTGGTCAGGTGCTTTTATTTTTCCTAAATGTCTAAACGCTTTTTCGGTGGCTTCTCTACCTCTTGGGGTACGCATTAGAAATCCTTCTTTGATTAAAAAAGGTTCATATACTTCTTCTATAGTTCCTGCTTGCTCTGCAACAGCAGTAGCGATAGTGGTTAATCCAACAGGTCCTCCTTTAAATTTATCAATAATGGCAGAAAGGATTCTATTATCCATATCATCCAGTCCATTCTTATCTACATTTAATGCATCTAAACCAAATAGGGCTATTTCATTATTAATTCTTCCATCGCCTTTTACTTGTGCAAAATCTCTTACTCTTCTTAAAAGGGCATTGGTAATACGTGGTGTGCCTCTACTTCTTCTTGAAATTTCGTCTGCTGCATTATCATCAATACCAACATTCAAAATGTCTGCAGAGCGTTTAATGATTTTTGATAATAATGTAGAGTCATAATACTCTAAACGTGATGTGATTCCAAATCGAGCTCTAAGGGGAGAGGTTAACAGGCCTGTTCTTGTGGTAGCGCCAATTAACGTAAAAGGGTTTAATTCGATCTGAACACTTCTTGCGTTAGGTCCAGTATCAATCATAATATCAATTTGGTAATCTTCCATGGCAGAATATAAATATTCTTCCACTACTGGCGATAATCGATGAATTTCATCAATAAATAAGACATCTCCTTCTTCCAAATTAGTGAGTAATCCAGCTAAATCACCCGGTTTTTCCAATACAGGACCTGAGGTAACTTTAAATCCAACATTTAATTCGTTGGCAATAATATTGGCTAGTGTTGTTTTTCCTAACCCTGGAGGGCCATGAAGAAGGACATGATCCAACGCTTCACTTCTTTGTTCAGCAGCTTTAACAAAAACTTTTAGGTTTTCTACCACTTTATCTTGCCCAGTAAAGTCATTAAATGAAAGTGGCCTCAACACTTTTTCTAATTCTTTCTCAGCAGGATCTATATTTTCGCTATTGGCATCAAGATTAGAATTCATGAAACAAAGATAAGCATATTTAAGTGTTCCCTAAACAGAATTATTCAACAGGTATTGGAATAGCTCTACCAGTAATTGTTCTATAAATTTTACCTAGATATATCTTTATTTTAAGAATTAATTGAGGAGAAGTTAATGGTTCTGTTACGCCTCCATTGTTTCGATATAATTCTAATTTATACCCTATTCCAGTTCCTAAAGCTACCCATTTGATAATTCGATAATCTATCTGCATAGCAGGTTCGTATGTATATATCATAGTTTTAAAACCGGAATTCTTGTTTCCTTGCTCATCAAAGTAAGAATATTTTGCCTCACCAATTCCTATTTGTGTCATTAAACTAAACTCCCATTTTCTGCTGGAATAGTAAACATATTCAATATAAGGCGACCAGTAGAAGTAATTCATATCAACTGATACAGTATCATCAATATTTGAAATTTTTGTTGATGAAGCTGTAATCATTGAATTTATACCTATTCCAAATTTAAAACGTTGGTTGAAATTTAAACCGATTTTAGCTCCAAAAGTTCTAACATTAAGATTTCTAATGAATGAATATCGAGAGTCGAATTTAATATCTATTGATGGTTTCTCTTGAAAGCTTTTTCGAAAAGTTTCTTCAAATCGAGGAGGTAACTCATCTTCTTGTTGAGCTATAACAGATACTGATAGGCTGATTAAGAAAAAAAGAAGTATAAGAAGACGCATATTTATGGAGTAGGCTTAAGCTTATTTTTCTTGTAGTGTTTATATATGAAATAACCCACTACACCTATTAATAGATAAGGGATAAACATTAAGTAAATAATTCCTCCATTAATTCCCCCTGCTGTTTCTCCTCCTGCTGCCAAATCAGACTCAATTACTGCTTTACACATTGCGCATTGGGAAAATGTAACTAGACTAAGAAGGGAAAATAGTAGTAATAATGTTGTTTTTTTAAGTAGACTCATCTCCTAAAATTAAGTAAGATTTTAATGACTTCTTTTTTGTTCTATCTTTTTTTTCTTGGTTCCTTTTAGCGGAACAATATCTTCTTTGTATAAAATATCAATAGCATCCGTTAAATCTTTTTTCATTTCTGAATATACGGTTCCATCAAAATAGCCTCTAATATGTCCTTTTTTATCAACTAAAATTAGCATTTGAGAATGTAAAAAACCACCTGGAGCGATAGAGTCTCGCATAGTACTTACAAAAAAACCATTAAAAGCAATGTCGTATATTTTTTCTTTTTCTCCGGTTAAGAAACTCCATGATTTGGTATCGGCATGCACTTTTTTGGCATATTCCTTTAACACATCAACATTATCGTGCTCAGGGTTAACTGTAATAGAAATAAATTTTAAATCTTCTTTCCCATCAAATTTTTGTTGAATATACGACATGTTGGTAGTCATTTTCGGACAGATCGTAGGGCAGGTTACAAAAAAGAAATCGGCTACATAAATATTCCCTAACAAATCATTACTCGAAACTGTTTTCCCATCCTGATTGGTAAATTCAAAGTAAGGAATTTTATGATAAAGGGTATCATATTTTCCTACCTCATTTAATACACCCTCTCGTGGTCCGTAATAAGGAAGCCTATTAAAATTATGTTTACCAGTAGAAAGAAATAAATAAACAGAAGCAGGCAATAATAATATTGCAGATAGAATTAATATTTTAGTGATTTTACTAGCAGGTTTCATTTAGATAATAACTATTTAAACAGATATTAGAGAGGACAAAGGTACTCTGAAATGTGTGAACAAATAGAACTAAACTATAATTATTTATCATAAAAAAAGGTTATGCTTTTAGCATAACCTTCTCTGTGAATTTATAATTTATTTACCATAACCATTTTTCCATCATTTCAGAATACACACCTTCTGTTAATACGTGATAAAGGATGTACAAAGCAAATAACACGTAAGGAATTATAATTGTATTTTTTAATGCAGAGTTTTCATGTTTTAAGTGCATGTATTCACTTACAATAAAAAAGGCTTTAGTTACTGTCATCACAATGAAGGTCATTTTTACGGCTTCCCACGCAACACCCATATCTTTCCAAAAGATACCTAGTAATACTTCAATGGTTGTAATGGTTAACAATACCCAAAACATTAACCATATTCTTTTTCTTATTTTTTTACCTTCTTCTTCAGAATGGTTAACTGCGTACTTGTAAGGTTTGTTATCAGAATGTTCCATAATTAATCTTTTTTATTTTTTATACTAAGTAGAAGAAGGTAAATACAAATACCCAAACTAAATCTACAAAGTGCCAATATAATCCTACTTTTTCTACCATTTCATAATGCCCTCTTTTTTCATAAGTTCCCATTATAACGTTAACGAATATAATGAAATTAAGGACAACACCACTAAATACGTGTGTACCATGAAATCCAGTAATAAAGAAAAAGAAATCCCCAAATAAAGGATGACCATATTCATTATGCGTTAAGTTAGCTCCATGAATTTCGGTGCCATTTTTAACCATTTCAGCCATTTCAGCTCCAGTTACTTGTATATATTCTCCAGCTTCTTTCCATGGTAACAATAAGACATCTTTAGATTCATCTTTCCAGCGAGCAATTATTCCTTGTGTAAACTCAGTAACACCATTAACAGTGTAAGTTCCATTTCCTAATTCTATAGCACCTAAATCTGTTCCGTGAATAAAGTGTCCCCACTCCCAAGCTTGAGAACCTAAGAATATAGCACCACCAACTAGTGTCCACCCTAACCAGGTAATTACTCTCTTCTTGTCCATTCTATGACCAGCTTCAACTGCTAGCACCATAGTAACGGAACTCATAATTAAGATGAAAGTCATTAGGGCTACATATAATAAAGGATGATGCCCATGCATAAAAGGAAAATGCGTAAATACATTTTCTGCTGAAGGCCAAATACTTCCATAATAATGACGGTAAAAGCCATAAGCTGATAAGAACCCTGTGAATGATAAAGCATCTGATACTAAGAAAAACCACATCATTAACTTCCCGTAACTGGCTCCATAAGGAGATACTCCTCCGCCACCCCAAGCTGTTTTACTATCTACTACTGCTGAACTTGACATATTTTTTTTATATTAATTATTAAGCTATAAATCTTAAGAAGAAAAAAAGATAAACCCATAAAGCACCCAAAAAATGCCAGTAAGTAATACTTACTTGAGCTCCCAGGTAATTGTTTGAGCTATATTTTTCTCTGATTGATTTTATTAAAACAACGATTAAACTAATTAAACCTCCTAGTAAATGAAGAAGGTGAAGTGCAGTTATTGCATAAAAATAAGAACCAGCTGGTGTGCTATCTACTCCAGCTGCAACAATACCGCTTAAGTAAAGTTCTTTCCATGCATAAAACTGACTAACTACAAATGCTACTCCTAATAAAAGCGTAATTCCAAAAGCAATTTTAGCTAATCCAATTTTATCGCCTTTAATTGAAAAAACACCCCATTGAAAAGTTGCGCTACTAATTATAATCAAAATAGTGCTAATGGTAAAAGTAAAAGGTAATTGAAAGTGAATCCATGTACTACTTGCTTTACTTACCACTACAGCACTAGTTAAACCTGCAAAAAACATAACGATACTCATTAATCCAACCCATAGCAGTGGCTTTGCCGTTTTGTTTCTAACGTCAGATTGATAGTTCATATTTTCAGCAGTTAATGTTGCCATTTGTATACCAAAATTTAAATTTAGTGTCCGCCATCTTTTTCTCCATCAGCTAATGGAGTGGTTTGTGGAATAAAATCTTCAGCAGCACCTGGTTTACTGTAATCGTAAGGACATCTGTAAACTGCTGGTATTTCACCAGGCCAGTTTCCATGAATATGCTCAACAGGTGTTGTCCATTCTAAACTATTTCCTCTCCATGGATTCTGAGGGGCTTTAGGACCTCTTAACGCACTATATATAAAGTTAAATAAGAAAAATAATTGTCCTATTAAAGCAAGTATAGCAAACATACTTACTAATTCATTAATTTCTATCATATTCTCGAACATTGGAAATTCTGAATTGGTATAGTATCTTCTAGGAACTCCAGCAAACCCTAAGAAGTGCATTGGAAAGAATACTCCATAAGCACTCACAATAGTTATCCAGAAATGCAAGTTTCCTAATTTGTTATTCATCATTCTACTAAATAACTTAGGGAACCAGTGGTAAACACCAGCAAACATTCCGAATATTGCAGATAATCCCATTACGATATGAAAGTGTCCAACCACAAAATAAGTATCATGAACATTAATATCTAATGTAGCATCACCTAGTATTAATCCTGTTAAACCTCCAGTAATAAACGTTGATACTAAACCAATGCTGAATAATGCAGCAGGAGTAAAAACGATATTTCCTTTCCATAACGTTGTTAAATAGTTAAATACTTTAACGGCAGATGGTATTGCAATTAATAATGTTGTAAATGTAAATACAGCTCCTAAGAAAGGATTCATTCCTGTTACAAACATGTGGTGACCCCAAACGATAAATGATAGGAACGCGATAGCTAAGATAGATCCAATCATCGCTTTGTACCCAAATATAGGTTTACGAGATACTGTCGAAATAATTTCTGATGTTATACCTAATGCAGGTAATAACACAATATACACCTCAGGGTGACCTAAAAACCAAAATAAGTGTTCAAATAAAATAGGGCTTCCTCCTGCGTGTTCTAGTGCTTGACCTCCAATGTAGATGTCTGATAAATAAAAACTTGTTCCAAAACTTCTATCAAACACCAATAATAAAGCTGCAGATAACAATACTGGGAATGAAAGTACCCCGATAATAGCAGTAACTAAAAATGCCCATATTGTTAAAGGGAGCCTTGTCATTGTCATTCCGACAGTTCTAAGATTGAGAATGGTTACAATGTAGTTCAGAGCTCCTAGTAAAGAGGAAACAATAAAGATGGCCATGGCAATTAACCATAAAGTCATTCCTAAACCAGATCCTGGTATAGCTTGAGGTAATGCACTTAAAGGAGGGTAAATTGTCCACCCAGCTGATGCTGCGCCTCCTTCAACACCTAGTGAAATTAACATAATTACAGATGAGACAAAGAAGAACCAATACGATAACATATTTAAAAACCCAGAAGCCATATCTCTAGCTCCAATTTGCAAAGGAATTAATAAGTTACTAAATGTTCCACTTAAACCAGCAGTTAACAAGAAGAATACCATAATGGTTCCGTGCATTGTTACTAACGACAAGTATTTATCAGGTGCCATTACTCCATTTTCAGCCCAACTTCCTAATAACATGTCTACAGCAGCAAAGCTTTCTCCGGGCCAACCTAATTGTAATCTGAAAAGAGTGGACATTATTAGCCCAATGAACCCCATGATAAAACCAGTTACCAAAAACTGTTTTGATATCATTTTATGATCTTGACTAAATACGTACTTGAATAAAAAGTCTTCTTCTTCGTGATGGTGATGTGTACTCATTCTTCCTATCTATATAATTAATATAATTCTTTTATTGTTGAGCAAATTTCTTTTGCTCTGCAATCCATTTATCGTAATCTTCTTGACTCTCTACTATAATGTCCATTTGCATGTTATAGTGAGCAGCTCCACAAATTTTGTTACATAGCAAAATGTACTGGAAATCCTCATTCTGAGTAATTTCTTTCATTTCTTTTGTAGTAATTTTTGGAACGAAATTAAATTGTGTTTTTAATCCAGGAACACAGTTCATTTGTGCTCTAAAGTGTGGCATGAAGGCACTATGCATTACATCTTGTGCTCTAAAAACAAATTGAACAGGTTTTCCAACAGGTAAGTGAAATTCACCTTTTACAATTCTGTCATCTGCTGCTTTTTCATCTGTTGCATCAATACCTAAGGCATTTGTTCCTTCAATTAATTTAAAGTTGGCTCTACCTAGGCTTCCATCTTCCCCTGCATATCTTGCAGTCCAGTCAAATTGCTTTGCGTATAACTCTATTAGTACATGATCTTCTTCGTCTGCGATTTTTGTTGTAATTGTGTTCCATTGATTTAAACCGTATAATATCAGTACAGTTAAAGCAAGAGATGGAATTACAGTCCATAAAATTTCTAATTTATTACTATGTGTAAAATACTCAGCTTTTCTTTTTGAGCTAAAAGCATACTTATAAGAAAACCAAAACAATGCAATGTGAGTAACAAAAAATACAGGAGTAATGAACCATAGTGTTACATTCATTAAGCTATCGTACCCTTCTCCATGCTCAGAAGCAGAAACAGGTAGTTTTAGCCCCCACCATTTATACACTTGCCATACAAAAAAGCCGAAGTATGCAAACATGAACACTAAAAGTAATAACCCTTGGGCTTTTCCTTCCTTCTCTGTTACTTCATATATTTTTTCTCCCTTACTAGTAGCTACTAATTCTGAAACTTTAAGGATTTGAACCCCAGTTGCAACTACCATTAAAACCGCTACTATTACTAATATAGTCATCATAATTTTAGACTTTCTTTATATTGTTTAATTAATTTATGTTCTATAACATAATGGATTTGCCGAAAATATAAATTCCTAGTCTATCTTGCAAATTTGAGAGTAAAAAAAAATGCAAAAAAATCGTTATTTATATTGATTCTTATTTAGCAAGTTCATCTAATTTCTTGGGGTTTAAAATCATAATTTTTTGTCCCTCTGTATCAATAATTTTTAATTTTTTAAATTTTGATAACGTTCGAATCACATTTGCAGTGTTCATGTTTGATATAGAGGCAATTTCTCTTCTCTTAATTTGTATAGCTAATGTTTTATTATCTTTCTCAAAACCATAAAAGTCAATTAGTTGGTTTATTGTAAATGCGAGTCTTGAAGTTAGGTTACTTTGTGAAACGTTGATTAGTTTATCTTGGTAAAGTATTGATTTTTCTGACTGGTTGGCTATAATCTCTATAGCTAATTCAGCATTGTTTTTTATTACTTTAAAAAACTGTTCTTTATCAATTATGCAAATGGAAGAATCTTCTATTGCAATTGCGGTAGAAGAACATTTCCCATCAAACATTAGGTCATCAAATCCTACGAAATCGACAGTTTTATGAAGAGATACTATAAATTCGTCTTCAATTTCCCCCTTCTTTACTAGCTTTACTTTCCCTTCGTTTAAACAAATTAGACCTTTTATCTTTTCGCCTTCACTGTAAAGAATATCACCTTTAGTAAAATTGTGTTTTCTACGTTTACTGTTTAATATTCCCAATTCTTCTTCATTTAAATTTTTAAACAAAGAATAATTTGTTTTTAAACATCCCACACAATTTCCTATACATTCACTCATATTACATCACAAAAAAAGCCCAAAACAAATGGGCTTTTAATTTATATTTTTTTCAATTCTTATGTATGAAGATGAACGCTTTCATCATACATAGGGTGATTCTTAGTAGCTAAAGAAGCTTTTGATAAAGATCTTAAAATTGTAAAAATAAATACACCTAAAAACATTAAGAACATACCAATTTCTACTGCTCCTAAGTGTCCATGATCAAATAAAGTTCCTGGGAATACCATTACCAATACATCAATGAAATGTGCAAAAAAGATAATCAACGCAACTGGTAGAATAAAAATTGCATTTCTCTTGGCATCTCTAGACATTAAGATGAAAAATGGCAGTAAAAAGTTCACAAAGAAAGTTCCTACATAAAGTAATTGATAATCTTCAAACCTTGTTAAATAGTACGTAGTTTCTTCAGGTACATTGGCATACCAGATTAACATAAATTGAGCAAACCATAAATAAGACCAAAGCATACTTATTGCAAACATCCATTTTACTAAATCATGAATATGATGCTCAGTAACATCTTTTAAAACATCTTTACTTTTGAGATATAACACTAATACTACAGCTACAATCATGCATGAAATCCACATGCCAGAGAAAGCGTACCACCCAAATAATGTACTAAACCAGTGTACATCAATAGACATAATCCAATCCCATGCAGAAGAAACTGATGAGTAAGCAAAGAATATTAAAAAGAAAACAGACATTTTAATAGCTTTTCTATACATAGGAGAAACACCATCTTCAACTTGAGATAAATCTAAAGCATCTTCTTTAAGAGAGTTTTTTCTGAACCAGTTAGCAAAAAACAACCAAACAGCAATAAAAACAATTGTTCTTACCCAAAAGAAAGGTAGGTTTAAGTAAGCTGATTTTCCAGCTATAATAGCATCATAATGATGGCTTTCTGGATCAGTAACTCCTTCTACCATCCAATGGTAAAAATGAGTGTAATGTAATGAACTTGCTATTAAAACAACTAAAAGAGCTCCAGCTCCAATAGGCATGAAACTCATAATGGCTTGAAATACTCTTTGAGTTGTTACTCCCCAAGCCATTTCAGCAACATATTGTATGGCTAAAAAGAACACTGCGGCTAATGAAAGAGTAAAAAAGAAGTAACTGTTTACTAATAAATTAGCCCATACTCTTTGATCAGTGTGTCCATGATCCGTAAATATTCCTGCCAACAATGCTACTAATCCAATAACAATTAATACAATTGATGTCATTTTCGCTTTACTTGATACTGTATATTCCATAGTTGAAATAATATTATAATTTTTTAAATAGCTCTTTTTATTCTGTTTCTTCTTCTGTTACTTCAGCAACTTCTTCTACTTCTTGTTCTACAACAACTGAATCAATTGCTGTTGCGTTAGGTTTCTCATCCATAAAACCAGTTCTGATGTAGTGAATAATTTTCCATCTTTCTTCTTGTGTTAGCTGAGATGCATGAGACCCCATTAACCCTTTTCCATAAGTGATGGTGTGAAACATTTTACCCTCAGAAATAGCTAATCCAGGTGCAAATTTAACAGGAAGTGGAGGAAATTTTTCTCTTTCAACTAACGTCCCATCACCTTGGCCAGTTTTACCATGACAATGAACACAGAACATCCCATAAAGTTCTTTACCCTCTTTCTCTACTGCTTCCGTATATCCAACTGGGTTTTTAAGGTTTGCTCCTGCTTTCTCGTAATCTTCAAAATTATTTTGATAAGCATATGGTTGAAAACCTCTAGGTATAGTACCTTCAACAGGTTGTTTAGCAGTCATTTTATTTTTTAAACTTTCATCACCTTGCTTCCCTCTTAACTCACCGTAATCAACATAAGGTTCTATTGCAGGTGAACGATACATGTCAGGCATGTATTCAGGTGCTAACCCATTTTTTTCTTTACAAGATGTAATAGAAATTACAGCTGCAATTAAAGTTAGTTTTGATAATGTATTTAAATACGTTCTTTTCATCTGTATTAAATTATTTTTCGTCAATTTCTACTACACACGTTTCATTGATTAAGTTCTTAATTTCATCAGCACTTAATCCAGAATCGGATGCATGAATTTCCATTACAAACTGATCATCAGTAGTTCTAGGGTAGGGATTTTTTGCTTTGAAACCTGGTAATGTCCAGTTTCTCAATAAATAAGTAATAGCCATACCATGTCCAGCACATAATACTCCAAATTCAAACGTTACAGGAACAAATGAAGGAATATTGGTAAATAAAGAAAAGTTAGGTTTACCACCAATGTTTAAAGGCCAATCTTGGATCATAAAATACCACATCCCAGTTAAAGCTAAGGATACACCAATCATTCCATAAATAAAAGCAGCAATAGCTAATCGAGTTCTCTTCAAACCAATAACAGGGTCTAAACCATGAATTGGAAATGGAGAAAACACATCTCTAATATGAATTCCTTTTGCAACCAGATGCTTTGCACTTTCTAAAAGCACATAATCATCATCGTAAATCGCATATATTGTTTTATCTGACATAATTAAACTATTCTAAAATTATTTTATATCTTTTTTAAATACTGGATGAAGCTTTTTAAATTCCTCATCATTCATATTTTTGTATCGTTCTCCTGAAGATTTTAGTATTGTTTTTACTTCATTGAAAGCCAACACGGGGAAGAATTTCAAGAACAATAAATAAAATACAGAAAACAATCCAAGAGTTCCGATGTACACACCCAAGTCTACCCATGTTGGGAAGAACATTCTCCATGTAGAAGGCAAATAATCTCTACTTAAACATGTTACGATAATATCAAAACGTTCAAACCACATTCCAATATTAATGATGATAGAAAGAACGAAAGTCCAAATTAAGTTTACTCTTAATTTTTTAATCCACAATGTAGCTGGTGCAATAAAGTTGCAGAAAATTAATGACCAAAACGCCCAAGCATAAGGTCCTGTTGCTGCTCCTGCAGACATATAAACATAACTTTCGTACTGAACACCTGTATACCAACCTATAAAAAATTCGGTAGCGTATGCTACACCTACAATACCACCAGTTACAATGATAACAATATTCATGTACTCAATGTGTTTAACGGTAATAATATATTCTAAATGCATTGCCTTTCTTGCAATTAACATTAATGTTTGAACCATTGCAAAACCAGAAAATACTGCTCCAGCAACAAAATAAGGAGGGAATATGGTACTGTGCCAACCAGGAACAATTGAGGTAGCAAAATCCATTGATACAATAGAGTGTACCGAGAATACTAGCGGTGTAGCTAAACCAGCCAACACTAATGATACCTCTTCAAAACGTTGCCATGCTTTTGCATTTCCAGTCCATCCAAAACTGAGTAAGCTGTACATTAATTTTGGAACGGGCTTTTTAGCTCTATCTCTAATTGTTGCAAAATCAGGAATTAAACCAATGTACCAGAATACTAATGATACAGAAAGGTAAGTACTAATTGCAAATACATCCCACAATAAAGGAGAGTTGAAGTTTACCCATAAAGAACCAAATTGGTTAGGTAAAGGTAGAACCCAGTATGCCATCCAAATTCTTCCCATGTGAATCATAGGAAATAAACCAGCCATAAATACGGCAAAAATGGTCATTGCTTCAGCAGGCCTGTTAATAGCCATTCTCCATTTTTGACGAAATAACAATAACACAGCAGAAATTAATGTCCCTGCGTGTCCAATTCCAACCCACCATACAAAGTTGGTAATGTCCCATGCCCAACCCATAGTGTTGTTCAATCCCCAAGTACCAATTCCTGTTCCTAGTAGGTATAAAATACTACCAACACCCCATAAGGCAACGATAGTAGCTATTGTCATTAACACCTTCCATAATTTAGTAGGCTCGTGTTCTATTGCGTGTAAAACATCTTCAGTTATCTTGCTATAAGTAACATCGTCTCCTAAAATCAGTGGTTCTCTTATTGCTGCTTCTTTATGCATTATTTTTTATTTAATGTTCAAAGTTTAAAAGTGAAAGTCATTTATGAATGATGACCTTTACTCTCTGCTTTACTACTTTTTAAATTTCTTACTTTAGTTTGATAGTAGATATTAGGTTCTTGTCCTTTTTCTTCTATCACTCGATATGATCTATCGTTATCCATACCTGCTCTAACTGCACTTTCGGTGTCGTTTAGATCTCCGAAAGTAATTGCATTAGTAGGACAAGCTGAAGAACAAGCTGTTTGAATAGCTCCGTCAACAACCTTACTACCTGCTTTTTTAGCATCTAATTTTCCAGCTTGGATACGTTGTACACACATACTACATTTTTCCATTACCCCTCTAGAACGAACTACAACATCTGGGTTCAATACCATACGACCTAAGTCATCTTGGGATGGATTGATATCTGTAAATTTCTTGTATGCAATATAGTTGTACCAGTTAAATCTTCTTACTTTGTAAGCGCAGTTGTTAGCACAGTATCGTGTTCCGATACAACGGTTATAAGCCATCATATTTAAACCTTCGTTACTGTGTGTTGTTGCTGCAACTGGACAAACAGTTTCACATCCTGCATGGTTACAGTGTTGACACATCATTGGTTGATGAACCACCATTGGGTTATCTGCTGGAGTTTCCATCTCTTGGTAAGAGAATGTTGTTCCTTTTCCAGTAGCTTCTTTAGTTTTATCTAATGTTCCTGCAATATCACCTGCATCTTGAAAATTACTAGCATAATATCTATCAATTCTCATCCAGTGCATGCTTCTTGCTCTTCTTACTTCATCTTTCCCAATAACTGGAATGTTATTTTCAGCAATACATGAAGTAACACAAGAGCTACAACCAGTACAAGCGTTTAAGTCGATTGACATTCCCCATCTATGACCAATATTTTCTACTGGTTGATCTTTTTGCCAAATGTTAAATTCCTTAGTTAATTTATTAACAGTTTCACCATTTTCGTGTGCTAATAAAGTATGTGCAGGGTTGTATTCGTCTTTATTTCCTTTTTTGAAAACATCAATGGTAGTTTCTCTAATAATAGCATCTCTACCCATGATGGTTTGATGTACTTGCGTACAAGCAATTTTATATGGTTCATCAGTTTCAACATCAGTTAATGTTGCCACACCATAATAAGAAGTTCCTTCTTTAGTAGAAGCTACTAATGGATAAGCATTTTGACCAACAACTTCTTCTTGTTTACCTACTTGTTTTCCATAGCCAAGTGCTAAACCAATTGTTCCTTTAGCTTGACCAGGCTGAGCAATTACAGGTAAATTTTCTACTGTTTTTCCATTAACTGTTACGTTTACCACGTTCATGGCTTCTTCTTGACCAAATTTGGTATTGTATCCTTTTGCTTCCATTTCAGAAGGATGCATAGACACGTAATTGTCCCAAGTAATTTTAGTTACTGGGTCTGGCATTTCCTGCAACCAAGGATTGTCAGCACCTGATCCAGCCCCTACAGCCATGTTTTGTGTTAATTCTATTTCTAATGCTCCGCCTTTTGTTTTTGCAATAGCTGAAGCTGCTTTAGAAACATTTCCATTAAATGTTAAAGGATTTTCAGAAGGTGTTACTGGAATTTCAACTACACCATCGTGTAACGATTTATTCCAGAAATCATTAAAAAACAAGTTGGTTGATTGTTGAGGGAAAATGGTTGCTTCCCAGTTTTCTTTAATATAATCACTGTAAGACTTATCATTTCCAGCCCATTTTAATAAAGAATCTTCTGCTTGCCTAGTATTGAATAATGGAGATATAGTTGGTTGTCCTAAAGAATAGTGTCCTTTGACAGGGTTTGCATCACTCCATGATTCTAATTGGTGATTAGTTGCAGCAACGTATTTACAAGCTGCAGCAGTATCATTCATTTTAGTAGCAAAACAAACGGTTGTTTTTACCTTAGCTAATGCTTTCTTGAAATCATCACCTAAGGTGAATACAGGGTCAACTCCATTAATAATTAATGCATCAACATCTCCAGAAGCCATTGCTTTAATTAATTCTTGAACTTTACTGTCAACACCTTGCTTTGTGTTAGATTGTTTATCTAAATCAATTGTTTTACTATAGTTTCCTAGTTCGTTATTTATAGCATTTACAATGGTTTGCACATTTTTATCGTTCGATCCACAAACCACTATTGATTCTCCTTTGCTCGCTTTTAATGCTTTAGCAGCAGCAGTAATTTGTTTGTCATATACTGTTTTAGGAGCTTTAATACTTCCTCCAATTGCTTTATAGATTCCTGCTAATACAGCTCCATATTCAGAAGGTTTAACAGGAGTTCTAACGTCTGCATTACTTCCTGTTAAAGACATGTTTGCTTCAAATTGGAAATGCTTAGACATCCAATCGTTCTCTGGGTTACGTGTTTGAGCATAACCGTTGATGTACATTTGAGTGTCTAACCAGTTACCCATAAAGTCAGCACCAACACTTACAATCGTTTTTGCTTTTTCAAAGTTGTAAGTTGGAATGGTTCTTTTTCCAAATGATTCCTCATTTGCCATCAATATTCCTGAGTAAGAAATAGCATCGTAGGCTACTCCACTACCAAATGTAACTTGCTGAGGAATATTCGGGTTTCCTTCCTCATCTTCAATCATTACAGTTAAAGTGTGTTTATCAGAAAACCCTTTCAAAACTCCCGTGGCTGAAGGGCTAATGACACTACTAGTTAAAACTCTAACTCCGTTAGCAGCTTTCAGTTCTTTCATTACTGCTGCATCCAACGTTTTCCAATCCGTTGCTGCACCACCCATTAAAGGCGCTTTTAAACGATTGCCATCATATAAAGAAAGTACTGAAGAATTTATTCTTGCATTGACAGCACCTTTTGTTAAAGTTGATTCTGTATTTCCTGTAATGTGAATTGGACGACCTTCTCTAGTTTTAACTAAAATAGGGGCATAGTCATGTCCGTCATAATAAGTAGAAGCATAATAATTTGCTTTACCAGGAGTAATTTCTTCAGGTTTATTTAAGTAAGGAATAGCTTTGGTAACAGGAGCTTCACAAGCTGCTAAAGAAGCAGCAGCAACACCAAATCCTAAAAATTTTAGAAAGTCTCTTCGTGTAGTTGAAGCATCTTCTAATGATTCTTTGTCTCCTAAGAATTCATCAACTGGTAAATCTTCAGGGAATTCGTTTTTACTCAATTCCTGAAATTCAGTTGTTTCGTTTAATTGTTCTAAACCTTTCCAGTATTTTGTTGAATTAGCCATATTATTTTTAAAGCTTATAAGTTCTAATTAATTAATAATGACACTTAGCACATTCCCATCCACCTATCTCGTCAACTGTCAATTTCCCATCTCCTAATACTTTCTCTTTATACTCATCAGTCATTCTTGAGTGCATATCTTCATAGTATCCGTTTCCTTCTGTAGCTACTTTTGTTTCTTGATGACATTCGATACACCATTTCATAGTTAATGGAGCATGTTGTTCCAATACATCCATTTCTTCTACAGGGCCATGACATGTTTGGCACTTTTGTTTTCCAGCGGTTACGTGTTGTGAGTGACTGTAGTAAACGTGGTCAGGTAAGTTGTGTACCTTAATCCATTTTACAGGAGTTGGGTTATCTCCATATTTCTGAGTTTTAGGATCATAATCCAAATGTTTGTATATTTTTTGAATTTCTTCTTCCATAGAATACTCTTCGCCATTGTAAGTAAATGTTTTTCCGTGTGATCCATCAATAAATTTATGACAGTTCATACATACATTTAAGGATGGAATTCCAGATGTTTTACTATGACGGGCACTAGAGTGACAATAGTTACAGTCTATTTTATCGTCACCAGCGTGTATTTTGTGTGAAAATTTAATAGGTTGTTCAGGTTTGTACCCTTGGTGAACACCAATGGTAAATGCACCATCCATTAAATCAACTAAACCTCCAAAAAATAATACGATAATAACTACAGCAACTATTCCTTTGTTCTTACTGAGGGTAAATTTAAGTGCATCAATCAGTGTAACAGGTCCATTAAAAGGAGTTCCTTCTTTAGCAGCAACTTGTTTTGCAATAGAAACTCTTGATTTGTTGATCATAAAAAGTAAGCCTCCTAAAATTACAATTAAACCAATCAACACGTACGTCATCGTTGAAGAATCTTCTTCACCAGTATCAGCAACTTCTTCAGTAGCTGCTGCTACATCTTTTTTAGATACGGGTGGAGTTTTAATGTAAGCTAAGATAGCATCAATGTCTTCTTCAGAAACAGCTTGAGGAGGCATTGGAACATTGTTGTACTCATCAAATATTGCTTGTGCATCGGCATCTCCAGAAGCAATTAATTCTCCAGAATTTGTAATCCACTTTACTAACCATTCTCGTTCTCTTTTTTCGTTAACTCCTTTTAGCCCTGGACCTACAACTTTATTATCACCAATACTATGACATGCTTTACAGTTCGCTTTAAATAACTTCTCTCCCTGAAGAATTAAGTCATCACCACCTGCAGTAGTTTCAGTTGCTTCTGCTTCTTTGGGTTGTTCTTCATCAACTTCTTGAGTTGTATCTACAGTTGCTTCCTCATTTTGAGCAATCCCAACAGATTGAAAAAGAAGAAAAGAAAGAAAAAAGAAGATTAATTTAAATTGGCTGGACTTTTCTTTATAAGTAGTTATCTTATTCATACTAAAATAGTTACAATTATATTCTGAATTTCGTTAGTACAACGACAGACAAATGTATAAGAATAGCTTGTTTTTACTAAATGATTTAATGAAAAATAATTAAATATTTATTAATTTAGAATAATTCTAAATAAGATAAATATAAAATACTTTGGTTTAATTATTGAGAATTAAGATTTAGTTATTTTTTTAAATTAAATGTATTTTTGAATACTGATAAAATGATATCAAATGAAAAGGCTTGTTTTTATTTCAATTCTCACATTATTTGTTACAAATAATGTATTGGGTCAGAGCGATTTTAAAAAAGATTCACTAAATCATAAGGTGAAGATTATACAGGATAATCGTATTGAAAAATTGAATACAACATACACGTCTTTATACGAGTTAAACGGGTATAGAATTCAAATTTATTCGGGGAATAAAAAACAGCCAGCACGACAAATTAGATTGAAATTTTCTCAATTGTACAAAGGTGTTGAAGCTCATGAATCTTATCAACAACCTTATTTTAAAGTGAGGGTAGGGGATTTTAGAACAAAATTAGAAGCTTTAAAATTTCAAAAAGAAATACAAGAAAATTTTCCAAATAGCTACCTTGTTAAAGATAAAATAGAAGTGGAAGAATTATTAAAATAAAAAAGCAGGGCAACTCATGAGTTGCCCTGCTTTGCTGTATTATTTTACTCGGCTTATTTCAGTTTTTGTTTAATTTCTACTTGCTCATAAGCTTCAACAATATCACCTACTTTAATGTCATTGTAATTGGCAATATTTAAACCACATTCATAACCTTTAGCTACTTCTTTAACATCGTCTTTAAAACGTTTTAATGAACCTAGTTCACCTGTATAAACGACAATTCCTTCTCTAATTAAACGGATGCTGCTGTTTCTATTAATTTTTCCATCTTGAACCATACAACCTGCAATTGTTCCAACTTTAGACACCTTAAATATTTCTCTTATTTCTACAGTACCTACTACTTTTTCTTCAAATTTAGGAGCTAACATTCCTTCCATGGCATCTTTAATCTCCTCAATAGCATCGTAAATAATTGAATATAATCGGATGTCTATTTGTTCTTTTTCAGCTATTTTTCTTGCATTGGCTGAAGGACGAACTTGGAAACCAACAATTATGGCCTCTGAAGCAGCAGCCAACATCACGTCTATTTCAGATATTTGACCAACAGATTTGTGTATAATGTTCACCTCAATTTGCTCGTTGGATAACTTCTGTAAAGAATCAGATAAAGCTTCAATAGAACCATCAACATCACCTTTAATAATAATGTTTAATTCTTTAAAATCTCCAATGGCTAATCTTCGTCCTATTTCGTCAAGTGTAATGTGCTTTTGTGTTCTAACACCTTGTTCTCTTTGTAATTGTAGTCTTCTTTCAGCAATTGATCTGGCTTCCTTTTCATCTTCCATAATATGGAATTTATCTCCAGCACTTGGAGCTCCACTCAACCCTAGTAGTGAAACAGGGGTTGAAGGACCTGCTTCTTTTATATTTGCTCCTCGTTCGTTAAACATTGCCTTAACTCTACCACTATAACATCCAGCTAAAATAATATCTCCGATTCTCATTGTTCCCGCTTGTACTAGTAAAGTAGATACGTATCCTCTACCTTTATCCAACTCAGATTCTATTACTGTTCCAATACCATTTTTATTTGGATTGGCTTTTAATTCTAATAATTCAGCTTCTAAAAGTACTTTCTCTAACAATTCATCTACTCCTTGTCCTGTTTTAGCAGATATCTCCTGAGCTTGGTATTTACCACCCCAATCTTCCACTAAGATGTTCATGGCAGATAATTCTTCTCTTAATTTATCTGCGTTAGCACCTTCTCGGTCTATTTTGTTAAAAGCAAAAACAATAGGTACGCCTGCTGCTTGAGCATGATTAATGGCTTCTTTTGTTTGAGGCATTACATTATCATCGGCAGCAATTACAATGATTACAACATCTGTAACTTGTGCCCCTCTGGCTCTCATTGCTGTAAAGGCTTCGTGACCAGGAGTATCTAAAAAGGCAATTCGCTTTTTATTTTCTAATTCAACCGAATAAGCACCAATGTGCTGTGTAATTCCACCGGCTTCTCCAGCAATAACGTTGGCTTTACGGATATAATCTAATAAGGAAGTTTTACCATGATCAACATGTCCCATTATCGTAACAATTGGAGCTCTGTCTACTAAGTCTTCTTCTTTGTCTTCTACGTCTAGATCTACTTCATGATCTTCAGCAGCAGAGATAAATTCAACTTCAAATCCATGCTCTTCAGCAATGATAGTTAATGTTTCTGCATCTAATCTTTGGTTAATGGATACAAACATTCCTAAACTCATACAAGCTGCAATAATGTCATTTACTCCAATGTCCATCATACTTGCTAGTTCACTTACGCTAACAAATTCTGTTAGCTTAAGTATTCTTTTTTCAGCTTCTTGTATTTCAAGATCCAATTCTTTTTGCTCACTAGCAGCAAGACGTTTTTCTTTTCTGTGTTTAGCACCTTTATTTTTTCCACCACCTGTTAAGCGGGCTAAGGTTTCTTTAATTTGTTCTTGAACTTCTTCTTCTGTTAACTCAGCTTTCTTCTCAACTCTTCCTTTCGGTTTACCTTTTGAGAAGTTCCTTTTAGGAGCATTTGCACTAACATCAACTTTACGTTCAATACGTTTTCTTTTCTTCTTATTAGAAGAGGTTCCTTCAGTATTTGATGAGGAGGCTAAGGGCTTCTTTTTCTTTTCTTCAGGTAAATCAATTTTCCCTAAAACTTTTGGGGAATCAATTTTTTCATACTTAGTTTCAATTTCTTCAGAAGGCTTAGGCTTTTCGTCCTCTTTCTTAGTCTCTTCCGCTTTAGCAGGAGGAGTTTTTTTAACTTCTTCCGGAACTGGTTTTTCTTCCTTTTTATTAGGGCGAGTTTTTAGATTTAGTTTATCAAGGTCAATTTTTCCAACAACTTTAACTTCTTCTTCTTTTTTTTCAGCCTTAACCTCTTCTGCTACAGGTTCCTCTTTTGGAGCTTCAGGTTCTTTGGTTTCTTCAAGAGTGATGGTTTCTTTTTCAGTACCGATAGAAACTTTTTTAGATTCTTCTTTTGCACTTTTTTCTGATTGAAATTCATCAAGCAAAATGGTATAGACATCCTCTTCAATCTTTGTGTTAGGATTGCTTTCAATCTTTACATCTTTAGATTCTAAATATTCAACAAGGGTGTGAATACCAACGTTAAACTCTCTTGCTATTTTACTTAATCGTTTTGCTTTTTCAGCCATCTTAAACTTCTTATTTTACTTTGGTATAACTTAGTTACAAGTTATTATTCTCAATCAATATGATTTAATCCATCAATTAAATCTGGTATAAAAGTAATATTAATCTTCAAATTCTTGAAGAAGAATATTTCTAACATCTTCTATAGTTTCTATTTCTAGATCAGTTCTTTTTACTAAATCTTCTACAGAAAGTTCTAAAACACTTTTAGCAGAATCACAACCTATTGATTTTAAGTCGGTAATTACCCAATCTTCTATTTCATCTTTAAACTCATCTAATGCAACATCATCAGTATCATCCTCCATGTCTCTATAAACATCGATTTCATAACCTACTAGTTTTCCGGCTAATTTAATGTTATGACCACCTCTACCAATTGCTAGTGATACTTGATCTGGCTTTAAAAATACTTCAGCAGTATTGTTATCTCTATCTAATTTGGTTGCAGTAATTTTTGCAGGACTTAATGCACGTTGAATATATAATTCGGTGTTATTAGTGAAGTTAATTACGTCAATATTTTCGTTTCTTAACTCTCTTACGATACCGTGTATTCTTGCGCCTTTCATTCCAACACATGCTCCAACTGGATCAATTCTGTCGTCATAAGATTCTACAGCTACTTTTGCTCTTTCTCCTGGTTCTCTAACAATGTTTTTAATAGTAATTAAACCGTCATAAATTTCAGGAACTTCTAGTTCGAAAAGTCTTTCTAAGAATAGAGGAGAAGTTCTAGATAAAATAATCAGGGGTTTGTTGTTTTTCATTTCTACTCTAATTACAACCGCTCTTACGCTATCTCCTTTTTTAAATCTATCGTTAGAGATTTGTTCTGTTTTAGGAAGAATCAATTCATTGTCTTCGTCATCTAAAATCAAAATCTCTCTTTTCCATACTTGGTAAACTTCACCAGTAATTAAATCACCAACTCTATCTTTGTATTGTTTGTAAAGATTGTCTTTTTCTAATTCTAATACTTTAGACATTAGGTTTTGTCTTAAAGAAAGCACGGTTCTTCTTCCAAAGTCTTCCATTTTTACTTCTTCAGATACTTCTTCTCCAACCTCAAAATTAGGTTCAATTTTAATGGCATCAGAATAGGCAATTTCTTTATTGTCATCTTCTACTTCACCATCGTATACAATTTCTCTGTTTCTCCAAATTTCTAAATCCCCTTTATCAACGTTCACGATAAAGTCGAAATTTTCATCACCGCCAAACCTTTTTTTAATGGTGCTTCTAAAAACACTTTCTAAGATGTTCATTAATGTAGCTCTGTCAATGTCTTTGAATTCTTTGAATTCTTGAAACGAATCTATTAAGCTTAAACTTTCCATTTTATTTTATTTAAATGATATTATTATTGTTGTTTCCTTTATGTTATCAAAAGGAATTTTTTCTTGTTTTACTATTGTTTGTTTTTTTTTTCTTCCTTCAATTCTTTCTTTGTAAGAGAACTCTACAGTAATATCTTGTTCGCCAACTTCCTTCAATTCTCCTTTTATTTTCTCGTTATCATTAGTGATAACTTTTACTTCTTTCCCAATATTTTTAATGTACTGTTCTTTAACTCTAAATGGTTTATCTAAACCGGCTGAAGAAACATGTAGCTCAAAATCTTCCTCTTCTCGATCTAAGTTATGCTCTATGGTTTTGCTTAAATCAACACAGTCTTGAATTGAAACTCCTTTTAAGCTATCTACTTCAAGTAAAATATTGTTCCCAGCTCTAACATCTAATTCAACAACAAAACACCCTTTTTCAGCTAATTTTTCTGAAATTAAATCGTTAATGCGTGTCGTTGTTATCATTTTTTGCCAAAAAAAGAGGGAACTTTTCGTTCCCTCAATACTTCTTTTCTTATGTTACAGGTGCAAATGTAGTTATTTTTTTTAATTCACTACAAATTTAATTGCATTATTCCCTTAAATCGATAATTTCATACTTTGGGTATTTTGTTTTGTTAAAAGAAAACCTACTATCCGCAATGGATTGGTTTGGAGTAAAAGACTTAATGGTGTATGTAAAAATAGAGCCATCTTTACCATACACTTTTACTTTTGAAATTTGAGTTTTTGCTTTGTTGATGTATAATGCAATTCTATGAAAAGATTTTTCTTCAGCATCAATGGGGTAAAGGTTGATAATTTGAATGCCATTTTCTTCTTTTACAAATTTGTGTTTAAACCCCTCTTCATATAAGGTGAAGATTTTGTTTGGGCTAATATAATCCCCATCATCTTCTTCTGGCATATCGTTAATTTGAACTTCTTCAGCATCTTTTAAAATGGTCCAAATACTTTTGTTATTAGAGATAACATCTTGACCTTTTATAGATAAGAAATAGTTATTTCCTTTTAATTCTATTTTACCTGTTTGTGTTTCGTTTATTCCTTCTGTTTTGTTTTTGATGGTGTATTGAAACTCTGCTTTAATAGTTGAGTATGCCTTTGTTTTAACACTTAGCTTATCTAAAATTGCTTTTGCCTTTTGATCTTGAGAAAAACCGCTTAAGCTAATAAGTGTGGTTAACAAGATTGAAATGAATGTTTTCATAAAATGATAATTTAAAATATTTTTCAGAGTTCTTTCAAGAATTGTTCCAAAGTGTCTAAATCACTAATTAAAACTTGACGAGCTTTGCTTCCCTCAAATGGACCAATGATACCTGCTTCTTCCATTTGATCAATTAATCTACCAGCTCTATTGTATCCTATTTTCATTTTTCTTTGCAGTAAAGAGGCTGATCCTTGTTGGTGTTGTACTAAAGTTCTAGCTGCATCATCAAACAAAGCGTCTCTATCTTCTCCGTCAAAAGTCCCACTTCCTCCGCTTGCAGATTCACCTACATACTCTGGTAATGTAAATACTTCTGGATAACCTCTTTGTCCACCAATAAAATCACAAATGGCTTCTACTTCAGGAGTGTCTACAAAAGCACACTGCACCCTTACTAAGTCATTTCCTTGAGAAATAAGCATATCACCCCTTCCTATTAATTGATCTGCTCCGCTAGAATCTAAAATTGTTCTCGAATCAATTCCGGAGGTTACTCTAAAAGCAATTCTTCCAGGGAAGTTGGCCTTAATTATACCAGTAATAATGTTGGCTGAAGGACGTTGAGTGGCAATTATCAGGTGAATACCAATGGCTCTTGCTAATTGGGCTAATCGTGCAATAGGTGTTTCTACCTCTTTTCCTGCTGTCATAATTAAGTCAGCAAACTCATCAATCACTAACACAATGTAGGGGAGAAATTTGTGTCCATTTTCAGGGTTTAATTTGCGAGCAATAAACTTACTGTTGTATTCTACTATATTTCTTACTTGTGCATCTTTCAGTAATTCATACCGCTGATCCATTTCAATACAGAGAGAGTTTAATGTATTAATTACTTTTTGGTTGTCTGTAATAATTGCGTCTTCTGTGTCAGGAAGTTTAGCCAAGTAATGACGTTCTATTTTATTGTAGAGTGTTAATTCTACTTTTTTAGGATCGACTAGTACTAGTTTTAATTGCGAGGGGTGTTTTTTGTACAGTAGTGAGGTAAGCACAGCATTTAATCCAACAGATTTACCTTGCCCGGTTGCCCCAGCCATTAACAAGTGGGGCATTTTCGCTAAATCAAAAACAAAAGTATCATTGGTTATAGTTTTCCCCATTACCACAGGCAATTCCATTTTTGCATTCTGAAACTTATCTGATGCAATGGCCTTTTTCATGGAGACTATTTCTGGGTTTTGGTTGGGAACTTCAATACCAATCGTTCCTTTTCCTGGGATGGGGGCTATAATACGTATTCCTAATGCTGCTAAGCTTAAAGCAATATCGTCTTCTAAATTTTTAATTTTTGAAATTCGGATTCCTGCTGCAGGGACAATTTCATATAGAGTAACGGTTGGTCCAATAGTAGCTTTTATGCTAGTAATTTTAATGTTATAATTTTCTAACGTGCTTAAGATTCGATTTTTGTTCGCTTCTAATTCTTCTGCTGTAACTGTTTGTTGAGTATCTCCAAATTCTTTAAGCAATTCGATGGAAGGGAGTTGGTAGGATGATAAATCTAGTGTGGGATCGTACTCACCAAAATCTTCTACTTTGCTATCTACTTTATCATCACTTAATATTTCGTCTTTTGGCTCGGCTTCCTCTACAGAAAATTCTATATCTCCATCCTTAGGTGTTTCTACGATTGGTGTTTCTGTAGATAATTCAACAGCTTCTTCTATCTCATTGATTGGCTCGTCAAGCGTGTTTTCTTCTGTAGAAATATCAGGGGTGGGCTCAACAGAAAGAATGCTTTCTTCCGTTTTCTCTACGGTTAATTCGTTGGTGATGGGAGTAGTATTTTCATCTTTAGTTGTGGAGCTGTCCGGTGAAGTTAAATCTTCATTTATGTTTTCATTGTTTTTTGGTGTAAAGAAATTGAATGAAATGTTAAAATTAAAGACTAAGAAAAGTAACATTGAAAGTGCTAACAATAATGTTATTCCAATGCCACCCATAATACTATTTAACCATAAGTTGGATTGGAAACCAAATGTTCCTCCTAGAATTGGATTGCTTTGGAACAAGAAACCAAAGAGAATACTTATCCATAAAATACTGAATGTAGCATACCTGAAAGATTTTCCTAATGGCAATAACGTTACCTTAAAAAGAATTCTAAACCCTAAAATAAAGGTAAGGAATACAAATAAAAACGAGGACACACCAAATCCATTGTAAATAAATTGGTGGGAAATGTATGCTCCAATTTTCCCTAGCCAGTTTTCAACCTGAATTTCGGGATTATTCCAGTGATGGTTAATAATGTTCTGGTCTACTTTCCATGTAAAAAGGAATGAGGAGAAAGCGAGTAACAAGAAGATGGAGAATACAAATAATAAAAGCCCAACTGTTTTGGCCAATTTTTCATTTTTGTAGGTGGCAGAGAAAAAGGAAGTTATTTTTGAAAATACTCCAGGTTTTTTTGAAGCACTTTTTTTTGCTTTCTTTTTTGTTTTTGTATCTTCTGTTTTAAATTGATTAATTGCCATTAAACTCACTGTTACTAACTTTCAAATATATTAATAACAAACGCAGTATGGGATAAAGAAATTGCTACTAAATAACAATGAATTGTGAATAACACTACACAAAAAAAAGAGGGCAAAGCACCCTCTTTTTGTTTAAATATTTTAATTATCAACTATTCACTTCCAGTTTGTCCTCCCATCATTTTCTGGAATTCTTCCATAGTCATTGTTTGATAATCCTCTGGAGTAGTAAATTCACTAGCAGCAATTTTTTCTTCTTTCACCTCTTTAGCCGTCATTATCATTTTAATACCTTGGTTAAAGATTTCATATTGCATTGGGAATCCTTTTAAACCTTTGTATTGAGATTTTGTTTTTTTTGCATTAATTTCTCCGGTGTAGAAAACGGTTAACGTTTCATCCTTTTCACCATAAGTAATTTTAGCTTTTTTGCATTGATATCCAGCAATCTCTTTGTTCTCATCTGCGTAGACAATTTTGGGTTCTTTTTCTGGTTCTTGTTTTTTTAATTCTTCTTTATTTAATTCAATAGCCACTTTGTTTCCCATCATATTCATTAAAGTAGTAGAAGTTTCAGCATCTCCATCATAGATAGAGATAGTAGATCCCATACTCGTATTTTGTTCTGTTTTTGTTTTAGCGCCTTTTATTTTTATTAGTGTTTCTTTAGGCAGCATAGCTTCGTATCCTTCCATTTCCTCAGGAAGATCTTCGTATTCAATCCCATACGTAATTGTTCCTTCAAATGCTTTTTGAGCGGTACTATTTCCTGCTATAAATATTAGCGTTAACGCAACAAGTGTTGTAATTATTTTATTCATACTATTTAATTGATTTAGATTTAATTGAAACTATCAAAGATTTCTTTCATTTCTTTGTCCATTTCTGCCTCACTGAGTTCAACATAATTTTTAGGAATATCAAATTCGCTATCATCTATTTTTTTAAAATGGATTTTTTTAGCGGTAAAACGCATGCAAACATCGTATTTTTCATATTGATACTCTAATAACATTCCATTAATAATAGAAAATTGGTTGGGCCAATTTGGTGTTTTAACATTAATTTCATCTGTGTATGCAACGGAAAACACATCATCTAATCCATTGTCTATAGTAATTAGAGCTTGTTTACATTCATATCCTAATATTGTTTTTGTTTCGTCAATAAATTCGATGTTAAATTTAGGGAGTTTAGTGAGAGATTCTGCAATTCCTTCATTATCTAATTTTAATACGTATTTCTTGTTGATGAGTTTGACCATTTGTACGAGTTCTCTGTTTGGTAAATCACATAAAAAATTGGTTTTAAACATGCCCATTCCTGCAGATAGTTGAGTAATGTACTTGTCATCTTTGAATTTAAGGATCATTTTTTTAGGCATAAAATCTCGCATAAAATTTTCCTTGTCCATTTTTGGGTAAGTAACTTTATAGTGAATTTCTCCTTGAGATCTTGAGCCGAGTTGATCTCCACACGAGTAAATCAAAAAAATAGAAAGTAATATAGTAGTAGTACGTAAAACTTGTTTCAATCGGTATTTTTTTAAGGTAATACCTACAAATATATTAATCTTTTCCGTTCTTATACTGATATGATTAAATAAATACAGTACATTTAGAATTGTCATCAATAAAGGAATCAATGCCCAAAACTTAGCTATTTGATTTAATTTGATGAAAATGTAATTCATTTTCAATAACTTCGAAGCCGTTTTGATAATCATTGCTTTTATAACAGGAGGATTATAATGAATAAAATTAAAATAGTTAAAAATCGTTCTGATATTGGAGCAGGAACACGTGGTGCAGATATGGGAATAGATGCCATTGAAATAGCAGCGATTAATGCTAAAAGCAATTTCTTTAATCGATACGATTACATCGATGTTGAAACAAAAAATGAGGCGGTTTACGAAAAACAAAATACACCATACGCTAAAAGAATAGGTAAAGTGTTGGAAGTGTGTTCTCATTTATCTGAAACAGTTCAAGCTATACTAAAAGAGAAGAGTTTTCCAATTGTGTTGTCTGGAGACCATTCTTCTGCCTTAGGTACAATTAGCGGTGTAAAGACAGCTTTTCCGGATAAAACAATTGGTGTAGTTTGGATAGATGCGCATGCTGATATTCACTCCCCATACACAACTCCTTCTGGGAATGTACATGGTATGCCATTAGCAGCTGCTTTGGCAGAAGATAATATGGATAGAAAAATAAATGAGGTAACTGGAGAGACGAATACAAATTGGGAAGGAATGAAAAACATTGGAGGAATTTCTCCTAAGATTGCTCATGAAAATGTGGTTTATTTTGGTGTTAGAGATACGGAAGAACCTGAAGAACATGCTTTGTTTAAGAACGGAATTAAAAACTATAGAGTTGATGAAGTGAGGTATAGGGGATTAGATGTTTGTGTTGATGAAGCGATAGATAAACTCAAAAATTGTGATCTTATTTATATTTCGTTTGATGTAGACAGTATGGATTGCGATTTAATTTCTAAAGGAACAGGAACCCCTGTTTCTAAAGGGTTCGATCAGGAAGAAGTAAAGCAAATAATTAACCGTATTGTAGCAACTCAAAAAGTAGCTTGTATTGAAGTGGTGGAGGTTAACCCGTGTCTAGATAATAAAGGAAATGCAATGGCAGAGGCTGCATTTGATGTGTTAAATGATTTTACGAAATCGATAGAAAAATATTGTATTAAATAATGATAGAGAGTTTATTAGTAGAAAAGGTTCAGGAGGGAATTATTCAATTATATTCTTCGGAAATTGATGCGAATCAAATACAAGTTCAAAAAACGAAGAAAGATTTTGATGGAGATTTAACAGTTGTTGTGTTTCCATTTTTAAAGGTGTCTAAAAAATCTCCAGAACAAACAGCTAATGATTTAGGAGAGTACATTTTAAAAGAGGTGGAAGAGGTTGTTGCTTTTAATGTAGTGAAGGGGTTTTTAAATTTTTCCATTTCTCCTGATTATTGGTTAGGAGTATTTCATCAAATATTCACTACAAAAAATTATGGTTTTGCTACTCCTGCTTCTAAGAGCACCATAATGGTAGAATATTCATCTCCAAACACTAATAAACCCTTGCATTTGGGTCATTTAAAAAATATTTTTTTAGGTTATGCTGTTGCTGAAATACTGAAAGCCAATGGCTACAAGGTGGTGAAAACTCAAATTATTAACGATAGAGGAATACACATTTGCAAGAGTATGTTGGCTTGGCAAAAATATGGAGGTGGAGAAACACCTGAATCTTCAGGTTTAAAAGGAGATCATTTAGTAGGGAAGTATTATGTAGAGTTTGACAAAGCTTATAAAAAAGAAATACAAGAGTTAGTTGATCAGGGGTTGGATAAAGAACAGGCAGAAAAGGAAGCTCCTATTTTTAAGGAAGCTCAAGAAATGCTTCGCAAGTGGGAATCGGAAGATACGGAAGTAAGAGCTTTATGGAAGAAAATGAATGGATGGGTGTATAATGGTTTTGATACTACTTACAATACCATGGGGGTGGATTTTGATGAGCTGTATTATGAGTCTGATACTTATATTTTAGGAAAAGATGTGGTAGAGGAAGGATTGGAGAAAAAACAATTTTATCAAAAAGAAGATGGTTCAATATGGTGCGATTTGAGTTCCAATAAAATGGATGATAAGTTGCTGTTACGAGCTGATGGAACTTCTGTTTATATGACACAAGATATAGGAACAGCAATAGATCGTTATAAAAATCACCCTGATTTAACGGGGTTAATTTATACAGTAGGGAATGAACAAAATCATCACTTTAAGGTGTTGTTTACCATCTTGGATAAGTTAGGTTACAGTTGGGCTAAAGGTTGTTTTCATTTATCCTATGGGATGATAGATTTGCCAGAAGGAAAAATGAAGTCTAGAGAGGGGACGGTTGTGGATGCGGATGATTTGATGGAAATGATTGTGTCAGATGCTAAAGCAATGACACAAGAACGAGGTCATTTGGAAGGAATGAACGAAGAAGAAAAAGAAGAGTTATATGCTTCTATTGGATTAGGTGGTTTGAAATATTTCTTGCTCAAAGTGGATCCTAAAAAAGGAATGATATTTAACCCTGAAGAATCAATTGATTTAAATGGAAATACAGGGCCATTTATTCAATATGCACATGCAAGGATACAATCCTTGTTGGCGAAAGCAAATGAGTTGGGTTATTCTAAAAGTTATGATGCTGTTGAGATTAATTCTAAAGAACAAGATTTGATTAAATTGCTTAACGATTATCCTGCAATTATTAAAGAAGCAGGAGAAAATTATAGCCCTGCTATTATTGCTAACTATAGTTTTGATTTGGTAAAAGAGTTTAATAATTTTTACCAAACCATTTCTATCTTAAAGGAGGAAGATAAAAATAAGATGGCTTTTCGATTGGCTTTATCTGAAACAGTTGGAAAGGTTATAAAGTCTGCCATGTTATTACTAGGTGTTCAAGTGCCAGATAAAATGTAGTTATTGCCGGATTTATTCTGGCATCTTTTATATGAAACGGGAAGGAAAGATGAACATTAAAAAGAATCCAATAAGTTTAGGATTATTATGCATGTAGTTCGAAACCATATCATTCAAGGTAAGCACCAAAAGTCAATATTATTAGATTTTGCTTTTCAATCAACCAATATTCCAAAACCAGTTGTTGTTTTTGCACATGGGTTTAAGGGGTTTAAAGATTGGGGACATTTTAATTTATTAATGGACTATTTTGTTGAACAAGGTTTTGTGTTCGTTAAGTTTAACTTCTCTCATAATGGAGGAACAGTTGATGACCCCATTGATTTTCCAGATTTAGAAGCTTTTGGAAGTAACAATTACTCCAAAGAACTAGATGATTTGAAAACGGTGGTGGATTGGATAGAAAATAACATTTCTATACCCACTGGAGAGATTAATAAACAGCAAATTTATTTAATCGGGCACAGTAGAGGTGGTGGTATAAGTATTTTAGCTTCCAACAGAGATGCTAGAATAAAAAAACTAGTTACCTGGGCTGCTGTTTCTGATTTTATGGCTCGGCTACCCAAAGATCAACTTCCTCAATGGAAAAAAGATGATGTTATTTATATTGAAAATGCCAGAACGCGTCAACAAATGCCAATGTACTATCAATTTGCAAAAGATTTATTAGAAAACTCCAACAAACTGGATATACAACAAGCTGCTCAGCAACTCACCATACCTTTTTTAATTATACATGGCACAAAAGATGAAGCTGTAAAAGTATCTGAAGCACATCAATTAAAAAAATGCAATAAAAATTCTGAGCTATTTTTGATCGAAAATAGTGGTCACACATTTGGAGCTAAACATCCTTTTGAGGGGATAATATTTCCGAAAGATGTTGAGGTGTTACTTGAAAAAACCATTTCATTTTTAAAAAGCTAAAAAACAGGAATAAAATAACAGAAAGAATTTTGCAGATTTAATTTTTTAATTACTTTTGCTCTCCCTGATTTTTGGGAATGTTCATTAAAAAATAAGCGAGAGTAGCTCAGCTGATAGAGCGCCACCTTGCCAAGGTGGAGGTCGCGGGTTTGAGCCCCGTCTCCCGCTCAATACAGGAATCCCCAGATTTATTCTGGGGTCTGTTAAAATATTTACCAATATGTTGCTCGAGTGGTGGAATTGGTAGACACGCAAGACTTAAAATCTTGTGTCCATTAGGACGTATGGGTTCAAGTCCCATCTCGAGTACGAAAGCCTTCTAGATTATTCTGGGAGGCTTTTTTTATACTCAAAATCGCAGTAGGTAAAACATAGGTGGAAAAAACGGTGAAAGTGACCACCAGTTAACGTTTTAAACTGACCATGTAAATTCGGTTGAAAGTGAGCAGTAAAAACG